>Ga0207108_1062_pt1 | contig 20828 bp, 19 predicted proteins | sample Alteio_BWMinHeat_76_FD_153562 | JGI IMG/M metagenome (GOLD analysis project Ga0207108, IMG submission 153562) | Enriched cells from forest soil in Barre Woods Harvard Forest LTER site, Petersham, Massachusetts, United States -... | ecosystem: Environmental > Terrestrial > Soil > Temperate forest >...
GCGGCTTTAAAATCCTGAGCCTTTTCGTTTTCTTTTAGGGCGAGCAAAAAATCTGAATTAAGAAGTGCTGGATATTCCTTTCGAAGGCCACCAAAGACTCGGACCCCTTCATCAAAACTCAGTCCAAATTGTTCTTTAATCTCAAAAATCGAAACTCCCGATGCCAAAAGTTTAGCAGCCATATGCTTTCGGAATGAGGCCGTCGCTACTGGGTCTGCAGGATTTTTTTCAAGTAAGCCGATTGCTTTATCAATTTCGGGCTGAAATGCACGGCGAAATATTTCCTGGCGACCACTGATGGGAATCGTCGAAAGTTCTTGGATCGAAAATCCGATAACGATTGAATAAGCGTCTTGATGACGGAGGTGGACAATGGACTCTACCAAGTCTGAATTGGCCATAAATTCATATTCCTTCCCGAGACGCGCCGCAACTTGTGACACACGACTCGGTGTGACTTCCATAAGCTTTGAAATTTCGATATGGGATAAACCGGCGAGTAATAATTTACCTACAATCTTTTCCTTCGGCTTTGCGATCAAACTCAACTGTGCTTGATAATTCGCAAGCTCGTCTTCAATCATGACTCGGTCTGCCGGATTCGGCTCTCGGTTGGATGAGACAGCGCCAACGAATGTCGAATTTAGTTCAGTTTCCAGAGAGGGCGTGTTCGACACATGTCCTTGATCTAGACTCACTACAGAGGCCTTAACACGCGCTCTCATTATCTGGCGCTTAAACTCCGGCTCATAGTCGGCATTGGAGGCATGCTCATTCCTCTTCACGAAGGCAGCTCGATAGCTTTGGAGTAGTACCACCTCCTCTTCGTCGGCAGTTGCGGAGCGACCATGTTCTCGCCAATATCGTTCCCTAAATTCATCGAGTACCTTAAAATGCATCGCCTCGGGTCGCTTGAAATCCCCACGTGCTCGAATTTCATCTTTCATTCCTTGTTTCACAGTTATTGCAAACCATTGCCGGAAGGCCATCCTACTGGGATCATAGTCATTCATGCGTTTAAAAAATTGCGTCCACCCGGCAGACTCAAGGTCGTCAGCATCCCCATAGTAGAAAGGTCCCGCCCTCACTTTAAACTTTTCGGCCATTTTCCTGACTAGTTGTTTTCTTTCTTTATAAACGGCATCGAAATCTATTTTCACCAACGGCGGTTCCGGAGTTGGCTGAACTGAGATGTCAGCGTTAGCTCCCTTAGCAGCGGTGACAAGACCCACAGCAAGATTACACCGTGGCCTTCTTTTTTTTGGTTCTGAAGGGTTTTGAAGAAGATCTTCTTTTCTTGTCTGAGCTTCAGACAACTGCGGAGCTGCTAGTTCGGAAGTTTGTGTTGCATAAGCATTCGAAGCCAACGGGGAGACAAGGTGCACAAAAATGAGGCACAATAACCCTCGTATAAGTTCAAGTTTTTGAGACCTAAACAAGCCAGCTCGCCCCCTCCAAACCCTAAAAATATGCAACTTCTATGCCAGCTTCCCTTCTCTTTGAAGGCATAAAAATCCGTTCTAATTGCGAGATTGCAGGATATTTGCGCGAATGATCCGATAGCAAAATGGAATGCCGGCCTACAAATGTCGCAGCGATCCCGAGTTTCAAGTAACATCTTCGTGATGCTTCGGCCGTGGTTTTGGTGTGCCATTTCAGTTTTCGGTTTATTTATTCTGGCGACACAAAATTCTGAGGCCGGTCCATCTAAACGGAGGCCCAAAATTGGACTTGCCCTCAGCGGTGGAGGCGCTCGAGGAATCGCACATATCGGAGTGCTCAGATCGCTTGAAAAACTTCACGTTCCGATCGATGCAATCGCTGGGACAAGCATCGGTTCATTTGTTGGAGCTCTTTATTCTGCGGGCTATACCGTGGATGAGATTGAACGGATCTTCCGAGACTCGAATTGGCAAGATATTTTATTTAACGATCGAGTGGCTCGCAAAGATTTGCCGTATCGAAGAAAAATTGATTATGAACGTTATCTTTTCGATCTAGAACTTGGATTTCGCGATGGAAAATTCATGTTACCTCCAGCCCTCACCACAGGTCATAAGCTCGGACTTCTCTTGGATTCTGTTTTGATTCGGGTGGCTGACATTCAAGATTTTTCGAAACTTCCCATTCCCTTTCAGGCGGTTGCTACCGATTTAGAATCAGGTCGAATGATTGTTCTCAATCATGGCAATCTCGCAACTGCGGTTCGAGCTAGTTCAGCTTTTCCCGGTTTTTTTTCACCGGTGGAAATTGACGGACATCTTCTGCTCGACGGTGGCTCGACGAACAATCTTCCGATCGACGTCGCTCGCAAAATGGGGGTCGATGCGGTGATAGGAGTCGACATAAGCTCTCCTCTTTACGGCCGCCACGAACTTTCTAATTTTTTGGACATCTCGGATCAATTTGTCACTATCATGATGCGCTCGACAACGGAGTCTCAGCGTGACAAGGCGGATGTGCTTTTAGTTCCTAAAATTACTGAGGAACGCACATTTTATTTTAAAACTATCGAGCAAATCGTTTCTCTCGGTGAGCAAGAGACTGAGAAAAATGAATCCCGATTGAAAAGGTATGCGATCAGTTCTTCCGAATACGAAGATTATCAAAAGAAGAGACGGGCTCATCAGTTCCAACCTGGTGTTCTTCATGAAGTTGAAACCCGAGGTTTTCGGCGAGTCGATACCAAAACCATCGAACATCACCTTCGGTTCAAAAAGGAATCGCAATTCCATTTGATCAAGCTTGAGGAAGATTTGAATGAGATTTACAGTCTCGGTGATTTTCAGCGAGTGGGATTCCAATTTACCCAGATCTCTCCCGCACCGACGCTCACAATTGAGGCAGTGGAAAAGCCCTGGGGGCCCAACTACATTCATTTTGCAGTGACTTGGGATGGTGAAATCAAAGGCAAGCAAGACGGAAACGCGATCATGAACGTTCGCATGACGAGGCTCAATCGATTGAATGCTGAATGGACCAGCGACATCCAACTCGGCACTTTTCTAGAACTCGATTCGGAATTTTACCAACCACTTAACTACAGTGGATTATTTTTTGTAGCTCCTCGAATTTATTCTTCACGCAGCCACCAAGATTTTTACGTCGATCAAAATCGCACGGCGCAATATGAAATCGACTCCGTTGCGGGCGAAATCGATTTGGGCTTGGATCTACGAAAATATGGAGAGCTTCGAGGTGGCTTTCGAAAAGGTCTCGTGATTTCCGAAGTGGATTTAGGAACTCCCATTGTTCCCGGCTTTCAAGCACAAACCGGGGCCTTCGTTGGACAATTCCGCCTCGATCGTCTCGATAGCGCTTATTTTCCGTCAAACGGAGTCTACACTTCGCTTGACTATTATATGTCTCAGCATTGGCTAGCGGCAGAACAAGCGTATCGCAAAATGTCGACGCAGCTTCATAGTTTTTACGGATTTAACCGTAACACATTTTTTTTCAGCCTTTATGGAGGGACGAGCTTTGGAAGTTCTGTTCCTGTCTACGATCAATTTCTGCTTGGGGGCTTCCGTTCTTTGGGCGGTTATCGCGAAGAAGAATTGAGAGGCAAACACTATGCGACCAGCCGCGTCGGATACTTGTTTCGATTGCCGGTGCCTCAAACGATTCTTTGGAATCGCATTTTCATTGGAGGATGGGCTGAAGCGGGCAATATGTGGATCTTTGAACGAGATGTCGGTTGGGATAACTTGCTCTATTCGGGAACCTTTGCAGTAGGATTTGATACGAAGCTTGGACCGGTTTTCCTAGCCTACGGTCAATCGGGCGAAGAGCATAAGCAATTTTATGTTTCGGTCGGACGCACCTTTGGGATTCGCAAACCGCAATTTTACTAGAGCCTGTCTCAAAAAGAGGGTCGGGTAATGACCTGCTCTAGCTATAATTTCGCAAAAGGTTTTACAGGTCTCAGATTCGCTTTAAGTTGTTGAAGAATTTCCAAATGCTTCTCCAATGCTGCCAATACAGGTAACCAGATCTGTTGAACGCGTTTCTGAATCGCGGTATCCAGAACAAAGTCCCGCATTTTGGGAGGAATTTCTTCATAAAATTCCGACAGCGGCTTTTGGCTATTTAAATCGTAGGGAAACTGTTTCTCGATGGCGAGCACCAGCTCTGGAGTTGGCTTTTTCGCCTGACGAAATTGTTTCACAAGCTTCATTACTCCTTGATTTTCTTCCACCCTTTGTTTCAGCTTTTTCAATTCCATATCGACAAAATGGATCTGCGCCTCAATTGTTTTGCGGGCATCTAGCATTGAGTCGAGTTCGATCTTCAAAGCCATGGGAAACTGTTGTCCCTCTGCCTTGACGAGAGTTTCTAGGGCTTCGCGATAGGTTTCAACACAATGAAAGACAAAATAGAAGTGCTCCAGCGGAAATTGGGGCTGTCGCTGTGTCAACTTTCCGATCAAAGTGATCAAGCCCACGCGCGTCAGCCTGTAATGAGGTTGACCGGCACGGACAAAGCTTCGCGCAAATCCCTCTTGAGTGAGATAGCTCAAATATCGCATCACCTGAGTGTTATGCACGACAAGGGTTCGCTCCTTCAGCACAACATCCATCCAGTTCGAGAACATTTCGATCAGAAACTTAAGGTGTTTCTGACGAAATCCCGTTGTCATAAAATTCATATGGGCCACGATGGCGGCAGCAATCAAAAAAATTTCGTTCTGCTCAAAATGGGTATTTCGTCTCATCACCATTACAATGTAATGAAAACCATGACCCGGATAAAGGCGGAGATCTTATAAACTTAAAATGATCGATGAGCGCCAAGATGACTCAAACTATTCCTTTTATTTAACAATCACCTCCGCCTAGAATAAAAGAAACTATGATCGTTTTTTCGAGTTTGCTTCTGGCCTCTAACTTCCTGTTCGGCGAACTGCAGAACCCTGCCAAGATGTATCCCAACTTGATTGGCGGCTCGGGTAGTTTGCATACTTTTTCGGCGATTCCCAATCCCGATACCACCTTTGGAGCTGAACTTGAGTCCGATTTTTTTACGGACTCCGCTTTCATTGATTCGCAAAAACAAGCGCGAAGCCGTGTGAGGCTCGGCGGTAATTACAACCTTTTTTGGCATATTCCATGGGAATTTTTTGGCGGTTTCGGATTTTCGTTCAATGAGAACTCCAACCCGGCCCAGTCCAGAAACTCAACCGCTTACTTGGAAAACTTTGATCTCGGTTTTCGCCTTGGATATCCCGTTTCGGGTGATTTTTGGTTTTTGGGAGGCTATGGTTACATACGAAATTTTTCGGGGACTCAGAGCCTGAGAAACACAAGTGGCCTAAGTTCAGATCAGTCGGGACCGCTCATGACCGGAGAACTGGGACTGACGAGCAGTCTTCACTTCACTCATTGGGAAAATTGGCCACTTCGAGGTGACATCAACGTGGGATACAGACTTCCAAACGGCAATTTAGCGGCCAACAACGATCTTGCGAAGTTTTCGTTCGACAGTTTCAAATATCATGCGCTCATTTATTCCATTTCCGCCGAATTACTCTATCACTATGCGAAACCGTTCGTGGGTTTTTCGGGCGAGTATGCATTGTTCGCAAGTGAACCCGTCAGCTTCGGAGACAATCGCGATGCCTTCACCGTCGGAGTTCGAGTCACGCCCGTTCAAGCTCTTTCGTTTCTCGGAGCCCTCGACATTGGAATCGGTGGCCCTTCCAGTCAAAAGAGCATCGGAATTCCGCGCAATCCGACTTACAATATTTATCTCGGCTTGCAATTGCAGACTCTTGGAAAAACTATTAACTCGAGCGAAAGTTCACTTCGCGGAGTAATCACAGACCAAGAAACGGGAAAACCTCTCGCGAGTGTTCGCGTGACATTGATCGGGGAAAGGTCCGTTCCGCTGACTACCGACGTATCCGGTCTCTATAGTTTTCCGCATCTTGGAAAGGGAAATTTTCAAATTCGATTTGAGCTTGAAGGCTATGAAACGGTCACACGAAGTCTCACTATTCGTGAAGGTGAGCACAATGTGGTCGACGCTTCTCTGGGCGCAACTCGTCCGAAAACGGCAGACCTGGATATCGCCATTATCGATAGTGCTACTCAAGCTCCCATCGAGAAAGCGGTCGTAAGCGTAAGTGGATTCGACTCACGGCTGAGCACGGATTCTCGCGGGCAAGTCCGAGTGCCCGCCGCCATGGAAGGTATACATCAAGTCCGAGTCGAGGCAATTGGCTATGAGTCTCGCGATTTTGTCGCAGAAGTTCGGGCCGGACAGCCGAACACTCAAACGTATACTTTGGATAAGGCCCTTCCGCAAACTGGAGCTTGCGCCGGTACTGTAAAAAACAAAGAAGGCACAGGTCTGACGGCAGTCTTTACTCCAGTGTCTGCGGAAAATACGGCCACACCCTCATTTGCAACGAATCCTCTAACGGGGGCGTTTGAACAAACCCTTCCGCCGGGAGCTTATGAATATAAGGTGCAAGCTGAAAACTATTTGCCTCAAACGATCACTTGCGATGTGAAGGTGGGAGATAAGACGAACCTTGGAATCGTTCTTGAAAAGCCTCAGCAAGCCACCCTGATCGAAAATAAGATCGTTCTACCTGACGCCATTTACTTTGATTTTGGCTCGGAGAGAATTCAGGGAAAGTCTTTTAAGGTGCTCGATCAAGTCGCAAAAATTCTGATGTCGCCAAGGGTTGCGTACGATCAATTGCGAGTCGAAGGACATACTGACGATGTCGGCTCCGCAGAGTACAATCTCAAGCTTTCGCAGAGGAGAGCCCAATCGGTTCGTCGCTATCTCATCAAAAAAGGGGTTGTTGCTCGAAAGGTCATCGCGAAGGGGTTTGGCAAATCTAAGCCGGTTGCCACCAATCTGGTCGAGGATGGCCGCGCCGAAAATAGACGAGTCGAGTTTAATCTTGTACGTAAGAAGAAATGATCTATTGGGACCATAACGCTACTTCACCTTTGCGCCCAAGGGTGAAAGAGAAAATGGTGGAAGCTTTGGAGCTCTACCATGCCAATCCGAATTCCAGTCACGGTCTTGGACAAAAGGCCCGATCGGTGATCGAAGATTCCCGGCGGGTTTTGGCTGAAGCTTTAGGCTGCGAGCCTATCGAGTTGGTTTTTACCTCCACGGCTACCGAGGCAAACTGGCTCGCGCTTTGGGGTCTTTGGTTGGCGCGATCTCAAACCAACCCCCGCTTAAAAAAAATTCTTTCGAGCCCTATCGAACACGGCTCCGTTTTTGAGAATCTTCAATTTTTAGCCGAAAAATGGGGAGCGGAAATTGTCTATACGCCTCTTCGAAAGGAAGAAATTGACCTCGAGGCCGTTGAAAAAATTTTGAAAAAAGATTCTGAAAGTTTCGCCTTTGCCACCGTTATGGGAGGCCATAACGAATCAGGAATTATTCCTCCGTGGAAGGAAATGGCCCAGCTTTCTCAGCATTTTGGGATTCCCTTCCATTCGGATCTTGTGCAATGCTTTGCTAAAGTTCCCATCGATTTGAAAACCTCGGGGGTTTCGACTGCGACGATCGCATTTCACAAAATTGGAGGGCCCAAGGGAGTGGGCGTACTCTACATCCGAAAAGGGACGCTCTGCGAGAGCATTATCCGGGGTGGGGGCCAGGAAAAGAAAAGACGTGCAGGAACTGAAAATCTTATCACGATTGTCGGGGCCAAAGCCGCTGCCGAAGAAAAACTTTCGTTAGAAGGAATTTTTGGGACAAGAGTTGAAAATATTCGAAACGAATTTGAGTCCCGGCTTTTGAGGACGGTCTTGCCAAGCGCAACTGTCGTTGGAAAGAATGTCGCAAGATTGCCTAATACGAGTTATATTATTTTTCCTTTGGGAATGAGATCGGATGCGATGCTCTTACATTTGGATATGCGTGGTGTCTGTGTGAGTTCAGGTTCTGCGTGTTCCTCGGGAATGGTCATCCCCTCGCGAGCTCTTTTGCAGCTTGGATATTCAGAGGAGCAAGCGATTAGCGCAATTCGGTTCAGCTTGGGGCCCGAGAATACGGAAGAAGAAATGAAGTTTGTTTTGGAACAAATCGATGCTGCCGCAAAGAAAATGGTGGCGTAGGTAGGAGGGAAAGAAGCAAAGATGGGAGCCGGTCCAATTGATCAACTCATCGCTCACCTTTCTCGGTTACCCGGAATCGGCGAGAGAACGGCAACTCGCCTCGCATTTTATCTCTTGCGAGCCAACCCTCAATTTCGCGAAGGTCTAGCCAGCGCCATCAGCAATCTGTCCCATATTCATTTATGCTCTCACTGCTCCACCGTTACCGATCAAGACCCTTGTTCTATTTGCAAAAGTCATCTGCGCAAACGTGACCTCATTTGTATTGTCGAAAAACCTTCTGACATTTATTCGATCGAACGGCTCCACTCTTACGGCGGTCTTTACCACGTTCTGCACGGGTTACTCTCTCCGATAGAAGGTGTCGCTCCTAGCGACTTAAGAATATCCCACCTTATGCAGAGAGTGGTTGAAAATCCGCCTTCCGAAATCATACTGGCTCTGAGTCCGACGGTCGAAGGCGATGCGACAAGCGCTTACCTTGTCAAGCAGTTAGATTCACCTACACTTCGCGCGGGTGGCCGAAAAATCACCATAAGCAGGCTTGCTTCTGGACTTCCGATCGGCAGCGACCTGGAGTTTGCTGACCAAATCACATTAGGAAAAGCCTTTGAAGCTCGAACGCTAGTTGGTTAGCATGATGAAGTATGGCAACAAAAAAAAGGAAAAGCTCGTCACCACTCAATTGGCATGATTGCGGACGTGCCCTGCTGACCAAATATCTGGAAAAGGTTAGCGGCGGTCGCGGACGAGTCTTTGTTTTGAATCATTTCGGCGACCTTGTTCTGGACGCGGGAAAGGGCGACGTTTTGGATTGGACTTCGATAGGAAGTATCGCGACTTCTGTGCAAAGTGCGGCGCTCGGCTTCGACCGGCTTCTGAAACGATCTGGGTCATCAGGTCTCATTCAGTTTGGTGAAAAAACCGGCTTTTGGCTCGCCGATGCTCATTCCAAGTGGATGTTGTTGGGCTTGAACACACCTTTTAAACGAGATCAACTTAAGGATTTTTATTCGCACCTTAAGTCGGCTCATTCAAGTGGCAGTAATGAAAGGTCATCACGCGAGGCTCTAGATGGAATGACCGAAACTGGCATTGAATCAGCGTTCTCGAGAAAGTTTGAAGGAGAACAGGACTAAAGCGATGTCATTCATTAATTACTCCAATCGCGAAATCAATTGTAAAATCGTCTATTACGGGCCTGGCCTCTGTGGAAAGACAACGAACTTGCAGCATGTTTATAAAAAGACGGCGCCGAAGGCGAAGGGCAAGATGATTTCGCTCGCTACAGAAACCGAGCGCACCTTGTTTTTTGATTTTTTACCTTTGGCGCTTGGTGAAATTCGAGGGTTCAAAACTCGGTTCCATTTATATACGGTGCCTGGCCAAGTTTTTTATGACGCCTCTCGAAAATTGATTTTAAAGGGCGTCGATGGAGTAGTTTTCGTGGCCGATTCCCAGAAAGATCGGGTCGATGCCAATCTGGAGAGTTTTGAAAATCTGAAAGTGAACCTTCAAGAACAAGGCTATGCCCTCGAGGAATTGCCATTTGTCATTCAATATAATAAGCGCGATCTTCCGAACGTTTCATCGGTGGACGATTTAAGGCGCTTACTCAATCCGAAGACCGTTCCTGATTTCGAGGCGGTCGCTACTAACGGACAAGGTGTCTTTGAGACTCTAAAATCTGTTGCGAAGCTTGTTCTTTTGGAATTAAAAAAGGATAAGAAATAGAAAATATATAAGTCCGGAGTTCTGAGCACAGATTCCCAGGTAGCTCAGTTGGTGTCGCGCCTAAGGCGTGCAAATTTATCAGAGTCCTGCTCTACCAACCCGACGGTAGAAGTAGGAATTTAGAAAATATATAAGTCGGGAGTTCTGAGCGCAGATTCCCAGGTAGCTCAGTTGGTAGAGCAGGTGGCTGTTAACCACCTTGTCGGGGGTTCGAGTCCCTCCCTGGGAGCATTTCAAAGTTTCGCACAGAGTGCGGAAGTTTGAAATGCGGACAGGGAGGGAGTTTTGACTTGGATTCTCGCGCGCTGACACTTGGTTCGCATACTTCATCGTGCGAAGAGCATTTTAAGGCATTTCCAGGCGAAATTGAAAGGCCCGATTCTTTGGTCAGTTAGAGCGCTGGCATAAATCTTGCTTTCATTATGCTTCATGCGCACATCTTTAAAAATAATGAAATGCATCTACTTGATCGAATTGAGCTTGATCGCTTTATCATTAGGTCGCTCTTCTTACGCGGGTCCAAGAGATTTGCGCGACTCAATTGAATCTGTCGAAGTGAAATATGTTTATACTTCGGGCACAATTGGATTTTTTGAACCAAAGTCAAGGATTCAAAGAAATCAGGCGAGCGCAAGTAATTACACTCTTCACTTCTTTGAACAGGGGAGGGAATTCACTTATGACTTGCCTATTGAATTTGTCGGAGTTCTGCACTTCCTAACAGAAAATCCAAACAATCTTTGGGGATTTGTTCCTGATCCCGACGAAGCAGCTCAATCTGAAAAACTATCGATGGCAATTGGAAAATTTACAGGACCAGTCACTTTCGGAATTTCAGGTCAAAAGGGTAAATATAAATATATTCGAGTGATGCGAGGCCATTTCAATATGTTGACCACATCGAAAGGAGTTGCGATACCAGCTAAATCAGTCGAACCAGATATAATCCGCACGGTAAAACATGATGATGGAAAAACCGAGATTTATCCTCTTATTGCGAAACCTGAAGGGAGTTTCGGTCTCGGCAAAATGACGCTAGAACTTGCGCCACCAGTTCAAGATTACATTCGTTCCAAGGCTCTAGGTATGAAGGAGTGCCTCGGTCTTGTCGAAAAATTTTTTCGCGGAGACAAAAAACGCCGATTTTAACCATGGAAGCTCCACGGCTTACATTGCAAACCGGCTGGCTCGGGAAAAACTCAATGAAGAGTCTAATCTTAGAGTCGCGGCAAAGCGGAAGAACGGCCTTCTGGTTTCTCTTCAATCAAATGCAAGATGCTGATCTTTTGCCAAATTTTATGCGACAAGGCGGTCGTGAGTGCTTCGATGTCGCTACCCGCCTCTACGATGATGGGATCTTGCAAGTTTTGAATATAAAGAGCAGATAATTTTCCGATTAACGACAGCATCTCTGAACAGTAATCGAGATAACGCCCAACTTGAAATAAAGACAGACCTACTTGAGGCGATGACTGCGTCGGTTGACTAATTGACCAGCGCTCGGGATCTTTTGTGAGTTGATGGAGGTCAATGACATGCGCGAGTGAACGAAGCCGATGAAGTGCTTTCAGAGCTTTTCGCTGCTTGAACCTGCGCTCGAGACTTATAACAAATATTAGAGCAGCACCAAAAACTAACATCAGATTAACTCCTGCTTCTAAGGCTTGAAGAAAATTTCCAAGATCAGGAGTTCCAGACGATAGCTTTATATGGGACGCGACGCCGAAAAGCGTGCTTAAAAAGCCAAGACACAAGAGGGTCAAAATGACACGTAAAAGGCGCATCGGCTTCGATAAAATCGCACACTCGGTTTGTACGAGCCCCGCCAACCTCACCAATTCACTCGCGACGTTATTCAGATTTGATGAAGGTAGCCGCTCACTAATCCGACGTTTTAAAAGTTCAGCCGTCTCAATTATTTTTGTTGGATCAATTGAACTTAAGGGATTCGAATCCGTATCATTCATAGGGGCTACTGGAAAATTCTACCGGCGATGTCAGGTGATTGACTATCACAGACTGAGCGAATCTTGCTGCAAGAGAGAGCTGATTAAAACCTCTGCTTCTGCGTATTCAAAGGGCAGCGGCGGCAGCACTCGTTTCGATGGGTCGAGAGCTCTTCCGTGCTTTGCATAAAGAAGGAGCGCATGGTCTCTAAAATTTCCTAAACGAGGTGAGTAGACATTGAAGGCTCTTAAAAATGGCATCGATTTCATAAAAATATCGTTCATTTCATCTCTTGTCATTCCAGACGAGCACTCGAATCGAAAGCGACCGTCGGTGATTGTATCTCCTAATGACCAAACTTTCGTGATGGAAAATTTCTCAGGAGCTTTGTAAATCGGCGAATCCTTCTCTAGAGAAAAGGGGGATCGGTGAATGGAGGAGATGGCACCCCCATTCTTTTGAAGAAATCGAAGTGTCTCCATCCACTCCTCTTTCGTTTCCGTCGGAAAACCGCAGATAATATAGACGTGATTATGGATTCCGACTTTTTGAGCTGTTTGGAAAACAAGTTCGACATTTTCCGTCTCAGTTCCCTTTTGAATCAAACCTAAGACACGTTCATTCGCACTCTCCATACCCCAGAGGATATAACGACAGCCCGATGCGTAAATTTTTTCAAGAAGTTGTCGATCAAATTGCTTTACGGGTTTGGCCAAAGCATAATAGTGAATATCCAGACCCGCTTTTAGAATTCCATCTGCCAGATCCTTAAAAGCGTGGGGAGAAATCATTTCATCAATAAATGAAAAATGACGAATGCCCATTTTTACGTAGCCTTGAAGCTGCTCCACAATATGAGCCACGGTATGCTGACGGTAACTAAAACCCGATGACAGGTAGTGAACGCAGAATGTGCATTTTCTCCAATAGCAACCTCGCGAGGTAAGAACCGGAAGAACTGGTTCGGGTGAAAAATACGCTCTTAAATCGAGATCCGAAAAATCGGGATGACCGAATATATCGATCTTCGGTTCAAACTTTGGAGTGCTGGAGTGAACCATGTCTGACATGAAATAGACTCCAGGAATCGAAGCGGGGTCTTCTCCTTTAAGAAGTTTTACTAGAGCCATTTCGCCTTCACCCTCGACGATATAGTCGATGACATTAGCAAACCGGTCCATAAACTGATCAATTTCCGCAGTGAAATGAGCTCCGCCAAAGATGATCTTTGCTTTTGTTCGTCGCTTTAGAACCTTCGCTAAACATAACGCAACCCAGAGCTGTTGGCTGAAGCAAAGAGAGACTCCGATTGCCTCTGGATTTTCTTTGAGAATAATCTCCGCGTATTCCTCGATGAGAGGAGGCATTCTTTCTTCTGACAAGAAGGCGGATTTAACAGCGGCGGTAAAATCCAAAGTCTGCTGATCTATGAGTTCGAGAAATAAATTTCCATATACCGTATAGCGATCAGGACGGGTGTAGAATTCCTGATCGTTTTTTCCACGAAATACATCTGCTGCTCGAGACAGTGCGATTTCTTTAAGAGGGCCTTCGATCGATGAGTTTGCAATCGGCCCTCTCGCGACCGCTGAAAAAATTCTTTCATGGATATCGAGATTCAAATCGTGCACCTTGACTGACCAGTCGGGAAGGGTTCTCTCGACAAATCCTTTCAACATACACACCCCAAGAGGAGGAGCGGTGACATTGGTAAATGGCGGAAAGATCAGGACGAGTTTTTTCTTCGATGCCGACACTAACGAACTCTTTCTCTCGTCCTTGAGAAATTTTATTACTTTATAATTATACCTTCAGTGCAATGAGTCGGAACAGATGGTCAGGGATTGGACGGATTTTGACGCATGCATTTTAATGGAATTTTTAGTTCCAGAACAAACAAGTGTATGTGGGGTGGTGCCGCAACGTGCCGGGCTACTCGCTTCGAAATCCACCCTCTATCACTCGATCATCGTATTGGAAATCTGTGGGTTTAGCATCCCACCCATGACGAACGCGCAGAATCTTGCCATCGACAATTTCAGGAGGATGTCGAAGTTCCCAATTGTGATAAGTCACTGAATACCAGTCTGGGTTTGAAGGTGAGAAAAGATACTGAGTCCCGTTACTCAATACGACACCGTAGATTCCGTTCTGGAGTTGAAAAGGCCAAACCTTATTTGTGGAATCAATGAGCAGTCGCCCGCGAGGTAGAAGTTCTAAATGTTCATCAAAAATTTCAACAACGGAATGTTTTCCAAACTTTCCATGAGCAAAGATCCTACGATTTGGGGAATTGAAAACTAACAGTCCCGACACTTTAGGATTTAATGAGTCAACTTGCCTATCGACGATTCCTTGTTTCACTCGCACCAACGTATTTCGACCGTAGACGCCGACTTGATAGAGATTACCGTGCTTCAGCCTCGTGTCTTCGAGAGCAGTAAACTCGGCCCGCGTATCGGAGAGCGCACGCAAACGCGATCCGTTCACACTTTCGGCCAGTTCAATATGGGGTTGGGCTGGCCAGAGAGGCACATTTCGCACGATCCCGTCGCAGATTCCTGCGAAAGCAGAACCCGATAATGAGAGCAAGAGCGATAACGATACAACAACCCTGCCCGGCAAATCCGTCATCAAAACTATCCCTTCTTCCCGTTGAGAATCAAAACTTCATGCGGAATCCTAAACCTCCACCTGTTTGAGTGGCAATCGGAATCAGATGCCAGCTCGACTCTTCTTCTGGCTCTCTTCCGATTTTCTTTTGAATCTCATCGTATTTGCGATTGTGCTCAAGAGGTCTTGACCAAACATCGTAGATCTCCCAACCTTTGAACGCGGCGAATCCGATTCCACCTGCAAGCATCAAGGTTGGCCCAAGAGCACCGTGATCTGAGCGATGGCAATTGCTCGATTCACAGAGGTTGGAAAGTCCATCACCCAATGCGATACCGAAGCCCAATAATCCCGTGAAGGCTGTCCCTAATTCACCAAGTGTAAAGACCCAACCGCGCTCTAGATACTCTCCAGTTGCTACGTGACCGAGTCCAAATCCGATCGTGGTCCCAATCAATCCGCCCGCGACACGACGTTGCCTGGAGATTCTGCCTTCTTCTAAAATTTCATTTTCTTCCGGCGTAAGCTGTGAGCTATTGACACTAAATAGCAGATTGTCATTTGGAGTATCGGTCACTTCCACAGCTTTAGCTGTGTAAACGGTGGAAAAAAGACTGAGTCCGATCGTCACTAAGAATCGAAGAGTTTTGGTTTTCATAAGTAGGTCTCCTTAGATTCTTTATAAGCCCAAACCTCCTTTACTTGGGCTGATATGAAGTTACAACGTAACGATGTCGTCTGAATGCAAGTCGACGATCATCTAAATTAGATGGAGATTCAGTTGGGATGCGAATACGAAGCTGGTGAGTAATCTTGTAACACAGTAACAAACTCTGGGCTTGGAACAGCCGCAGGAACCTTTTTCGCGGGCCACGCATCTTGAATGAGAGAGCGATATACATCGAGGGTTTGTTTCACGACACTTTCTTGCGTAAACTCCCGAACTACCATTTCTCTTCCAGCTCGCCCGAACTCAATGCGTAGCGCTTTAGATTGAAGTAGTTTAGCTATCGCCTCTGCGAGTGCTTTCGAATTCTTTGGCGGAACTAAGAAACCATTGCTTCCTTCATGAACACATTCCCGGCAGCCAGGAACATTTGTCGTCACGATTGGCCGGCTCACTGCCATGGCTTCAAGGAGTCCTTTCGGAAGGCCTTCGTGGTAACTGGGCAAAACCACAATGGAGGCGAGCGCAAGAACTTCTGGCATTTCTTCCCGATGGCCCCAGACCTCGACACTCCCTCGCTGTCGGATACTTTCCATTTCCTTTCCGGAAATGGTTGAGGGATTCGCAGGATCCGGAGCTCCAACCAAGACGAAACGTACGCTTGGGAAAGTCGATTTGAGAATCGACGCAGCTTCGATAAACTCCAAAATTCCTTTATCGCGAAGCAAGCGGCTGCAAAGCATCACGATCGCGTCCCCGTCAGGTTCCGATCGAGGTGCAAAGAGTCGGCAGTCCACTCCTGAGCCTCGAATCAGAACGCACCGATCGTCATCGGCGAGAATTCCCAGCGAAATCATACTTCGCAAATTATCTTTATTTTGAAAAATGAGGCGGCAGCGTTTCGAACGAAAGGCCAATCGATATAGAAACCGCAGAACAACCTGAACCGGATGCAGACTTTTATTCGTATTCAGCATTGACCCCGTTCCAGCAACAGCATTGACTATCTGAATTTTGGAGTTTGCTAACATGGCCGCATAAGTTCCGTAACAAAAGATTTTGGGTGTTATGTGATGGACGACGACTGGCTTCAAATTTCTATAGAGATTCAATAAAAACCAAAATGTTCTGAAATCTTTGAGAGGATTCAAACCTCCGCGTGAGATCGGCAACGAGATGAAGCTTAACCCATAGCTGCGAATGGTGGCCGCATGGCCAGTGTCCTCAGCCACAATAGTCACCTGAAAACCTTCATCGCGCAGCGCTAAAGCGATGGGCAAACGATGGGAAAGAAAAAAACTGTCTCGGTTCACGGTTAAAACGATGACAGGCATCCCCACATTCCCAATTTAGCGAAACTTGAGTGGGAGCACCAGTCCGTTTCGGGGCACGGCGGCGGGCCCTCCCTCCTCTACCACCAACTGGGCTGTCGAGGTCCAGAGGCCCCTTGCGGCCAGGGGTCACCGTTGGCATCTGATGGACAATTCATTTCGGAAGTCGGTGAACCGGGAGGAATCTGGTCTGGCAAAACTGTCGCAGCCGCATTGTTAACGCCGACATTTCTTTGCAATACCAGGAGATTAGTTTTTCTAGAGATCAAAGCCGCAAAATTATCCAGGGCTTTCCAGAAAGATACATACGAATCAAAATACAGGTCGGTGGGGTGATAATTGTTCAACAGAGGCGAGGCATCCGCGGTGCGGTATGCGCCTGTCCCTTCAATATGATTTTTCGCTGCCACCCCGTTGGCAGTCGCAATATAGATACCGCCCCCATCTACCAAATTCATCATGCTCGCGAAGATAGAATTACTTAAGATCTCATTTTGATCGAGGTAGCTAAATCGACAGCCAAATCCAAAAGACATTCCTGAATAGGAAATATGATCGAGCGTATTAAAATTGACCGATGTTTGCGACGTGTTCATGACAGTGATCCCTGGTGCGTCCCAAAATACAGTTCCCATCCAACTGATCTGATTCGAAATAATCCGATTGTTAGAATCCGGGCGAAGGGAGTTGTCGATGCGGATGGCGCTACCTCCACCATCTCTAAACAGATTGTTATAGATCACAATGTTTGTCGCGCGACCGATATCTTGATGGGCATTCACACTGGGATCTCCGTGAAGTCCACCAAAGCTAATTCCATTGCCACCAAAATGATCAATGCTGGAATTTTGGATGACGATTCGGTCCACATTTTCGCCATCAAATAATCCTTCGAGACCATAGGCCGCTTGCCCAAAACTGTAATAAGCTGAAGTTCCTTTCGCATTCGTATATCTCCAGTTCGTGAATTCAAAATGGAGACCGTCGAAGATCAAATCGTGCACGGGTTGAGAAGCCCCTCGATCGCCAAGCTGAATCAAGGTGTAAGCAATGGGAAGCACAATCGAATCCTTTGATAAGTCGTCACTCATGGTCGGGAAATAATAAAGTACCAGATTGGTTTCGTCTAAAAACCATTCGCCCGGCTGATCGAGGAAGGCGAGATTGTTATCCATATAGAATTTTTCGGGCTGTCCTCCCCAATAAGCCGATGTCACGAAAGCCAAGTCTAAGGCCAATTGATAGAAAGCAGTTCCATTCGAATTCGTATTTAAATGAGATTGGATAATCGCTCTTGGACTTTCCCAAAGTTTCGTGAAAACCATCTCCGTCTTTCCGTCAGTGACCAGAGTCGGGTTGTTGACAAGGTTTGCTGGAACGCCAATCACCGGGGTAGGCCCCGTGCCACTCAGTCTGCTGGTATCGGCCACCCCTGCGACGTCCGGATGGCGCGCCCAGGTTTTGCGGGCCCCACTTACGAGCATTTGAGGAATAGCGAACTTTCCGGAATTATTATTCGAGCTTTTGATCGAATCGATAAATTGGCGAAGCACATTGCTCAGCGAAGCTCCAAATCTGAAACTCTTTACACGCTTCACGCCCGACACCGTGTTGATATCGGCGTCGCTCCAGGAGACGCCATCGGCCCCATTGTTAAAGATAATAGCCCCCGAAATGACCGGATTCTCTTTTCCGTAGTTCTTAAACACAATCGGGGCTTCAGGACGACCGGAGTGTTCCGGGCCAAAGCGGACCGGAGCAAATAGGGTGTACCAGCCATCGCGTAGATAAACCACCACACCTCTTGATTTTGGATTCGCCACAAGACTTGCAGCGACGTCTCTTGCCTTCGCTAAAGTTGCCAAGGGCGATTGTATATCGGTCCCTGAATTGGAGTCATTTCCTCCGGGTGCGACATAAATTTTATCCATTGCGTTTTCATCGAACGACGCTGGCCGATCGCTCGGCTGTACTGTTAAATCAATCGTTCGAGTGATGCGTACTGGATCCAGCCCGGCGAGTTGCTCCTCAACCGTAGTTACGAGCGGTCCGGATTTTGAGAAAGCTTCCGGTAGAATGGTTGAAGTATAAACTCCATTTACGCAACCCGGGTAAGCCGCTTGATTTTGCCAGCTGAGCTTCAAAGTTGCCCCAGAATCGCAATGACCCGAAATGAAAATATTTCCAGTTGCGGCTTGGTGGTCGACGGGAGTGTCGATCGTCAATGTGCCAGAAACCAGGGTTTCCGCTGTGCTACTTCCCTTGAATTTTCGAGGATCTGAGGCTGGATTTGCACACGAACAAAGCGCTAAAGCCAAAAAGCCGAATCGCACCCAATGCGAATGATAAAAATTAAAAGACTCCACCGGTTCAAAAAAATGCAAGTGGCATGCCGCTTTAAAGGGCGCATAATCCCGTTTTCATACAGAATTTTTTCCCACACGAGAAATTCTTGCGCGATGCTCTGCAAAATTTGCGCAGTTAACGGCTCATGACGATTTAAGGTGTCTAGCAGAGGCAGTCGCATCGCTTGTAAGAGTTTGAGGCTTAAGTAGTCGAGCCATTGAAATAATTCATTTCACTTCGCCCTGAATCGGTCCGGCATGATAGGAAGCGTGATCCTTGTCGAGATAGTCGCAATCGATTTCGATCGCAACTTTATCGACATTGACCACCGTATTTGACGTACTTCCCACCTCGAAGTTATTAAGCGAACGCAGAACCTCCGTCACTTTGCCATGGAGAGATTGAAATTCCTGTTCGTCTTTAAGCGGATAAAATTTCAGAGGCGTCAATTTGGTTGGATCCAGATCTTTCAACGAATGAATATCGTCCAATTTGTAATCTTTGATTTCGTAGACATAATTAACCACTTGCCAATTGGATTCGCCTATCGGACTTTTTCCATTCTCGTGGTTCACCGCTCTCATATCGAGAACAACACTTCTGCCTTTTCCCGATGCGCCCAGGGAGATCAGCTGTAATGATTGGCCACCTTTTTCGTTAAAAAGAAAATATTTGCCGGGCTGAATATTTTGGACGAGGTCCGTGGTTCTCACTGTGCACTGAATCGTCGGATCCTTGGGAGCCGTTCCCACAGGAATCGGGGGATCGATGTATTCGTGTTCCGCCAAAACTAAGGATGACCAGATCATCGCAGAAATGCTGAGAACAAAAAATTTCATATTCATTAGGAACTTCCTTTGCTCATCCACTAGCAAATGAGGTCAGCCACGCCAATCTTTTTTGCGCGCGCAATCGCGCGTCCGGTCCCCAGACCGGCCGAACACAGCCAGACACCAAATCCTCATGAACCCAGTTAACAACCCCTTTTACCCCTTTTTCTTTTGAACCAGCAAGATGCCGTCTCGAATAGGAAGCAAAGTGGTGGCCAGATCAGAACGAGCAGCAGCCCACTCAGCCACTTCTCGAAGCGCTCGAGTATCTTCAGTTTGATCGCTTTTATCGATCACTTTGCCGTTCCATAAACAATTATCGAGGGCGATTACACCTCGCTCCGAGAGAAGCTCAAGCGACTTTTGTAGATAATTTTTGTAGTTTGCTTTGTCTGCGTCGATCAAAACGAAATCAAGATTGCCGGTGATTTTTTTCAATGAATCCAAGGCCGATCCCAGGATCAGCTTGATCTTTTTTCCATGAGGCGATTTCTTCCAAAAGTCTTGCCCAATCTTGGTCGTTTCTTCATTGACATCCATTGTGATTAACTCGCCACTCTCTGGCAGAGCTTCTGCCATCGCCAGCGCTGAATAGCCAGTGAAGCAGCCGATTTCGAGAACGCGTTTTGCTTGAACAGCGCGCACGAGAAATTGCAAGAGACTTCCAACTTGTGGACCAATCAACATTCCGGAATTCGGAACGTTTTTCGTCGTATAATCAAATAGTTCATCGCAAATTTTCGAAGGCTTCGTACTGACTTCGAGACAGTATTTTTCAATTTCTTCCGACACCAAAGGCATGACAGATTCTCCTTTTGACTAGAAACGGGGCTCCATTTGTGCGACCGCTTCTGATTTCATTCCTTAAGGAGGTTCAGTTGTCCATTTAGATCTTGCAGAAATTGCTTACCCCAAGCTATTCAAGGGGCCTATGGTCAAACTCTCCCCTTCAGAAATTGAAAAAAAGCTCAAACAGCAGTTTCCAAAATGGTCGGTTTCAAAGGACGATAAGCTTCATCGCGAGATCAAATTCTCGAATTTCGTGGAAGCATTTGGATTCATGACTCAGGTCGCGCTCTTTGCGGAGCAAATGGATCACCACCCGGAGTGGTTCAATGTTTACAATCGGGTCATCATCGACATGACAACGCATTCGGTGGGGGGGGATTTCTGAAAAAGATTTCGTTTTAGCTGAAAAGATCGAATCGCTTCTTAAAGAATCGTAATAAAGTCTTTTAAATTTTCTGAAGCCACCCATAGTGCGATGATT
>Ga0207108_1063_pt1 | contig 20681 bp, 16 predicted proteins | sample Alteio_BWMinHeat_76_FD_153562 | JGI IMG/M metagenome (GOLD analysis project Ga0207108, IMG submission 153562) | Enriched cells from forest soil in Barre Woods Harvard Forest LTER site, Petersham, Massachusetts, United States -... | ecosystem: Environmental > Terrestrial > Soil > Temperate forest >...
ATTCGTATTCCAAAAACGAAGACCGTGAACTTATCGCCATGATTTCCGCATTGTTTTCATTCGGCAACGTACGTTCCATCGTGGCCACTCTACAAAATAAGATTTTAACGCCTCTCGGCGAGAATCCGCTGGCTCAATTGCGGTCGCTTTCCGAAAGAGATTGTGTGGAGCTCTGGCGAAACACCTACTACCGTTTTTATTCGGCTGGCGATATTTCTTTCTTAATATCAAGCCTTCGAAGGGTCCTACTTGAATATGAAACTTTAGGGGCGAGTTTTCAAAAATGTTGGAATGGCGATTTACTTCCGTCCCTTTCGGCTTTCCGAAATCTATTTTGGTCTCGCAAAAAAAATTTTACGCGCGGCAGTCGATTCATGTTTGCGGATCCCGAAGTCGGAGCTGCGAAACGTTGGCATATGTTTCTGCGCTGGATGGTCCGTCATGACCAAATCGATTTGGGCCTATGGCCTTTCGTTCCAAAAAGCGTTTTGATTCAGCCCCTCGATATCCATTTATTTGAAATCGCAAGACATCTTAGTTTAACGCATCGAAAGTCTGCGAATTTGGCAGCAGCTCTTGAAATCACGGAAAAACTGCGCGGTTGGGATCCTGTAGATCCCATCAAATATGATTTTGCTCTCTGTCGAATTGGAATGCTGGGATTAAAGCAAAACATTCCAAAATTTCGATCTTCTAAGGTTGCTTCACATAAGTGAAAACCATTTGCCCATCGGAAGCCGTGCACGTCTTCGATTTAGGAGGAACTATCGTAATCAGCTTTTTGCCTTCGAAATGGTAGTCGACAACATCGATCCTTCCGTCGGACTCGAGAGGAGCACATTCGTTCGGATCGCAACTTCCAAGGCATCGAGTTGATCCGTGTGTGCTAGTGAAAATATATCCAGTGATCCCACTTAAGATCCTAGTTTGCGCTTCACTACAATTCTCCGAGAGTTTGGTCGCAAATACTGATTTATCTCCTTGAATATTAAAAGTGACGCGTCCATTGGATGCCAAATCATTTAAGGATTGAGCGAAAGCTGCAGGAAATCCTTCGCTGAAATCCCCTGAAGAACAAGCGACTGACGAAAGAATGTATTTTCCATCTAAATTGGGCGTTGCCACTGGAGGCGCCGCTGCTTCAACCTTCGCCGGAATTTGGTTGCCCGTATCCTCGTCCGAGCAAGCGGCGATCGAAAGCGTGCTCATCAAGAAAAGAAATGCCCAAACCCTAGTTTGTAATCGAGCCGAGTTTTTCATTCTTTAAGTCCCCCTTTTTAGGCCCCGTTATCGGAAGTTTGTCTCCATGACTTGGCCTGCAGCTTTCTAGCACATCAGACCCATCTTTTGCAAAAATGGCCCTAAGTACCTGAAATCACAGGAAAAACATATGTCATCAGAAGTCTTCTATAATAGAGAGGTGAATATTTTAAGCGCTATCTACGCTGGCCAGACTGGATTTTTATCGGCAGGGAATTCCTTGGCCACACGCGCCCAACGCATCGCCGATTTTTCGAGTGGCTCGGGAGCGGACGATCAACTGGCCGAGGATATGGTCGGAATGAAAGTCGACAAGATAGCTGCTGAGGCGAATCTGCGAACTATTAAAGTTTCAGATGGTCTCCTTCAAGAACTGGTTCAAAACGCACTCAAAAAAGATTAGAGCCGATCCTGTTCAAAGAATTTCTCATCGCAAATATCCAGATTTAACTGACTCCCCAAACTAGTACTAGGTAGAGTTTAAGAAGGATGTCACGACCTAGCCTCTCGCTTTGCGTAATTTTTAAAGATGAAGTCCCTTACCTAGGACATGCCATCGAGTCGGTCATATCCATCGTTGATGAATGTGTATTAGTGGACTCCGGGAGCTCGGATGGTTCTGAAAAAATCGTCTTTGAATTTCAAAAACTTTTTCCCCAGAAAAAAATTGAATATATCGTAAATGCATGGCCCGGAGATTTTTCTACTCAAAGAAACTTTGCGATAGAAAAAGCCACTTCCGATTGGATCTTATTCTTGGATGCCGACGAGCGAATCCAAAGTCAAGATCACGCTACATTGTTGAACGCTTTAACCAACTCAGACATTCAAGCGTATCTATTGCCTATTTACAATTATACTCAGGACTTTCAAGAAATTGGATTTCAAAAAACCTCAACTCAACAAGAGGGTTTCATCCTAACCAAATTACATCGTTTATTTCGTCGAGATGGCAGGATTCGCTACTCAGGAATCCTGCATGAGCGAATTGAACCTGCACTTCGTTTGATCCATGCAAAAACATGCCCACTCTCTGTGATCATTCACCACTATGGAAAGTTGAAAGCAAAAACCAAACATCTCGAAGCAAAGCGATATAGTTTTTACGAGGAGCTCGGTCGAAAAAAAGTTCAAGCTGAAATGTCTGACCCGCAAGCCCATTGGGAACTGGGTGTGGTCCTCCAAAAGCAACAAAGATTTTCTGAAGCCGAAGCAGAATTCAAACGCGCTCTATCACTGGCACCGGACACGGAAGAATTCGAAATGTATTGGCTGCTGTCCCTCTTTCAGCAGATGAAGTGGACGGATTTGCTTCAAAGCCAACCACGCTATCCGAAATCAACTTTTTTCAAAAAATTAGCTGAGGCACAGACCGATCCAAAAGTCGTTGATTCACTCGATGGCTTTCGAAATGATTTTGCCCAAGCGGCACTGATGATATTTGAACTTTCTTTACGACATAACCGGACGGATCGAATCGCGAGTGACCGTAATCGTGCGAACGAACTTTTTAAATCAACGGGATACGTTGAGTTTATTGAAGGTTCATTCTTGCGCAGCCAAAAAAATTGGGCGATCGCAATTCCTCTTCTTCGCTTGACATTTCAAAAAGGATGTCCTTTGGCTCTCCACGACCTCTTGCTTGCGCTCACTCAAAATCAAGAATACCGAGAAGCTCTTCAAGTCTATGACGATCTTCAGGAAGATCAAAGGCAATTTCTTTCCAACGATAGCCTCAAAGTCATCGAATTCGCAAAAATGCAGATGCGGCAAACTTCATAACTCACATCACAAGTACCAATGAAAATTTTCGCGAGGTTGAACCGGGTTGAGTGGTGAATAATGGGCGAGCCTGGCGGGGAATCGCGAGCTGTCGCGCGAGCCAGTGTGTCGTCCAAGTCTATTTAATGGCGGCGACTTTTCCCTCTTTGATTTGCTGAAGAACGCCTTCCCATGCCGACTGTAACTTTTCGAGAATTTTCAAATTAAGTTGTAGAGGTTCAGTCACATGTTCGAAATTTGCAACTGTGAGATTGTCGATCATCACCGAGTAGAGATATTCTAAATTTTTTGCGATTTCACCGCCGACTTCAAAGTTGAGAGAATTTAAAAGTTCAACGATAATGGCTTGCGCCCTACAGATATTTTTAGAAGCGTCAGCAAAATTCTTCTTGGTCAAAAAATCGATCGCCGAATGAGTGAATTTGATCGCTCCGTTATATAGAAGGAGAACAAGTTCCTCTTTGCTGGAGGTTTGGATCGCCGTTTTTTGGTAAGGATTGACTTTACCTTTTTTGAATCCGCCGGTTGTCATCATTGTCTTACCTTTCTCAACTAAAAAACTTCTTAGTTTCCACTTGAGCTCTTCGAACTAGAACTGGTTGTACTCAACGCGGTTACCATTGAACTCAATGAATTTTGCTGCTGTTTAAGCTGGGACAAAACCACTTCCAAATTCGCAAATTTTTGCTTCATTTCGTCTGCATTAGCATTAATTCGCTGACTCTTGGCTTGGATGTCCTTAGACAGCTGATCCAACTGCGTTCCTAAGCTATCAAACTTACTGGCGAGGACTCCGTTAATTGGTGCAACCAAGTTATTTAGAGAGTCATTTAGATATTTGCCAAATCCGGGGTTGATGACTTGAATGCCATTTTTAATTCCTTCAAAGAATTGTTGAACTCCCGTGAAGTTACTGGCCAAAGCTTGACTGAACTTCGCTTGGTCGAATGTGAGTTCGCCATTTGTGGCGCTGCCAGTAGCACTAAATGTCGTTGTGATTCCAATCTGCGCAAGCGAAGTGATCGATGAAGTAGTAGGTAAAGTCGGAATACTGCCGGTGATCGAAGCTTCAAGCTGTGACAGAACAGAAGTTAAAGTGGAGTCGCTGGCCGTGGGATTCGATTGCACCGATTGACTGGGATCGAATGCGATCGCCTTTTTGAGAGTATCAATGAGAGTATTATACTTTTTAATAAAATCTTGCATCTTCGTCGAGGCATCGGCCGTGCTCGCTGAAACGGTGAGGGTGACCGAAGGATTCGTAGACAGCAGCTGGATTGTAACTCCGGGAACGACATCCCCAACATTATTCGTGGCTCGATAGATTGGATCTGCTCCCCCATTTAAAAAGATTTTAGAATCTAAACCTTCGATGACAGGAATAGCACCAAAGGAGGCAGTATTGAGATCGGTAAGAGTGCTTGTGAATGAAAGATTGTATTTCCCGGGTGTTTGTTGAGGATCGTTCTTGCCGCTTAAACTATCAGTGATTGCTAGGCGTGCGGTATTGCCTGTCCCAGCGCCCGTATCAAAAACGGTAGCATTGACTCCGATATTGGCTTGATTGAGTTGTTGTGCGAGTTGGGTAAGCGTAGTTCCAGCGTTCACGTTCACAACATGGTTCACACCGCGAACATTGATGGTGAGAGTCTGGTTGGTGGAAGTCACTGAGTTGCCAACACCTGTAAATTGAGCTTGCCAGACTTCGTTAGTAGCCAGTTGATTTACGTTAACTGTGAAAGCTTGTGATAGCGCAACCGTCGTAGCCATTCCGGTGGCAACGTTCGCGTTAGAGGTTCCAACTGACATGGTCTGAAAGTTGCCAACCGATTGGAATCCGCTGATGGAAGCTTGCAAATCGGTGACCAAACCTTTCACCTGACCGATGACGGCTTGTTGAGCGGCTAATTTGGTTTGCTGAGCTACAAGAGTGCGCGATAGAGCGTCAGTTTGAGTCTTCGTAACTGCATTGATATACGAACTCCAGTCGATACCGCTGCCAATTCCTGGAACTGAAAAACCGCTCATAATCGGTTCGCCACTTTCTCCCCCCAAATTCACTATCAATATCGTATGCAATTTCTTCCTTAAGACAGTACATACATTATACACTTTCTTCGGCAAAAACTTCCTTATTGCTGCCCAGCGTCCATTCAGATTTTAATATCCACGAAGAAACTGCTCAGGGGCGCCGCGTTATCATCTGTCTCTTCCAAAGTTTTTAATCCGACGGCGACTTCCTCGGGCGTCAGTTTCATCTGTAATTTTCCGGTTGAAGTCTCGTAGATGCTCACCTGGATTTGGCCGCTTTGCTGATCCAACTCGAACTGCGCAGTGCTTTCTTCACTTTGACTGCTGTCTCGATTGTCAAATCGTTCTGCAAATTGTCTGAGGGCCTCTGAGTCATTGTGAGCATTGACCATCAAAACTGTATGATGGTCAGGTTGCAACAATGAAAGAGCCTTCTCCCCTCGTTTAGTGATGGAAGTCTTCCGCCAGCGAGCTGAGGACGAGTAACCTCCAACACCACCAATGTGGTTCATTGCGACTACCTCCTACAAGAGCTCTTAGACTCTGAACTAATCTCGACTAACTTTTAGAATCCAGGCAGGGCCTCACGACCGATCGGTCGTGAGGCGATTGCCTGTTCTAATTCGATTAGAAGTTCAGAAGTTTTAGAGCGACTTGTGAAGAGTTATTCGCTTGTCCGAGGACTGCGACACCTGCTTGCTCCAAGATTTGAGCTTTAGTCAAGTTTGCAGTTTCAGCCGCGATATCTGTATCACGAATCTGCGACTTTGCAGCAGACAGGTTTTCCACCGTCACACTCAAGTTAGTCGCCGTCGAGTTAATACGACTTTGAGTTGCACCGAGAGATGCTCTCAACTTGTTGAGCTGAGTCAAAGTTGCATCCACGATAGACAGCGCCGTTTGAGCATTAGCTTGCGTAGTTACGCTGAGCGAGTTTAAGGCCGTAGCTGTGTTCACCGAGATGGCGGTCAGCGTAAATCCGAATGCTAGCGACGGGTTGGTACCGGCGATAGTGATCGCTGACGAAGAACGAAGGTTAATAACTCCAGACGCGGTAATTGTTCCACCAGTCGACAACCCAGTCGCAGAGGCCGAGCTCAGGTTTTGTCCGGCGAGCATTTGGCTACTCACTGTCGTGACTTGAGCAAGCGCATCAAACGCGATGTAGATACCTTGTGAAGTCGTGCTGCTATTAGAGAACGCCAGAGTAATATTGCGTCCGTCTGCCGCGACGAAGTCAACGCTACCGTTTGTTCCTGGAGATAGTCTTGCGGTCACACCTGTTTGAGCGGCATAAGAGTTTACAAGGTCAATGAATGAGTTGGTGCTTGACGTATTTCCTGTGATGTTGACGTTGTTGATAGCAAATTGTGAACCGGTAAGACTTCCGCTGAAGCTCGTAATGTTAAACGTAGAGAACGTTTGAACAGTCGCTTTAACGTCTGCATACACTCCGGTTTGACCTGCTTTGGCATTCACTTCAGCCGCGATCGCGATCGAGCTAAACGAGTTGTTTTTGAATGACACCGTATCATCTGTGGTCAATGGAGCGGTGATATTCACGTTATTGATCGACATGTTGGCAACTTGGCCCGTCAAGAAGTTCTGAGCTCCCGACTGAGTGGCAAGCGCACCTAAGCTGTTTGCACGCGCGTTACCAATCGTGAAAGAGACAACTTCTTGAGCCGAAATACCAACTTGAAGATTCGTGGTTTGGAACGTACCGTCCAAAAGATTGGTTCCGTTAAAATTTGTTTGAAGCGCGACTCGGTCAAATTCTTGCACGAGTTGGTTTCGCTCAGTATCGAGGTAGGTTCTATCGTTCGCTCCAAGAGTACCTGTGGCGGCTTGGATTGCGAGTTCCCGTAATCGCTGAGCAATATTCGTCAAGTTGCTAAGAGCGCCTTCTGCAGTATTTAAGAATCCGACTGCGTCGTTCGCATTTCGGATAGCAACCGTATATCCACGGACGGCTGCATTCAATCCTTCAGAGATTGATAGACCGGCAGCATCATCACCTGCTCGGTTGATCCGAGAGCCCGAAGCTAATTTCTCAAGGGCGGATGCCAAAAGTTTTTGCGAATTTCCCAAATTTCGCTGAGCTGAAAGAGAAAGTACGTTTGTATTAATTCTAAGACCCATGACTAGTTCTCCATTTCTTCCTTGCTATAAACCGTATAAAAATCCTGCCTATCCAATGGCACCGACTGCCTACTCTCTTAACAGAACGATAGCGCTGTTAAGGGGACAGGCAGTTTTGTTAAAGGGCTCTCGGCAAACCTGCAAATTCCCATGAGGCAAAATCTGCCGATCGGCAAAAAATTTCTAAATTGGGAGTGATTCTGCGCTCCTAGCTAAGAAAAGAAATTTTCTGACGCATTGGGCCCATTTTTAGAACACAGGGGTACGCTGCAGCGCTTCATAAGCCATTGAGATGATCTTCCTATTTGGAATGGACTTGCTCTTGAACTCGAGTAAAAACACTTTGCCACTCGCCCAGATGGCTTTGTCGAAAAATTTTGATTGTCGGATACCAACTAGTTTTCTGTCCTCTGAGCAGCCACCGCCAATCAGGGATTTTACTCAACAAGAGCCAAGTGGATACCCCTAAGGCACCCGCAAGATGGACGACTGAGCTATCAGATGTAATGAGTAAGTCTAGATTTTTAAGAATTGCCGCCGTATCTACAAATGCATCCGGCGAATCCCATTGATCCTCATCAAGAGGATTTCTAAAAAAAGAATCGAATGCAAGTTGCTGAATCTGCTCAGCTCCTTCTCCTCTTTGCAAGCTAAAAAAAGCTATTCTCTTATCGCGAATCTTTAAAAGGGGTTCAAATTGTTTGAGGGGAATGGAGCGAGTCTGATCCTCAGAATAATTCTTATTTCCCTGCCAAAATAATCCGATTTTTAAAATGTGATCAGAATCCGCGCTCATCTGATGTTTCCATTTTTCAATGAGTTTCGGTTCCGCTTTCATATAGGGCTCGGTCATCGGAAATGAATCGGGATCTAAATCCAAACCGCTTGGAAGAAACATGATCGACGTTTGAAAATCACAATTTGGTAAAATCAGATCCTCTTTATCGAGGAGCTGCAGTCGCGTACTGACAAAATTTCCGAAGAGTCGGTGCATTCTTTTTGGAATCTGAAGGAACACTTGGTCTGCCTGTTTGCTTAAAGGTTCGAGATAACGAGCGAACTGGATCATGTCTCCAAAACCTTGTTCAGTAAAGACGAGGATAGATTTACCTTCAAGCGGTTCACGACCTGTCCATACTGGAATTTGTGGAGATGGAATTTTGGGTCCTCCCGGAATACGAAATCGCGCTTCGTACTTTCTGAATCCTTCTTTCCATTTTCTTTGCAGAAACAACAGGACTGCCTGGTTTACCTCAATTTCGGCAAGGTTTGGTCGGATGCGAGAAGCTTTCTCCAAAATTTTCCAGGCCTCGTTCACCTTTCCTTTTTCTTTGAGCGCCACGGCCAAATTACAAAGGGCTCCGCAATCTTGCGGGTTTCCATTAAGAATTAGCTGATAGCGCTCAATTGCTTCGTCGAGTCGTCCTAATTTTCGCAAGGCATTGCCTAAATTAAGTTGCGCTCCCTCATGTTGTGGATTGATGGTGAGACATCGTTGAAACCAGACAAGGCTTTCTTCTAATTGGTTAGTTTCTGCCAAAATCTGTGCGAGATTGAAGGCGGCTCCGTAATGTTTCGGATCGATTTCAGACGCGAGACGCAATGCTAGGATACAGCCGTCATTTTGTTTGAGTTCTCTTAATGCCGCTCCCAGATTGCAATAAGCTTGGATATATTTCGGATCCCGTTGCAAAGCTTTCTGGTAAAGCGTTGCTGCTTTTTGAAATTGTTTTTTTTCAAGGAAGAGATTTCCCAGATTTGAATAAGCAATAGCCCATTCAGGCGCTAACTGAATTGCCATCTCGTAGGCCTGAAGAGCCTCCTCAACGGCTCCCTTCTTTTTGAATAACACTCCTAAATTGGAATAGGCTTCGGCACGATCCGAAAGTGACTCATTATCGATGGGAAGATTCAGTATCTGCCGGTAATAATCTTCCGCAAGATCGAACCGGCCCTCCTTGTGAAAGTGAATTGCCTGTTCGAATCCTTCTTGAAATTTCATACTGCAGAACGTGTTGGCAAAGCTTTGAGAATTCGACCGCTCACCTCAAACACTAATTTGTACCAACTTTCAAGTACGTTTAAGATTTCGGCAAAATTCCTATTATTCACTTCAGAAACAAGGGCCCACTGATTCTCGATTTTGAGAAACTCTACTCCGGCATTCTGAACGATAAAGCAAACGAATCGGGTATCGGTGAGTAAATCATTCTGAGCGCGTCGAAGCGTAATGACGATCAATGCCGCGGCTTCTTGAGGAATGCTTTTTTCAGCAGCGAACGCCTCGCAATGACCCAAAATTTCCGTGAGCTTTTCATTCAAACTCGTCAAATACTCACGAATGACCGTCCAATCGAAAGATTTAGGAGGTCCATATTTCAGCTTTGAATCGATCACATGAAAAGGGTCCTGCAATGGAATAAGTCCCCGGACTACCTCATGGAGCGGCTTCCAAGGAATATTGGGAATCTTGGCGCCACCATCTGTGCAGTTGACGACAGAAACCGGGAGCTGCCCTGCCTCCCAAGAAAACTCCTTCATATAGATGAAATAGTAAGTTCTCGTAGGAACAACTTCAGCGATGTTGCCAGGAACGAACAGAAGTTGCTCTCCCTCTTTGGCAAGTTTTGCTTCTAATTCCTCTTTGGTCGTGGGTTTCGTCCATTCTTCAAAGGCAACGTCCGATGCATGCGAACTCAGCAGCTCAGGATCATAAGCTAGATCTTGGCCCACTAAATAAATATGGGGGCAACCCAAAAAAGCTGCGATGCGACAACAAAAATGAGCCACCGAGGAAGATGAAGATAGAATTCCGCGAGAAACCTGCTCTTCCAGATAATGAAAGTAGCCATAGTCACGATACGCAACAACCTTTTGTCCTGGATAAGTTTGAAGAGCTTCCGGTTGCAAGATCGGATACGCGATCAGTCTTGTCTTGACCGCCCCATAGTTCGAAGCTGCTTTAAAATACTTTACCGTATGCATATCTCTTTCAATACTTGCTGTGAAATGTGGAGTAATTCCGTTCTTCAAGAGAATGCTAAGACTCGAGTCTGCACAGATGATCAACGCTCGATCTTGAATCATTTTGAGCTGCTCAATGGATCGAGATAAAGATGGTCCTGTGGAAACGACGATGGCTGGATAGCCTCGAAATGCATCGCGCAGTGCACCTATTCCTGGATTTTGCTCGACAAAGTCTAAATTCGCCATGGTGTTTGCAAATCCACGAAGAGAGTCTTCTTTCGATCCAAAATGATGACTAATCTGTTCACAAGCCGCGGTCCATTCGTCCCACACTGTAACGAAAAGAGAGGGATCCACCTCACGATAACGTGGATTGGGGATTACCTCCGAAGCACTCATCTGAAACGCTCGAATGGGAACTCTTAAGAATTGGAGGAAGTCCACAAAACACTCGTCCGGATTCTTTCCAACGATCCAATAAATTTTTTCGTTGCAAAACAAATCGGCGAAAAGCTTTGAATGCATGGCGATTAAAAATCGCTCGATCGAAGGCTCCACAACCACGAGGTTGTCAAACAGATGTTTCGATTCGATTATTTGTCGGATCTGCTCACCCAGTCCAAAGCCCTCAACCAAAAGAATTCTAGCCGGAGTTTTGAAAGACGGAAGTGGGGGTAGGTCATTTCGATTCGTCGTCGCAAGAACTTTGCCTGTTTCGATCAGCGTCCACCCCTGATCAGTCACCTCCAATTCGCTTTTACATCCAATATCGATAACCCTTGAACTTTTAAAAAGCGGTCCTCGATATTCTGGATGATGTTCTAGAAAATTTTCTAAATTTTCTAGAAACAAGGATTTTTGTTTCCCGAGCACCTCGGACTTAGTGGTTTCTATATTATTCATAAAAGCTATACTTTCTTCTATTCGGGTCCTGTCGTAAGACTGCGCGCACCTCTGCCGCAATTTCGGTCAGGCTTTCGTATTCTTCTTTTAAGATCACTGCCTTTTCCTTTAACGTCTCGTCACGATCAAAACGTGAATACCAACGATTTTCATTTTCAAAAAAAGTGAAACCTAGAAAATCTGAAGTTAGCGATCGAAAAATGCGATCCGCAACCAATTCATCAAAATCCCGGCGCAGTTTCGCTAGTACTTTCGAAAAACTCTCCCTTGCTTCAACGAAGTTTTTGTCGATGCTTGTAATTGACATCGATAAAATATCACGACAGTTGCTGAGATTTTTAGCGGTAATCTCCAGGTATTGAGCGAGGCGAGAAAAGTCTAGAGAGCTATCATTTTGAAATCGGGCACGAATTTTATCCAACTTAGAAAAAAAGTCTGGTCGTTTAATCCAATCCTTAGAAACGTCTTCGAGCCGTCTCCAATCGATCCCAGGAATCTTAGCCCCACCTTCAGTGCAGTTTGTTATCTTCGCCTTAATTTGTGAAATCAACTCCACGAACTCCATGAGAAATACGAGATACATTGTAAAAGTGGGAACCTTGTCTCTTAGATTTCCAGGCCACCAGTAAAGTTTATGCCCTTCCCTTTTCAATTTTTGCTTCAGTTCTTCCTCAGAGCGTGAATGGCTCCATTCTTCATACGCAATTCCCGCCGGGTGCGACGAAAGAGTATCCGGATCAAAGGAAAGGTCTTGCCCCACCAGAAAAACTTCTTTCGAGCCTAAAAAAGATCCGAGGCAAGCTGCCATATGAGCGACAGAATGACCGGCAGGCAAAACCCCACGAGGGAGCATTCCTTCGAGATGGCCATAGAATTCATAAGTCATGTAGGCAACCCACTTAGGGCCCGGATAAAGAGTGAGCACGGAATGAGGAACTACCGGATAGGCCACCAAATGGCTCTTAAGTTGGGGATACTTTGAGTGGAGAAGCTCGAAAAAAGGTTTGCCGCATTCATCTCTTTCCATTGTGAGCACAAAATGCGGAACGATTTCGTTTTCGAGTAAAATTTTTAAACTGGCATCAGCAGATATCAGCAGAGCTTTATCTTGCAAAGACCGAAGTTGGTCCAACGATTTTGCCAGCGAAGGTCCTGTAGAAATCACGATGGAAGGCACGCCTTCAAACTGATTTTTCAGAAGCTCAATTCCCGGGTTGGACTCGATAAACGTAGAATTTTGGATGGTGTTTTCTAAGCCCACCATCGAATCTAAGCGATGGCCAGTTCCCCGCTCTGCAAAAATGCATGTCGAATCCCACTCTTTCTTTACCGCCTGATAGTACGTCGATTCAGCCGATGCTAAAAGTGGATGTTCGACAAAATTTCGCGCCCGCACTCCACGCAAGCGATCTTTATCACGAAGTAACTGGAGGAAGCGAATCCCGACGTCTTGGCTCTCTAAACCAATCATCCAATGAATCGTCGGTTTTGAAAAAACATTTCCAGCGACATCTCGAGACCAAAGGCTTGCAAAGAAACGTTGGATATTAGGCTCAATAACATAAAATTCTTTCGTTTCCGAAGAATGCGTGAAAAAAGCATTCTCCAAACGTGACCAAAATCCGAGTCCGAGAAGAATGAGATTCCGGGCTGGTACTGCGTCGATTGTGTTCACGGCGGGTGAAGAAGGCGGATCATCTTCTAGATCAATCAGACGACCATTTTCGAAGAGTTTTCGCTTATTCTCGGTAGTCTCAAGTTTGTAATGAGCATCAAAGTAGTTTTGTTTTAGAAACTCTTCCGCAAGAGGATGCAACCTGTTTTTATCATAGGGATATCTCTGGTAAAAAAAATCCAGATTCCTAAGAAATATTTCAGGGTTCATATGGAATCTAATCCCCATATGAAAAATGGATATTGAAGATCTTCCGGTGAAAATTTCTCGGAATCAATGCGATCTGAAATAACTTTGAACAGGCCGAGGTATTCGAGCCTGTTTTCGAAAGACGCATTTTCAAGGGCCTGAACAACAAGTCCTTCATCGGCATCATGGAGTACGCCTGGCGAAAGTATTCTGACCGCAGGCTCAACTGCCCGAAGAGCATCGAAGCATGCAAGAACTTCCTCAGCTGGGCCGGACCATTCATGGCAAACCTTCGCAAAGTCTTCTCCCTTACCCATCAAAGCGTAAGCTCTTTCTGTGGACGCGATGGTCATTTGTGGGATGCGGAACAGGGATTCCATGTCCTCAAAGCTGCGCTTCACACGACAGATTTTCTTATCGAAAGACTCAAAATGTTCTTTTCGAAGCCTTGCTGAACTCGATTCAATCACTTGGACTCGAATGTTCGATGGACCTCGGACGAGCGGAGCGCGATGTGTAGCAATCCAAGAAGCTTGAAGACCCGCCAATTCAAATCCAAGTTTTTGATAGAACTCAAGTTGATTGCTCCAAAGAACCAGGAAGTCGATTTTGTTTTTCTCCGCTGTTTCTTCGACGGAATGAAAAAGGTGCCGTTGAAGTCCGCGATGACGGTGTTCTGGAGAAGTCACGACACTTCCAATAAAAAGGGCACGGGCCCACTCACCTTTACGTACTTCGATTTCGCGCTCCAGTGTGACAAGACCTGCATGCAATTCGTTGTTAAGTTTACTGACGAATATATTTTCAATTCGCTGGGAACTAAATGCGAGAGGATATTCGTCAATCAAATGACAGCGACTATTATCCCGCAAGAGCTTTTGAAAAAACTCTAGGGTGGAGTCAAATTCCGATTCGGCTCTAAGTGCTTGTGGAAACACAACTTCCATTTTATCGGGAGACTTCGTTGAAAGCGATTGGCAAAACCAACTTCAAAGTTTTTGACGCCTTCGTCGGAAATATTTTTTCCATGCGCCGCAGAAATCAGGAAAACATGCATGGCGATTCATCATGAATGACGCGGAATCGATGCTTAGCATCATACAATTGATGCGCGAAGCCGTGAGGTGGTCTGCAAGAAAAGCTTCTCGAATCAAAAAGCATTCGTGGACCTTACTTTTGACCCTATACTGGAATTGTCGGAGAAAAATGGCTCAAGAATTTGAAATTCTGGTTCTCTCGGAGGACGTCTGGTTCAGGCGCGTGGTAAAGCCTCTCCAACAGCTCGGTCATAAAGTTCATTTTTTCTTTTTAAACTCTGAGCATCTGAGTTCAGAAACCTTGGAAGCCTTTGAAACTTTACTACAGAAGACCAAATTTCATTTCTGCCTCATCCAAAGCATCTACGGACTCGAAACGCATAGGGACTTTGGCAATCGAGTCGATGAACTGCTAGATCAATATGGAATTCCAAAGGTGGCTTGGTTCTTGGACGGACCTCGGCAAACAGGAAGCTTCTCAGTGCAACGACGGTGGCTCAAGGGGCCCTATTGGAAAAATATTCTCTTTCTCTGCGTTGATCGAGGCCATATCGAATTTTTCACGAGTCGAGGCTTGCCAGCTGGCCATCTTCCGATTGGAATCGACCCCGATATTCAAAAATTTGTACCTACCAAGGATTTAATTGCCACGTTGACGGGCTCGCTGAGCTTCGTAGGTCGCCCTCCATTTGGTCTTCCAACTATGGGTTCCGGTGATGAATCGGATCTGCGCAAGGAATTCCTTTCCCAATTCCTCCGACAGTTCGAACAGTTTGCCTCAGAATTGCCGTATGCCGTTCCGACGGAGGCCGTGAAAGCATCTAGGCTGGAAGATCTTTTGTCTGCGGTCTTCAACAATCGCAGTTTCAATTCAAAACACTACGATGAAACAAAAACACAGCTGAACGAAACTATCGAGAAAACAAATCCGAATCTTTTTGAGGCATGGATTTGTTTTTCTGGCACTCTCGATTATGCATATTCCTATCTTCAGATGGTCATCCATTTGCGAGATTTGGTGGATTGTGGCTTGAGAGTTTACGGCGGTGAGAATTGGAAGAACTTTATTCCTGATCTGTCGGGCTCCTGTCGTCGGCTCACCCAAGATGAACTCTACACTCTTTTTCGGTCGTCCAAGATTTCGTTTTGCTTTACAAAACTAGGCTTTCGCGGCGCGGTTCATGAACGCCCACTTTTGAGTTTGGCCTGTGGCGGATTTCCAATAACCGATCTGCGTGAAGAGCTCTACGAATTCTTTGAACGCGACGAAATCGTGGCTTACCGAAACCTCGAAGAATGCAAAGAGCTTACGCGATATTATCTTCGGCACGAAAGCGAACGAGAACGGATTACGTTAAAAGGACAAAAGAAAGTTTTTTCGCGCCATACCTTCTTTCATCGAATGGCCATCCTCGTTGCATTAGCGGAAAAGCAATGGAATCTCGATTCCACAAAAATTTATCCGATCCATCATGATAGAACATCGCTCAATCTGGGGGCCAAGTCCCCATGAGTAAACTTTACATAGGGCTTAAGCCCAGCGATCTGGCCCCTCAAAACTGTCTCTTCATTGAAGACGAGAAATGTTTCAATGCAAAAACTCCTGAGGATTTTGCGGTTAAATTGCGCCTTTTTTTGGATGACATCAAACACTTCAAGTTTCTCAATCATATTGAACTTTGCCCGACACCGGATCTCAATGCAGAAGAAAAAGAACGGATCAAAAAATACCAAGAAGTCGCCATGCGAGTTCGACAGGAGATGTGGATGGCGCTGGGGAATCCCCATGACTCTCTGCTCGGTTTGGAAAATTTTTTTGGGAATTTGGATTTTATTTTAAAATATCCCGAGGTTCAGCACCTCCAAATTGAAAAACCATTTCACGCCGTCGTGGTGGCGTCTGGACCCTCTCTCGATCAAGAATTAGAACTCCTGCGAAAAGTCCAATCCAAGATTTTGATTCTTTGCGTAGATGCAAGTTTCAAGTCTCTGCTAGACGCCGATATATGTCCGCATATCGTGACGGCAGTAGAGCGAGATGATTACAGCGTCGCCTTTTTCAAAAACCTCCCATCGAACTTGGCGACTCTTTTCGTTGCTCAGCCTACGATTCCAAAAAAGATTTTTGATCTTTACTCCGGACCGATTGCTACCGTACGTAAACTTTCGGGCCCTTTCCTATGGCTTCCTATGCCATCGCCTCAGTTCTGGTCTGGGAGTTCTTCGGCGCATCTTTGTTACCGACTTGCGTGCTACCTAGGAGCTCAGTCCGTTGCCCTCATTGGGCAAGATCTCGCCTACCACCCCGATACATTTCAAAGCCATTCGAAAATAAGCGATTATCCTGACTGGAATAAACCAGTGAGCTCGGAAGACCGCCAAGCCAAGGATCAGGCCTTCTGGACTGAAGGAAATACGCGAGAACGCGTACTGACTATGCCGTATTGGGACCTTTTTGCGCATGAGTATTCGATGATGGTGCAAGAAACGAAAGTGGGAACCTTCAACACCTCAACGCTTGGAAGAAAAATTGATGGCATTCCTTACAAACCTTTCAAATCATGGATGTCAGACTTACCCAAAACAAAAAAAGTCGCCGCACATTTTCCAACAGAAAATCCGGATCGAGTTCAAAATCAGCAGCTTACAAAAGCCAAGATCCAGGACGCGATTTGCCATCTCACTCAGCTGAAGGAAAAACTTCAAACGAAGCACGCCGATATCAATGGTCTTTATAAAAATTTATTGCTGATCCCTCACTTTCTGGAACTGGCGTTTGAGATCGTCATACGGGATTATGCAAGAACTGAAAATTTGTGTTTCAATGCTCCGCATGATCAAATCCTGGAGCACAGATCCAATTTTCTGCGTTCCGTGGAACAATCGACCACACGAGTATTGGATGTTCTGAAATCCGCTCTCATTTGAGGAGTTTTTTGAGTGACCCCTAAGAAGTATCGTATTCTCGTTTTAGTCGAAGATTCGTGGTTTGAAATGCTTATCAAACCCTTGCAGCGACTTGGTCACGAGGTTCGGGCATTTCATATTAAATTTCCGAATATTTCTGCAGCAAATATTGAATCGCTGGATTCCGAGCTAAAATCCTTTAAACCTCAGTTCTGCATCATACAAAACTTTTATGGTCTTCAGCCTCACCCCGAATTGGGCACTGCCGTTGAAGAAACTTTTGCGAAGCACCAGATTCCAGTCGCGCCATGGTTCCTCGATCATCCGCAAGCTTCGGGCAGTCGAATTTTACAAACTCGCTGGCGAAAAGGACCCTTTCCGAAAAACTTTTTATTCTTTTGCGTCGATCGAAATCATAAGGAGTTTTTTCAAATGAGGGGTCTCGCGGCGGAACATCTTCCCATAGCTGTTGACTCATCGATTGAGAAAGAATTTTTTACCCCGAGCGAATCTCCTGAAATCACTTTTGTAGGGAAACCCTATTTCAAGCCAGAAGGGATCATTCGACACGAGGAAGAAATTCCCAACGTTTTCGGTTTCCAATTTTTAAATATTCTGTTGTACCGTCTCCAATCTCCACCCTATGAAATGCCTAATCATGAAATCACAAGTTACCTTTGGAAGATACAGCCGCATTTCGTCGCGTTTTTGAAAAAAATCTGCACGCAATACAATGATTATTTCAAGTCGCGTTCCATCCTTTTTGAAGAATGCCAAAGGATTTTACCTGGTGAAATTTATGAGTTACTCCAAGATTTTATAGGCCGTATCGATTTTACTTATTCGTACTGTCAGCTCACTCGATATCTGACGCATTTACATCGAAATGTGGGACTGCGGGTTTTTGGTGGAGATGAGTGGCAATCATTCTTGCCCCAATATTCCGAAGGGACTCCCCGGTTATCACAAGAGCAACTCTACTCAATATTTTCAAATTCCAAGGTGACCTTTTGCTATACGAAATTTCAATTTGCAGGAGCGGTTCACGAACGTCCGGTCTTAGCTCTAGCATGTGGGGGCTTCCCTCTCACAGATAAAAAAGACGAGCTTTACGAGATGTTCGAGCCAGATGAAATTGCATCGTATGCATCGATCGAAGAAGCTGAGGAATTCAGTCGTTATTTTGTGAAAAATGAAGACGCTCGAAAAAAGATTATAGAAAAAGGTCGAAAAAAAGTATTTTCAGCGCATACTTTTGATCACCGAATGAAAACGCTCGTCGCCAAAGCAGCCCTTCACTGGAATTTGTAACTCGACAAAAAGAATTCAAAGGAAGTCAGATCTTCGCTTTTGAACACGTAGAATATCAGTTGTTGTTTGAAACTGAAATCTTTCGAGATATGAGCGCCGAAATCGATCGCACCGTAGCCAAGTTTTCGTCCGTCAAATCATTTTGATCAAATCGAATGTGAAATGTACTTTCTAGCCAAGATACCAACTCAGCGATTTCTAATGAATCGAGAAATCCCGACATCGGATCAATCAGGCGTTGCTCGTCAGACAGATCTTTGAGGTGCTTGAGCTCTTTGATGTAACTGATAATTTGGTCGTTCATCTTTTGCACTCTTCTCCCAATCTTCTTTGGTTTGACGAATTAGAAAAAATGGATCCTTTTTTAAAAGCTCAGTAATCCCGTTCGAGAGATCCAACGAACGAATCATAGAGATCGTCGAATCCCCGAGCTGTTTTTGGACAAGTAGTCCTTTTTCAAGAAGATAGTCGCGCATGGGTCCGTGATCGTAATCGGCTCCAAATGAAAGGTCGCGTACGAAAAAGATAAGGTCGCGTTGATACTCCTTTTGGCCTTCGGGAAGTCTTTCGTCGATGATTGTCCCTTTGAAAACTTTATCGTACCGATAAGGGACTTTCATGAGGCATTCAATGTGATGAGCGAAGGTCATAAATTCCACGAAGCCGCCTATGAAAATAAACTTCGCATCCTTTTTTGTTCTCAGTCGGTCGAAGACACTGCCCTCTCCGAAACAGGAATCCGACAGATTTTTGGTATAGAAATCTACCTCTTTTCCGACCGCCACGACGCTCGCTAACGGACACGAGCTTCTCTGAAGCGGATATCTCTGGCGAAAGCGCTCGTTCAAAGCCCCGGTTTGAGTGGGAGTATTTTGGAGATGAAAAGGTTTCCGTGCCACAAATGTCGAAGTATAAGTGGGAAAAATAAGAGTGCCTTCTGGACCCACCGCTTCAAAAAACAAATCAATGATCGAATCCAGAAAAATTTCGCGCGTAACGCTTCGATTAGGGCGTCCCACCACGTACATTCGCGAAGAGATAAAAAGAGTGTCTCCACTTTGTATTCCTAAGCTCTGCAATGCATTCGCAAAACTGTCGGTCGCAACGTCGTTGTGCTCCCCATTAAAAAGTAAAAGCGGATTTTTTTGGGTATGATTCATCTATTCCCTCAAAGTCACAAAACTAACTCAGTAGTGGAGATTTAAATCGAGTTTCAGCTGGCGTCGATTCCTTCGCCTTTTTTATTGTCGATCGTACTTCTTTCATTAGTCCCACTTTCGAAAATTCTCGAACGGCACGATCAAAATAATGAATTGGCAAATTAGACAATTCGGCAATTTTCAAAAGATCGAGTTCCCCATCGAGATGGCTCATGAGACGATAGAAAGTCGCAGCATGATCGTTGACGTTTTGTCCTTCTCCACAGCAAAGATCAAAAGGATAAATGTCATAGCCCGTTAAAAAAGGCTCGACGGTGAAGGTCGGTTTAAAAACTCGACATCTTTCAATAGCGCTGATCGCATGCCAATACACACGCAGAGTTTCAAATAGAGCCTCAGGCTTCACATAATTCAGATCATCTCTTGAAGTATGATACTCTGAAAAATCGCCCGGAGGAGTTCGCATCATGCAACCAAAAGGTATGCGAACTCCTGCGCAATTCAATTGTCTTTCGTCACTTCCCAGTGGATGAAACGGAATAATTTTATGTGCGTAACCCAAAGTTTTCACGGCATGCACTGCCGCGCGATCAATGAGCGAATTGGGTTGTTTGCTGAGTTTATAGTTAAATGGGCCCGGATCGCCGACGCAGTAGATCGCGTAGCCGCCGATCGTCTTCTTAACTCGCTCGGGATATTGATGAATATAGGTCACCGATCCGATCGTTTCAGGCCAAATCACAAGTCGATAGGAGTACCGCCGCTCCGGCAACTGCTGCAGAAGCCAAAAAAGTTCGGTTGCGACCGTCACGCCACTCAAATTGTCATTCGCACCTTGAGGATGACACAGATAAGTCGAGATCAAAATCTCGTCTTCAAGCTCACCGGGCAAATAAAGTTCACCCATCCTAAGAAAACCGTCAGTGAGTTTAGTATCAATGTGAACCCGATATTTTCCTTCTGGAAGTTCTTTCACTTCATTTTTAGAAGCGGATAGACCCCATTTCTTTCGATAATAAGTGGGCCGCAAAGGAACGGCGTCATCTAAAATTTCGTGAGTGGAAATATGCTTCAGTAGTTCTGATTTCTGCATTTCGCCGAAATAGGGCTGGCTGTATGGGTGAACATGATAGTTGTTTTTCCGAAACTCCAAAAATCGTTTGCCGCTCTCGTGCTCGACGTAGGAATCCACCACGTCGAACTCTTGCGGAATCGTCCAATCGAAAACCTTCAGTCCTGTAGGAAATTTGTGAATCTTGAAATCCAATTCCTTTTGAAGACGAATGAGGCTCTCCGTAAATCCTGGTCCAGCCAGCT
>Ga0207108_1064_pt1 | contig 20570 bp, 20 predicted proteins | sample Alteio_BWMinHeat_76_FD_153562 | JGI IMG/M metagenome (GOLD analysis project Ga0207108, IMG submission 153562) | Enriched cells from forest soil in Barre Woods Harvard Forest LTER site, Petersham, Massachusetts, United States -... | ecosystem: Environmental > Terrestrial > Soil > Temperate forest >...
TGCTTGAGAGTTACGGGCCGCACCATGACGGCGACGTGGGCCCTCCTTTTCACCTTCACAGCCCAGTCGGCCTGCTCCTCGGAGAGGACGGCGATGCCGGCACACGGCACGCCGTGGCGCTCGGACTCGTCCATGACCCTCTCAAAGAGAAGAAGGCCGTCCTCGCCGACAGTGCCAACATCCATGACAAGAGCATCGAAAGGCTGCTGGCGGAAACGGTCGACGGCCCGGACGGGATCGCTGGCGAGAAAGACGCGGAAGCCCAGCTCCTTGAACTTGTCGCGCAGGGCATCCTGGAGACGCTCGTCCTTCTCGACGACGAACACGGAGCGCACGCCCGTGCCGCTCGTGTGCTGGTGCTCGTGGCCCCCCTCGATCTCGCGGCGGACATCGCGAATGGCATCCAGAAGCTGCGACGGCGTCTGGAAGCGATGCTGCGGACTGAGCGTCATCATCGTGTCGATGAGACGGAACAGCGACGGCGGACCGTTGACGTCGCCCTTGCCGAGGGCCTGAATGTTGATGAAGCGGTCCCGGTGCATGCGGGCCATCTTGTTCTTGGGCATGGCGAGCGGCGCCCGCCCGCTCAGCATCTCGTAGAGGACGCAGCCGAGGAAGAAGATGTCGCTGCGGACATCGCCCGGTGGAACGCCGGTGGCCTTCTCGAGACCGGCGTAATCGACGGTGCGATCGACCTGGCCATCGTCCTCGGAGTTCATGGAGCGATAGATGCCGGCGAGACCGAAATCGACGACCTTGGCGGCTCCGGCGCTGGCGATGAGGATGTTGGTGAGCTTCATGTCGCGGTGGGTGACGCCGCGCGAATAAGCGTAGGCCAGCCCGGAGGTGGCATCGTCGAGCAGGCGCAGCGCTTCGCCGGGCTCGAACCTCTTGCGGATGGCCAGTAGATCGCGAAGGTTGCCGCCCTCCACAAACTCCATGGCGATGAAGTAGGACCCGGTGGCCGGATCCTTGCTGACGTTGAGGATCTCGACGAGGTTGGGATGGTGGAGAGAGAGGCCGACCTTGCCTTCGCGCTCGAACAGCTCGATGCTGTGCTTGTCCTCGCTCCAGCGGCGGCGGAGGACCTTGATGGCCACGACGGTGCCGGTGCGGGGGTCGTCGGCGCGGTAGACGCGGCCAAAGCTGCCGGAGGCGATCTTGTAGAGGACGCGGTAGCCGCCCAGGAAATAGCCGTCGGCATCGCCGCGGCTCAGCTTGAGGGATTGAAAGGGGGTGAGGAAGCCCTTGCGCTCCATGACGCGCAGGTAGGGCTCGAGGTCCCCGCCGCGCTGGCCCAGCTCGTCCCAGGCTTCCTGATTTTGCGCCTCGGTCACGAGCCCAAGACGGGCGGCGAGCTGAGCGACCGCGGAAGCATCGAGATTTTCCATGATGGGCCGAAAACCCCTAGCTCCGCGAGAGAATGGAGATGACACCCTATCTCATGGTCCATCTTACCCGTTCTTGCCCAGCTCTCAAGAGAAACCCGGGCGAGCGGTTTTCCTCTTGTTTGCTTTACTCGAGTAGGGTATAGGCCCGCCTCCTGTTTTAGAGCGGCCAAAAGAAAGGGGTCAGACCCCTTTCTGACCCCTTTCCTTTGGCCGCTCTTCGCACGCTGCACGCGGCCCGGTTGGAGGCGGTAAGATGGAACGGCCGTCCGTAGGGTTTCTGGCGCTTGTCGTTGGCCCATGTCTCCTCGGTCTGGGCGGCTGCGCCAACTTTTGGGACGACGTCACCAGCCGGGATTTCGCCGTGAGCAGCCTGTGGACCAAGCCGAACCCGCTGGTGGTCCTGGCGGAAAGCAGCGACGGGAATAAGCGCGCCCAGGCGCTGCGCTCTCTGCAAGAGCCGGCGCAGCACGGCGGCGCCCAGAAGGACCAGGATGCGATCGTGCAGATCCTTACCGCGGCGGCGACGAGCGAGTCGCGGGCCCTGTGCCGGCTGGCTGCCATCAAGACCCTCTCGACCTTCAAGGACCCCCGCGCGGGCGAAGCTCTCGATCGGGCCTTCCTGGATACGACGCAATTCTTGCCCGAGACGAACAACGTCATCAAGCAGCAGGCCCTGGCCGCGCTGGGCAAGACAGGGAGCCCGCTGGCCCAGCGGCGCCTCATCCTGGTCGCCAACGAGCCGCCGCCCGCGGCCGACACCAACGAGGTCGAGAAACAGCAGAAAATGGACCTGAAGCTGACCGCGATCCGCGCCCTCGGCAAATACAACCACTACGAGGTCACCGAGACGCTGGTCAAGGTCCTGAAGACGGAAAAAGACGTGGGAGTCCGCGACCGCGCTCAGGAGTCGCTGGTGTCGATCACCGGCAAGCGGCTGCCGGCCGACGCCAAGTCGTGGGAGACGTACTTGCACCAGGAGGGCGGTCCGCCGCCGCAATCCAAGAACCCGTTCGCCGTCCTGGTGAGCTGGTGGCAATGACATGATCCGTTTAGCGGCGGCTCGAAGAGCCGCACGGTTCTACGAACCGCCGCTAAACATGAGCGGACGAAAGGCCACGGTGAATCCACCGTGGCCTTTTCATTTACTTCGCAACCGTGCCATTGAAACCGGTCTTGCGCAGGGATTCCAGAACCTCGCCCTTGTCCAGGTCCTTGCCGCTGATTGTCACGTCTTGCTTCGGGCCCTTGCCGTCGAAGCTCACCTTGGACCCGTCAAAAAGCTTGGTGAGCGCCTTGCGACACTGTCCACAACAGGAGTGAACGCCCTTCACGGTGATCTCGTCGGCCTTGTCGCCCTTCTTCGGCGCGGCGGGGGCCTTGACCTCCTTGCCATCGCTGGTGGCGGCGCCGTAAAAGCCGCCCGCGAAGATCGCCTTCAGGCCGGCCTTGACCGCTTTGTCGTCCGCAGCGGTGAAGGTCACCGTCTTGCTGTCCTTGTCGGCCTCCACATCGGAAACCCCTTCCACCTTGGCAAGGAGGCCCTTGGCAACTTTGACGCATTGTCCGCAGCAGAGGTGCAGCCCCTTGACTTCGACCTTATCGGCGTAGGCATTGCCCGAGAAGAAGGCGAGGGCCGCGGCGGCGATGATTGCGATACCCAGTTGGCGCATACCGTTTCTCCTTGTAAAAGAAACTGAAACAAACGTCGCTCAGAATTGTCTATCTTATAGGGGACTGCGCGACTAATGCAACACCCCAGCGAGCCGCCGGGCTTGCCCCGGCGGGCTACACGGCGGGGGCAAGCCCCGCCGCTCGCTAGCTGGTGACGCGCGATGGGGCCGCCGGGGAACACGCCATGCCAACGACACTGCGAGTCGGCTTGATCGGAGCGGGGGGCAACATGAAGGCCCGGCACATTCCCGGCCTGCGGGCCATTGAAGGCGTCGAGATCACGGCTGTATGCAACCGCCGGGAAGCTTCGACCCGAGCGGTGGCGCGGGAATTCAGCGTGGCCCGAGTGTTCGAGCACTGGCAAGACCTGGTGGCCGACCCGGACATTGACGCGATTGTCGTCGGTACCTGGCCGTACTTGCACTGCCCCATCACGCTGGCAGCCCTGGAGGCCGGCAAGCACGTGCTGACCGAAGCGCGGATGAGCCTGAACGCGGCCGAGGCCCACCGGATGCTGAAGGCGGCTCGCGCACACGAAGCGTTGGTTACCCAGGTCGTGCCGAGCCCCTTCGGCTTGAAAGGGCACCGGGTGATGGCCGATCTGATCGGCGCAGGCTTCCTCGGCGAGCTGCGCGAGGTCCAGATCGTTGGCATGAATGCCGCGCTGGCAGACCCGGCCGCGCCGCTGTCCTGGCGGCAGGACATGGCGCTGTCGGGATACAACATGCTCACGCTGGGGATCGTGCACGAGACATTTCTTCGTTGGGGCCCGCCGCCGGTGCGCGTGCTGGCCCAGGTCCACGCTTTCTTGCCGACGCGCATCGACCCGGAAAGCGGCGTCAGGCGTCAGGTGGAGACGCCGGACAGCGTGCAGGTGCTGGCGATCCTGGAAAACGGAGCCAGGGCCGTGTACCACCTGAGCGGCGCCACGCCCTTTGGCCAGGGAAGCGCCATCTGCTTGTACGGAAGCGCGGGCGTCTTGCACTACGACCTGGGCTCGGACCGCATTCGCGGCGCGAGCCGGCGCGGGGGGCAAACGGCCGTCAAGCTCGAAGAGATGCCGGAGATTCCGATTCCGGAAGACAAGGCGGGGGGCTGGCGCGTGGAAGCCGAGTTCGTCGATGCGATTCGGACCGGGGCGCCGATTCAGCTCACGGACTTTGAGACGGGCGTGCGCTACATGGAATTCACGGAGGCCGTGGCCCGGAGCGCCCGCCTTGGCGTCGCGGTCGATCTGCCGCTGGACGAGGAGCCGTGAGCTGTCAGAGGTCAGAAGTCAGAGGTCAGAGGTCAGAGGTCAGAGGTCAGAGGTCAGGGGTCAGGGGTCAGGAGTCAGAGGTCAGAAGTCAGCGATCATTCTTGCGATTCTTCGCACTTACCCTGGGCTCTCACATTCCGGTCCGTTGGGCCTCAAGAAAATGGCCCCGGACCGTTTAAGTGCTTTGATCATTCCTTTTCCTTGTCGTCCTTGTCCTTTTTCTTTTCCTTGGGTTTTTCGCCGTCACCGTTTTCCTTGTCGTCCTTGTCCTTCTTCTTTTCCTTTGGTTTTTCGTCGTCGTCCCCGTTCTCCTTCGGCTTTTCCTTGGGTTTCTCCTTCGGCTTCTTCTTTTCCTCATCCTTTTTGAAGCCTTCCACCTTCATTTCGACGACCGTCTTGTTGACGACCGGGGCTTTCAGATTGCGATCGTGCAGGCAGACGAGGATGCCGTTGTGGGCGGCCAGGAAGAGGCGGTCGTTCAGCTCGTTGCCGATCGGGACGACGAAATCGCGGGTCGGGAGCATGGCGAGCTGGCTGCCGCGCTCATAGTCGAGAACGAGGAGCCGGCCAATGCGGTCAAAAGCATAGACGAACTTGGGATTGGCGGCGAGAAACTGGAGGGCCCTGGTGTTGCGCCAGACGGCCTTGCCGTCCGCGCGATTGACGCGGTAGAGCCCGCGGCGGTCGCCGACGACGAACACGTCCTTATCGGTCACGGCGGGCTTTTGCAGGATCGGGGCGCCGGCGGTGAAGCGCCAGCGGACCTTGCCGGCGGCGATGCTGGCGGCGTACAGGTTGTAGTCCTCGGAGGCGATGTAGGCCATGTCGCCATGTTGGCCGAGCGGCGCCGAGACAGGCGCCTCGGCCTGAAAGCGAAAGCGCTCGTGCTCCTGGAACTTGGACGTGGCAAAGACCCAGCCGTTGCCGGTGGCGAACAGGAGGGCCTCCGGCGTCTGCAAGGGGGTGAGCGAGATGCGGCCCGCTTCGAAGAGATACTCCCAGGCGAGGTCGGGCTCGGGGCCGACGTCCTTGCGCAGGTCGGCGAGGCTCTCGCTGCTGATCCCGCTGGAGCCGCCGTAAAGCTCGAGTGAGACCGACCGCGCCGTCGCATATTCGGAGCGTTTTTCCTGGTCCTTGTGCTCGCGCTGCCACTGGTCGAGGTCGGGAAGGGCGTAGGCGTAAACGCGGCCAACGCCCAGGCTCAGGTAGAGTCCTTCATCGTCGGCCAGCGGCGCCGCGCAGGCCGCATTCGGCATGACATATTTCCAGAGGAGGCGGCCGGTGACCCGGTCGAGGGCGAACACGCGGTCGCCGCGGACGGCGAAGAGATGCTGGCTGTTGTAGCCCACCTGCTGCGACGTCTGATACGGGCTGCCCACATGCGCCTTCCACCTGACGATGCCGGTCTCCGCTTCGATCGCCACGACGACGCCGCTGAGGGTCTGGACGACGATCAGTTTCTGATCGAGCTGCTGCACGCTCAAGATACCGTCGCGTCGTCCGCCGACGGGGAGATAGGTGCGCCAGGCGAGCTGCAGGTTGACGCGCTCGAGAGCCGCGCGCGACGGCACGGACGGGTTGCTATACTGCCGCGACTGGAGCTGGGCCGCTACCGGCGTCACGATCGTTACGAACGCTACGACTGCACCCGCAAGTATTTTCATGACATTCACTCTGGCGACGGTCCAGGAGATGGGAAGATCGGCGCGCCGATTCATCTAAATCTACCACGACGCGGGGGCACGTTCCACGGCAGAAGCGAATTCTTTCGGCGCGGCGTGTCGCGCGGATGTTGGCTGGGAGGAACGTAGGGGATTTTGGATTGCCGATTTTCGATTTTCGATTTTCGATTTTCGAATGCCGATTGCCGATTGCAGGTCCCGGATGGATGCCTTAGAGCCTGTCACAGAATTGGGAGGGCTCGGCTCCTGCCGAGCCGCGCACCTCGAGAAAACCGGCTCGGCAGGAGCCGAGCCCTCCCGAAGCGTTCATTTTTGTCACAGGCTCTTACTTTCTCGCCTGGCGTTTTGTGGCAAAGAAGTCGCTGAGGATGGCGGCGCAGCGCTCGGGGAGGACGCCGCCGATGACCTGGGCGCGGTGGTTGAGACGAGGGTCACTCGCGATCTGGTAGAGGGTGTCGCAGGCGCCGGCCTTGGGATCGGTGCAGCCGTAGACCACCATGGGGATGCGAGCCTGGACGATCGCCCCAGCGCACATGGGGCAGGGCTCGAGAGTTACATAGAGGGCGCAATTCTCCAGCCGCCACGAGTGCAGCAAGGCGGCGGCCTGAGTGATGGCGATCATCTCGGCATGCGCGGTCGGGTCGAGCAGCATCTCACGCTGGTTGTGCCCGCGGCCGATGACTCCTTTGTCGAAGGAGACGATGACGGCACCGACCGGGACCTCGTCCTCGCCGGCGGCCACCTGGGCTTCTTCCAGGGCCATCTCCATGTGAGCCACGTGAAACGGATGGCGCGGGTCGGTCAGGGGCATGTCGAAGGGAGACCAGCTCAAGCCGCGCTCCGGAGTGCCGGGGGAAGGGGATCGAACGTCCTGCAAGCTGCGGCTATTGATCTTATCACGACGGGCTGCCTCCGCCAACTTCGGCGGTGCCGGACCTGCTTACCAACGACCAGTTTGCCGAGGTGTGTGACGGGAGAAGCGTGTGGACCCAGGTCGGCCTGGCTGGCCGGGGCCCGCTTTTTGTTGGACTCGGGTGGTGCGCCCGGTTACATTCTACCTCATCACCCCCCCCTGCAAGGCACCGGCCCCACTCCGGACGGGGGGCGGCCGCGAGCGAGTCAACTTCAACGGCGAGGGGAATATCATGCGCACGCGACGACGGCTCGGGGCGGTGGTGTCGGGGGCAGTGGCAGTCGCCCTACTGGCCAGCGCAGGCCACGCCGGGGCGGGCCCGATCACCTTTGACTACACGGCCCAAGTCACCAGCGTGGCCGGCACGCCCCTGGGCTTCACGGTCCACACCGGCGACCTCATAACCGGCAGCTTCTCCTGGGAGCCGTCCACCCCCCCGTCATCGGTCAGCACTTTCACGGTCTATCAACTCCCCGTGCTGCCCGCGTCGTTCGTCCTGAAACTGACCGATGACGGGACCGGCCAGCCGCACACGCTCGACGCGCCGACGCCGGGCGGACTCGATGTGGGCGTTGCGAGCAACGGCAGTCAATCCGAAGTCGTGGTGTTTCCGACGGACCCGACCTTCACGACAGCGGAGCTATCGGTCGATGGCGGCCCTGCGACCGCCAGTACGGGGTTGTTCCTGGTGCTGCAGAACCTCAACCAGGACGTGCTCGGCAGCACGTCCCTCCCGTCGTCTCTGGACCCGGCCGACTTCCCACTAGCCGCGATCGAGATTGCAGCTCAATTTAGCCAGACTCCCGAGCTAGAAGCACATATCCTGGAGATCACCACGGCTGTCCCCGAGCCCTCCACGCTCGCCCTGCTGGCCCTCGGCGGCGGCGGCCTGGCCGGCTGGCGACGGTGGCGGAGGCGCAAGGATTAGCCCGCACGGAATCACGCTGAAAGGTCCGGCTTGCCGACTTCGCCAGGAGGTAGGGGGATTCCGCTGGCGAGGAGAACGGGTAGACTTGACCCGGCCCGCATCCGGCAACGATTGATTTTTCCACACTGTTGAAAGGACGAGCCATGACCACCCACGTCTCGGCGACGTTGATCGGGGGGATGCTCAAGCCGGACGAGGCCATCGCACTGCCCGACCAAACCCGCGTTCGACTAACTGTCGAGCCGATTGAGGAAACGCCGCCAAAAACCACTGCGCAAGAGGCCTGGCAGGCAATTCAGAACCGGCTCAAGGAGCGACCGCTCCATTTTGGGGGCCGGCGCTACACGCGGGATGAGCTTCATGAACGCCGTTGATACCAACGTATTCGTCTATGCGCTGGATGTGGACGAACCCATCAAGCAGGCCAAGGCGCGAGAGCTATTCAAGCGACTATCTCAACCGCCGATCGATACGATTCTTGCTTGGCAGGTCGCGAGCGAGCTGCTGAACAATCTGAGGAAGCGGGAGGCTGCTGGCCGAATCGTCGCCGCCGATGTCGAGGCCTACTTCCGCGATTTTCTCGCCATGTTTCCACTGGTACTCCCGAATACACAGCTATTCCAGAAATACTTCGATCTTTACTCTCACTTCAGTCTCTCGCACTGGGATTGCATGCTCTTGGCGGCTTGCAAAGAGGCCGGCGTCAACACCCTGTATTCCGAGGACATGGACGCCGGAACGGACTACGACGGCCTGGTGATCGTGAATCCGTTTATCTAAGCCGGCCCCCGATTGGTTGGACCGCGTGATCGGCTCCGTGAACGACGAACCGGTCTTTGATGAAGTGCTGGCTCACGGCCGCGCGATCCGCGAAGCGGATCGGCCGGCTGAGGATCCGGCGCCATGAAGTTGCTGGCGTTGGCGAAGCCGCTCCTTCATACGCGCCAGGCGGACTTCGCGCGGCTCCTCGGGAAAGCGCAGCCGTTGCAAGCGAATCTGCTCGGCCACGTGTGCCCGAATCCGGCCATCTTCTTCGTCCAGCTCCTCCTTATGCTTCCGGTAATAGCAATCGACGACAGCAATCTCCTCGTGGCTAAGCGTGGGAATCGAGCGAATGATCTCGCCGTAGGAACACGCCTTTTGAAAATAGGGGACCAGGTCTTGGACAGTGATGCGGCTGGTCGATAATTGCAGACCTCGGCCGCGGTCAACAATCTGGAAATCGTTATTCATGGCATCTTCTCGCTAAGAAGCTATGACCGGTCCTTGGTGCGTTGGCGAAGCTCTTTTGCGAACCGGGCCGCCTCTGCGCGCTCCTCCCAGGCGTATACCCAAGGGTGGGGAGGACGGGGCACGGTGAGGACTTTCATTTTCGGTCTCCTGAAGCTACCCGACCAGGATTCGAACCTGGACAAAGAGAGCCGGAATCTCTAGGGTATGCAACCCAAGTTACTACCCGCCAACACTTACGGCAAGCTGGAAAAGCGCCCTGAACTGTGCCTTGACCATTGCAAACGGGCCAATGGGCGCTGTGACTTTGCAACAAAAGATTCGCTTGCAAGAAAACGCCGCCCTTGAAATGAAACCTGCCCGGTTGAAAGAAAACGGGGCGGCTTGAAAGAAAAGGCCCAGGTCACGGCCGGCTGGCCCCCTCGACGATTTCGATTTCCTTGTCGGTCAGGCCGTAGAGATCATAGACGAGGCGGTCGATCTCGGCGTCTGTCGCGTCAATCTGACGCTGGACGACTTCCATGTGCGCCGCCGATTTTGCGGCGGCAATCTTCTTGTGTAAACCCTGCATAGAAGCGACCAACAAGATCAGTTTGCGGTGAGCCGCCTTGTCCTTTGCATTTTTGAAGTCAATGACGCGAATTGGAATAAGAGACAGGAATTGGCGGTTCGCTGACCACCAGCCGCCACGGAAGGGCGCGCTGACTTGCGGAAAAAACCATCGCATCAAGCGACAATTTAGCAACGCCAGAACGTATTCAAGTCCTTGCGGAACAAACGTCGCCTTCAAGGTGATGCCCCCAACATCGACGTTGTCCAAGACATGGCTGCCGTCATAGTCGAACGCGGCGTGAAGTCGATCCACAAGCCGTGGCACACAGAGTTTTACGAATGACTGACGGGCCATGTTCTTTAGATAGATATACCCGTGCCAGTCCGGTCCTTTCATCCGTCCTTTTTCCCGGTCCTCCAGTTGCTTCTTGTTTTCGATAAAGTAGGCAGCCGTCTTCGGAAAATTGCGTTCAATCGTCTTGAAGTCGATCAGCGTGACGAGTTCGTTCTGAATGGCGTAGGGAAAAAGAACGTACTGCCGGCTGGGAAGGGCAGCATACCGGCAAATGTCCGTTCCGCTAACTATTGGGCAAAAAAGATCCTTCTCGAAGACCCACTCCGTGGCAAGAACCTTCGAACGTAGCCGATACGTCCGATTTGTTTCGGCGACAAAATCCATGATATACACGGCGTCTGCACTTGTCTGAACCCCGACAAAAACATCCGCCACGTCGCCCAGCGTGTGAGGAAGTGAGGAGAGTTTTTCGAATAAGCCAGATCCGATTCCAACGGAAAAGTTCCAGTTGTTGGCCGTTACTTTGCGAGCTTTTACTATCCCTTGGATGGCCGCCTTGCCCGCATGCCAGGAGACAAGATCGTCAACTTTAACGAACAGGCACTCCGAAACAGACGCTTTGCTGAGAAAAAGTAAGCAGGTGTAGGTTGTCGCCTCCTCGAAGACCTGTTGTGATCCAAAATGAACAATATGAGAAAGATGCCCGCCGGCAGAAATCATTTCTCGCAACGGTCTACCATACTGCGAGTTGAAAAACTTGGAAGGGCATATAAAGCCAAGTTGCCCCTTGGCGTTCAGCAGCTTTAGTCCTTGCTCGATAAAAACGACGTACATGTCGTAGTTGCCGGTCTTGCTAGCCTCAAACAATTCTTTGTAGATGCCAACCTCCAGCTCAGCCCACTCCTTCATCGTTTGAATGCGGATGTAGGGCGGATTGCCAATAAGAGCGTCGAAGCCGCCGTCCTTCATAACTTGAGGAAAGCCCTTTGCCCAGTCAAACGGATTGATGCGATTCATGTCTAGCTCAGGAAGCGTCTTCCCTGCGAAATAGCTCGCCCCGACAAGAGAATTGCCGCATTTGATGTTATCGGCAAGATTCGGTAAAGCTCGGTCGCCCCAGGGCAATAGGCCCAAGTGCAGGCTCTGCTCGGTTTCTCCCTCCAATACCTTGAGCAGCAAAGACAGCTTTGTTACCTCTACGGCCTGGCGGTCGATGTCCACGCCGAAGATATGGGTCGTTAGAATTCGCTTCTTCTCATCAACGGTGAGCCTCCATTCGCCGCTCCGTGGGTCTTTATAAACCGCCTTCTTGTAGGCTTCAGGCTTATGCTCGGTGTACCAAAGCAAATAGTAGTCCAGAAGATACTGGTAAGCGCCCAACAAGAACGAGCCGCTTCCACAAGAAATATCTAAGATGCGGAAAGGTGGCTTGTTCTTGCCACCTGCCAGGCTAGCTGGGGTTCGGCCCTCAATTTGTCGTCCTACGGTGTGCTTGACGATGTACTTGACGACGAACGCCGGAGTGTAATGTACGCCGCCGGCCTTACGCACTTCTGGCTTGTCCTCAATCTTGGCCTGATGGCCGGCGGTCAGCCGAATCACCTTCCCCAAGAACCGCTCATAGACGGTTCCCAAGATTTCCACCGGCAAGAGCCGGAAGTCATAGGGCGAGCCATGTTCAAAATAAAGCCCTTGAAGGATCGGCTTCAAAACCTTGTCGTCTATCGCAAGCCTTGGCGTGATCCTGTCCGGCTTTTCGGATACTCCGTCCTCGGTCTCGAAATGGAAAAGCCCGGAGTTGTACTTCTTGTCTGCGCGACGGCATTCGCGCATGAAGTGGGCGTAAATTTCCGACCCATTGCAGAGTCGCAAAAGCTGCCTTTCTGACTCAAGGCCACGATCTTCGGCCATGCGAAGGAATACTACACGGTCGATGGTCAGTTGAACCGCTGCGTTCAGATCCTCTAGCGATATGTCGGTGTTACGAATCGCGATGTTCCCGGCCAGGGCAAGCCGCCAGTCTTCCATCTCCTTCAAGAACGCCACATCCACTTCGGACGTGCCGCGTTTCCTCTTAGACCTGACGTAAGCGTCGAAAGCCCCATTCCAGACTGCCTCTCGGGAATACACGTCCCATAATTCACGCCAGCGGTCCGGGTATTCCTCAAACGCCAAATGGTGAAGCCGGGAAAAGCTTGCCTTTTCCTTGAGTCGTGGTGGCCGCGTGCAATCGTAAACGGCAAATTCCACGAAATTGGTGAGAAGGGATACCGCGAAGCCAGCGTTCCATGCGTACCGGCGAATCTGGTGAGCCGGCTCCCTGTCCACAGCAATGTTGACGCTGCATTTCTTGGCCTCGGCGAAGAACTTTGTGGTCTGTCCCAGGCGGAAGGCGTAATCGGGAGCTTGTGCCTGGCCTTCCACGTCGATGCTGGCCTGCGGAATAACCTCTCGGTTTTGCGGAGCGTGTCTCGCAAGGTTGCGTATATCCCAGCCGAGAGCCTCAAAGAGGGGGTCAATCAGCGTTTGCTGAACGTGGGCCTCCTTGACGGCTGGCGCGAGAAACTCCTCGCGGTTCGTGGTGAAGTATTGGCAAAGAGACGCGATTCCGTCCCTGCCCTCATCAAAGGTCATGGCCATGCTCGCATCCTCTTTGGTGCCAAGCATACTCGGCCGAAGCCATGCCCAGCAAGGACCAATTTCCTTTTTCTACACGGCACTTTTCGCGCATCCTTCAGGATTCTGCCGATTTCTGTCTATCGCGCCACTTGTCGCAAGCGGCGATGCTGCAATGTATTGCGATTGAGTATCGCTTTTGTAGAAATACTTTTTTTCAACCCGTTCAAGATCGCCTGGGTGTAATGGCTAACCTTTGAGCCCGGAAAAAAATGGGTGTCACTCCATTTATCTGGCTCCTGGCATTCGGCGACGTGCCCGCAATTTCAGTTCAGTTCCGATTTGATGAAAGGGTGCCTCAATGGAATTCCGCGAGATGGACCCCCACGATTGCACTTCGGACGATGATTCGCGACAAGAACAATTCACGGACAAGCCGCGCGTTCCCGATCAAAAGATTGACGAATGCGCGATCGACCGATGGGAGGACGAGGGCGGGGCCGTGTTAAGCGAGGATGAGCCGGCATGAAAGCCGTCCACGTCCATGTTCGGCTCGAGGTCGCTAGGTAAGTGGCCGTCGAGGAGCTTCAGGCGGCCGTCGAGCAGCTCGTAAGCGAGGAGGTAGCGCGAAGCCGTCCTGGCGGTAGAGGCTCATTCCGAGGGTTGAGGGATCAGAGGTTGTGAAAAAATGGGACACGCACCGGGCCGGCGTTTGAAGCCTGAAACGCAAGCGAAGGAAACGAGGAATAATTCCTTCGCTTGCGCTTCAGGCTTCAAATATGGCTCATCCGGCTAATGCGTCTTTCTATCGTTCGGGGCTTAGTGGCACTGCTCTCCCGGGGCCGGCCAGGTCGAGGGGTCCTTCAAGTGGGTGCCCAGCTGAAGTTTGACGGACCCCCTGGTTCGGTTTGCGTAAGTGCTTATTCCTTGAGAGCATATAAGGTTCCAGGGGGTCCTCACTATGGTCGTTGGAATTGACGTACCCCTGGTCCTGACGTAGCCCCATCGCGATTTGAGGGACGGCTTTTATGAGGATTGACCGGTGCCGAAACAAACAATCACCCTGAACGGCAAGTCCTACGTGATTTTGGAACAGCAGGAGTACCAAAGGCTCACCACCCTGGCGAAGGCAGCCGAGCTACCTCCCCTCCCCGAAGCGGATGCAGACGGCAATTACCCGGCGGTGGAATATGCCCGCGCGAGCATGGCCCGCGGCATCATCAGGGACCGGGTCGCCGCGGGCTTGAGCCAAAAAGAGCTCGCGAAGCTCGCCGGCATCCGCGTGGAAACGCTCTGCCGGATCGAGACGGGCAAGCATACCCCCAGCGTTCCCACCGTGAACAAGATCGACCGGGCGCTCAAGAAAGCACAAGGCCGGCGACCAAGGAAAATCAAAGGGAAATCGGTGGCCGGGAATTGAGCAAAGCCGACCTGACGGTGGAGGCTCTTTCCCAGGGGTTAGGGGTTAGGAGTCAGGAGTCAGGGGTCAGGGGTCAGGAGTCAGGAGTCAGGAGTCAGGAGTCAGTCGGAGGAAGAGCAAGGGGTCCACGAGGGAACGTGAGCGAGGATGGGGGCGAGCGCGAAACGGTAAACGGGAGCGCGAAACGGTAAACGGGTCAGAGGTGGGTCCAGAGCTGTTCGTGCCGAGTCGCCCAGTTGGGTGAGAGAATGTGTGTCGCGGGCTGCATTGAATACCACTTCGCGGTGCCGGCCGGCCGTCCCCAGCGTGGTTGCGTGTATGTGTCGAGGGCTGAAATGAAAACCATAAACTGCTGGGGTGCATTGACTTTACGTGGATTGCACCCCCGGCGGCCGTGCAATCCATTGAGCCGGGCAGAAATCACTTCCAGCACCAGCGAGCAACAAGCGAGGGGGGACACTCAGTGAGATTTGGCCGACCCCCGGCTTTTTTCGCTTAAGAAGCACGCAAAAAACGTGGTTTGCGGCCGTTTGGGGGGGTCTGCCAATTATGTGTTGTGAGTGGCCGCCTGGCCGCTGGCCGACCGTCGCCGCTTCACATGTGCTGGAGGGATGCCCGAGGAAACGTGAGCGAGGATGGGGGCGAGCGCGAAACGGTAAACGGGAGCGCGAAACGGTAAACGGGTCAGGGGCGGGTCAAGAGAAAGTGCCCCTTGTAGGACTCGAACCTACAACCCGCTGATTAAGAGTCAGCTGCTCTGCCAATTGAGCTAAAGGGGCCGGCCGGTCGGTCATGTAATTCTGGCGAAGCACCCAAGGAGCGGCAAGGGCAAAACCCGATTTGTTGCTTCGCTCCTCCATGCCCAAGCGGCAAACGGCTTCCGGATACGGATATCGTGAGAATCTGCCCGACCTACCGTTGACTTTCCCATCGTCCTTCTGAAAATACCCCCGCTTGGCCCAGCGAACGGTGGCGACAGCTTCCCAATCGGCCACGGCGGCCGAGGAGCGGCGGCGATGCCCGACGGCCTACCAGACTCGCGGGAGACGGGCAGGCTCTTCGCACTGGCCCAGGTCGGGATGGAGATGGCGGCCCCCATCGTGGTCGGGCTCCTCATCGATCAGAACTTTGAGACCGGGCCCTGGGGCGTCGCCGTCGGGGCGGTGGTGGGCCTCGTCGGCGGCTTGTGGCACCTCGTCGTCCTGGCCAGGCGCTTCGACGAGATGGAGCCGCCTCGATCGAGTGGGGGCGCGCGGTGATCAAGCGGGTGGGACTGTTCATCGGGTGTGCCTGCCTTTTCGGCGCGATCGCGGCGTACCCGGCTTACTGGCTGGGAGGCGAGCCGGGCCTGGTATTCGCCGCTGTGGCGCTCGCCCTCTGCCTCGTCCCCGCCGTGGCCACCATGCTTCTGGCCGAATGGGCGTTTCGGAAGGCGCCCGATATGTTTCTGATGGCGATCCTGGGCGGTACGAGCTTGCGGATGTTCGTCGTCTTGGGGGTCGTCTGGGTGCTGTTCCAGGGGCAGGCCTATTTTCAGCACATGGGCTTCGTGGTTGCCGTCCTGATATTCTATCTCGGCACGCTGGCGCTCGAGATGGTGATCTTGCTGACCGGACGGGTGGGCGGAGCGGAGGAGCGCGGCCCCGCGGGCCGCTAAACGATACAACGCAAGCGGGATGGTGATGCGAAACGGTTTCCGCTCGATCGGTCTGGTGGCTTTGCTGGGGGCGCTCCTCGCTCTGTCGGTGCGCGATGCCCGCGCCGCGAACGACCATGCCGCCGACCACGGCAAAGAAGCCGGTCACCAAAAAGGGCACCACGTACCCACCGCCGCTGAAGAGGTGAGCGACCAGGACAAGAAATGGACCATCTTTCACGAGATAGGGGGGGAGGAAGGGATTTCGATCCCGATGGGCTGGTTTACGATTGGCGACAAGCGCGTTCCGACCAAGTATATGTTCCTGGCCCTGATCGCGGCCGGGCTCATCATCTGGATCTTCACCAGCCTCGCCCGGCGCGTGCAGTCCGGAGAGCCGGTCTCGGGGCCGCTTTGGAACATGTTCGAAGGCATGCTCACATTCATCCGCGACGAGGTCGCCAAGCCCAATTTCCCCGAGCACGCCCACGGGCACGATCACGCGCACGGCGCGGGTCACCACGACGAGCACGGCACGCCCGAGGTCCACGAGCACCCGGCCGACCGGTACGTGCCCTTTCTCTGGACGTTGTTCCTGTTCGTGCTGTTCTGCAACCTCCTCGGCTTGTTTCCGTTCCTGGGGTCGCCGACCGCCAATATCTACTTTACCGGTGGGCTGGCGCTGATCTGTTTCTTCGTGTTTCACGGCGCCCCGATTGCCACCATGGGCCCCTTTCAGTACCTGAAGTCTCTGTGGCCGAAGATCGACGTTGGGATTCCCGGCCTCGGCCTCATCATCAAGCTGATGATTTTCCTTATCGAGCTGCTGGGCACGGTCATCAAGAGCGGCGTGCTGGCGATCCGGCTTTTTGCGAACATGTTTGCCGGCCACATGGTGCTGGCGAGCATCTTGCTTTTTATCGTGGTGGCGCGGGAATCGGACCTGTGGGGCATCGTAACGGGGGCGAGCGTCCTGGGCGTGATTGCTCTGAGCTTGCTGGAGCTATTTGTGGGCTTCCTGCAAGCTTATATCTTCGTGTTTTTGACGGCCCTGTTCCTCGGCATGGCGTTGAACCCCGAGCATTGAGAGTGCGTTTCGCGGCGGCTCGAAGGGCCGTGCGGCAAACATTACGACAGGAGAGATGTATCTCATGAAAGCATTGAAACTGATTGGGCTGGCGCTGATCGTTCTGCTGTTCACAGCGGCCCCCGCGCTGGCGGAGCCGGGTGACGGCGTGACGACGATGGTCTTCTCGGGCGCGGGCATTGGCGCCGGCATCGGCGCGGCCCTGATCATGATCGGCGCCGGCTACGGCTTCGGCCGGATTGGCTCGGCCGCCCTCGAAAGCATGGCGCGCCAGCCGGAAGTGGCCAACCGCATTCAGGTGGCCATGATCATCATCGCCGCCCTGCTGGAAGGGGCCACGTTCTTCGGCCTCCTGATTTGCATGACGATGGGCGGCAACGCGAAGTTTTAGGCCGGCAGGACGCACGTTTCTACGAAACGTCGCTAAACGATAGGTGAGGTGGTCATGCGGCGCGGGTTGTTGTTGATGTTGCTGGGGGCGGTGGCGCTGCTCTCCGACTTCGGGGCCGGCTTGGCCTTCGGTGCGGAAGAGAAGTCGATCTTCGACCCGCGCTTCGACCTGGGGTTCTGGTCGATCATCGTCTTTCTGGCCCTTTTCTTCATCTTGAGGAAGTCCGCCTGGGGGCCGATCCTTCAGGGCTTGCAGAAGCGGGAGCAGTCGATTCGCTCGGCGATCAGCGATGCCCACGTCGCCCGCGAAGAGGCCGAGAAGATGCGCGTCCAGCTCCAGCAGAAGCTCGACGCGGCGGGGGCGGAGGTTCACCAGATCCTGGAGCAAGCTCGACGCGACGCACAGCGGACCACGGATGAGATGGTCGCCAAGGCGCGGGCCGAGATCCAGACCGAGCGCGACCGCCTGCGCCGCGAGATCGACCTGGCCAAGGACCAGGCCTTGCAGGAGCTGTGGACCCGGACCGCCCAGCTCGCCACGCTTATCTCGGCCAAGGCCATTCGCCGCTCTCTCAATGCCGACGATCACCGCAACCTCGTGGATGAAGCGCTCGCCGAGATGAAACAGCTCGGGGCAGGTGCGAGGCTATGAGCGAAATCGATCCCGCCAAGCTCGCGCAGACGGCCGACGTGAGCGCCCAGCGCGTGGCCCGGGTCTACGCCGAGGCCCTCCTCAACGCCGCCGAGAAGAGGGGCGAGGCCGACGCGATCGCCGAGCAGCTCGGCTCGCTACAGACCGACGTGTTCCAGGCCGATCCGCAATTCGAGGCGTTTCTGAGCACCGGCGCGGTCGGCCGGCTCCACAAGGCCGACGTGCTTCGCGCCGTTTTCCAAAAACGCGCCAGCGAGCTGTTCTTCCAGTTCCTGATGGTCGTCAACGACCACGAGCGGCTCGACCTGCTTCGCCCCATCACGGCAGCTTACCAGATGCTCCGCGACCAGCGCGGGCGGCGCGTCCGCGTGCACGTCCGCACGGCGGTCCCACTGCCCGACGACCAGCGCGGCCGTCTGCTGCAAGACTTGAAAGAGCGGCTCCAGCTGGAGCCGCTTCTCGATACCGCCGTCGATCCCGACTTGATCGGCGGCATGGTGGTGCGCGTCGGCGACCTCGTCTACGACGCCTCGGTCCGAACCCGGCTCGAATCCCTCCGTGGCCAAATCATAACGGAAAGCAGTCATGAGATTCAAAGCGGACGAGATCGTTTCAGTCTTACAAGCTGAGATCGACCAGTACCGGGCCGGGCTCGACGCGCGCGAAGTCGGCCGGGTCCTCGAAGTGGGCGACGGCATCGCGCGCGTCTACGGTCTCTCCGGCGTGATGGCCGGCGAGATGGTCGAGTTCATCCGCCGGGACGGCGGCGACCCCATCCGCGGTCTGGCCTTTAACCTCGAAGAAAACTCGGTCGGCGTCATCATCCTGGGCAACTTCCTGGAGATTGCCGAGGGCGACGAAGTCCGCACGACCGCAGCCCTTCTGCGCGTGCCGGTGGGCGACGCCCTCATCGGCCGGGTCGTCAATCCCCTCGGCATTCCCATGGACGCCAAGGGCCCAATCGTCACGGACCTGAGCCGGGCCGTCGAATCGACCGCGCCGGGCGTGGCCGGCCGGCAACCCGTGAATCAGCCTCTCCAGACCGGCCTCAAATCGGTTGACTCGATGACCCCGATCGGCCGGGGGCAGCGCGAGCTGATCATCGGCGACCGCAAGACGGGCAAGACGGCCATCGCGGTGGACACGATCATCAATCAGAAGGAAGAGAACGTCATCTGCGTTTACGTGGCCATCGGCCAGAAGGAATCGACGGTCTCGCAGGTGGTGGAAAGGCTGCAAGCCAGCGGCGCGATGGATTACACCATCGTCGTGGTGACGGCCGCTTCGGACCCGGCGCCGCTCCAATATATCGCACCCTACTCCGGCTGCGCCATGGCGGAGTATTACATGTACGAGCAGGGGCGCGACACTCTCTGCGTATACGACGACCTGACTAAGCAAGCGGCAGCCTATCGGCAGCTTTCCCTGCTCATGCGGCGGCCTCCGGGTCGGGAAGCATATCCCGGCGATATCTTCTACGCGCACTCCCGGCTGCTGGAGCGGTCGGCGAAGCTGGCCGAGCGCTTCGTGATTGTGCCCGGCGACGCCGACGAGAAGAAGGTCACCGAGGACTGGAGCGTGGCGCGGAACCCCGACAACACGCCCGTCGTCTTCAACGGGCCGCTCGACGACGAGCACCCCGAGGGGAAAAAACATGTGGACGAGGCACTGCGGAAGTATCCAGGCCACAAGCTGGCAAAGGTGCCGAATTCAGGCGGGTCGCTGACGGCCTTGCCGATCATCGAGACCCTGGAAGGCGAGGTGTCGGCCTACATTCCCACCAACGTGATCTCCATCACCGACGGGCAGATCTATCTCCAGCCCGACCTGTTCTTCGCCGGCGTTCGGCCGGCCATCGATGTCGGCATCAGCGTCTCGCGCGTGGGCGGCAAGGCCCAGACGCCCGCCATGAAAAAGATCGCCGGCAGCCTGCGCCTCGACCTGGCCGCCTTCCGCGAGCTGGAGGCCTTCGCCCAGCTCGGCACCGACCTCGACAAGGCGACCCAGGCCCAGCTCGATCGCGGCTACCGCATGGTGGAGCTGCTCAAGCAGCCGCAGTTCAAGCCGATGAACGTGATGGACCAGGTCATGATGATTTACGCGGGCACCAAGGGCTACCTGGACAAGGTGGGCCTCAAGGAAGTGGCGGCCTGGGAGGAGCAATTCCTCCGCTTCGTGCGCGAGCAGAAGGCCGACCTCCGCAACGCCCTGCTCAAGGACAAGAAGCTGACGCCCGCCATCGAGCAGCAGCTCAAGGCGGCACTCGACGCCTTCCGGCCCCAGCTCAAGGCAAAGGTTTAGGTTAGCCGCGACTCGAAGAGGAGCGCGGGCGTCGCGCACCGAGGAACGACATCATGGCCAAGACCCGCTCAATCGTGAAGCGCCGCAAGGCGATCCGCAACATCCGCAAGATCACGCGGACGATGGAGCTGATCGCCACCGCGCGCTTCAAGAAGGCACTCGACCGCGCCACGGAGGCCGAGGCCTATACGCGCAAGATCGCCGAGCTGGCCGCCGACCTCAGCGCGATCGCCATCGACATCAAGCATCCCTTGCTCGAGAAGCGCGACAACGTCAAGAACACGCTTGTCCTGGTCATCAGCTCCAATCGCGGGCTGTGCGGCGGCTACAACGGCGCTATCCTCCGCGAGGCCAGCCAGCGCATCCGCCAGATCCAGGCCGAGGGCGTGACGCTGCATCTCGAGCTGTCCGGCAAGCGCGCGATCAACTATTGCCGCTACCAGGGGCTTACGGCCGCCAACAAGTTCACCCATTTCGAGGACAGTGGAGGTGCTGGCCAACCGCTATATCGCCGACTACATCGCCGGCCGGCTCGACCGGGTGGAAGT
>Ga0207108_1058_pt1 | contig 20212 bp, 19 predicted proteins | sample Alteio_BWMinHeat_76_FD_153562 | JGI IMG/M metagenome (GOLD analysis project Ga0207108, IMG submission 153562) | Enriched cells from forest soil in Barre Woods Harvard Forest LTER site, Petersham, Massachusetts, United States -... | ecosystem: Environmental > Terrestrial > Soil > Temperate forest >...
TAAAATCGTGTGGGGCATGGGACGGGTCGTTGACTCGAAACGGAGTTTCGCGGAGTGCGTTCCCAAACGGAGTTTGGGAACGAGCTGGGAACGAGCTGGGAACGAGCTGGGAAGGCGCCTGGTTTGACGTGGCGGGATTCATTTCATCGTTTCACCGGAAACGCGCGATGCGCGCGCCGGGCGAGACGAGGTGGATTTGTTGTAAGGAGCTCGTCCTTAAGTGGTTATGGAGTTTTCACGCCAGGAGGGTGTTGTATTCGTTTCAGGCCGAGGTCATGTGTGAAATGGAATGAAACGGGTGCAACTGCCGTTTCGACACCGCGAGGTGTTCCGTATCATCTTGATGGCTTAGTGGTTACGTCGAGGTTGCGGGGCGAGGCGAATTGGCGCCGGGCGGGAACAGGCAATTAATGGGACGCAGGCGCAGCTGAAAAGGAAACTGGAGCATATCCTGACCGTAGCTCTACCAAAAGCACGGTTCGGAGTCTGCTCCAGTGGCTATCTACCATAAGCCAGCGACGGCCCCTCGTCCAGTCACTTCCGCAATGCTCGCGGCGGAGTCCCGACAACGGCTTGAACAGATACTCAATGTTTGCCAGCAGAAGGAGTATCCGTTCTTTCAATTCGAGAAGTGCTTGGTGGCGCTGATGGCGGTGCTGGGTCGGTTGCTGGCGCGGCTGTATTTGCGGGCACGGCACGAGCGACTGAACCTCGAGCCGTATCTCCACGATGGTAAGTACCGGGAGGGCGACCGGTATGCGGAACGCACCCTGAAAACGGCGTATGGCGAGGTCAGATACGGACGAGCCCAATTGATCCGGCGTCGTGGCGGGGCCGGCTTTTATCCGCTGGACGCCGTGCTGGTTCTGACACGCGATAAGCTGTCGCCGTGGGTAATGCAGTTGGTGGGACGACTGGCGACGCGGATGAGCTTTGCTGCGACGCGCTTGATCTGCCGGGCGGTGCTGCGCTGGTCGCCGGCCACGTCAACCATCGAGGAAGTGGTGCTGGGATTGGGCCGGCAAGCAGCACCGTTCATGCAGCAGTTGGCGGCGCCGCCGAACGAGGGTGAGGTGCTGGTCATCGAGGTGGACGGCAAATGCCCGCCGACGGCGACGGCCGCGGAGCTGTCCAAGCGGCGCGGCCAAAGGCGGCATCGGCAGGGTTGCGGCTGCGGCTGCCAGCGTCATCGCGGCAAGGCGAAGCGGCAGGCGCGGGGATCGAAGAAACGTCGGAAAAAAGGAGACAAGAGCAAGAACGGCAAGGAAGTCATGCTGGTGGTGATGTACACCCTGAAGAGAGATGCCGACGGCCAGCTGCACGGCCCGATCAACAAGAAGGTGTGGGGGTCGTTCGCGGGCCGCCAGGCGGCGGCCTTGTGGGCGCGCGCCGAAGCGACCAAGCGCGGCTTCGGACCGGACACGACCAAGACGGTTCAATTGGTCATGGACGGGGCCAAGGGCTTGCGGCAAAAGCTGGAGCCACTGTTCCCCAAGGCCATCGTGACGCTGGACGTGTGCCATGTGGTGGAGAAGCTATGGGAGCTGGGCCATCGCTTCCATCCCGAAGGGAGCGTCGAGCTAACCGCGTGGGTCGAGGAGCTCAAGGCACTGCTGTATCGCGGCCAAGCGGCGGAGCTGGTGGAGCGTCTGCGCAAGTCCGCGCAACAAATCCCGGTACATGGACCCGGCACGAAAGGCCGGCGCCAGGGATTGAAGAAATTGATCGGCTACCTGATGCCGCGGTTGGCGATGATGCGCTACGGCGAGTGGATCGAGCTGGACTTGGTGATTGGCAGCGGCCAAGTGGAAGGTGCGGTACGGCATGTGGTCGGCGAGCGGATGGACTGCGCCGGCATGCGTTGGCTGCAAGGCAAAGGCGAGGCGCTCTTGCATCTGCGCTGCCTCGAGCTCAATGGCGATTGGGACCGCTTCTTTGCCTGGGTCCAAGACCGCAACCGCGACCGCCTTCACCAACGCCAACGTTTACGCATTCTCACGGACAAACCGATCCCGATAGCGGAGGCGGCCTGACTATGTCGAAAAAGCAGCTGCACCCAGTTCATTTTTTTCGTTGCGAAGCGCCGCTCGCCTCGTTAGCCTGGCCTCATGGGACGCAAGCCACACCTGATCGCTGACGGCCTGGTTTACCACGCCATCAACCGGGGTAACAACCGTGACGCCGTCTTCTGCGCACCGAGCGATTACCTGGCTTTTCTCCACGCCCTCCGCCAAACCAAGGTGTGCTACCCGTTTCGCTTGTTCGCCTACTGCCTGATGACGAATCACTTTCACCTGGTTCTCCAGCCGGATAATGGCCAGAGCATCAGCCGGATTCTGCAATCCCTGACGGTCGCGCACACCTGGCGCTTCCATACGGAACATCATACGGTCGGCCACGTTTGGCAGGGCCGTTTCCGAAGCCCGGTGATCCAGCAGGATGAGCACTTGTTGACCGTCTTGCGTTACGTCGAAGCGAACCCATTGCGTGCGCGTATGGTGTCGGACTTGGCCTGCTACCCGTGGTCCAGCTATATCGTGCACGGTCTCGGGCGGCGCGACCCTCTGATCGACGAAACGGCCGTGTGGCCGCCGTTGGCGGCCAGCGAGGCTGCCCGCCAGGCCTTGTGGCGGACCTGGCTTCATACCCCGCTAACCGAACGAGAGCTGTCCGCAGTCCGCCGCTCGGTCACGACGGGGCGTCCTTTTGGCGAGTCGGCCTGGGTCCAGGCAACAGCCAGTCTTCTGGGCGTGGACCTTTCCGAGCGTCGCCGCGGGCGCCCTGCAAAACGAGTCGAAAAATGAGCTGACACCGTTTCTCCTTCGTTGGCCTCTCTTAACGACTTTTGAGTACCACGACCATGCTCGGGCTCGAACTTCTATCCCCTGACCTTGTGACTAGGTTGCGGCACGCATCGTCGGCAAGACAGCGTGCGGCGAGTTTGGTCGCGGCCGAATTTGCAATCTCTCACGCGCAGGTTGAACACCGTCTAGTTGCAAAGGCCTTGGAAAAAGTGCGCACGACGGGGATTCTCACGGATGAAGAAAACGCCGAGGTTGAAGTACTTGCCGCTCGCCTAGATGAGGAATACTTCGAGTTACAAGAAGCGGCTGAACAAGGGATAGCGAGCGCGGACGAATACCTGCGAATGTTCGCAAAGGCGCGAGCGGTGACAGCTTTGTCCTTTGCTGGCAACGAAGACGCTTTTCGGGCAGCGACAGAGTCCATTTATGAGGCCGCAGCGACGATTAGGGGCGATGACAAAGGTGAACTTTTTGCATTGCTGGAATCAGTATTGGCCTGACCGCATGAGGAAAACAAAGGAAAACAAAGGGGGCGCATCTAATTATTCGGGGGAGAAAATGTCAGGGAGCAGAGAAGGTGTCAAGGAGCAGAGAAGGTGGAGCAGAGAAGGTGTCAGGAACCATTTCCTCTCCGTTGTAGGGAGTAATGGTTCCTGACACCTTCGGCTTTTCCCAAGAGCGCCTACCGGTCGATTCCATTTGAGATAGACTCGTATGCTACTCAGGCGGCGCTGGAGGCGATCTTCGATCGCCCAAAAGGCAAAGCGCTTTTTGAAAAGCTGGTAGCGAGCTATGATGGCAGCGATCCCCTGAAGTTCATCCGGCAAAATGCGGCTGCCAGCCGTCTCGCCGACCTCTTTGTCCTTGAGTATCTGAAAGCTGTGAGATTTGAGCTAGAAAAATATGCAACAGACGCATTCAAAGCAAGACTGCTCAAGGTGATTCCAAAATGATCGATCTTGTCCGAATCCGGCTGCGCGGAGGTAGCGATATGACGAATTCCGTGACCAAGGTCGCCTCTATTCTTCTCGGAATAGGTCTTCTCGTAGACATGGACCTCGGTCTTGGCAACGCCCAGACCGAGATCTCCAGTAGCTTCCCAGCCGAAACGGTCCAATCGTGGGCAACGGTTGGGGCAAGGCCTGGCTGGTTTCGGAGAGGTGAGCATCTCTTTGTCTTTCGAAGGTTCGGAAAGAGCCAGTTTCTTCCCGCATTTCTTGTCAGGTCTTGGAAGCCAGGGGCGCTGGCGAAACTTCCATCTCCATCTATTGCCTTTGGCCTAGAATTCGCAGGTACTGGCCTAGCGAACCAAGATCTTAGAGACCTAAGACACCTGGTAAACCTCCATACCTTAAAGATTGCTAATACTCGTGTAACCAATGGAGGGCTCAAACACGTGGCCCATTTTGGTGACCTTGAGGTGTTGGCTCTTAATGACACGATGATCACGGGGCTCAACGAGCTGACTCGGCTCAAACGACTTCAATCGTTACGTCTTTCGAATACGAAGATAACCGACTCCGGATTGAAGGAAGTTGGCAAACTCAAGAGCCTATGGCTGCTAGATCTTTCTTATACCAGGATCAGGGACGAAGCTCTTAGGGAAATCTCTACTGTTGAAGGCCTTCGAGAACTCCATCTAGCCCCTAAGTAAGCGAAGCCGGCGTGACAATCGGCGTGAAAGCCATGGAAAAACTCGAAATCTCTCGGCGTTTCCGGGGTTTAAGAGAGTATCACAAATTCTCTGGCACCCCAGCCACGGAGGGATTTCGAGTGAACGCTACCTTACGACGAAAACTGGCCCGCCGCAAGCGCCACATCCAGAAACGCCTCGACAAAAGCAAGCTGCCCGACTGCTCCAAGCCGATCCTCACGGCCAGCAACATCCACTACGAGCTCAGCGAGCGCAGCCGCGGCATCGCCTACGGCGGCATCGGTGCCATTGTCCTGCTCGTGAGCAAGCTCCGACTTGCCAACAAAATCAACAACCGACTCGCGCTGCTCAAGATCCATCTGCCCTACCACGAATCGGATCACGTTCTGAACCTCGCCTACAACGCCTTGTGCGATGGCACCTGCCTGCAAGACATCGAGCTGCGTCGCAACGACGAAGTCTTCCTCGATGCCCTGGGCGCACAACGCATTCCGGATCCGACCACCGCCGGGGATTTCTGCCGACGTTTCACGCCCGAGAGCGTGCAGACGCTGCTGGACATCTTCAACGAGGTCCGTATCGACGCCTGGTCGGGGCAACCGGCGGAGTTCTTCAGCCAGGCCCGGATCGACCTGGACGGCACTCTGGTGCCCACGCAGGGCGAGTGCAAGGGCGGCATGAACATCGCCTACAACGGCACCTGGGGCTACCACCCGCTGGTGGTGTCGCTGGCCAACACCGCCGAGGTCTTGAGCGTGCTCAATCGGCCCGGCAACCGGCCGTCGCACGAAGGTGCCGCGGCGGAAGTGGACCGGGCCCTGCGTGTGTGTTTCGCGGGCGGCTTCCGGAGCGTGCTCCTGCGTGGCGACACCGATTTCACCCAGACCAAGCACCTGGATCGCTGGGATGCCGACGCACGAGTGCAGTTCATCTTCGGCATCGACGCCAGGGCCAACCTGCATATATTGGCCGACGATTTGCCGGCCGAGGCCTGGCAGGCTTTGAAGCGGCCGCCTCAGTACCAGGTGAAGACGCAGGAACGGCGGCGGCCGGCGAACGTCAAGGAGCCGATCGTGGTCGAGCGCGAATTCAAGAATCTCCGGCTGGTCTCGGAAGACGTGGCGGAGCTCGACTACATGCCAACAGCCTGTCGCAAGAGCTATCGCCTGATCGTGGTTCGCAAGAACCTGGCGGTGAAGAAGGGCACGCAGCTCCTCTTCGACGACTACCGCTACCTCTTCTACCTGACCAACGACCGCACGACCCCGGCGGCCGAGATCGTCTTCCAGGCCAATGATCGTTGCAACCAGGAGAATCTGCATGCGCAATTGAAGCATGGCGTGTGTGCTCTGCAAGCGCCGGTGGACACGCTGGTGAGCAACTGGGCTTACATGGTCATGACGGCGTTGGCCTGGAACCTGAAGGCGTGGCTAGCCCTGCAGCTTCCGGAGCCGCCTGGACGCTGGGCCGAACGGCATCGACTCGAGAAGCGCTCGATCCTCACCATGGAGTTCAAGACCTTCGTGAACGGTTTCCTGCGGCTGCCGTGTCAGATCATCCGCACGGGGCGTACACTGGTGTATCGTCTGCTGTCGTGGAACTCGTGGCAGCCGGTGTTCTTTCGCGTGCTCAACGTCTTGCGGTGCTAAGCCCTACCAAGTTGAAGTCGGAGTCCGGATGCTCCGATCCGCCGTGGCAAGCGAACAGAGAAGGTGAAAGGAGGCGACCATGGACCAACCAGCACGACGCTCGCCAGCGACCCACGTGGGGGCCGCCGGGAGAAACTCCGTCCGCATCCTGCGGTCACGCGGCCGCCAAAATGGCAGAAGGGTTCGCTTGTTTAAGGTCTAGCCGGGACCCGCGTAACAGATGCGGGTCTTCGGCCTCTTATTAAACTGAAGCACCTCCGCACTCTCGACGTGTCCGAAACGCGGATGACAAGTGCGGGCCTAAAGGAATTGGCCAAATTACGTCAACTTCGAGACCTAAACGTGAGCGAAACGATGGTGGGGGACGATGGCTTGAAGGAACTTGCTAAGTTGGATGAGCTCGCCATTCTTAGTCTGACAGAAACTAACGTATCAGATGCAGGCGTGAAAACCATAAGCAACGTCAAGCATCTTCAATTGCTGTCTCTTGGAAGAACCAAGGTAACAGATTTCGGGCTTAAGGATCTGGCTCAATGCAAGGAGCTTGACACATTGGTCTTGTCGAACACCAAGGTAACAGATAGTGGACTTAGCCATTTGGTTCTGATTAGGAAACTTAGAGTCTTGGACCTGTCAGGCACCGAGGTGACAGAAGAAGGGGTCGAGAAGCTTAGGAAGTTACGCCCAACCCTCAACGTTCTCAAGAACTATTAAGCGTAAAGCAAAGCCGAAGAGAAAAACAAAGGGAAAACAAAGGGGGTCAGGTTAGATTTATCCTGACGTTTCCTTTGCCTTGCGCAACCGCAGGGTTGGCACTGCTATTCACCAAAACGACTTGTTTGAAACCTAACCTGACCCCTTTGTTTCTCCCTTTGTTTCTCTGTCCGGTTTCCCACCCCAACCGATCGAAGTCACTTAACCCAAAAGGCACCTATCAGGTGGCGCCATGACACGACGGATAGTCTGCCGGTGGATTTTTTATCTTGTTCTTGTTGGGGCGGTTGGGTGTATCGCTTGCTCAATCTGGATCATCACGATGTCCTTACAGCCCAATCCCGGTGCCCGCGAGATTCTCATCCTTCTTCCTTTTTTTGCTCCTGGTGCCTTAGTTCTGTCGATGATTCTCGTTGTTGTGGCGCTAGAGGATCCTCCTGTTCTAACAAAATGGGAGCGACGCATTGTTTCTGTCTCAATGACGCTTTCCTTGCTGCTTGTGGGCATTCTCTTTATTCTTGGGGCGACGAGCTATTGATAGTTCTCTTTGTTGGGCAAGAAAAGGGGTCGGGAGGTCGGGAGTCGTTTTTGCTAGACGCAGAGGAAAAAAAGGGAGAAAGGCGGAAAGGCGAAGGGAAAGGCGAAGGTGGCAGGAACCTTTTCCCCCCCTGTTTATCCCATGCCTGTCCCTGAACCGACCTTTATCCATAGCGACGGGTGGCTGTGCAAAGGTCGGTTGGCTGCGCAGGATCCCCCACCCTCCCGGCTATCAGAATCGGTTAGTGGCATAATAGAGGTTATGGAGCTGGAGGGGGGGGGTCGGCCAACTTGGTTGGTGGAGTGAGCGATCCCCCATTGACACACTTCATTGCGGGGAAGCTGCCCTGCTGGTGAAAAAAAAGCGGCGTCTAGCCGCCGCAGTCCAAGGAGCTGGCCGGGGACCTGTGACAGGGGGGTACCACTCCGCAAGCTGTCACAGGGGTCAGAGACTGGGACGCAAAGGCTTATTGGGGCAGGGATTGTAGTTCTTGGGGGCCTGTGACAGGCTGTCACAGGGGTTTCTTGCCCGGCGCGAGCTGGAAGCTCTTGCCGGCAATGCCGGCGCCCGCCTTGATCGGGAGAAAGATGCTGACGGCCGCATCGGGGAAAAACCCCGTGCCTTGGCGCAGGGTGAGTGCCCCGGTCGCTTCCAGCTTCACGCCTTCGACCTTGAAATCCGCGCCCATGATCTTCCCCGAGGCGGCGCCGGTGGGGAATTTCATTTTGGCCAGGTCCAGGGTCCATTTCGCCGTTCCGGCAGCGCCGTCTTTTTCTTTTTCCTTCGAGTCGTCACACGAGAAAAAATAGATTCTTCTTGCAAGCCATGATCCATCTGCGAGACTGGATTACTGCCCGCTTGAAGGCAGATACAATTGCGGTGGCCGCGCTTTCCGACGACCGGTAGTGCATCTGGCAGACGAGGGCCCTTGGTCATTCCCAGGCGGGAATGACCAAGGGCTTTATGTTTTTCGAGCCTGGTCTCTAGCGATCCGGATGAGCCGAGGAGTAGCCATGTCACTCCAGCAGGTTCGCTGTCCGACGTGTCAATGCGTGCTGCAGGTTCCGGGCGCGGCAGCCGGTGGGACTGTGTTGAAGTGTCCCAAGTGCGCCGCCAAATTTCGCGTTCCCGCGCCGTGCCCTCCCGCCGTTTCCAACAAGGCAATGGCCCCGCCGGCCCCTGCTTCGCCGCTACAGCCGAGGACGGCTCCTGCTCGGCCTGGCGCGCGCCCCGCTCCACGCGTTCCCGCCAAGGCCATGCCGGCGCAGGCTATTACGAAGAAGACTCCCGGCAAAGCCCGGGAAAAAATGAGCGCCAGCACTCCCGCGCAGCGAGACCGGACGCTCCCCAAAAAGCGGCGGAACGCCGTGCTTGCGTGGGGAGTTATCGTCGGCAGCCTCTTGTTGCTCGGCGGCGGTATCATCCTGGCGGTCGCTAATCGGCCGGAGCCAAAAGAGGAGCAGCTGGCCCGAGCCGATCACACGAAACAACAACCCAAGATCGAGCGCGACAAGGCCCGATCCAGGAAGGACACGCGCGAATCGTCCTCCCCGGCGGAGAAGCCGGTGCCGAAACCGGAAGCGACTCCGGAGAAGCCCGCCCCTTCGGAAAAGCCAGGGCCCACCAACGACGACGGCGCGAACCGCTTGGTGGACCCGATGCCCGTGCCCGCCAAGAAGCCCGCTTCCCGAAACGAGGAAGTCGAGGACAAGCCGCCGCAGTCCGAGCCCGACGAGAAACCCAAGCCCGACGGGAAACAAACCGGCTCTGTCCCGAAGGAGGAGCCGCTGCCCTCCCGGGAAGTGGCCGACCCCAAGGAACCGGAGCAGCCTCAAGGGGAGACGCAGGCCGGCAAGCAACCGCCTCTTCTAGTCCTCGACCCCCTGGGCCATACCTCGACGGTGCGCAAGGTCCTGTTCACGCCGGACGGCCGCAAGGTGATAAGCGTGGCGTACGACAAGACCGTCCGGGTTTGGGACGTGGGCACGGGTGAGGTCGATAACGTTTTTCGGCTGCCGATGGGCCCCGGCAATGAGGGAATCCTGAACGGCGCCGCGCTCGCGCCCGACGGGCAGACGCTGGCCGTGGCCGGAGTCCCTTTTGGCAACGGGCGCCACGGCATGCTGATCTATCTCATCCGGCTGAGCACCGGCCGGGTGGAGAAAACCTTCAAGGGCCACACCAGTGTCGTCATGGCCGTGGATTTTTCGCGGGACGGGACCTTGCTGGCCTCCGCCAGCAGCGATCGAACCGTGCGTCTTTACGACGTGACGACGGGAAAGACCGTTCGGATATTCCAGGGCCACAACGACAGCATCCGCGACGTGGCTTTCGGCCCGAGCGGCGCGCTCGTCGCGACGGTCTGCATGGACGGGACCGCCGCCATCTGGTCGGTAGCGACCGGCAAGATGGTGGCCTCGCTCAAGGACGGAGCGCGGATCATCGCCGCTGCCTGGAGCCCCGACGGCCAAACACTGGCTACGGGCTCGGGGAAAGAAAGCATCACTCTTTGGAGCGCCGCCGGCGCCCGGAAAGAGACCTATCCGCTCGGCGGCAACAAGGACACCGAGATCACGTCTCTCGCCTTCACCCGGGACGGGCGCGAGCTTCTCTACACGGGAATTGCGGCCAGCGGCGTGGCCGGGATCTTCAGCCGCGATAGCGGCAAGGTCCGCCTTCGCTTCGACAAGCACAGCAATACCGTCATGCACGGGAGCCTGTCGCGGGACGGCAAGCGGGCCGTCACCACGGGAGGCGACAACCACGAGACCTTCGTGTGGAGCACTGAGGATGGCTCGGTCGTGCAGAAGCTTCAGGGCGGGGGCCAATCCGTCTATGGCGTGGGCTGGGCCAAGGACGGCAAGTCGATTGCCTGGGGCAACACCAACCAGGGTGACACCCGCAGCGCCCGGAGCCCTCTGGAACATTCCTTTCGGCTGGAAGACCTGGAGCTGATGCCGGCGGCGGGCACCGATTTCGGTCGCATCGCCACCCGCAACAGCGGTTTTTCCCTTCAGGCCGTGGATTTCTTCCGCGTCGCCATCAAATACGAGGACCGGCCTCTGCACACGTTCGTCTCCCCGCAGAAGGGCGACCGCATTTACAGTTTCACGATGATCCCCGGAGGCCGGGCCGTCATCGGCGGCTCCTTCGGGCTCTACCTGGTCGATTGCCGCACCAATAAGCTCTTGAAGTGGTTTATCGGCCATTCCGGGCTGGTCCTGGGCGTCTGTCCTTCGCCCGACGGCCGCTATTTCGTGACCGGGTCAAGCGATCAGACCGTGCGCATATGGGACCCCGCGCGCGACCAGCCGCTGCTATCCCTGTTTATCGCGGGCCGAGATTGGATCGCATGGACCCCCGAGGGCTACTACGCCGCCTCCCCCTACGGCGAGCGGCTGATGGGCTGGCAGATCAATAACGGCCCGGGCGTCATGGCGAGTTATTATCCGGCCGTCCAGTTTCGGCTGTCGCTGTACCGTCCGGACGTGATCAAGCTGGTGCTCGCCGCCGGAAGTGTCGAGAAGGCCCTGGCCCTGGCCAACAAGGGCAATGGCAATGCCGCCGCGCCGCTGACCGTGTCCGAGGTACTGCCGCCGTCGGTCAAGATCACGGCTCCGACCCGCGCCGGCCGGCGCACCGGCAAGGCGACCATGGAGATCAAGGCCAGCGCGAAGAGCGTCGGCAAGCACCCGGTGACCGCGCTGCGGCTGCTCGTCGATGGCCGGCCCTATGGCGGGGCCAAAGGGATTCGCACGATCGACAAGCCCCGCCTCGGCGCGGTCGAGGCCTCGTGGACCGTCGCCTTGATGCCGGGCAAGCAGGCCGTGGCCGTGCAGGCCGAGTCGGCCGTGAGCAAGGCCCTTTCGCGGCCTCTGGAGATCACCTACACCGGTGGTAACAAGGCCGACCTACCGAACCTTTATCTCCTGGCGGTCGGCGTCTCGCTCTATGAGGGCGAGATGCGGTTGCATTACGCCGCCACCGACGCCGTGGCCATCGCCCTGGCCCTGAAGCGGCACAGCGCGGGCGTCTTCAAGAAAGTCGAGATCCGCCTCATTGTTGACAAGGCGGCGACGGGGCGAGCGATCGTCGAGGGGTTGGCCTGGCTCCAATCCAAGATGACCCAGCGGGACGTGGGCATTGTTTTCTTCTCCGGCCACGGCATGCGCGATCCGAAGGGCCGCTTTTACCTGGTGCCCGTGGACGTGAACCCGGATGACCCAGGCGGAACCTGCGTCTCCGGCGACTTGTTGAAAAAAGCTCTGGGGAACATGCCTGGCCGCCTGGTCGCTATTTTTGATGCTTGCCATTCCGGAGCGGTGGCTCAAGACAAGAAACCGGCCGTCGCCGACGACCTCGTCCGCGACCTCGTCACCGACGATTACGGCGTTGTGACGATGTGCTCGTCTCTCGGCCGCGAATACTCCCTCGAAAGCTCTGAAGTCGCGGGTGGCTTTTACACCTTGAGCCTGGTCGAAGGCCTGTCCGGCAAGGCCGACTTCAACCGCGATCGCTTTATCTTCATTCACGAGCTGGAGGTCTACTCCTTGCTCCGCGTTCGCCAGCTAAGCCGGGGCCAGCAGAACCCGGTGACGGGCAAGCCGCCGGCGATCAGGTCGTTTCCGTTGGGCAAGCGCTAACAGACCCTTCTGCCAAAAAAACCGCAGCTCGGCAGAAAGCTCTTGCCGCTCCAAGCAGTTGACTGACCATGGCTTGGCACAGCCATCCAACCCTACCTGCCAAAAACCAGGTGTGTCGGGAGCGCTTGGCACGAAGCACCCGTGCCCGGATGAGCGCGCCAACCGACATTCGCACAACGCCACCGCGCACGGCACAGTGTTACTTGTTCCTCGAAATTCATCGCGCTTGAGTCAAGTTATGGGTGCCACGCCCTGAGGTACCCCGAAGGGCGTGGACTCCCCGCCAAGTCATGTGTGGCACGCCCTGAGGTACCCCGAAGGGCGTGGGCCCCCGCCCCCCGCCACACGCTACCCGTCAGTGGCAGACCCCCTCCAAATGCCTCAAACCACGTTTTTTGTGTGCATTTTGCGCGAAAAAACGTAGGGGTCGGCCAACTTTGACTGAGTGTCCCCCCCTCCCTTTTGCGGGCCGCTTCTTCTCCACTCGCCTCCGTGCCTGGTCACACGCCAACATGGTTTTCATCTCACCCCACGCCACATACACACACTGGCGGCTGGCCAGCAGGTGCGCCGACCTGGTTTTCATTTCCCCCCACGGCACACGCTGGCGACTGGCCAGCACGCTCTGACCCGGTTTTCATTTCACCCCACGCCACATGCGCACACGCTCGTAGGCTGGGCCGCACGTGCCGACTTGGTTTTCATTTCTCCCCACGGCACACACACGCCGGCGGCTGGTCAGCCTGCGTGTTTGTCAGCTTTCTTACCATCAAGGCCCTTGTGATTGCGACCGCCGCGCCAATGATCCCACCGACCCCGGCAGGGGTCGGAGCCATTAGCCGGTGGTTGAGCGCAGCGACACCACCGGGATCGATCACACCCATGATCCACCGACCCTGAAAGGGTCGCAGAATCTCCCCAGCCTACCGGCCTCCGACGGTGTCCCTTGCCACGTTCAGTGAGCTATTCTCACCTTCGGAAGAGCCTTCTGCAGCATAGCGACTCCCTTGCGTGTTACCTCGGTGTCGAGGAGGTCTAGCTCCCGGAGCTGCTTGAGTCCGGTCAGGTGTTTTAGCCCCGCGTCCGTTACCCTGGTGTCGTAGAGTTCTAGCTCCCGGAGCTGCTTGAGCCTCGCCAGGTGTTTCAGCCCCGCGTCCGTCACCTTGGTCAAACGGAGATCCAACGTCTGGAGCCGCTTGAGTCCGGCCACGTGTTCCAATCCGGCATCCGTTACATGGGTGTACGCGAGGCCCAGCTCCTGGAGCTGTTTGAGCCCTGCCAGCTCTCTTAGGCCTACCTCGGTAACCTTGCTTGCACCAAGTTCCAGCTTTTGGAGGTGCTTTAGCCCGGCCAGCACTTTCAGCCCCACCCCGCTCACGTTGGTCTCGAACAGATTCAGTTTTTGGAGCTGATTGAGCCGGCCCAGATGCTTTAGTCCTGCGCCCATCACTTTCGTGCTGTCGAGGTTCAGGCTCTGGAGATTCTTGAGCCCAGCCAGATGCTTTAGCCCTGCGCCCGTAACCTTGGCGCTGTCGAGGTTCAAGCTCCGGAGATTCTTGAGCCCGGCCAGGTGTTGCAACCCCGCGTCCGTTACCTGGGCGAAAGAGAGATCAAGCACCTCGAGCTGCGTGAGCCCGGCCAACTGCCTTAGCCCCGCGTCCGTCACATCGGAGCGGATGAGGATCAGCTGCCGGATCTGCTTGAGCCCGGTTAGTTGTTTCCTCCAGGCGCCGGTCACCTTGACGCCGCAGAGTTCCAACCGCTGAAGCTGCTTGAGATGAATCAGCTCTTTCAGCGTGCCGGCCAGATCGTTCGCGTCCACATCCCCCGTCACACCGAAATAGAAGGTCAGATCCACGCCAACAATGGGCTTCCCTTTCGCCTTCTCATCGCGGATGATGCGGCCGCCCATTTTTTCAACTGCCTTGACCGCCCTCTCCTCGCCTTCATCGGCATGCAGCCGCTCGCAGGTCACCACTGCCACCACGAGCAGCACCAGCGCGGCTCCAGTCTTTCCCCTTTTTCCGGTCTTCATCAACGTTGACTCCTTGGGCGGCTGGCGCTAAGCCGAGCCACTCGATGGCACTGTACGCGCCACATCAAACCAATTTGACGGATTGCAAATGTCGAAATCGCCTGTTGGCTCGTACTTCTGGAATCTTGCCCACTTCACCTTGCCATTCGCGAAAAGAACTTTGATTTCTTTGTTGCCCTCCGTCCACACTTTGCATTCATAGTCCAAAGGCATTTTGCCGATTGCCTTGCTTAAGTTCCCATCGTACTCCACTACAACGAGCGTCTTGCTGGTCGCCGGCCCGCCAAGGATGTCTTCGACCTTCTGTTCCGTCGTCCCAGGGCTGATGCGATTGCAATTAGCCTCGCTGATTCGGCTCATTGGATAGAGCGGCAGTAAGCCAGCAATCAAGGCCACAAGCAGCAAGAAGGCAACGGCCCCCAAAGCTTTCTCTTGCTTTCCCATGCCTTCCTCCAAGTCCTGTGGGAAAAGGCGAAGCTGTCACCAACCGTTTTCCTCCAGCTGAAACCACGCACCCTGCCCGCGACGCTCCCTTGGGCGCCCTATCGCTTGAATCGTTATCTCCTGCCCGAGCTGCTCCACGGTCTTCTTCACCCAGGCCTCGCTCCCGAACCCTTGACCGCGACGCACGCAACGCCGCGCCGCGGCCTCCTCGGCGGCCGTCTGCGGGACGCCCACCCACTCACCCCTCGTTGAGGGCGGGCGCGGCACCGGCCATCATACAATAAACCAGAAGAGGGACGGGATGCTCCTGCTCGGCTTCACCAAGCACGCGCTCAAAGGCCTTTTCTGACGGCTCCGCGTTAGTCGTGATCAATCGAGCAACTGGGCAAGATTTTTCGCAGTTCCTTCAGTCCCGCGACAGTTACCCTCGTGCCGGCAAGGTTCAACCATCGCAATCTCTTGAGCCCGGCCAGCTCCTTCAGGCCGGCGTCTGTTACCTTGGTGCTTTCAAGGTTGAGACTTAGCAAGCTCTTAAGCCCGCCTAGATCCTTCAGCCCCGCGTCTGTTACCTCGGTTTCGGCAAGGTTCAACATTTCCAACTTTCTCAGGCCGCTCAGCAGCTTCAGCCCCGTGTCCGTTAAGCTGGTCCCGTCAAGGTACAACATTCGCAAGTTTTTGAGCCCGCCAAGCTCTCTCAGCCCCGTGTCCGTCACGTTGGTAGCGCCAAGGTGCAGCGTTTGCAAGCTCTTGAGCCCCGCCAGCTCCTTCAGCCCCGCGTCCGTCACCTTGGTAACGGCAAGGTACAGCGTTTGCAACTTCTTGAGCCCGGCCAGCTCTTTCAGTCCCGCGTCCGCCACGCTGGTTCCACTAAGGTCCAATGTTCGCAAGTCTTCAAGCCCGGCCAGCCCCTTCAAACCCGCGCTCGTTACTTGGGTGTGGCAAAGGTAAACCCTCTGCAAGCTCTTGAGCCCGGCCAGCTCCTTCACTCCCGCGTCCATCACCTGCGTGAAGCCTAGATTCAGCGTTTGCAAGCTCTTGAGCCCGGCCAGCTCCTTCAGCCCCGCATCCGTCACCAGGGTTCCGCAAAGGCTCAGCGCTTGTAAGTTCTTGAGTCTGGCCAGCTCCTTCAGCCCCGCGTCCGTCACATGCGTGCGCTCAAGACGCAGGGTTTGTATGCTCTTGAGCCCGGCCAGCTCCTTCAGTCCCGCGTCCGTCACGTTCGTCCCGCAAAGATCGAGGCCGAACGCGACGGACGGGACAGGCAACGCCGCCAATACGCCCCGTTTCCAGGGCGAGAACCTGAATGCCGGCAGACCGACAGGCCGCCATTGCTCTTCAGGATAAAAAGTGATCCCGCCAGACTCGTCTACCCACACCCAGCCGACGCAGGCCCCGGCCTTCTTCCAGCCCCCGGCCACTTCCTTCGGCAACGGTTGGGGCCGGTCGGCGAGACCGGTCAGGCTCACAGTCGCTAGCAGTGCGAGCGCAGCCATCCTGCCCACGCGGGTGTTCCACATCGAGAATCGCTGTTGCATAAAGCCTGTCCCTCGCCAATCCTTCAATCCACTTGATCGTCTTCTCCAAGGCTTAGCCCGGCTAAAATGCAAAGGTGGGTCAATAGGCGAAGGTGTCAGCAAAAGCCGAAGGTGCCATAAACCGTTTTCCTCGAACCCTACCCACGCACCCTGCCCCGGACGCTTCCTTGGGCCTCCTATCGGTCGAATCGTTATCTCCTGACCGAGCTACTCCACGGTTTTCTTCACCCAGGTATCGCTCCCGAACGGTTGACCGCGACGCACGGAACTCCCCACCACGGCCTCCTCGGCCGCCGTCTGCGGGCCGTTCACCCCCTCACGCCAGGTTGAGGGGCGCGGCACCGCCGCACGCAAAACTCTGTCCATCCCACCAGGATAAAGCCTTCAGGCCGGCATTCAACCCAAATCTGTCTCCCTCTCGAATCCGTAAGACTTGCCCGGGAAAACGATTCCAGAGGCTTTCGCCTTTCCTCACGGTCAAACGGCTCGTGCACCTTGAGTCGTTCATCCGCAAGCAATTCGACCTCGTTTTCTCTTTTCCATTGACTACACGCTATTTGGCCTGCGACAATCAACCTGTCAACCGACGCAAGCCTGTGCCCCACCCGCTTATCGGAATGAAGCTGTGGGAATGTTGGATAACCCAACCGTTCGCCAAGCTTTCCGTCAGGCCTGGGAAGACTCCCGAGCCGAGGCCGACGCGCTACGCGAGGAGGGAGGATTTGTCCTGCGTGCCCAGGACGGCTCCTTGTCGATTGAGCGTTGGCCGCGCGGGCTTCAGGATGAGATTACCGTACCGCCCCACCCAGGTGGGCGAAGGGGCTCCTCGGTAATTGTGGCCACGTTTCACACCCATCCGAATGTGGGACCGGAATTCAGGCAAGAGCCGGGCCTGACGGACATCCGCGCTGTTCGGGACGATCCGAGCTTGCGCCACACGGAGTACGAAGGTGAGTACGTGATTGCCAGCGAGACCATCTACCATATTCTCCCCGACGGCCGGGTCGAACACAAGGGCGATAGGCGGAGCCTATTGCTGCTCCCCTAAGTAGTGCACAACGGAAAGGACGGGATTACGATGACAACTGCTGAGATCGCGGGAATCGAGCGCGACGAGCTGGCCCTGTCCGTGGCCCGTGCCCTGGCGGTCGCCAACGAGGCCGCGAAGGCCAACGGCGTGCTCAAGGAACAGTCCCTGGTCACCATTACGGAGCAGGTGGACGATGCCGGTCGCTCGTGGCATGTTCACTATATCCCGCGCGATTATATCAATCGCCGCGGTGGAGACCTAACCGTGCTCGTCGATGAAACGGCCGGTAGCATTCCGCGTATCCTTCGGGGCCAATAGCCAGAGGTTGAATCGTTATCTCCTGCCCGAGCTGCTCCACGGTCTTCTTCCCCCAGCCCTCGCTCCCGAACGCTTGACCGCGACGCACGGAGCTCCCCACTGCCGCCTCCGCGGCGGCCGTCTACAGGTCGTTCACCCACTCACCCCAGGTTAAGCGGCGCGGCACCGGCCATGCGCCGCGGGGCAACACTGCTTCCGCTCTTGGCCCGCCTTTCCGACTTACTTGCCCTTATTCTTACGCAACACCGCCTCCAGGCCCTCTGCCACCAGCGTGGCGCGGCTGATGCGTCGCTTCTTGGCCAGGGCGTCGGCGCGCTCGAGCAGGCCGGCCTCGATGCCCAGCGAGATCACTTTGACTCCCCTACCGTTGACAGGCCGCCCGCGCGGCCGCTTGCGCACCGCCGCCTGCCACACCGCTTCTTCCGTCGGAGTCATCGCGTCAAAGGTATCCGCCACCCCTTCCTGGTCGAACTCCTTGGTGGCGGCCGCAAGCTCGTCCGCGGTCATTTCCCAGTATTTCTTTCGGGGCTTGCTCATTGCTACTTTCTCCTGTGCCGGCGTTTCTCCCGGTCAATCATTGCACGGGCATGAATTACAAACAAGGTGCCATCGTCATCGAGCACGTAAATCACTTGCAGCCAACGACCACCGCTGCCGCAACCCTGCACGAGATATTTGCCATCGCCGCGGTACATCGGTATATATGAAAAGCCAGGCCGGGAAATGGATTTGGTAGGGACCCGCCCTATCGGTTGAATCGTTATCTCCTGCTCGAGCTGCTCCACGGTTTTCTTCATCCAGGCCTCGCTCCCGAACGGTTGACCGGGCCGCACGGAACTCCCCGCCGCGGACTCCTCGACGGCTGTCTGCGGCCAGATAAAATAGTTCCAGCCACGCTTCCGCTCCCTAGCCGCGCGCAGACTCTCTCGCAACAACCAAAACTGCGGGACCGACTCCCGGGCGCGGCTGGCACGACGCATTCATGGTCTCTTTTCCCCACCCCGCCTCAAGTGACCCAGCAATCCTGCAATCGCCAAACAAACTGCCATGATTGCTGGCGCCCATACATACCACAGCTTCGCGATGAAGAGGGCCGTTGACAGCCGGGAAAGCAGGTCGTGCGGAAGCTTCACCTTCACGTCCCCCATCAGCTTCCAGATATCGGCCGACTCGAGATCGACGTTCTGGAGATGCGCCGGCAGTTGGCCGGCCTGCTTCTGCTCCCGAAGCGATTCCCGCATGCGCTCTTCGAAGGCCCGGATAGTAAGCCAAGCAAAAACGGCCAGCGTGGCGATGATCAGGCCCGCAATTGAAAGGGCGATGAGATACCGCATACGCGCCTCCAAACCGGGGCAGCTCGCCGTCGCGCTCCGGCGCCGACGGCCCGTAAAGGCTCAGGGAACCCCGGCCTTCTTGGCCGCTGCGGGGTCGATCGCTTTCAGCGCCTTGGCCGCGGCCCGGCGGGTGAACTTATTCTTGTCTTTCAAGACCGCGACGAGACCGGCGGCCGCGGACTGCGCCGCCGGACCAAATTCTCCCAGGGCGTCGGCAGCCATTCGGCGGACGTAGGAATGCTTGTCTTGCAGGGCGGCGGTGAGTGCGGGAACGGCCGACTTGGCCTCCGCTCCGATTTTTCCCAGCGCGACGGCGGCGGCACTTCGGACTTGCCAGTCCTCGTCTTTCAAGGAACCGATCAGGGACGGAACGGCCGTGCGCGCGCGGTGACCCATTTTGGCCAGCGCTTCGACCGCGAACCCGCGGATGTTCTCGTCCTTATCTTTCGAGGCGGCGACCAGGTCCGGCACGGCGCCCTCCCCGATGTTGACAAGGATCTTTGTGGCAACCGTGATGAGTAATAGGTCCTTTTCTTTGAATAAGCCAACGAGAGAACCTGCGGCAGGAGCCGCCGCCGGACCCAGCCTGAGCAAGCAAAGCGTCGCCGATTTTGCAATCGAGATATCGCTCTCCTTGAGCAGCTCCGCAACGGCAGGGGCCGCGGCGGGGGCTGCTACCGGGCCCATCTGGCTCAAGTAGTTGACGGCAAACCGGCGCACCGCCCCGTCCTGATTCTTCAAGGTCTCGATAAAAGGCGCTACCGCATCTTTCGCATCGGGATAAAGGTGGGGAATGATCGCGCCGGCTGCCTTTCTGATGTTTTCATTTTCGTCTGTCAAGAAAACAAGAAGAGGCTTCACTGCGGCTCTCGCCTTGGGACTTATCTTACCTAGGGCTTCCCGGGCGTGAGAATTAATCCTTCCATCCGAGGTGGGCAAAGCGACGAGTAGAGGCTTGATCGCAGCAGTTGCCTCAGGACCGATATTCCCCAAGGCCACCATTGCACCGGCCCGCACTTGACAATCATCGTCTTTCAAGGCGGCGATAAGCGGCTTGACCGCCGCAGCCGCTTTGGGACCGCTCTTGCCCAGGCCACGTGCCGCTTCATGCCGCACACCCGAGTGTTTGTCTCTTAGAGCGACGATGAGGGCAAGCACCACAGTTTTGTCAGCAGCATCGATCTCAGCCAGGGCATGCGTGGCAAATAGGCGGACCAATGCGTCGGCAGCGGCCTGATCCGATCCCTTGTGGTCTTTCAAGGCCATTATTAGCGGCCCAATTGCGGCTTTGGCTTCCTTCCCCATGGAGCCCAAACCATTGGCGGCGGCCCCACGAATGGCGTAATCTTTGTCCTTCAAGGCGACTATAAGGAACGGCACCGCAGCCTTCGCTTCCGGCCCGATTTCCGCCAGGGCCCTGGCGGCAGCCCATTTGACCCACGTTTTCTTTTTCTTCAAAGCCGCAATGAGAGAGGGGACAACCGGCGCCCCCATTTTTCCCATTGCAATAGCTG
>Ga0207108_1065_pt1 | contig 20154 bp, 21 predicted proteins | sample Alteio_BWMinHeat_76_FD_153562 | JGI IMG/M metagenome (GOLD analysis project Ga0207108, IMG submission 153562) | Enriched cells from forest soil in Barre Woods Harvard Forest LTER site, Petersham, Massachusetts, United States -... | ecosystem: Environmental > Terrestrial > Soil > Temperate forest >...
ATGCGACCATCCTTTTTCAAGCTCAGTTCGATGTTCATTCATAAATTGATTGATGTATTTTTCTCGTAATTCAGGATTACGCATAACGCCAGGCACAGAGGCTGCGCCCAATTTGTCTGTCCCATCTCGATTAGGCTGGTTAGCAATATACTCCATCAATTCTTGTTGACCTGTCACGCCGACTCTCGCTGCAAATTCTTCTGCTTTGCTCGCATTCGCACGATAGGTATCGGATAATTGCAAATTACTTTGCATGTCATGACGAAAACTTTCCGCTTTATCAAACGATGATGACATGCTATCCAGTAATCGATTGCCCGTTTCATTATTTGTACGCAGGCTTTTATCTTGTGAAGCACGTGAAATAATATCGACGTTTTCTGAATAGTGATGGTCTTGTAAGAAATCCTTTGCTGTAGAATACACACTGCCTGTATCGGTTGAACTATTATGTGTCGCTGTGCGCGATGCGCCTAAATTACCAGAAAGTGATCCATCTATCCCACCGCTCACACCTGCTTTTATGGGAGATAAACTACCCAAACCACCGCTTGTATCGCTGCCCGCAGAAAATCCAGCATGAGCAGATACACCTGCTTTACCATCTGCATAAATGCTCGCCGCCAAATTAGCTGCTTCGTTATATGAAACATGCAAACGGTCAGCTAAATCTTGGGTAATACGTTGTACATTACCAAATGCTTTGGAAACTCCTGATGATGCATTCAAACTCCAGCTTTCGCCGCTTCCTTCTGATTTATTTAAGTGCGATGCCACTTCATAAACGTTACGCATGGCTGCATTGGTAGATTCACTATAATGATGTTGGTCTTGTCTTGCAGACGTAGTCGCTCGATCCGCACTTTCCATGTAACTCGTGCGATAAGCACTAGAAAAATCAACTGATGCACCAATATTAGAAATTGTATTTTGCATGTTAAGCGCTTCATGACCATCAGGCATCACGGATAATTGCGAACCGTCTGAAAGTTGCAATGAAGAAGCGCCCGTTGAGACACGTAAATTGGTATCCACATGATTGCTAGATGTATTAAAAGCATTATGATTGCCAAAATTGGTATTGCCAAACCCAATATTACCTGTGACAGCTTCACCTGCTCCAACACCCGCAGCCGATTGCGTCATGCCACCCACATATTGAGAGACCTGTAATATGGAATGCATTCCCCACAACAAGCCCCCTGCGATTGCTGGCACACTCATCGATAAATAACCTGCAAGTCCTGCGATATCAGCGTTAACTTGCAGCAATCCTGGAAGCGTTGAAAGAGAAACACTCCCTGCTGTTGCCGCTAAACTTTTACTTTGCGCGTAATATGAAGTTGTTAAATTCAGCACCGCATAAAGTGGAGACCAGAGTTCTATCCATATTAAGGTATAGATATAGCTTTTAAGTGTCGCCACACCAAAAGGAAATACCGATAGCAGTACAACAAAAATAAATGCGCCATACAAAATCAATTCCAGATCATTTTTAATCAGCGGCAACCAATACGCAGCCATTTCTCCGACTGTTTGGTTCGTCAAACGTTTTTGTTCTTGTGCGCGCACATAGGCATAAGATTGAAGTGCTGCTGTTGCATCTACCACTGCGCCCATCTTGATGACACCGCGCTCGATGGCATTGGCCATCAAGTTTTGTTTCATGATTTGATCGGCTTGACCAGAGAGATTAACAAGATACCCATAGCTGATATCTAAATATTTTCTGAGTGTATCTTTAGGATTAGGTGCACCGGAAAATAGAACAGATGCGTATTTTGCTTTTGCTGCATCTGCTGCTTTTTCCCAGTCAGCAGTCAATTGCGGAATACTTGCTTGGCATGTCGTAAATTCGCTAAGGTTATTTTCATCTGTATAAATAAAACCTCTTGCGGGTGATGCTTTGCGTGATACTAAACTCCAAATATTATTAGTTTCCAGCAAATCATTGATCGAATATTTTTTAAATAAAATGTCATAGAACACACACTGATGAATAAATCCCTGAATGTTCCCATCAAATCGGCTATCGGTGATTTCAAATTGACTAGCGGCGCGCACTAATTGAGAAGCAAAAATCATGCCGCTTTTGTGATAGCGTAGATCATCCGGCATAGTGAAATTCATCTCAGTCAATTGAGTAAGTGCATCACTGAGTGTGGTTGTTACGCTCGAGAAAACAGCAAGACCTAAAGGAACATTAGCAACGGTATAAGGTTTGTTTCCTGCTACCCTATCTAATATTTCAACTGTCACTTTAGGCAAAAATAAAATATAAATAACAACGTAAACATGGCCTATCCATTTAATGATGTCCATCAAGTCTCTTTTCATGACATGACTAAATAAAACTGACATGCCAGCAAGTAAAATAGAAAGCTTGATTAATGTGGAATAGGTACTCGCCCCAAAGCTTAAAACAATTGCATTAAAATACTGTGCGTACAAATCACCGTTGCCATAAACAATCACAGGTAAAGTTGCCATTCGTCACCTCAATCCTTTTGACCAAGACAATGTGCTTGCAAACTGCGTTGATAAATCACCCGCTAACATGCGCTCGATTGCTTGAGATTGTTGAATCAGTTGAATAGTGACTGACAATTCGGCATAGGCACTTTTACGTTGACGAGACAATTCTTCCATTTCTTTTTCAATATTGGGTTGTATTTTTTCTAAAATAGCTTCTGGATAAGGAAGAATCGCAACACTTTCTTTGATGATTGCTAATGATTCATGCAAATATTTATATAGGATATCCGCTGCAACCACATCGGCCAGTTGTTCGACCTCTGGCACTTCTTTAAAGTAGGCTGCTTGAACAGTAAGGATGAGATAAGCAGGTACACTGGTTGATCTCAATAATCCCTGCTCTTCATCTGAAAGCGCTGTATCATCCACAATTTTTTGCGCCATACTGCGCAATAATTTCTGGACACGGCTCTTAAATGCTTTGTCTTCAGAAATATTGATTTCTTTATCATCTTTAGGGTGTAGACACCCATCAATATCCGTTGTATCGCAATGATAAATGGTTGCTTTGCCGCCTTTGAGTAAAGCCGTTACGAGATTGTTGTTATCAATTAATGCCGGATAGGTTTGATGCTGAATGCTGCCATTATCTTTATATAGTATGACTGTGCCTGAAAATGACATGAACAGTTCAGCCAAATCCGTATCATTCTGTAAAAATGCTCTTTTTTGAATAGCACGCCAAACAATATTACCGTTATCAACTATTAAATCTTTATAACGGCTGTCTTTTTTACCACCCTCTAAAACTTTGTCCGTCTCGTTTTTGAAACCACAACCTTGCCGCGCTTGTGCCCAACTTGAAAAGTAATTATTGCTGGTACCAATGTCCTCACAAACACGTTGTTGTGCACCTCGCATTTTCGGCCACATTCCACCAACCAAGCTTTCTGCCATTTCACAAGAGTTGAGGTTCGCTTGATTAATTTTACTGGTGAAATCATTCCAGTATTTCATAACATTAGCCAATTCTGGGGTTGCGGTTTCTAAGGCCAATGTGAAAGCATAAGCTCCTGCGCTGTTTAATACGTTTTGCAGCACATTAACAATTTCAGCTTCATTAATTAATGAAAGACTTCCCGCATAGATATCAATCCCACCGCAACCGGAACGGTAACTTGGCAAATTCACTTGCATAATTTGCACATCACGGACTTGATTCCGCATACTGAGACTACCACCCGTGTAATATCCTGCTTGTTGATTGTGGTAGGCATTGGGTGCGGTTGTATTGGATGAATATCCTAATTTGTTAAAATAACTATCCAAATCATTATTAATATCAGCAAAAGCAGGCGAGACTATTCCAACTAAGAAGATGACTGCAATAAAGAAGATGTATTTGCTAATTTTCATTTCACATCTCCATCAAATTGCGTCGCTAAATCCAGTATTCTTCTTTTCAAATCGGCAATGCTAATCAAGCCATAAGTAATTGGAATGGCTTTATGCGTATAGGGATTTACAGCAAATAAAGCAGGCTCTACTTTGACTTGAAATGCTTCAGCCTGACCTTGATTAATACGAGAATTTGGAAATTCAGGGAGAGCAATGCCATCGGTAGTAATAGGAATCACCTTGATTCCATATTGATCAGCAAATTGTTTCACCGTAGGTGCAAATGCTCGACAGTAAGGACACGTACTACGATAAAAGAAAAATAAACCGCTCACTTGCGCGAGAGCATGAATCGCATCTTCTTCTTTTTTACGCAGACCATCTTCTTCAACCATCCGCGCATAATTATTAGTTGGGTGTTTGATGGCATAATTTAATTCAGGATTTTCAAGTAGAACCGCTTCCCAAACATGAGAAAATTTTCTTGCCTCCCCTGTGACTGTATTTTGCATGGCAATATAATTTTTAACATTCTCTTTAGTTGGATTTTTTCTTGCTGTGTAGAGTGCACGTAAGATTGATTTGTTTTCTGCGTTCATTTGATCAAGCGGATCAGATAACTCTTCATCATCATCTTTTTGATCAACTGGATTTTCATACCAATGCCAACCTTGTGGTTTCGAATCAAAATAATGGTCATTTGCATATGAATTTGTAATTTTTAAAGAAACCAACACAATCAATACAAACAAGATAAGAGGGTTATTTTTTATCATCATGTGATTTCCCCTCATCAATCAAATGTTTCATTTGATCTTGAATTCGTTGATTGAGTTTGGCCTGGTCTTCTATGCTTTGTTTTTTGGCAATATCATCATAAAAGTCTTTGAAATCGATCTGACTAAAATCAATTTTTTGTAGCTCTTCTGCTGTTAATCCTGAACAATCAGGTTCTTCAGCATCTCCAAAATGACGGCCTAATTGTTTTTCTCGACCCTGTTCTTGTACGATGCGGGCGAGTTTAGAAGGAAAAATACAATAAGATTTGATTTTTTTAGTACAGATTTCACCAACACAACCATCTTCATATCGTCCAACGTAGTGGGTCAAACCATTCTCTTTTGCATTACCAAGTTCTTTTTCTTCAGCGTTACAACTCATCAACTTGCTATCAATCAGCCAGCCTTCATCAGAACAGCAATAAGCAGCACCTAACATAAAATTGCGACACGATTTAGGTTTGCCTGTAAAAATAAAATGTTGATCAAATTGTTTGGCTGCATCCATCGAAGCAGAAAGTGCAGAAACTGCTTTTTGAAAATCAGCATCCGGTTGTTTTTGATGACTAACACAATCGCCATCTAGGCAATAACTTTGACCATTGCAAATAATCCCTGTATCTTGGCACTGCTTAATCGGACATCGATAAATACGTAGATAACTTGCACAACCACCATCTGTTTTTTCCTGACAAACAGAATTGATTTGCTCACATCCTTGATTACGTAAAGGGGAACAAGTTCCACCGCCTGCTCCACTGCCATTACAGAGATATCCCAATTCTTTTTCCCAGCAATCGCGAGTCACCGGAATATTTTGTATCACTCGAGTAGCAGTAGGTTGGACACATTGTTCTGATTGAAAAGTACAACTGCCTGAATTCGCAAGACCAAGACAACCATCTTCCCAGCGATCTTTTGGTTCATAGGTAATGACTGAAGACACCATATCTAATTTGATGACTTTACTATGCCCGCCTGTGATATGAACAGAGAGAACCATGCCATTGTCAAAAGAGGGATAACCAAAACCATCAATATTCGCATTGCCTTGTTGAGAGACAATCGTTCCATGCCATGTTTTACAATCAACGTTACCAGGCAATCTTCCATCAATCCTAAATCTTGCATCATGAGGCCCGGAAAAAATGACATTACCATTGATAATGTTCATAGAGATGCCAGCATAATTGTGATCGCTAACTGAAATACTAATACTGATGGGATAATGAGTGTCTTGCTGGTGCGGAATCAAATCGATGTTCAATGTTTTTTTGCAATATTGCAAAATACTTTCAGGTGCTTCCGTACATTGTTTTTCTTCGTATTGTGTCGTACAACTTTGTTGCTTTGTGCAATCCACATAATCATCGGAGATACCTTTCACAATATCATAAGCATGATCTTGAATTTTACTGATTCGACTAATTTCTTGTTGTAGAGCTTCTTTATCAATTTGTTTTTGGTTTTCATCTACTTTTTGGATTGCTTTTGCTGTGTCATTATTGACAGCTTGATCAATAGCATCTTGTTTTATGGTAGTGGAAGTTTGAGTCACACCTTCATAATAATGAGATTCACTGGGTGAATCCGTGTAGTTTTTAAAGGTGTTTTCTGCTTTGAATTGATTAAATACATTTTGTGCTTGTTGTTTATGAGATGATGCCGCATTTAAGCCTTGTTGAAAATATTGATCAAAATCATTTGATGCGGCATAAGCATAATGAGTGAATAAAAACCCAATGATCGTAACCCATCTCTGCCATTTATCCATGATGTTCCTCGTGTAAAATGGCAAGTGCTTTTTGGGCAATCTCAGACAAGTCATCGTTCTGACCAGCAATTTTTTGAAGCGCAAAAGAAAGTTCTACATCACCGTAAATCACATTGTAATTTTCAATACAAGATTGATTGGATAAACAGCCAGACTCTTTCCAAACCACAACAGCAGGCACCTGTTTAATCTGAAATCGCCTAAACAAAGTTGGATCAAGCTGCACACCACCATGATTATCGCGAGTGAGTGCGGCCATTTTTTGAATTGTTTCTTTAAATGAATTATGAATGAGTCCTCGAACAACAACCGGTGCTTGAATTAATTCTGCTTGTCTCATCCATTGTTTTAAGCTGGCATCGGGCATGGAAAATGACACGAAAACGATAATGGGAGACGAAAGATGTGGCCGCTCTTCTCCCTTCGTCTCTGCTAAAACACCAATGCTAAAAAAGCTTAAAACAAAAAAGACAATAAACTTAATCATGATTAACGCCCTGTTTAGTCGCTATAAGGCTTTGATCAATTTCTTCATAGGATGGGAGCATTTTCCCTGTGGTTTTAAAATAACGTTCTCTAGCCATTTCCCAATATTTCTTATTAAGTTCATCTCGTTCTTTTCTCCACGCAGATCGAATTTCATCGTGCTTTTTTTCTATCAAATCGAGTTCTTTATCACGAGCATTATTGATTTCATTCATGGACGCATTCTTTTCTAGTTCTTGATAGGATGGTAGAGCCACTCCGTTTTTTGAAAAAAATGCTTTTTGTATTCTTTGCCAGTAGCTCTCTTCTTCTTTGTGGTCAATCGCTGCTCTCTGATTATTTTTCTGCTGTACTTGCTCAGAAAACTGTTTGCCATTGTTTAAATAATTGAGCGTTTGATTCATCGATTTATCAACATAGTCATGGAAGTTTTTCGTTCTCTCATCCATTTCTTTTTGCATCGCTTGTTGTTTTTTAAAGTTGTCTTCGATGATGTTGTGTATTCTGTTTTGATCTTGATCAAATTGCGTTACAAATTGTGAGTACGTATTTTTGAATGCACGAACGAATTCAAAGAAAAATATCTCGCGCAGAATCCAGCCTGCAAAGAAACATCCCAAGATAATGACGATCACTTTTTTCCAGTTTAACCGATTAATAAATTGATCAAAGTCCATAGTGGTTCTCCTTAAAGTTAAAATTAGCCGCTGCAACAATTTCTTTTACGCCACACTAAATAGCCAAAATCTTCTCCTGTGAAGGGATACTCATGCCCTGCTCCCCATGTCATTGTCGTTGCACCAAAAGGATGACAACCTCCGCTTCCAGTTGTCGGCACAGGATTCACCATTTGATAGCGATAACGAGATTTAGGCATAAAAGGAGATGGATACATTTGACAAAGTGCAGGCCCATCAACGCCGGCACTTTCCCATAGCAACCCTTCGCGATGCATTTTGAAAGCCATGCGTTCTGTCAATAATGTGCTAGCTTGCACACCACCCACATGCTCTTGCACATGGCCTGTCATGGGATAAAGACTGCCTTGTGCCCCGCCGCACCAAAATAAAAAATCAATCGGGCCACGGGTTGATGCAGCAAGGCTATCAGCTGCACAAGCTGCTTGAGCAATAGGATTACCAAATAAAATAGCTTCGGGATTTAAGATAAAGCCCCACTCATCATTGCGCCAAGTCGGGTCAAGTTCTGTTAGATAAGCAATGTCTAAGTCACCTGTTTCAAGGCACAAACCATCGGCAATAATTTTCAGCCAAAATAGTAATGGGTAGCGATACCAATGCACATGATAAAAACTATTGTTATGATCACTGTTCGCTGTTTCTTGACTGCCTGTTCCAAACGATGCGCCCATATTGAGTTGTAACCCACCGAGATTGACCAAACAAAATGGAAGACGTGTCACATCTACCAATGCCATTGGTTCCCAGAAACCAAGACTGATTCCCACTCGCGGAAAAGGCGTATTACAATAACAAACGGGGCTCGATGGATTGGATGAATTGTCCGGCGTGCTTCCAGAAAAAACAGAAACGTTGCCAATGGTTATCGGAAATAAACAACTCCAACAGACATCGGTAATCGGATTAACAAATGAACCATGACAGAGTTCACCGGCATAAAGCGAAGATACAAAAAAAATACTTGTAATAAAGATAATCAATTTTTTCATGGCAACATCTCCTCAATCGTGAGATGTAGTCCTTCCTGGTAGACCAAAGTAGGTACATGTTTGATATGAAACCGCGAAGTTAGCCTACCTTCTTGGTCAAAATAAATCGGCGTTGCTAATATTTTTTCTTGAGATGAAATGGAACCATTGACTAAAACAAATTTAATTTTTCCAGCATATTGTCGATTAATTTTCTTTGCCCATTTCACTTCTTCTTCATCATTAGCATCGTAAAAAGCAAGTGCTGTATGTAATGTCACCATTGTTAGTGGATTAACTCTTGTGCCTGCTTTTGCAAACGCATTCCCCTGAGCATCATGTAAGTCATAAGGAACAATAATCGATGGGTCATAAGTCCAAGACCGTGGCGAAGTTGTTTTTTTAATATAGTCAAGCGGTGTAGGACGATCGATATGCTGACTAACCCGTGATTGAATGTCTTTATTGAGACGTTGCCATTCACCATTTTTTTGCATTGTTGTGATACGTCTTTCGATGAAAGACAACAAATCTTCTTCTTGAATAAAATATGTTTGCCCTACTGATCCCAAATCTTTTGCAAAAAGATTAACGCTCATCATCATAAAGAAAAATAAACAACTTGTTATTAATCTATTTTTCATTCGGAACATTCTCATCGTTTATCCATTATTTCTTTCATGATGACAGAGGTATAATCATGACAACCTGCAATCACTGCTTCCGTTGGTATTAGAACAAGATTGTATCTACGTGAAAATTCTTTTAACGTTTCTTCAATATTTTTGCCAAATGCTCTGGTTTCATTTTTTAATGCTTCCTCAGAAATATCTTTTTTTGCCTTCGTTTGACTGAATTGTCTGATGATTTGATTAATATTGACTGTCGCTATTTCTTTCTGGTTCGGATGAATCGAATCTACAATAAATGTAATGAACATCGCTCCTAACATGCCGAACAAGAATGAATACGCATGATTAAAAGTAAAAAATGAAAACCATTTATTAAAATTCAAATTAACTTGCATCTTTAAATTTCCTTGCCACTATTTCAATCGATTCATGTAATGAATACTTTTGTGCTTGTAGCGATTTCACCGCATCAACTTCTTCGCCTTTAGATGAACTTAAAATGCGAAAATAATGATCAAAAATGATGCGGTGTACTGATAGTCCAGATGGGCTTTTAATAATACATTCTGAATACTCATCTGTTTTTCGTAATGACTTAAACAAACGTTCGCTCATGGGATTTAGAGCGAAACGTTCATTTTTTACTAATTGATCAATGGTTGATTCATCTTGACCAAGCACAATTTTATAATCTGAATTTTCAAATACAGCGATGGTGGTATTATTTTTAAAAAAATCATTAACTGATTGCGCAATAGATACCAAACTTCCAGTAAAACGGCGGACGGTACGAGCAAATGTATTAATAAATTCACTCATGCCATCACTTTGGCCGTCAAAATGCTGCCAGAATTCATCTAATATCAGGGTCTTTTTAATGGTGCGTTCACTTAAGTACATGACTTGGTTGATTTGGAACATCAACACCATCATGACAATACGTCTTAAATCTTTTCTACTGTTGAGATTTTGTAATTCGAGTACCACAAATTGATTAGATAAATCAATATTGGATTGTCCTTCAAAATACCGTCCATACATGCCATCTTTTGTGTAACTATAAAGAAGGAGTGCTAGGTTTTTGCAGACAGGTGAATCTTGAGACGATAACCAAGTAGCAACCGTCGAGATGGTGGCATCATTGCTTTTTTGCAGCCATGCTTCTTTGATCGCTTGTTCTAAATAGACATTTTCTTCATCACTTACATGACTAGTAGGACGTGCCATGGCAGCAAGCAATGGTTTTAATAATTCAAGTGCTTCATCAAATTTACTGATATATGTAAAAGGATTAATACAGATATCAATATCCGGATTAAATTCTATAAAGGTGCCATCCAATAATTTACAAAGCTTTTCATATGAATGTCCAATATCAATGACCCATACTTTGTTTCCTGAACCTCTTAATCCAAATATATATTCCTGAGCAAATGTGGACTTGCCCTTGCCGGACGCCGCAGCAATTAATGTATTGTAATTCCCAGTCTGATTATCAAATGGCGAGAAAGTACAAATCTGCCCTCGCCGTCCAGGTAAAATTAAAGTAGGCGTGCGTGTTCCATTCCATTCACCGATCACTGGCGCGATGTTAGCTGCATTAAACGCGGTAATTGTTTTTAATCGACCAAAAAATTTCATGTCTTCATACATGCCTTCCGACATTCTCATGGGCAAAGCAGAGAGTAATGATTGAAATTGTAAATATAAGTTTTTCTTCAACTCCCAGCCGTTTGAGCGATATAAATCTCTGACTTTACGCTCGGCAAAATCTGCCTCCGTTGTCTTAGCAAAAAGTATGATTTGGTAATGGGTATGGACTAATCGATCGCCTTGGTCTATGCGGTCTTGGACATGTTGTAATTCTTGGTACTTTTTAGGCAATAATCGGCTTAAGGTAGATTGCTTGCTTTTAGCCGATTGCTCCGTATTGATGGATTTTGCGGTATTAAAAATAGAAGTGGTTTCTGAATGTTTTGATCGAATTGAAAATGAAATTAAAAAAGGGCAAGGAATTTGCAAAGAAGTATTATAGAGTTTGCCTATAGCATCTTCCATTTCCCATAAAGCAGATTTTTCTGGATAATCCTTTACCGTTAAAGCCCTAACATCAAAATCTTCTTCTTCATTTTCTATCCTCAGACAATTCTTGTAAACCCGCATCGCATATTCTGTGTCGATCATTTGTGTTGATAATGAATCAAATTTATTCCACCGCTCGCGTGCTGGATAAACATGAGATGAACAATGCAAAATATCTTTTACAACACATTTTAACTTACGCGCATCCATAGAACGTGTTTCAATATTAATAGATTGCAAAGAACTGGATAAATCATCACGCAGCTTCATTAATTCTTTAGATAAGTCTTGGTCTTTTTTTGCTGGCATAGATACCGAAAAGAAAAGCCGGAAATCGCGCAGTAAAAATATGCCTTGTGATATGAGGCTTTGATGAACCCCTTTTTTTAAATAATCCGTGCGCTTTTTCGCAAGCCATTCATAAATTTCACCCGATCCAGCGCGCTGTTGTTCAAACTGGTCTAAGATGTCGCCAATTTTATCAGATCCCCATAGAAGAATTTGTAAATCTGCTTTTTTAGGCAGCACATCAATCAGGACACTGGTAAAGATATTCGCAGTTTCTTCCCCTGCTCCAGTCAATACAGTTGCTTCCAATACAAATCCCTGGCTTTTTTTATTATGAAAAATCCGCATTTCAGGATCATAGGTTTCATAATGCAAGATGTGATTGAGTGATGCGTAATCAAATGTCTTTTGAAAGCGACGCATGTCCGCATCATGAGGTGGCATACCAAACGATACTTTTTCGCCCATCCATGTTGCTGCTTTCTCGCCCCATTCGCGCACTTGATCAAACATGGTTTATTCATCCTCTGCGTTAATTTCTTTTAACGGCGTGCCTATCCAATGCCCTGGTTTGACAACAGTATAAATATCGCTTTCTTGATGATAGTTGCCTTGTTTATCTTCAAAAGGTGCGACCCACACACGTTGTACCGTTTCACCATAGCGAAGTGGTTCACCCCTTGCTAAATAGTGATATCTGCCTATACTTGAGTCTTTATAAATAGGCATTGCTGGCATTTTGTTATTAGGAGTAGAAATCGATTTCGTATGACCAATCTCACCACGATCAACGCGAGCATTAATACTGCTGATACTTTCGCAGCGAATACCAGGTTTCATGGGGCAATCAAATTGCGAATTCATTTCGGAACAACCAAAAAGGACAATGCTCATTGGTAATATACAAATTATTTTTTTCATTATGCTGTGCCTCATGAATTGGAACCTCCCGTCACTCTAAAACCCAACTGTTTGCTATTTTCTTGTATTTTTCGCACTTGCTCGGCTGACAATGGCAGTGTTCTTTCGTCCGGGGATAAAAACCCTGCCTGTGTCATTGGAACTGATGCATTAGAATCAAACATATTTGGAATGGGTTTGGACTCATCGTCGTGATCATGCTGTTTACCATCTAAGTAAAATCCAAATCTAAAAACAACATCAACGACATCACCAGGACTGATTTGAATAACGGGATGATATTGTTCAGCACGCTGGATGTTATAATCAGCCAGCTTATCCATTGCTTTCCCCGCACCTTTTGCTGCGCCATAAGGAAATATTTTCCCAGGATTGACTGTTTGAACATTGCCTTCTGCTGAAATGGAATTGGTCGTATAGGTTTGAGATAGCCCATCCGATAATCCTGATAGAGCACCGGCTGCAAAAGCCCGCTGCAATAATTTGCCTTCGCGCCATACGGGATTACCACGAACACCAAATTTTCCATCTCGCCCAAACACCCATCCTTCTATTTTTGGATCAATGATTTCATTATTAGGAAAGACACAACTTATTTTTTCTAAATTAATCTCACCTCGCTCCGATGAGATGTCACCAGCAACATAAGCGGTGACCGTACAACCTTTTAAATGGCTCTTTCTATGATTCGGTAACGTCCCATCTGAAATAATGCGAAAAATCATGGGATTTGGATTATGTGGAGAGGTCACCGCAGCAGATGCATCAGCACCACTTAACATCACGGCTTGCACAAATGTACCGGCTGGGACATAGGTATCAGGGTTTTTAAATGGTCGTCGTTTGGAGAAATCATTTGATGTCACCGTTAATCTATCTTCACGTATGCCATCATCAATTGGTGCATTCATTGTATTTTGATAGCCAGGTTGCACCAACATACGGCCTTGATAACGATCACCACCTGACAAAACTTGTGAAGAAGATGATGGGTCTATTTGATTGGAACTTATTTTTTTCTCTAGTAAAGCAAGACGATCTTCCAGTTCTTTTTGTTTATTATTATTCAATGAGCCATTTCTATTTATTTCATCGTTAACTTGTTTTTTTAAATCATTGGTTTGCTTTTTCGTATCTTCTAATCCTTTCTGTACTTTCTCTAAAATAGTTGATTCAGGATCGGCATGCTTTAGGGCATCAGAAAATTTTAATTTTTCTACTACCTGCGTACTATCTTGCGTATTTCTGGATAGCATCCACACAAAAATACCCAACACAATCATAACCACAGTCGCAACAATAACGAGCATTCTCAATTGCGATGATTTTGTTTTGGAATTTTCACTGACTTCATTCATTCTCAACAATCCTATATAAAATTGTTTCTTCACCTGCACCTAAGGATTCATCAACAATTGAAGCCGAACGAACATTGCCTTGGTAAAATTCACGAGGATGCAAATAAAGTAGATGATTTGAATTGTTTCTTAATTTCCAAATTTCACCTTGTAAAAAACCGCCACGATAAAGTGTCAAAAGCTGCATAGAGAGGCCATTGCCCACTTTCTTTGGTTTGACTTTTCCTAGCTGAACAACGGCATAACCTTCTGGTTGAGCTTCATTGACCATATCACGCATAAGATCAACCATACTTTGTGTATACGGTAAATTTTCTTCCCAATGCTTTGCGATTGCTTTTGATGCAGATATAGGCTTGATTTCAATATTTTCAGAAGGAATATCCATAGCAGCTAAAAACAATGTAAAATGATGTCCTTGCTCAGTCGTAACAAAAATTGAGAAGAATTTTTTTTGATACAGTATGGGTCTAATATAAATAACACCCTCATCATACTTACCTTTAAATTCTTTAATTTCGTATAGATTGTTTTTTCCTTTGACCGATGTAATATGATCGCCATTCACAAAAATTCGTGTATATTCTTTTGCCGATATTCTGAAAAATAATGTTTCATTATCTTTAGCTGATTTGATTTGTAGAGCATTAGCATACGGTAGATAACAAACAATAAATAAATTGATAATCCAAAATAGTTTTCTAGACATGATCAATTACCTCCTCAAATGATTTCACTTTGAGCTGTCCAAGGTGATAATTGAATGTGATGGCATAAGTTAAATGCTTCGTTGGCATGGGTGTATTCCCCACCATATAGGCAACATCACCACTAATTTGAGCAATGAATTTTTTTGTATCAACTTTTACATTGGACAGCTGGAAACTCATCGTCATATGTTCTTTTTTCAAACGATCTTCTTGAGCAATTAATTCTGTTTTAAATTTTTCGTAGACTGGTGAGTCCACATATCTTAAAAAAAGTTCATGCTGCATCGTTGCATTCAATGGGGTGGCATTTAGTAAAAGGTTCGACAAAAATAAACTCATGCCAGATAAATATTCTGGTGAAACCTGATAGGAAGTGACCCATAAAGGCCTTTCAATAACAGGTGGGACTAAAATAATTTTTTGATATCCAACTGTATAGATGACACCAAATCCAAGAACAATATTGAGTAAAAGCGAACCACTCGCAAGTAACAAATAGCTATTTCGTTTTTCAAGTAAGTGCTGCATTCTTGCTTTGTACAATATGTGTTTCATCATCTACCCCAATATCTCTCGTACATGTGATGGTGGTGTTGACCGGAATTTAATAATTTGTGGAAGATGCCAATACGCTAGGTGATAGATAAAATAATGTCCTTCATTTCCTTTGATTGTTTTTAACAAGAGAACAAGCCCGCTTCCTAAAACCAATCCAATGACAGGCGCATTAAAAAGAAATAGACCTGATAAAATTGGAGCAACTAATGCAATGATTTCATCAATTGTAAGAAAGACTATTTTAAACGGTTCATCTAAGTAACGAGGAATGTAATATTTATCCATGATATTTAGACTCCCGCTATCTTAAGTAACACGTTAAACCCAACGGAAAGAGCTAAAATACCTAGAAAAATCGTTGGGTTTCTTGTCTTAACAAACCCAATTGATGCAATTACTAATTCAGCAATGTAAAGGTATGTCTTCCCTGTGCCTTTAACTGTTGAAATTAAATCTGCATCTGTGTCCTTTAACAGATCAGTGCCGTCTGCGAACACACTCACACAAAATATTAATAATCCTAGTGTCAATCCAATTTTCATTAGATTCTTGATACGATTTCTATTTAGTATTTGATTAATCATATTGCTTACTCTCCTTAGATAATTTTGATGAATTAATTTTTTGTGATTGCATTTGCTTGCTATAGATTGTTGAGTATGAATGGCATCGATTCTGATATTTTCCGCATGTGAAATAAGCTGATGGATGAAGTTTATTACCAGGATATTGTTGGAAATGTTTGTGAGGTGTTTCTACAAGATGTAATACCGAATTTTGAATTTGTTCAGATGGATTAGTACGACAACAACCAGAAATAAAAATAATTGCAGTAACAATTACGAAATAAGAAGAAACAATTTTTGTCAAAAAACAATTATAAACAACTTGTAGTAAACAACTACAGGTTCTTTTATACAGGTAAATACAGGTATATATAGAGAGCGGGAGTGTTTCAGCGCAAAGGCGGGAGCGTTTCAGCGCACAAATCACCTTAAAGCGGGAGCGTTTCAGCGTGGATAACTTGGCGAATACATGAAAAATGTGGATAACTTTCATATCACATTTCTCCTTTTTTATGCCTAGACTTGATATGTGATCGGCTGGGTTTTAATACCAGCCCTTCATCTTGAATTTCCACATTTGCTTCATGATATATAGCAGAAACGATACGTAAGGATTTCAAAAATTGTTTTTTAAAATCTCTTAACCCTTGCGCATTATGCGCATAGTCTGAACCAAATTGTTGGACAAGTATGTTCCAAGGAATCAGTGTTTGTTTCTTTAAGTAAGAAAATCGGTAGGTAAGCCATACATAAAGATCAATTTGTAAGGGAGAGCGACGAAGCGCTTGCAAGACACGAAAATCAACCGGTACAGGCCTTTTAACTAATTCTTCAAAAAAATCTTTTGCTAGAGTAATAGTTGAAGTTTGTGAAAGATAACATTGATCATTTTTTATAGGTTTCCACCATAAGTCGAATGATCGTGTCAGAGAAAAGTGGTCAGCTTTGCACACGCCTAATTTATTGTTTTGATATACACAAGAAATATGTGTTGAAAATAATTTAAGCATTTGTTCGCGTAGGCGTGTAGCATCGCCGCGGACTCCACCACTCTTTGTTAGATTTAATGTTTTTAAAAACGCTGAAAAACTTTTGCCTAGATGCAAAACCGGCGAGTTCTTTACTTTTGCCTCTCGTGTCATCCAAGCAAGGATTAAACGCGGCAATGATCCATAAGGTAATCCAAACTTCGGATTACCCGTCATAGTCAAAGTAAAATCTCCATTAGTGCGTTGGAACACATGTTCCGTAGGTTTGCTATGTGGAAGCGTTGCAAGCACCATCGCACGCGCCATGTAAGCAAGCGATTTAGCTTCCTTAGCATTTTCAGCTTCAATCGCAAGGCATTCAGCTACAAGTTTATTAATTCTACGAGGTGATATACTCATTCACTGTTTAAACCCATAAAGTATGGCGAAGATAGATAGTCTCATATTGAGATTTTATGGTCTCAATATGAGACTAGTCAAGATAATTATTATTAATTTTGTCTTTAAGTTATCTATATGGTTTAATATAAAAATAAAGCTGTTATATTAATGATCAGCTATAGGTCTCAAATTGAATACTTAAAGAAAGTAAGCTAATGGCAGACAATAAAAATTTGATGAAGGAAATCGGTGAAAGATTACGATTAGCCAGACAACATGCTGGCTATAAAACAATTCCTGATTTTATTCATAAGTATAAATTTGCAAAATCTACTTATACTCAATATGAAATTGGCGCAAGATCACTGCATGTAGAGTTAGCAATTCAATTTGCCACCCTTTTTAAAACAAATTTAATTTGGCTTCTTACAGGAAAAGGTTCTATTGATTATACTAACGACGATCTCGTTAGCTCTACTCCAGAAAAAATAAGCCAAGATGAATTTCTATCTATCTTAACAAAAAAAAGTAATTTGCCTGCGACTCATTATAAAAAAACTTTGCAAAAGAAACTTAATGATGATGACGTACTCATTCTTTCTGATATTTTATCTAAGATAATGCATTGCTATGAAAAGCAATCGATGCATTTTGATTTCAAACATATTTCAGAAATCACCTTCGGCATCTATCTTGATGTGATCAGTAAAACTCGCGACAAACAAGAACAGAAGAACATAATTGATGCTGCGGTTTCTACATTTAACCGGATGGTACGACTTAAACAACAAGCGGGCTAGGTTTTGTATTATTCACAACTAATTTTATATTTTTATTCATTTTATTTCCTTCAATTACTTTAATGATTTCTTTTTTCCTCGATTTTTCATAACTGGTTAAGCAGGGAATTTCTCTATCTAAAAAAGGCTTAAATGTTTCAATTTTAGGTAGTACCAAACCATCCGAATGCTCGCCAAAATTATCTGTTAATTCATTATAACAATGATCTCCTAACTGCAATATTGAGTTTGCATGATTCACAAAAATCGTTTTCATAATTGGATCTTCTTTCTTTGTAGCAACACAATACAGCAATGTATATTCACCAATCCTTCTAACAAATACAGTGCCATTATTTAATCCAAATTCTTTTTTGACAGCATTAATTTCTTTCTGATGTACTTTTATATACCCTTCTGCCCAGGTATAAAAATCAAGGTTCTCATACATCAAAGGACACATTGTATTATCAAATTTATGAAATCCATTTTCACTATAGCTGTCGCTAAAATCACGACTGGCAGAAGCAATATAAGCTTTTTTATCTGCTGTAATAAGAATAAGTGAAAAATGCGAAATTTCTAAAAAATTTTCTATGTCAGATTTAAACAATGTCTTTATTAGAGGTATTTGTGATTCAGTCATCACTTCAATTTTTTTCATACCATTTGTAATCATAAGTACCAGCCCTAGAAATTACTCAAATAAACGGTATTAAATTAACTCCAGTAGGTTAAAGGTTGATTAATATTCCTATAACCAATGAAGGCACCGACGTTTATTCTTGATTTTCCTTTTCCAGGAGCAACGCCATGATATTTTCTAATATTAAAAATTAACAAATCTCCATTTTCAGGTTCAATAACATGGATGGGTGGTCCAAGCTTACTCATTTCAATTCCATATTTACCTGATTTTAATTTTATATATTCTTCTTCACTCTCTGGTTCTTTCATCCATAATCTTAAGCCACCGCCTTCATCTGGAACTTGAATATAAACACATGCAGATAATTGGCTCACTAAACTGCGTGCTTGCAACGATTCAGGAGAATCTCTATCCAACCTGTCGTTATGAGCAAGTAGCTCTATTGATGGTTCCATAATCCTACAAATACCAACAAAACATTTCTTTCCGTATAACGTTTCGAGTTGTGCGCCGGCAGGCCAGACTTCTTCTAATAATAATCTAATCTCATCAACTGGCGATAAATAAGGATCAAATACATCTCTTAATTGCCATGTATATTCAATTGCTTTTTGATGATAAAGATCAAATTTTTCTGGACTATCAATTTCATAATGTGCAATGCCAATCCTACCGATTTCAGCTGCTTTATTAAAATTACCTCGATTAGAATGATGCAATAATCTATTAGTAACAATCTGACAAATCTTCTTAGAACAAAATTCCTTAATACGGATTGCAGCACATTTTCCATCTATTACATCTTTTAAATCAGCATAAGTGATCTGATCAGCGAGACGAACTGGATATAATTCTGAAATTTCTCGAGCCGAAGAGTGTTCCATTGCTGTCTCCTCTATTTTGCATAAATAGGTTTAAGCCCATTTTTGAATCGAGCAATCTTTTCTATATAGTGTTGAGAATAAAATTTCAATTTTTCAATTTCTTGATCTGACAATTCTTTTTTAACTTTTCCTGGTGAACCGACAACAAGTGAACCATCTGGAATTTTTTGGTTTTCGAGGATTAATGCTTGTGCCCCGATAATGCAGTTTTTACCTATCACCGCTTTATTCATAACAACAGCACCAATTGCAATAACAGAATTATCACCAATCGTGCAGCCATGAATCATTGCATGATGAGCAATAGTAACCCCTTTACCTATATGCATTGGTATGCCTGGATCAGTATGCAAAACAGCTCCGTCTTGTATGTTTGATCCTTCCCCAATATGAATGAGATCATTATCAGCACGAATTATTGCGCCCGGTAAGATACAAACATTGTTTTCGATAACTACTGACCCTATTACAGTTGCACTATCAGCAATATAGTGGTTATCACCCAATAGTTTTGGCTCTCTTTCTTCAAATGCATATAGCATTAAAAATCCCTCAGATAACTGTTCATTATTATTGCAAGTAATTAGAAATAATTTTTTATCCTTTCTATATCCACGAATGATATATTGCTCGGCCTAATGCGTGACCTGGAACATTAGCAATATTTGATAAATGTTATTACTTTAATGGATAAAGTCAATATATAATATCTTTTTTTGGATAAAATTAATTGGGGATGTAATAATGAACTCAGAACGTTTCGAAAGAGGATCAAA
>Ga0207108_1044_pt2 | contig 19755 bp, 14 predicted proteins | sample Alteio_BWMinHeat_76_FD_153562 | JGI IMG/M metagenome (GOLD analysis project Ga0207108, IMG submission 153562) | Enriched cells from forest soil in Barre Woods Harvard Forest LTER site, Petersham, Massachusetts, United States -... | ecosystem: Environmental > Terrestrial > Soil > Temperate forest >...
CGACTCGCTAATAACAACCGATAACAAATCTTTTTTTTATGTCAGCCTGTTATATATAAAACCTAATAGTGATAATTTAAAATATGCCACTTTTGTTTCTGGAACACAGCCGTACTTTCAAAGTTGGCATTATCAAGCCATTGATCCAAGTTATCATCCCGCTTTCGAGTTAGGTTTTAATTATGCCGTACCGTGTACGCCTTATAGTGCAGCAATTTATTGGACGCATTTGAATTCAAATGATTCTGATTTTAAACAAGCAAATACCAGCACAGACTTAACTACCGTAGAATTTGTTGGCCCTCCCTTTGAAATGAGTCCGCCTGTTTTTGGCATTAAAAGAGTAGATAGCACCGTCAATTTTGCTTTTGATAATATTTTGTTAAATGCTGCAAAATGGTATGACTATGACCCCCATATAAAAACACCCTTTTTTGGTGATTCTCATATTCAAACACGATTGATGGGTGGTTTAAGTATATTGAAATTAAATCAAACGATGACTACTACCTTTAGTGACTATGCTGGAAGCCCGGCCACACCTTATAGCTACCCACTTCCTCCAGATCCTTCGTTTTCATTTCAGTTGGAAAATGTCTCAAGATATTTAGGAGTGGGCCCTGATATAGGGTTCAATGTTCAATATAAAACAGCATCAGGTTTTGGCATCTTGGCTCAGGTTTTAGGATCACTCACCGTTGGCACGATCAAAACTCAAGATAATTTTACTTCTACTTCAGCACGTTTGACCTCAGTTGGAATTGGCACAAGCCATCAACAAATTACTGCTCCCAATGCAACACAAATTGTCTTTGGTGCGGATGGTAAACTAGGCATTTTTTATGATTATCAAGGCACACGCTTACCCAATGTGACCATTGAGTTAGGTTATCGCCTGGCAACTTATCTTAATGCCATATCAACCGTTAATCCAAATACATTAGTTCAGCCCGGGACCGTGGTGATAACACCCGAATTCTCGACTGGAACAATGGCAATTGTTTCAACAGATGCCAGAAGCCGGCCGTTTAGTTTTAGCGGGCCATTTCTCGATGTAAAAATAGCCATCGCTTAAGTACAAACTTTTTTGAAGGAGGGATGGCATGTTCAGAATAATGATTATTTTAATGAGCTTCATGCTGACTAATAGTATCTTAGCCTCTACAGTGAGCGAGATGTATTGTAATAATCAAATGGTGATTGGATTAAGTGCTGGCCCCACTTGGACATCTGGGAATGAAAAGCAAACATTTAATTTACAACCGGATATAGTAAAAACTTATACTGCAGATGACAATCATCATACTTTTCCAAGTGCTGAACTTTTTCTAGGCTGGCAAAGCCACTTATCATTAGCACAACAACCTGTATTAAGCCAATTAGGCATCAGCATTGCTGCGGCTGATCATGCCAATCTGAGTGGAGATATTTGGGAAGATGCTGATCCAACATTTGATAATTTCAACTATACCTATAAAGTAAATCATGCACATGTTGCTGTTAAGGGAAGATTAATTGGAAATGACAATTTCATCGTCGAACCTTATATCAGTGCAAGCGTGGGTATTGGATTTAATCGTGCTTATGATTTTACCATCGATCCAAAAATTTCTGAGGAAGTTCCAGCACCCGCTTTTCAATCAAATACCACGACTACATTCTCCTACACCTTAGGAATTGGCATTCAAAAATCATTTACGCCACAATTACAAGCAGCAATAGGTTATGAATTTGCAGACTGGGGAAAAACACAATTATCACGAGCGCCTGGCCAAACTCTAAATCAAGGATTGACCCTCGATCATCTGTATGCGCATCAATTACAACTATCTTTGTTTTTTCTTGTTTAAGGACAACACATGAAACAACAGAAAAATGGCACATCATTATTCATCACCAGTATTTTAATGCTTAGTTCATCGCTTTATGCTTCAGGACCTAAATTTAGCATTATTCCTACCGCAGGCTCAATTACTTCAATTTTATTACCTTCCAATTTCACAGAAACGGTGAGCTATCAAGTCACCAATAAGACTAAACTCACACGGACGTTAACGATGGTCCCGATGACTGGCGTTAGCCAAACAGTCAATGGCAGCGTTTGTGGAAATCCATTTACATTGTCACCGCAACAATCATGCACGTTATCACTGATGATTACTGGTAGCCAGGTGCCCGCATCAGGCATTAAAGGCGGCCCAGTGATATGCAAAACCAAAGGCCCCAATGATAACAATCCGGATCCTTTCCTCTGCTCGCAACCAAACCAGGCAAATATTTTAGATATATCTGTCACAACGCCAGGACAACATGCTTATGTAGCCAATCAATTTGCGAATAACGTGTCCGTTTGTCAGGTTAATCCAGCAACAGGATTTTTAACTCAATGCAATATCACAGCGACAGGACTTGATGGTGTGGAAGGAGTTGGGTTTAATCCCTCTGGTACACTTTTTTATAGCGCAAATCTATCGGGCAATTCAATTTCAGTCTGCAATGTAAACCCATCGACTGGCGCGCTGAGTGGATGTGTTAATGCGGGCGGCAGTGGTTTTAGTCAACCTGATGCGGTTGCATTTAGTCCTGATGGCTCTATTTTCTATACGGCAAATGCAGGCGGCAATGTAACAGCTTGTTTGGTCAATGCAGTAACAGGCCAACTAAGTTCCTGCACGAATAACGCCAGTCTAACTTTTTCAGCACCTTCTGATATGGCGCTTAATAAGTCAGGAACGTTTGCTTATGTTTCTGATCGAGGTAACAGCAGCGTTTCTGTCTGCAATGTCTCTGGTCAAATAGTAAACTCATGCAACAACCTTTCCGGAAGTCTTTTTAATCAACCAGAAGGAATTATATTAGATCCATCAGGTCTGCATGCGTATATAACGAATGCTGGCAATGGACAAGTCATTCTTTGCAATATTAGACAAGATGGCACAGGATTATTAGATAATTGTACTGAAACTAATGGATCATTCCACGGCACGGGAAATGTAGGCTTAAATAATCTCGGTACATTTGCTTATGTACCCAATCAATTGACTAGCCTTGTGTCTGCTTGCCAAGTAACGCTAGCAGATGGGACATTATCAAGATGTATTCCGTCACTGGGTACGGGTTTTGATGGTCCATCAGGTATTGCAGTTAATTAGGGATAAATGCAATAGGAGCATCCCCATTATCTTTTTTCATAAACGGCAATGATTTTTGCGCAGGCAGTTCTAGCATACGATAACCCATAAAATAAGGCTGCAAGGCGGGGGCATATGTTTTTCGGCTGATAAATATAGTGTTCGCTGGTTTATTTTCTAATATCTGCCACTCTGTTTTTAACTTATCTGCTGTTTGCAAATGACGTTGATCGCCTTTGATGTGATATTTTTCCGTGCCAGGAGGCAATTGCAAATAAAAATTTAATTTACTCTCAGCATCCAATAAAACAATGTTCCAAGTTTCCCATGGTTTAATTTTACTTGCTTCTTTCTTTAATGCGATGGCAAATCGATTGACACCGTATTGTGAATAATACCAGGCAGGTATCACATCAACAGCAATAAATATTAAAACAAATGAAAGCAAGACAAGACTCGCTGCCCCTCTTTCCCATCTTTTTACCAAAGAATTTGTCCTTGATAAAAGCCAATCAGCACTCAGTAAAATAGCGAAGGGCACCATTGGCAGTACATAATAACTGCGACGAGAACCACTGAATGTGAAAAATAAGAAGAGCAATAATAAAGTCCATGCAATCCATTTAGAATTTACAGACAATGTCCGCCAACGTGATTTAAGCGTAAATAAAGCGGGAACAAAAAAAATGACGGAGGGCATGAGATAAATAGGCAAATAAAGTAAATAAGTATAAATGGGGCCTTGATGATCAAACGGTTTAAAATAACGAAGAATATTTTCGCGATACACTAAATACAAACCATTTTCACCATAAGTATGACTGCCAAAATGACTCGACGCCCAAAAGGGCAATAGATAAATCACGATAGCGGGAACAAGCGCTAACACCAAGGATGAATTAATGTGTTGTTTCCAGGATTTTTGTAATTGAATATCCGTCGCTACAGCAAGGAAAGGAACAATGGCGCCCACTAATCCTTTACATAAGGAAGTGAATGCAATGATAAGAAAAAAAATGGCGTAATTGAAAAAGCTAGATTGCTTGCGATGGATCATATACCAAGCGATAGCAAACAAAGAGCCTGCAAGATTGAGCATATCAGCACTGCTTGTTCGTGCCCAAAAAACAAAATAAAACGTGGTCAATAATAACCAACCTGATAATAATCCTAATTGTTTATCTTTTAATACTGTGCCTATGCGGTAAATCGACCAAATGGCGAGTATTCCTGATAATGCGGAAGGAAGGCGCAATTCCCATGTGGTAAATGCTTGAGTTATTTTTGCAGTGAGTGCAATTAACCAATAAGAAAGCAATGGCTTGTCGTAATAATCGGTTTCACCTAGATAAGGATGTAAAAAATCATGTCGATAAAACATACCAAAGACAATGTCAGCCCAGCGATGTTCTTGCGTCCAGATTTCACGTGCGCCTAATAAGGTAAATAAAAGAAAAATGGAAGCGAATAATAAATAACTGAATCTGGCTTTGTGGCCCCATAGGAGGTTTGTCATTGCGAGCGATTTAACCTGTTTTGATAAACTGATCATTATATAGTGTGAAAAGATAAAAAAATATAGACAAGGAAAGTGGTATGGACTATAAAAAGTCACCCTCATTTGGAGAAACTACCATGTTTAAAGGAAGTATGGTTGCCATTGTCACACCCATGCATGAAGACGGAGAGATAGATAAATCTGCCCTACATGATTTAATCGAATGGCATATTGAATCTAAAACGAATGGTATTATTGTTGCCGGTTCAACAGGTGAATCCGCTACCTTAGAACCCGATGAAAAATTAGAACTCATTTCATTTGCGGTCAAACAAGCGGCGGGGCGTATTCCCGTCATCGCAGGCACAGGCACGAATTCCACGCGTACTACCTTAAAACTCACAGAAAATGCAAAGCGTGCTGGTGCAAATGCTTGTTTAATAGTCACACCTTATTACAACAAACCAACACAAAATGGTTTATATCAGCATTATAAAACGGTCGCAGAAACCATTGACTTGCCTATCATTTTGTACAACGTGCCAAGTCGTACTGCATGCGATCTCTTACCAGAAACAGTAGAACGTTTGGCACAAATAAAAAATATTATTGGCATTAAAGAAGCCACAGGCAAAACAGAACGCGCAGAAGAAATCGCACAACGCTGCGGTCAAGATTTTGCCATTTATAGTGGTGATGATGCCACCGCATTAGATTTGATGCTGCACGGCGCACAAGGCGTTATTTCAGTGACAGCGAATATTGCACCCTATAAAATGCATGAAATGTGTCAAGCGGTTTTATCCGGCCAACAAACACTTGCAGAAAAAATCAATAATGAATTGATGTTGTTGCATAAACGATTATTTATCGAATCAAATCCCATTCCTACTAAATGGGCATTAAATAGAATGGGCAAAATTAAAACTGGAATTCGTATGCCATTATTGCCACTAGACAAGAAGTACTATGAAGAGGTAAAAGAAGCGATGCAAAATGCAGGAGTGAAGTAAGCAATGAATTTTGTCACACGTTTTTTTGTATTATTCATGCCGATTTTATTAATCGGTTGTTCCTATATTTCAAAATCGTCTATTATCCAAACCCGGGACAAACAATATTTATCAGCACGATCAATCCCTCCTCTAAGAGTTCCACCTGGTATTGCATCAAGTGCTTTTCAAGCGACTTATCCTGTGTCTGATCGGCAGTATCCGGAAGCAGCGAAAGAAGTGAGTGATGTTCCACCGGGATTATAGTTGGATAAATGGAGAGGTACCGAAGCGGTCATAACGGCGCCGACTCGAAATCGGATGGGGAGTTTATGCTCCCACGAGGGTTCGAATCCCTCCCTCTCCGTCAAATAAGCATCCAACGACATCCCAAGACCTCCAAGCCATTCACTAAAAACCCCGTAATATATAGCTTATTATCAGCTCTTAATCCCAGCACGTCCAATAAGCATCTATTGAATCCAAAACATTTTGGGGGTATAAATGCGGGGTATTTCATACTTTTGAAAAAGTGATACCCCCAGAAAATCTGGGAAATCCAGGCTGGAGATACCCCCATGGCGCTTACAGATATAAAAATCAAAACTGCCAAGCCACGTGAAAAGGCTTATAAGCTGTTTGATGGTGAAGGACTATATCTACATATCACCCCACAAGGCTCAAAATATTGGCGACTCAAATATAGATTTAACGGCAAAGAAAAGTTACTGGCACTTGGCGTTTACGATCAAGTGACATTAGCAGAAGCTAGAACAAGACGAAATGAAGCGCGCAATCTATTAGCAAAGGGAATTGACCCAGGTTTAGATAAACAAGAAAAGAAACAATCTAACAGGATTACAACTGAAAATAGCTTTGAAGTAATAGCTCATGAATGGCATGACAAATTTTCAATTAAATGGTCGCCCAAACACAGCACAAGGATTATCCGTCAACTTGAAAAAGATATTTTTCCATGGCTTGGAGAAAGACCTATCTCTGAAATTACTCCACCTGAATTATTAAAAACCTTACAACGTATTGAATGCAGAGGTGCGGTTGAAACAGCACATAGAGCACATCAAACCTGTGGCCAAATATTTCGATATGCAATTGTATCAGGCTATGCTGAACGCGACCCATCTGCGGATTTACGCGGCGCATTGCCACCAGCCAGAGCAAAGCATTACGCCTCATTAACAGATGCTAGCGCAGTTGGCGAATTACTACGCTCCATCAACGATTATCAAGGCCACTTTGTTACAAAATGCGCTCTGCGTTTAGCTCCCCTCCTTTTTGTTCGCCCCGGTGAACTTCGTCAGGCTGAATGGTCAGAGTTTGATTTTGAAGCAGCCGAATGGCGTATCCCCGCAGAAAAAATGAAAATGCGTGTTAAACATATCGTTCCGCTATCTACACAAGCCATAACTGTTTTACGTGAACTACAGCCACTAACAGGTGATGGAAAATATGTTTTCCCCTGTGTTCGCACTTCTAAACGCTCTATGTCAGAAAATACAGTAAATGCTGGACTTCGCAGACTTGGATATACCAAAGAAGAAATGACAGGGCATGGTTTTCGTAGCATGGCATCTACCCTACTTAATGAACAAGGCTGGAATCGTGACGCAATCGAGCGACAACTTGCACATTCCGAACGCAATAACATACGAGCAGCGTATAACTATGCGGAATATATGCCTGAGCGCCGCAAGATGATGCAAAGCTGGGCGGACTATCTTGATGAATTGGCGAATTACAATAACATTGTGGAGTTGAAAACTGGATGACTGGCAAGCCTATTAAAAGAATTAAGCTTAATGAAAAACAATTTGATAAGTTAGTAGAAAGAACTCACATTGTATCGAATATCGACGACATCAGGGCAGGAACAGCCGATGAATTTACGATACGCTACAATTGCAATTTAGCTGCGGGAAAAATACAAGAAGCCTTTCTTAACTCAGAACCAGAAACATTAAAGCTGATGCAATGTGTTGTTTTGGCACTAATGCAAATAAGCAAAGAAGGGGCTGACGCTAACACAGCCTTTGGTCTTAAAAAACCGCATCGCAGAAAGAATGATGCTGGTATCGAAAGAACAATTGCTCTCGCAGTTTGGAAACGTGTCCATGTCGATGGCCTTAAACTAAGTGACGCTATTAAACAGGTTAGCACTTTCACAATAGGGGCAAACGCAGGAGTGAAGATACCGTTTCGAATATCTACAACAAATATAAAGATGAGATTACCGACTCGCTAATAACAACCGATAACAAATCTTTTTTTTATGTCAGCCTGTTATATATAAAACCTAATAGTGATAATTTAAAATATGCCACTTTTGTTTCTGGAACACAGCCGTACTTTCAAAGTTGGCATTATCAAGCCATTGATCCAAGTTATCATCCCGCTTTCGAGTTAGGTTTTAATTATGCCGTACCGTGTACGCCTTATAGTGCAGCAATTTATTGGACGCATTTGAATTCAAATGATTCTGATTTTAAACAAGCAAATACCAGCACAGACTTAACTACCGTAGAATTTGTTGGCCCTCCCTTTGAAATGAGTCCGCCTGTTTTTGGCATTAAAAGAGTAGATAGCACCGTCAATTTTGCTTTTGATAATATTTTGTTAAATGCTGCAAAATGGTATGACTATGACCCCCATATAAAAACACCCTTTTTTGGTGATTCTCATATTCAAACACGATTGATGGGTGGTTTAAGTATATTGAAATTAAATCAAACGATGACTACTACCTTTAGTGACTATGCTGGAAGCCCGGCCACACCTTATAGCTACCCACTTCCTCCAGATCCTTCGTTTTCATTTCAGTTGGAAAATGTCTCAAGATATTTAGGAGTGGGCCCTGATATAGGGTTCAATGTTCAATATAAAACAGCATCAGGTTTTGGCATCTTGGCTCAGGTTTTAGGATCACTCACCGTTGGCACGATCAAAACTCAAGATAATTTTACTTCTACTTCAGCACGTTTGACCTCAGTTGGAATTGGCACAAGCCATCAACAAATTACTGCTCCCAATGCAACACAAATTGTCTTTGGTGCGGATGGTAAACTAGGCATTTTTTATGATTATCAAGGCACACGCTTACCCAATGTGACCATTGAGTTAGGTTATCGCCTGGCAACTTATCTTAATGCCATATCAACCGTTAATCCAAATACATTAGTTCAGCCCGGGACCGTGGTGATAACACCCGAATTCTCGACTGGAACAATGGCAATTGTTTCAACAGATGCCAGAAGCCGGCCGTTTAGTTTTAGCGGGCCATTTCTCGATGTAAAAATAGCCATCGCTTAAGTACAAACTTTTTTGAAGGAGGGATGGCATGTTCAGAATAATGATTATTTTAATGAGCTTCATGCTGACTAATAGTATCTTAGCCTCTACAGTGAGCGAGATGTATTGTAATAATCAAATGGTGATTGGATTAAGTGCTGGCCCCACTTGGACATCTGGGAATGAAAAGCAAACATTTAATTTACAACCGGATATAGTAAAAACTTATACTGCAGATGACAATCATCATACTTTTCCAAGTGCTGAACTTTTTCTAGGCTGGCAAAGCCACTTATCATTAGCACAACAACCTGTATTAAGCCAATTAGGCATCAGCATTGCTGCGGCTGATCATGCCAATCTGAGTGGAGATATTTGGGAAGATGCTGATCCAACATTTGATAATTTCAACTATACCTATAAAGTAAATCATGCACATGTTGCTGTTAAGGGAAGATTAATTGGAAATGACAATTTCATCGTCGAACCTTATATCAGTGCAAGCGTGGGTATTGGATTTAATCGTGCTTATGATTTTACCATCGATCCAAAAATTTCTGAGGAAGTTCCAGCACCCGCTTTTCAATCAAATACCACGACTACATTCTCCTACACCTTAGGAATTGGCATTCAAAAATCATTTACGCCACAATTACAAGCAGCAATAGGTTATGAATTTGCAGACTGGGGAAAAACACAATTATCACGAGCGCCTGGCCAAACTCTAAATCAAGGATTGACCCTCGATCATCTGTATGCGCATCAATTACAACTATCTTTGTTTTTTCTTGTTTAAGGACAACACATGAAACAACAGAAAAATGGCACATCATTATTCATCACCAGTATTTTAATGCTTAGTTCATCGCTTTATGCTTCAGGACCTAAATTTAGCATTATTCCTACCGCAGGCTCAATTACTTCAATTTTATTACCTTCCAATTTCACAGAAACGGTGAGCTATCAAGTCACCAATAAGACTAAACTCACACGGACGTTAACGATGGTCCCGATGACTGGCGTTAGCCAAACAGTCAATGGCAGCGTTTGTGGAAATCCATTTACATTGTCACCGCAACAATCATGCACGTTATCACTGATGATTACTGGTAGCCAGGTGCCCGCATCAGGCATTAAAGGCGGCCCAGTGATATGCAAAACCAAAGGCCCCAATGATAACAATCCGGATCCTTTCCTCTGCTCGCAACCAAACCAGGCAAATATTTTAGATATATCTGTCACAACGCCAGGACAACATGCTTATGTAGCCAATCAATTTGCGAATAACGTGTCCGTTTGTCAGGTTAATCCAGCAACAGGATTTTTAACTCAATGCAATATCACAGCGACAGGACTTGATGGTGTGGAAGGAGTTGGGTTTAATCCCTCTGGTACACTTTTTTATAGCGCAAATCTATCGGGCAATTCAATTTCAGTCTGCAATGTAAACCCATCGACTGGCGCGCTGAGTGGATGTGTTAATGCGGGCGGCAGTGGTTTTAGTCAACCTGATGCGGTTGCATTTAGTCCTGATGGCTCTATTTTCTATACGGCAAATGCAGGCGGCAATGTAACAGCTTGTTTGGTCAATGCAGTAACAGGCCAACTAAGTTCCTGCACGAATAACGCCAGTCTAACTTTTTCAGCACCTTCTGATATGGCGCTTAATAAGTCAGGAACGTTTGCTTATGTTTCTGATCGAGGTAACAGCAGCGTTTCTGTCTGCAATGTCTCTGGTCAAATAGTAAACTCATGCAACAACCTTTCCGGAAGTCTTTTTAATCAACCAGAAGGAATTATATTAGATCCATCAGGTCTGCATGCGTATATAACGAATGCTGGCAATGGACAAGTCATTCTTTGCAATATTAGACAAGATGGCACAGGATTATTAGATAATTGTACTGAAACTAATGGATCATTCCACGGCACGGGAAATGTAGGCTTAAATAATCTCGGTACATTTGCTTATGTACCCAATCAATTGACTAGCCTTGTGTCTGCTTGCCAAGTAACGCTAGCAGATGGGACATTATCAAGATGTATTCCGTCACTGGGTACGGGTTTTGATGGTCCATCAGGTATTGCAGTTAATTAGGGATAAATGCAATAGGAGCATCCCCATTATCTTTTTTCATAAACGGCAATGATTTTTGCGCAGGCAGTTCTAGCATACGATAACCCATAAAATAAGGCTGCAAGGCGGGGGCATATGTTTTTCGGCTGATAAATATAGTGTTCGCTGGTTTATTTTCTAATATCTGCCACTCTGTTTTTAACTTATCTGCTGTTTGCAAATGACGTTGATCGCCTTTGATGTGATATTTTTCCGTGCCAGGAGGCAATTGCAAATAAAAATTTAATTTACTCTCAGCATCCAATAAAACAATGTTCCAAGTTTCCCATGGTTTAATTTTACTTGCTTCTTTCTTTAATGCGATGGCAAATCGATTGACACCGTATTGTGAATAATACCAGGCAGGTATCACATCAACAGCAATAAATATTAAAACAAATGAAAGCAAGACAAGACTCGCTGCCCCTCTTTCCCATCTTTTTACCAAAGAATTTGTCCTTGATAAAAGCCAATCAGCACTCAGTAAAATAGCGAAGGGCACCATTGGCAGTACATAATAACTGCGACGAGAACCACTGAATGTGAAAAATAAGAAGAGCAATAATAAAGTCCATGCAATCCATTTAGAATTTACAGACAATGTCCGCCAACGTGATTTAAGCGTAAATAAAGCGGGAACAAAAAAAATGACGGAGGGCATGAGATAAATAGGCAAATAAAGTAAATAAGTATAAATGGGGCCTTGATGATCAAACGGTTTAAAATAACGAAGAATATTTTCGCGATACACTAAATACAAACCATTTTCACCATAAGTATGACTGCCAAAATGACTCGACGCCCAAAAGGGCAATAGATAAATCACGATAGCGGGAACAAGCGCTAACACCAAGGATGAATTAATGTGTTGTTTCCAGGATTTTTGTAATTGAATATCCGTCGCTACAGCAAGGAAAGGAACAATGGCGCCCACTAATCCTTTACATAAGGAAGTGAATGCAATGATAAGAAAAAAAATGGCGTAATTGAAAAAGCTAGATTGCTTGCGATGGATCATATACCAAGCGATAGCAAACAAAGAGCCTGCAAGATTGAGCATATCAGCACTGCTTGTTCGTGCCCAAAAAACAAAATAAAACGTGGTCAATAATAACCAACCTGATAATAATCCTAATTGTTTATCTTTTAATACTGTGCCTATGCGGTAAATCGACCAAATGGCGAGTATTCCTGATAATGCGGAAGGAAGGCGCAATTCCCATGTGGTAAATGCTTGAGTTATTTTTGCAGTGAGTGCAATTAACCAATAAGAAAGCAATGGCTTGTCGTAATAATCGGTTTCACCTAGATAAGGATGTAAAAAATCATGTCGATAAAACATACCAAAGACAATGTCAGCCCAGCGATGTTCTTGCGTCCAGATTTCACGTGCGCCTAATAAGGTAAATAAAAGAAAAATGGAAGCGAATAATAAATAACTGAATCTGGCTTTGTGGCCCCATAGGAGGTTTGTCATTGCGAGCGATTTAACCTGTTTTGATAAACTGATCATTATATAGTGTGAAAAGATAAAAAAATATAGACAAGGAAAGTGGTATGGACTATAAAAAGTCACCCTCATTTGGAGAAACTACCATGTTTAAAGGAAGTATGGTTGCCATTGTCACACCCATGCATGAAGACGGAGAGATAGATAAATCTGCCCTACATGATTTAATCGAATGGCATATTGAATCTAAAACGAATGGTATTATTGTTGCCGGTTCAACAGGTGAATCCGCTACCTTAGAACCCGATGAAAAATTAGAACTCATTTCATTTGCGGTCAAACAAGCGGCGGGGCGTATTCCCGTCATCGCAGGCACAGGCACGAATTCCACGCGTACTACCTTAAAACTCACAGAAAATGCAAAGCGTGCTGGTGCAAATGCTTGTTTAATAGTCACACCTTATTACAACAAACCAACACAAAATGGTTTATATCAGCATTATAAAACGGTCGCAGAAACCATTGACTTGCCTATCATTTTGTACAACGTGCCAAGTCGTACTGCATGCGATCTCTTACCAGAAACAGTAGAACGTTTGGCACAAATAAAAAATATTATTGGCATTAAAGAAGCCACAGGCAAAACAGAACGCGCAGAAGAAATCGCACAACGCTGCGGTCAAGATTTTGCCATTTATAGTGGTGATGATGCCACCGCATTAGATTTGATGCTGCACGGCGCACAAGGCGTTATTTCAGTGACAGCGAATATTGCACCCTATAAAATGCATGAAATGTGTCAAGCGGTTTTATCCGGCCAACAAACACTTGCAGAAAAAATCAATAATGAATTGATGTTGTTGCATAAACGATTATTTATCGAATCAAATCCCATTCCTACTAAATGGGCATTAAATAGAATGGGCAAAATTAAAACTGGAATTCGTATGCCATTATTGCCACTAGACAAGAAGTACTATGAAGAGGTAAAAGAAGCGATGCAAAATGCAGGAGTGAAGTAAGCAATGAATTTTGTCACACGTTTTTTTGTATTATTCATGCCGATTTTATTAATCGGTTGTTCCTATATTTCAAAATCGTCTATTATCCAAACCCGGGACAAACAATATTTATCAGCACGATCAATCCCTCCTCTAAGAGTTCCACCTGGTATTGCATCAAGTGCTTTTCAAGCGACTTATCCTGTGTCTGATCGGCAGTATCCGGAAGCAGCGAAAGAAGTGAGTGATGTTCCACCGGGATTATAGTTGGATAAATGGAGAGGTACCGAAGCGGTCATAACGGCGCCGACTCGAAATCGGATGGGGAGTTTATGCTCCCACGAGGGTTCGAATCCCTCCCTCTCCGTCAAATAAGCATCCAACGACATCCCAAGACCTCCAAGCCATTCACTAAAAACCCCGTAATATATAGCTTATTATCAGCTCTTAATCCCAGCACGTCCAATAAGCATCTATTGAATCCAAAACATTTTGGGGGTATAAATGCGGGGTATTTCATACTTTTGAAAAAGTGATACCCCCAGAAAATCTGGGAAATCCAGGCTGGAGATACCCCCATGGCGCTTACAGATATAAAAATCAAAACTGCCAAGCCACGTGAAAAGGCTTATAAGCTGTTTGATGGTGAAGGACTATATCTACATATCACCCCACAAGGCTCAAAATATTGGCGACTCAAATATAGATTTAACGGCAAAGAAAAGTTACTGGCACTTGGCGTTTACGATCAAGTGACATTAGCAGAAGCTAGAACAAGACGAAATGAAGCGCGCAATCTATTAGCAAAGGGAATTGACCCAGGTTTAGATAAACAAGAAAAGAAACAATCTAACAGGATTACAACTGAAAATAGCTTTGAAGTAATAGCTCATGAATGGCATGACAAATTTTCAATTAAATGGTCGCCCAAACACAGCACAAGGATTATCCGTCAACTTGAAAAAGATATTTTTCCATGGCTTGGAGAAAGACCTATCTCTGAAATTACTCCACCTGAATTATTAAAAACCTTACAACGTATTGAATGCAGAGGTGCGGTTGAAACAGCACATAGAGCACATCAAACCTGTGGCCAAATATTTCGATATGCAATTGTATCAGGCTATGCTGAACGCGACCCATCTGCGGATTTACGCGGCGCATTGCCACCAGCCAGAGCAAAGCATTACGCCTCATTAACAGATGCTAGCGCAGTTGGCGAATTACTACGCTCCATCAACGATTATCAAGGCCACTTTGTTACAAAATGCGCTCTGCGTTTAGCTCCCCTCCTTTTTGTTCGCCCCGGTGAACTTCGTCAGGCTGAATGGTCAGAGTTTGATTTTGAAGCAGCCGAATGGCGTATCCCCGCAGAAAAAATGAAAATGCGTGTTAAACATATCGTTCCGCTATCTACACAAGCCATAACTGTTTTACGTGAACTACAGCCACTAACAGGTGATGGAAAATATGTTTTCCCCTGTGTTCGCACTTCTAAACGCTCTATGTCAGAAAATACAGTAAATGCTGGACTTCGCAGACTTGGATATACCAAAGAAGAAATGACAGGGCATGGTTTTCGTAGCATGGCATCTACCCTACTTAATGAACAAGGCTGGAATCGTGACGCAATCGAGCGACAACTTGCACATTCCGAACGCAATAACATACGAGCAGCGTATAACTATGCGGAATATATGCCTGAGCGCCGCAAGATGATGCAAAGCTGGGCGGACTATCTTGATGAATTGGCGAATTACAATAACATTGTGGAGTTGAAAACTGGATGACTGGCAAGCCTATTAAAAGAATTAAGCTTAATGAAAAACAATTTGATAAGTTAGTAGAAAGAACTCACATTGTATCGAATATCGACGACATCAGGGCAGGAACAGCCGATGAATTTACGATACGCTACAATTGCAATTTAGCTGCGGGAAAAATACAAGAAGCCTTTCTTAACTCAGAACCAGAAACATTAAAGCTGATGCAATGTGTTGTTTTGGCACTAATGCAAATAAGCAAAGAAGGGGCTGACGCTAACACAGCCTTTGGTCTTAAAAAACCGCATCGCAGAAAGAATGATGCTGGTATCGAAAGAACAATTGCTCTCGCAGTTTGGAAACGTGTCCATGTCGATGGCCTTAAACTAAGTGACGCTATTAAACAGGTTAGCACTTTCACAATAGGGGGCAAACGCAGGAGTGAAGATACCGTTTCGAATATCTACAACAAATATAAAGATGAGATTACCGACGAAGCCCAAGCCTTGATGGAAACATCAGATAGCAATCTATAACTTCACTACGAGCAAACCTCAATGCACTCCTATAACTGGGAATTACATCATCATTCAAAAATGAGCATTATTTATCCTAAAAAAGCCCCCTATCTTTTTAGGAATGAGAAATCAAACCTTCATCAGTAAGATTATTCCATTACCAACCCATAACAACCATGGAGGTTTAATATGATTTCAGAAAAGGTTTTAAGACTGCCCGCGGTTCAAGAAAAAACGGGTAAATCCCGATCATCTATTTACCTAGCCATTGCAAATGGAGCCTTTCCCAACCCAATTAAACTTGGGCAGAGGTCTGTAGGCTGGACTGAATCTTCCATTAATGCCTGGATTGAGCAAAGGGTGAAACAAAGCCAACCAGAATTACATAGGGAGTAATGTGATGAAACAACGAGTACCCATACCGCACACCTCTCCTGCCCTGCTAGAACAGAACAGGAAGAGGATAAACAGTGACGGAGTTAACAGCAGAGAGGATAATAATGCACGAACAGCGTTTTGCCAACTTGATGGTAATCCATTCAAAACAAAAAACATTTCAGCCATTCACAAATTACACACACTTGCTAAAAAGTTAAACAACGACTGCTATCTCCATAAAAAATCCAGCACAGACATAATTCGTGATTTTTTATTTGGTATAGAACGTATCAGAGGTGAACTATGACCCTTGAAAATTTATCAGTCGCAGAACAACTATTTCATGATTTCTTGGCATCGCACGGCCATCCGCTAGATGGTTCGATCAACCATGATTCAAGTAATTTTCATTATTACAAATGCCCTCACGGAAACGACAAGGACGCGAGATATAAATTTTTCAGTGATGGCATACCTTCTGGTTATCTCAAGTGCTGGAAATGCCCTGATGTAGATTTTGATTTTTGTTCTAAACAAAAACGCGAGGTTTCCTCTGAAGAATGGCAAGCCCATGTTGAGCGCATGGAGGAATGTAAACATCAGAATGAACGTGAAACCCAACAGAAGCATGCAGAAGCAGCGATATCAGCTAAAGCTGTCTTTCAGATGGCTATCGAGGAAAGCGCAACAGATCATGATTATCTGCTTTTAAAAAAGGTTCGCAATTATGGGCTTAAAGTTTTAACAATCGAAAATGAAATCACAAAAAATGCGAAATGCTACAAAGGTACATTGCTGGTTCCTGCATATGATATCAATGGTGAATTAGTTAATCTCGAACGAATCTACTTTGATAGAAAAGAAAATAAATTCCAAAAACGACCACTAAATGGCGGCCAGCGCATTGGTGCATTTTACATGCTTGGTGAAGTAATCAACCCACACTGCGTTATTCTGATTGGCGAGGGCTATTCAACAATGGCTGTCGCTTTTGAAGCGATGGAGGACTATCCATGCGTTGTCTCGTTCAATTGCGGCAACATACCCCATGTTGTAAAGATACTTCGTAAAAAATACCCTCAAGCTCGGCTCGTCATTATTGCCGATGATGATAGGTGGCATGATGACCCCAAGTTAAAACACGCCGGATTAAAAGCCGCCAAGAAAGCATGCGCTAGTGTTAAAAACGCAACATATTTGTTACCTAATTTTGGCGTATTAGAACTATCTGAGGAAAAACTGGCGCAGCTACAACCTACCGATATAAATGACCTATTCGTGCGTTTATTAGAGAAGGGGTTTGACAGAACTGCCGCACTCGACCAAGTACGGCAGCAATTAACAATAAACTTAGACGAGAAAATTATGTCAGAAAAAACAAAAGAGAAAAAGACAAATCGAGCTGAAACAGAGGACAAACCAAAAGCCGCCGAAATATTGCTTCAAATAATTGATAACGGCGAATTTGAATTTTTTCATGATGACCATCAGGACGCGTTTTGTAAATATCCTTCGCAAAAATCAAATGTATATGAAGTAAGACGACTAAATGACTGCAAATTTAAAAGTTATCTTTCTTTTATTTATCGACAGGAAGCAGGGAAAACGATTGGTGAAACATCGTTAAAAGAAGCCATCGCTGAAATGGAGGGTCGGGCACTTCATGACAAAAGCAGTAAAAAAGAAAAGGTATTTATTCGTGTAGGAGAATTAGACGGAAAAATCTATATCGACCTGTGCAATGACAAATGGGAAGTAATAGAAGCCTCCTCTACTGGTTGGAAAATTTTAAATTCGAAGGATATCCCTGTGCGGTTTGAGCGATCGCAACATTCATTACCACTACCAGATCCAAACAGTATTGATACCGGCGATATCAGCAAGCTCTGGAGCATCGTTAACATTCCCAAGGATAATCAAATTTTAATTTTGGCGTATATCCTCGAGTGTTTCCGTTGCACTACTGCCTTTCCAATACTGGTTTTATTAGGTCTACAAGACTCGGGGAAATCTGCCACACAAAATACTATTCGTAGCCTCATAGACCCAAGCTCAAGCAATCTGAGAACCGCACCCCGCAAGGTTGATGATCTCGTAACAGAAGCCGCCTCAAATTGGCTAGTCAGCTACAACAACGTTTCTGGGATATCTGATGAGATGCACGATGACTTTTGTTGTATTGCTACTGGTTCTGGTTTTGCTACGAGAAAATTTTACACAAACACACAGCAAATCGTCGTCAACATCGCAAGACCTGTCGTTATTAACGGAATTTTTAATTTCATCCGCAGACCTGATTTGTTGGATAGAGCAATTATTCTTGAGTTGGAATCTATTAATGAATCAGAAAGAAAAACAGATGCGGAACTGTACAAGGCAATGCAAGAAAATCTACCAGTCATATTTCGCGGTCTACTTGATCTGTTAGTTAAAGTATTAAAGGAATTACCAAGCGTTAAGCTGGATAAACAACCCAGAATGGCTGATTTTGCTCTGCTAGGGGTAGCAACTGAAAGAGCATTAGGGCTTGAAAAGGGTTCGTTCATTAAATGCTACAGGGATAATCGCGCTGATGCGAAGGAAAATATTCTTGATTCATCCCCTGTCATGCTGGCTTTGGTAGAGTTTATTGAGAAACAGGAAAATAAATTTTGGCGAGGCCTTCCGTCTGAGTTACTAGACAAATTAACAAGGTTAAAGGAACCTATTTCACCGCATACCTTGTGGCCTAGAACACCACAAGCAATGGGTAGCGAGTTGAAACGTTATTTCGCTTCTCTCAAGGGGGTTGGAATCGAGGTTATTAACGAATCAAAACTGAGCGGGAAAAAAAACAGGAATGGCAATATATATCGGATAAGCAAAATCACCACCAATAAAAGTGATGATGCAAAAACAAGTCCACAATGTCCACCAAGTCCACACAATAATGCCGAACCCAATAACCATCGGGCTTCGGAAGGATTTGATGGTGTGGACATGGATGTGGACATCGTGGAGAGCTTGTCCACTATGACCACACGAAGTCCACACTCAAAAAAACCAGCAAACCCCCATGGCATCGATGTTCCAGAGGGTCGAGTGGACATTGTGGACATTGTGGACTTCAAAACCGAACATCCAATATCGCAAGCATCGAACGATGACAGCATCTTGATTTAAGGAGTACCGGCATGGAAACCAGAACGATTTTAGAAAAAATCAGGCAACGAGGTTTCACCATCAGCGCAATAGGCAATGCCATTTCATTGTCCCCTAAAAGATTACTTAATGACCGAATGATTAGTTTTGTAAGGGAACACAAGGAAGAATTGCTTACTGCTCTTTATCAAGAACAGGACGAACGCAAATCATCACACCTAGAACGAAAACGCGCTCTGCACCAAGACCGGCTTGAAGTTTTGCGATGTTTGATCCGCCGATATCTTAATTCTGGCGACCCTATACGTGTCATGGTGACTGACAGCGAAGTTGATGAATACTTCGACTGGGTATTAAGGCAGCACGACTACGATTTTGAGGATGCTATATCAACTGTATTTCATTTCTCACTTACTATAACGTTTATTGGTTTTTTTCTTATTTATTGCTCTGTAATCAAC
>Ga0207108_1067_pt1 | contig 19717 bp, 18 predicted proteins | sample Alteio_BWMinHeat_76_FD_153562 | JGI IMG/M metagenome (GOLD analysis project Ga0207108, IMG submission 153562) | Enriched cells from forest soil in Barre Woods Harvard Forest LTER site, Petersham, Massachusetts, United States -... | ecosystem: Environmental > Terrestrial > Soil > Temperate forest >...
GCAATACAAGATTTATTCGGACGAAATGTTTTTCGTGGAGGATCCGCACGATTTGTATAAGCACTGGCCGGCCGATGTGTGGCAGGCGGTGGAACAGCACCAAGTGAAGCCGGGGATGAACGAGATGCAGGCGGATTTCGCGATTGGCATGGGGATACCGGACGCGGGATCGAGTTCGTACGAGAAGACGGTGCGCTATGCGGATGGAGGGAAGCCGGTGGTGATTGTGTACCACGACGGCAAAGCGGCGGAGATCACGGCGGGGCCGGCGGGGAAGTGAAGAAACGCGCGGGAAACTCGGTCGGGAATCGACGTCAGGATTTGCGGGCGAGTGGACGTGGGTTGTGCTACCATGCCGGGCAAAGTCCGAAGTTGCCAGGAGGCGAGTCATGACGACTGCACTCAGGCCCTTGAGTACGGGAGAGTTGCTGGACCGGACGTTTTCACTGTATCGCAGCCACTTTGGACTGTTTGTGGGAATCTTTGCGCTGCCGCATCTGGTGGTGCTGGCGTTTCAGTGCGTCGGAGTGGCGGTGCGAAATCCGGGCAACCAACTCGCGGACCTGGGCGCGCAATTTTTCTTTAGCATGGGGGCGGCGTTCCTCACGGTGATCTGTTCGGCTGCGTCTCAGGCGGCGACCGTAGTCGCGGTTTCGCATGTTCACCTGGACCGGCCGGCCAGCGTATCGGATTCGTTCTCGCGAGTGAAAGGCGAGATTTGGGGAGTGATCGGACTCTCCATGCTGGTGGGGCTGGGAATCGGTGCCGGGTTTATCGCTCTGATCGTCCCGGGAGTTCTGTTGGCTTTGATGTGGTCGCTGGCGGTGCCGGTGAAGATTCTGGAGAACAAGGGCGTCACCGATGCGATGTCGCGCAGTTCCGATCTGACGAAAGGCGATCGCGGGCGGATCTTCGTTATCTGGCTGCTGTTCTTCCTGCTGGCCATCGCGATCAGCTTGTTGTTGCGATGGCCGGTGGAAATAGCAGCGGGCGTGAGTTCGATCGCCGGGATGCAGCGAAGCTCCGGCGGGTGGCAGGTCGCGCTCCTGGTTTCGACGTATGTTTCGGAATGCCTGGTAGGGCCTTTGGGTACGATTGCATTTTCTCTGGTGTACTACGACGAACGGGTGCGGAAAGAAGCTTTTGATTTGCAGTTGATGATGACGACGCTCGACGCATCGGCTCTGCCCGTTTCCCCCGCACAAGCAGGCGCATGACTGCGAGGCGGACTTACATCCTGGCGTATGTTCTGCTGGCGGCTGCATTTTGCCGGGCGGATTCGGTCGTGGATGACGCGTCTACCGCCGGCAGTTCTACGGCTGCCCCACTTACGGCGGCTCCACTTACGGTTGACCAATATCGCGCGGAACTGGATGGTCTACTATCCGCGACCCAGGAACTCGACAGCTCAGGCAAACCAACTCCCCAACAGTTGAAGGATGTGTCGCCGAGTTGGCGTGTGCAAACGGATCAGCGGGAGTTTGAGATATCGGCGGAAGGGCTGCGGCGGGATGTGCGGCGGTACGAGAAGGAAAAAAATGCAGCGAACGCTTCGGTCATCCGCGCTCGGCTGCGGAGTTTGCGGAGCGATCTTGACGGTTACGAAAAACCTCCGGTGGATGCGTCGGCGAGCCGGGCGGAGCTGAACTCGATTCTGGCCCGGCCGGAGTTCAGCGAGGACCACGGGCCGAAATGGTTGAACGGAGTCAGGGAATGGCTGGACGGACTCAGGGAGAGCTTTCTGGATGTCTTGCGCCGCGGGTTGAGATACCTATTTCACATTTTTCGGCGGCTGTTTGGCCTGTCGTCGATTCCCACCATCGGGAAATATTTTGTTTATGGACTCATCGGGCTGGCGGTTCTTGCGTTCGCGTATTTTGCCTACCGGACCATTGTGCGGGGGAGCGAGCTTGAAGGAGTGGCGCTGGCAAATCTTCCGGTGTCGGCGAAGGAGTGGGTGGTGTGGTTGTCGGAGGCGCGTGCCGCTGCGGCGAAGCGGGAGTGGCGCGACGCGATTCATCTGGCGTACTGGGCGGGGATTTCTTTTCTGGAACGGCAGGGGATGTGGAAGCCGGACCGGGCGCGGACACCGCGAGAATATCTGCGGCTGCTGGGCGCGAACGAATATCGCGAGACGCTGGCTGCGTTGACACGGATTTTCGAGCTGGCCTGGTATGCGAATCGCGGCGCCAGCGAACGAACTTTTGCGCAGACGCTGCAGGAATTGGAGAAGCTCGGATGTCAGTGAGAGTGGACCCGAAGGATCGCAAGCTGCTGCTGGGCGCGGGCGCCGTCTTCGTGTTGCTCATTGCCGGGGCGGTGGTGTTTGGCGGAGAGGGTGGGACGAAGTCGGAAATTCCCAGCAGTTATTCGACCGCTTCGGGCGGGGCCAAGGCTGCGTATTTGGTGCTGGCGAGCGCGGGATACAAAGTTGAGCGCTGGGAAAGGCCGCTAGACGAACTTCCCAAGGCGATGGGGAAGACGCTGGTTCTGGCCGAACCGATCGAGGCGCCGACTCGCGAGGAGAAAGATCGTCTGAAAGAGTTTCTCTCCGAGGGCGGGCGCGTGATCGCGACCGGGGCGTTCGCTGGAACGTTGCTTCCCGAGAATGATTCGGAGCGCGAGGTCGAAGTGTTTGGGGCAGAAAAGTGGAAGAAGGCGTCGGCGCTTTCGCCTTCCCCGATCACTCGCGCGGCTCCGGAAATCGTGCTGGCTCCGCAAGCGCGCTGGTCTTCCTATTCGGCGGCGTATCCTCTGTACGGAGATGGGGAGAGGACGCTGGTGGTGAAGTATCCGTACGGGCGCGGGGAAGTGTTGTGGTGGGCATCGGCGACTCCGCTGACTAACGCGGGGCTGAAGGAGCACGGGAATCTGGAATTCTTGCTGGCCTGCATGGGGAGCGCGAAAGAAGGCGCGGGGAAAAACGGAATTTTGTGGGACGAATATATTCATGGGTATCGGCCGACGCTGGCTTCGTCGATTGCGCACTCGCCGGTGAAGTGGCTGGTGTTGCAGTTGGTGCTGCTGGGGTTGGCGGTGCTGGTTACGTTTTCGCGGCGGAGTGGGCCGGTCTTCAAGCCGGCTTCGGTGGTTCGACTGTCGCCCATGGAATTCGTGGAGACGCTGGGAGGACTTTATCAGCACGCGGGGACTGCTTCAGTCGCAGTGGACATTTGCTATCAGCGGTTTCGTTACTGGCTGACGCGGCGGTTGGGAGTGGCGAGCAGCATTTCTGTGGCGGATCTGGAAGTTGCGGTGCGGGATCGGTGGGCGTTCATCGACCAGCGTTTTGTGACGACGTTGCGGCGCTGCGAATCGGCGAAGAACGATCCTTATCTGCATGCGCCGGCGGCGCTGCAATTGGTGCAGGAACTTGATGAATATGCGGTTCGCCTGAAACTGTTTCAAGGCATTCGGAAGGAGAAAGGTTAATGAACGCTGTTCCAGAGTTGGTGCGACACCTGCGCGAAGAAATGGGCAAGGTGGTGGTGGGTCAGGATGAACTGCGGAACCAGTGCGTGGTCGCGCTGCTGTGCCGGGGGCATGTGCTGCTGGAAGGAGTTCCCGGAATTGCGAAGACACTGACAGTGAAGGCGCTGTCGCGGCTGATGGGGCTGGGGTTTCAGCGGGTGCAGTGTACTTCGGACCTGATGCCGGCTGACATTGTGGGAACGAATATTCTGAATATGGCGACCAGCACGTTTCAGTTACATCCGGGGCCGGTGTTCACGGATTTGCTGCTGGTGGATGAAGTGAACCGCATGCCTCCGCGGACGCAGGCGGCGCTGCTGGAGTGCATGGAAGAGCATCAGGTAACGATCGACGGGAAGACGTATCCTCTGCCGCCGTTTTTTACCGTGTTTGCCACGCAGAATCCGATTGAGTTTGAGGGAACGTATCCGCTGCCGGAGGCGCAGTTGGACCGGTTTCTGCTGAAGCTGCGAGTTACGTATCCGGCGGTGGCGGATGAAGTGCAGTTGCTGGCAAATGTGCAGAAGGGATTTGAATCGCGGGAACTGGAGAAGATGAATTTGATTGCGATTGCGCCGGGATTGCTGGAGCAGGCGCAGCAGGAAGTGCGGTCGATCACCGTGGAGGAGGCGCTGTTCAGCTACATCGTGCAGATTGTGCGGCGCACGCGCGACTGGCCGTCGTTGTCGCTGGGAGGGAGTCCGCGGGCGGCGGTGAGTTTGATGGCGGTGTCGAAAGCGGTTGCCGCGACGGATGGGCGCGACTATGTGATTCCGGATGATGTGAAGGCGTCTGTGCGGCCGGTGCTGCGGCACCGGATCATGCTGCGACCGGAGGCTGACCTGGAGGGGCTTACGCCGGATCAGGTTTTGGAAGATGTGCTGCGGGCGGTTGAGGTTCCGAAGTGAGCGATGGAGTGAGCGATCTGGGCCGATTGATTCCACCTGAGGCTGAGGCGCAGGGGAAATCGTATAAGCGCTTCGGCGTGGCGTTCGGCGACCGGTTTTTCATGCTGCTGTTTGTCGGGCTGGTGTGGCTGGGGCCGGCGTTTGTGGATTTGCGGTTTGTGTATGCGCTGCTGGCGTGGGACGCATTGGTGCTGCTGGCGTGGCTCGTCGATTTGACGCAACTGCCGAGGCCTGAGCAGTTGACGGTGCGGAGATCGTGGCGGTCGCCGGCGGCATTGTCGATTGCATCCGACGTAGATATTACGCTTGAGAATTCTTCTCCTCGCACTGGGGTGCTTGCAATGGTTGTGGATTCCGTTCCTTTGCAGTTGAGGAATGAGCCGCCGACGCTTGCGATTCGGGCGCGTGCGAAGAGTGAGGGGACGGCGAGCTACCGGATTCGTCCGGCGCAGCGCGGCGATGCGAAACTCGGCGACGGGTACGTGCGTTATCAAAGCGTGTTCCGAATTGCCGAGCGATGGGCGCGGGCAACGCTCGAACAGACTGTGCGGATTTATCCGAACCTCGACGAAGCCAAGCGGCATTCGATTTACTTGTTGCGCAGTCGGCAGATCGCGCTGGAGAAGCGGCATGCGCGGGTGCGCGGGATTGGGCGCGAGTTTGAGAGCCTGCGTGAATATCAGCAGGGGGACGAGTATCGGGATATCTGCTGGACGGCGGCGGCGCGGCGCGGCAAACTCGTGACCCGCATGTACCAGATCGAACGCAGCCAGACGGTGTGGATTGTGATCGACTCGGGACGGCTGATGCGGGCGCGGGTGGGCGGATACAGCAAGCTCGATCAGGCGGTGAACTCGGCGCTGAGTCTGGCGCAGGTGGCGTTGTATTCCGGCGATCGCGTGGGGCTGATTGCTTATGGGCGAGGGATTCGACATCAGCTTCCAGCGGCGAAGGGGAGCGCGCATCTGCGGCAATTGATTGAACAGTTGGCGATGGTGCATGAAGAAGGGGCTGAAGCGGATCATCTGCAGATGGCGGCGCGGCTTCTCACCGATCAGAAACGGCGCAGCCTGGTTGTGTGGCTCACCGATCTGGCGGAGACCGCTATGACGCCGGAGGTGATCGAGGCCGCGTCCATGATGATGCCGCGGCATCTGGTTCTGTTTGTGGTGATTGGGCAGCCGGATTTGGGGGAGTTGGCCGCGAAGACGCCGGGCAGCGAGACGGAAATGTATCAGGTGGCGGCGGCGCAGGAGATGGTTCATCGGCGGGAATTGTTGCTGGCACGATTGCGCGAGCGCGGGGCGTTGGCGATGGAAGTGAATTCGGGGGCGGTTTCTCCGGTGCTGGTGAATGCTTATTTGCAGATTAAGGAGCGGAATCAGTTGTGAGCGATTTCGCGGTCCCTGCAGGGGCTAGCCCTCATCGATTGTGGCGGCTTACGCGGCCCTAGAAGGGCCGCTCTTCCACGGTCGTGCACGCATTTGTGAGTTGTCCGTGGTCGCCTAAGCGGGTCGTCACGTTCTCTAATCCTGTTGCGAACGGTTTGCGATTCTTCGCTATTCCACCTGCTGGGATGGGCTGGGGTTCCGGCCCATGCCGAAGAGATAGACTCCCAGCAGGACGAACAAAGCGGCAGCCATAGAAAATTTTAGCGGGATGGCGAGGCCGGTGGGAGAGACGAAGGCTTCGATCAGGCCGGCGATGATGAGGATGGGGATGGTTCCGAGGAGGAGTTGAACGGCTTCGACTCCGGCTTTGGCGAGAGAATCGCGGCGGGGAAGAACTCCGGGAAATAAGAGGCCTTGTGCGATGCGGAGTCCGGCGCCGCCCGCGATGAAAATGGCGGGGAGTTCGAGCACACCGTGGGGCGCGACGAAACTCCAGAGTTGCAGGCTCATCCCGGAGAGCCAGCAGGCCATGCCGATCACTCCGATCAGCAGGCCGTTGAAGGCCATCATATAAATTGTTCCCAGACCGGCGGTGATGCCGAGCGCGAAGGTGGTGAATCCGACCGACATGTTGTTGGTCATGATGGCGCTCGAGGCTAGAGGCTTGATGCCGACAATGGAGTGAGTCCACATCTCGTGGCGGTCGATGGTCTCGACCATCTGCGGGCCGAGGAGTTTTACTTTGAAGTCTGGGTTCTGGTAAGTGAGGACCGCGCCCACGACTCCGGCGACGGCGAAAATCAGCGTTGCAAGCAAACAATGTTTCAGATTTCTGCGGAAGGCTGCGGGATAGGTGTCTACGAAGAAGGAAAAAAGCGCCTTGGGACTCGCCCGGTGACCGGAATAGATGGTATTGTGGGCGCGCACGAGCAATTGGTTGATGTAGCGGGCAAAGTGCACGGAGCCGCGATCTTCGCGGATGGCGGCGAGATCGGCGGCGGTCTGGCGGTAGAGGAGACTGAGTTCCTGCAGGTCGGAACGAGAGAGCGATTTCAGTCCGCCTTTGGCGCTCTGGTTGAGCAGGGATTCCAGTTTGCTCCAGTGCGGTTTGCGTTTCTCCAACCAGCGAGTGGAAATCATTGTGGACTCGTTCGATCAACTCTCGATAGAAACGCCCGAGCAGATTGCGCTGGAGCTGCCGCTGGCAGGAATCGGGAGCCGGTTCCTCGCCATCGCCATTGATACTTTAATCCAAGCGGCGCTGTATCTCATAACCGGGATTATTTTTCTGATCGTCATGCCGCTGGGATTTTCGGTGCTCAACTTTCTTCCAAAGCTGATTGGGCCGGCCATGGCCATTTTTATCGGGTTCGCGATTTATTGGGGATATTTTGCGTTCTTCGAGATTCTGTGGAAGGGGCAGACGCCGGGGAAGCGTTATGCGGGCATCCGGGTGATCAAGGAGTCGGGCAGGCCGATCAATGCGTTCGAGGCGGTGGGAAGAAATCTGATGCGGGCTGTGGATGGCCTGCCGGGAATTTACGGCGTGGGACTGGTGTGCATGATGTGCAACCGGCAGAGCCGTCGGCTGGGGGATTTTGTTGCAGGGACGGTGGTAGTGCACGAGAAGCCGACGGAGGAAGTGCGGCCGTCGTGGAACACTGCAAGCGAATCCAGTGGTGCCATGCCGGGGGTGGGATCGGCGACTGCGGATGAACTGGTGTTGATCGAGACCTACTTGAGCCGGCGGTTTGAGTTGGATCCGGAGGTGCGGTTGAGGACGGCGATTCAGATTGCGGACAGGATCAAGGCAAAGACGGGATGGGAATCGCAGCCGCGGCAGCATGTGGATGAGTTTTTGGAGGAATCGGCCAGGAAGATTAGGGATAGTGGGCGGTTTCATTAGGCACCAGGGGCTTTGAAGCGCCAGGTGTATGTGATCGTCAACTCCGCCCGTCTTCTGGGAGTGGCTCAATTTGAATTTCTCAGCGCACTCTGCGCGGGTTCTCTGCGACCTCGGCGGTTAAAAGCTCTTCTTCCGGCGAATCAAAACACTTTAATCGCCGAGTTCGCTGAGGAAAGCCGCAGAGTTCGCTGAGAAATTCGAATTGAGGCCCTGCCCCTCTTCGTCCCGTTGACTTCTGCCTCTCCCCCCGATATGGTTGGCGGCGCTATGAACATTGTCAAAGCGACCCGCCAGTTTGAAGCGTGGCTGGGCCAGCGCACCGACATCGTCAAGAAGGACCTGCACATCAAGCATGCCAACATGAAGGCGGCGGTCTTTCCTTTTCTGCGAGCCACCTACTATCGCTGGGCGCAAGTCTGGCCCAAGGTTTGTCCCGAGCTTGCCAAAGGACCGAAAGTGCTGGCTGTCGGCGACCTCCACGTCGAGAATTTTGGCACGTGGCGCGACGTCGAGGGCCGCCTCATCTGGGGTGTCAACGATTTCGACGAAACTCATCCCATGTCCTACGCCAACGATCTCATTCGCCTGGCGGTGAGCGCTCATCTCGCGGCCGAAGTTGGCCACCTGGTTCTCAAAGAGAAAGATATCTGCGATTCGATTCTCGAAGGATATCGCGAGGGCCTGCGGGTTGGGGGGAAGCCTTTCGTCCTCGGCGAGAACAACGAATGGCTGCGGCAGATTGCCGAGAGTGAATTGCGCGATCCCGTCCGCTTCTGGGCGAAAATGGACGCGCTGCCCACCGTGAAAGTCGACACTCCCATCAGCGCAATCGACGCCATCGAGCATCTGATGCCCGCCCGCGACTTGCCTTACCGCCTCGCCACCCGCGTCGCCGGTCTCGGCAGCCTGGGCCACGCTCGCTATGTTGCCATCGCCGACTGGCACGGCGGCAGAATCGCTCGCGAGGCCAAAGCCCTGGTTTCGTCGGCATGCTATTGGGCGAAGGATCACGAGGGGCCCTCTGAAATTCTGTATCAGGCGATCATCACTAGGGCGGTGCGCTGTCTCGATCCTTTCGTTCAATTGCGTGGACGCTGGATCGTCCGCCGTTTGAGCCCGCACTGCTCGCGCATTGAACTGGCAACGCTGCGAGCTCCGGGCAAGGAACTGCGCCTGCTCCGCGCCATGGGATGGGAAACCGCGAACATCCATCTGGGGACAAGATCCGCCCGCAAACCCATCCTCCGCCATCTGCAAAAGCAGAAGCCGAAGTGGCTGCACGAAGCCACGGAAGCGATGTTGAACGCAGTCCGCGATGACTGGAAGACGTGGAAGAAAGAAGGTTACGCCTAGGCGTCCGCCGAGAAATCCATACCAATGTGCTCCCAGCGAATGTGCCGCACCGTGGAAGAGCGGCGCTTTAGCGCCGGGTAGGCAAGCAACGTGCTTCAGCCCCCGAGGTCGCATTCCTTGGCAGCGCCGAATCGTTTGCCGCTTGCAAACCACGGTTGTACCTTACCTCGAGCGTCCTACGCCGCCTCGCTGTGCCCGGTGGCTGCCGCCGCTGCGGCCGCGCTCACCGCAGGCCGACGCAGCGCGACCAGAGCGACTCCGTTCTCCCGGTCATACACCAGAGTCCACTCCGCGGCGCAGTCGTCGCACAGCCAGTAGTGTTCCACTTGCCGCTGTTGTTGCCGAGCGCGCACAAACGGAGGCGCTGCCGATTCTCCCGGTTTCGTCAGGCGATCGGTCTCGACCAGAAACAGTTTGCCATCTCTGAGCCTGAGGAAGGGCTTGCCACATTGCGAATTGGCGCACCGGCTGAGCATGTTGTCACTGCTTCCTGCTCTGCCAAGAACAGTCTCGGCGAGCATTTGGATTGCGAATCGCTAGCACGTCCCATGCCACGACGCTTCCAGGGGTCTTGGCGGCTCCGGTTGGTTCTGATGGCGTCTCTTCAGCCTCGCTCTGCCGCTCAATCGGCAACCCATGCCGACGTTTCGGCGCGGGTTGCCTTGCCCGCGTTTATCAGGCCAGCTACCATTCAATCGTATGCTCAAGGCACCGCTCCGTACGCTGAATTATTTGGATGTCGTCGATCACAGAAACGATCACAAAAACGCTCAGAAAAACTCTGATGGCCTATCCTGACCTTGCCCAAAGGCCTGGGGACCTTAGATGAAACGTTCTCGAAACAGATTGGGAAATCGGTGCCAGACGCACAAATCAAAGAGCCTTATGTCGATCGCAATGGCCGCCTGAGTAGCATCGCTCGTTTCCCAGGCCTGCGAGCCCTGGCCTGGTGCGGCGATGTTCTCTACGGCTCTCGCGGCTACCAAGTGGTCCGCGCGCGAATTCAGAATTCTTCCGACAACCTCTCCTGGGACCCCGTGGCCGAGTTCCGTCCCGCTCTGCGCCGCCGGATGTCGGCCAGGAACGGCCTCACGGCTCGGCTGTTCCGCGACGGTTTCCACGCGCTCGCGGTGCTCCCCCCGAGCGGACCGGCGACTGCCGGGCTTGTCGCCGCGGTTCCCGGTGCGATCGTGACGCTTCGTCCCGGCGAAACCGAGTTCCGCGCGACCCACACCATCGTTCGCGGCACACGCCCGCTGCACATCACTGCCGTTCCCAGCGGCGCGATTTTTTGGGGAGAATATTTCGACAACAAGGCGCGCGACGAGGTGCACATCTACGCTTCCACCGACGCCGGCACTTCATGGAGCGTCGCCTACACTTTCCCCAAGGGCGCCATCCGCCACGTCCACAACATCGTGCACGATCCCTGGAACGATTGCCTGTGGGTGCTCACCGGAGACTACGGCGATGAATGCCGCATCCTGCGCGCCACGTGCGATTTCAGCCGGGTCGAGGCCGTGCTCCGGGGCCAGCAACAGACGCGCGCCGTCGCCGCCATTCCCACCGAAGACGGCCTTTATTTTTCCTCCGACACTCCGCTCGAGCCCAACTACATCTACCGTCTCGACCGGCAAGAAGCGTTATTGCAAGTCACTCCCATCAGCAGTTCGTCCATTTACGGATGCCGTGTCGGCGACCGCGTCTTCTTCTCGACCATGGTGGAACCCAGCGAGGTAAATCGCGATCGCCACGTCCGCGTCTACGGAGGCCGCGCCAGAAGCGCCGACTCTCAGGCCTGGCACCCCCTGTTGGCGTGGCAAAAAGACCACTGGCCGATGGCCCTGTTCCAATACGGCAATGCACTGATGCCCGACGGTAACAACACCACGCGCTTCCTCGCGGTGACCACGATCGCAGTCCAATCCGACGACCTGGTCACGTCGATCTACGCCGTGAGTCCCTAATGCGAGAATCCCTGTTCTGACGGCGTCATCCTGAACGGAGCCGTTCTTCAGGTGGAGTGAAGGATCTCGCGCGAGACAGATTGATCGTCGGGAAAAGCGTTTGCGATCGTCCCTTGCCGTAATATGGACTTCGTACTCCCAACCACCCTTGCCCCGCCTCAGCTACTACCGACGCATTTTCAGCGCCTATCTCCTCGGCGGCAAAAGTCATCTCACCTTCTGGCACGAAACTCCGGCTGAGAATCCGAACGCCCCCACCACTGAACTAGGCGAGTACTACATGCCTTTCACCGAGAAAGCGGACTATCCAGGCCACTACGATTCCGCGGGCGTCCCGCAACTCGACTATCACGGCCACATCGGCCTGCAGTACAACCCGATTGCCATCGCGCAGTACGGCCTGGGAAATTACAACCTTTATCGCCGGACCGCAGACCCCAATCGCCGCCGGAAATTGTTCCTGGCCGCCGACTGGCTCTGCGCCAACCTCGAACCGAATCCGCAAGGGCTCCCCGTCTGGAACCACCACTTCGATTGGGAATATCGCGACACTCTCCGCGCTCCGTGGTACTCAGCGCTGGCGCAAGGGCAGGGAATTTCGCTATTGGTGCGCGCTCACAAGGAATGGAGCAAAGATTCCGCCGATGCCCGCTACCTCGACGCAGCGCAGCGCGCCCTGGCTTGTTTCTTCCAACCAACCACACAGGGCGGCGTGGCCTTCACCGACGAATCCGGAGACCTCTGGTTCGAGGAATACATCGTGTCCCCGCCCACGCACATTTTGAATGGATTTATCTGGGCTGCGTGGGGGATCTACGATTATTTTCTCGCCACCCGTAGCCCCGCCGCGCAGGACCTTTTTTCCCACGCCGTTCAGACGCTGCTGCAAAATCTCGAGCGCTACGATCTTGGCTTCTGGTCGCTCTACGAGCAATCCGGCACGCGCCTGCCCATGGTCGCCAGCCCCTTCTATCACCAGTTGCACATCGTGCAGCTGCGCGTGCTGCATCGTCTGACCGGAGAAGCCGCCTTCGCCCATGTCGCCGACCGCTGGGAAAGCTACGCCCGCAGCCGCGTCAACCGCGCCCGCGCTCTCGCCTACAAGAGCGTCTTCAAGCTCTGTTATTACTGAAAACGGATCTGGAAGGCTCGACCCGGCCGGGCCGTCGTTGGTGTAAGAGGGAATTTTTCGCCAATTGAGCCTGACAGTCGTGCAAAATAGTCGCATGGTCATTCAAACAATAGTTCCAGCCGATGCAACGATCGCGGAGCTAAAGAAGAAAGCAGCAGGCTGCGAAGAACAAGCAAAACAAGCAGCCGAACCGGAAGCTACGAGGCTGAGGGAAGAAGCGCTGCTATGTCGGGAGTGGATTGCTGCAATGCGATCTGGCTTATGGCATTCGTAGCGTCGTCCCGGTATGAGTGTAATGGGGATTTCGCAACCATTACGATACCGTCACGCAGGTAACACCGGGCACTTCCTTCCACTGGCTCTTAACTTTTTCGAACAAATGGAACTGAGATCTACCACATAGGCCCCCGCAGATGCTACCCGTGTAGACGATTGCTTGATTCTTCTTCTTGTTGAAACCGACCGGCGAGAGGAAGACGTATCCTCCCGACTGTGGATAACGGTTGTAATAGTCATCCCAGCTATCTATGCCATGCCCTCTGACGAGTGCTAGGGTTTCCTCGTTCACAATCTCATAGGGCTTTTCGATTTGGAAGTGCCGCTTCAAAAGCCACATTTTTGTTCGAGAGCGTTCGTAGTCAGAAATCGCGTCCTTGAATTGCTTCGCGTCTTCGGCGTTCAAACACGCTCCGACCAAGGGGTCGTTGGATGCCGTTTCCTCTTGGATTATCAACGTGCCTTTTGCGAAACCGTACGACTCCTCCTGAGGAAGCAGAAGGCTATAGATTTGGTATGCATCTGGATCATCGTAGGGCTGCGCTGCGGAGGATACCTGATGCATCGCGAAGCCAATGCCGAGCAAAGGAATAATCAAAGAGAAACAAAGCGTTCGCATCGGTGCACCTCGACCTTGCGGTATTTACGTACTCAATTAGACACCAGCAGAGCCCTGGTTTTCCGCGTCAACTGTTGAAATCAGCGATAGCGCTCTTTGTGGTTTACCCGCGCTAATTCCCCGGCGCTTTCGGGGTCAGCTTCTTGATGACGAATTCCTGGAACAGGTTGGAGAAGGCGCTCCCTCCAATGCTCAGGCCGGCGTTTTCGAAGGTTAATCCCACTCCGCGGCTTTGGGCCGGATAGTAGAGATTGGAAATGCCGCCCGCCGCCAGGCTTCCCAGGATATTCGAGTAGTTGGTCTGCCAGCGACCGTTGTCGCCCTTGCAGATCACGGCATTCGCGATTGCATACAGCAGACGCGATGTCTTGCTGCCCGTTCCTTTATAGAAATAGCGTGGATCCTGTTTCAGCAGCGCTGGCAGGATGGCGCCCGCGAGGAATGTCCCCGAAACCGTGTCCGCATAGTCGGCCCCAAACCGTTTTCCATAACCCTGCGCACCCTGCCCAAATCCAGGGAAGTGATTCTGTGCCTGTTGCACTCCCGCCACCCCTCCCACGAATACGAAGCTGACGGGATCCAACACCGACTTCCAGGCCAGTTGGAATTTTTGTTTGGAGTCGAGAGGTGCCGCATCGGGGATGTAGCTGACATAGAAATTGGGCAACACGCCCAGCACGCGCTGATGTTCTTCAATCTTGATCTGCTCTTCCGCCACCTCGCTCCGCGGGACCCCAACCTCCACGTCCGTGACCGCCGTGGCGACCGCTAATGCCGCTGCCGGAACTATATAGCTCTCTCCCGCATGCAGGACTCCAGATGAGGTTTGCGTCGCGAATCCCGCCGCCGTAATGGTGAGCTGAAACGGCCCGGGAGCGACGTTGGCGAAGGAAAATTTCCCGTCGCTATCTGATAGCGTGTCCGACGGCGATTCCTGAATTCCGGATTGTCCTTTACTCGTCAGCCTTACGCGCGCGCCCGCGACCACCGCTCCGCTTTGATCGACCACGGTTCCGCCGATGCTGCCCGGGATTTGCCGCCCCTGCGACGGTTCGTCTGGGGCTGTCGCCGTCGGTTGCGGATCAGGCGGCGTCGTTGCGCGCGGCGTCTGTCCAGAGCAGAACGATGTCCCGCCGAGCAGGGACCAGCCCAGGGTCACAACCGCAAGCACTGTGATCCTGGACTTGAACGGGAATGTCATGAATGTTTTAACTCTATCCTCTCCGCTACCGCGCAGCCAAACACCAAAGGTTTGATGCGCTTCACGCCGCCCGGGTTATGGTGTCGGCCCACAATCTCGGCCGCCTAGCTTTGCGCAAGCCAGGGCTTTTCTTGCGACCTCCCGCTACCCCGAACGCCTGCTTATACGATAGCCTCTACATTCGCGTGAAAATCCTTTACGTTTCACAATATTTTCCGCCGGAGATGGGCGCGCCCGCGGCGCGTGCCTCTGAACTCGCCTTCCATTGGGCTCAGGCCGGCCACGAAGTATCGGTGTTGACCGGATTTCCGAATCATCCCACCGGAGTCGTTCCCCCCGAATGGCGTGGACGCTTGCGCCGGCTGATCTATCACGAACAAATATTTCCCGGTGCAACGGCGCACACAAACGCCGGACGAGTGGATGTGTTTCGCACCTGGCTCTGGCCCCTGCCCAACCGCAAGGCGCACGAGCGCATGCGCAACTACGCTTCGTTCTGTATCTCGGCCGTGCTGCGTGGCATGTTTATCCCGCGTCCCGACGTGATCATTGCGTCCTCGCCGCAACTGCTGGTGGGATTGTCCGGATGGTGGATTGCCTTCGCCCGGCAAGTGCCGTTCGTTTTCGAAGTGCGCGACCTCTGGCCGGAATCGCTGGTCGCGGTCGGAGTTGGCAATGAATACTCCCTGTTGCACCGTGCCCTGGGCGTGATCGCGAAGTTCCTCTACACACGATCCGACCGCATCGTCGTCGTCACTCCAGCCTTCCAGCAACATTTGATGCAGCACTGGAGCGTTCCCGCCGAGAAAATTGACGTGGTCGAAAACGGCGTCGAGGCCGACCTGTTTGCGCCTGCCCCATCCGCGGCCAACCTCGCATTGCGGAAAGAACTTGGAGCGGAAGGGAAGTTCCTGATCTGCTACATCGGCACCATGGGAATGGCGCACGGCCTCGAAACTCTGCTGGACTCCGCCGCTCAACTGCAGCGGAGGAATTCGAACGCGCAGTTCCTGCTGGTGGGCGAAGGCGCCGAAAAAGCGCGCATCAAATCCCAGGCGCAATCCCTCGGATTAGCCAACCTGTGCTTTCTCGACCAGCAGCCCCGCGAGAAAATTCCAGCCTTCATCTCTGCTTCCGATGCTTGCCTGGTTCTTCTGAAAAAGACTGACGTCTTCAAGACCGTCATTCCCACCAAGATGCTGGAGTTCATGTCCTGCGCCCGGCCGGTGATTCTGGGGGTTGACGGTCAGGCGCGGCAGATTATCGAAGAGTCCGGCGCCGGGCTCGCGATCCCTCCGGAAAACGCCGATGCGCTGGTAGACGCGATCCAACAGCTATCCGCCGATCGCGAGCTCGGCACCGCAATGGGGCAGAAGGGAAGAGCGTACATTCAGCAGAATCTCTCGCGTGGCCGGACGGCCGGAAAATATATCGACGTGCTTCAACACCTTCTACGCAAGCCGCAATCCGGCTGAAGTCCAGAGCTGACAGTTCGACTGTCGATTACGGATGTACGGCGTAAATCGAAACCGCCGTGGCCATGGCCATGGCAGCTTCGAAAGTCCGGTCGGCGGCAATTTTTCCTGCGCTGACTGGAACGAAGAGAATGTCGTCTGCCTGCAAGGTCACATCGGGGGACTTGGCTTCCAGCATCTGCTTGATGTGGACTGGAGTCTCGGTCATGCCGCTGGGGCCCTTGCGAATAATTCGCGCCCCGCCCATTTTTGCAGTACGGTTCGTGCCGCCAGCCAGGGCCAGAGCCTGCAACACGGTTAGCGTCCCGTTGTCCACCAACAAACCGCTGGGACGGCCCACGTCCCCCACCACGTAGATGATGGGCGCGCGCGGGATCGTGATGGTATCGCCGGGCAGGATGTCGATATTGCCGCTCAGATCATCGGCCAAGTTCCGGGGAAGGTCGATGCGTATCGGTTCCGGCAGATTCCGCCGGATGACCGCAATCTTGCGCGAGGCGGCTGCCGTAAACCCACCTGCCTCGGAGATGACCTCGTAGAGTTTGTGGTCCGCGACATCGGGGTAGATGCCGGCTTTCAACACTTCTCCCAGTATGGTGACGCCTTGAGACGCGGCCTCGTCTACAAAGATGGTTACGTGCGGATTGCGGACGAATCCCCCATCCGCCAGCCGCTTCTCGATCAGCGACTGCGCTTCCTCCTGCGTCAAGCCGTCCACATGGACGTAGTCGATGAGCGGCAGGTAAACGTCGCCAGAATTGCTGACTCGTACTTTGCTCGTCAACTCAGGTACGTTGTACACATTGACTTCAATCAGATCGGCCGGGCCCAGCATCACCATCCCCGACAGGTCGGCTGAGTCCTTTGCGGTATCGGGAGTTTTCGCCGCCGGTGTTCCAGTCACTGTTCCAGGCGTTGTTCCGGACGCTGTTCCGGACGCTGTTCCCGATGCACTCACCGCTGCCTGCGCCGGTGTTATAGCCGGTGGAAGCGCAGCAGGAGTCTCCGTCTGGGAACTGCTTTGAGGACTGTTGGCCGGTTGTTGGGCGGCCGCGACGCCCATTATCACAAAGAATACTGCGAGCATCTGGAACAAAACGCGGCATGAGCGAGTGCAACCCGAACTGCCCGACTCCATCAGAGGACCCCTGAAGTAATCACTGAGAATTTGACAGCAGTTTAGCACAGCTCGGCCCGTTCCAAGCCCGCTATCCGCAAGGCTTCCGATTAGTTTTCCACAGGTTTTTTCCGCGGGGCCGATTGAAAGTCCCATTCTGATACTGCTACAGTCTGAGCACCCACTAACGTCAGCCGGAATCTGTTTACGAACTGTTAACCGCGGGTCATTGTTGCGATACTTCTTGTTGCCATAATTTTCGGCGTGGAGCGGGCGTGCTTGCTTGCGCATGTTTGCTTCCTGAAGGTGACATAGTTGACGGGCATTTTCCTTGTAACGTTTGTTGTAGCGCTGCTGTCAGCCTTCATTCTGACGCGGTATGTTCGCGATTTCGCCAACGCCCACGGCTGGGTCGCGGTTCCCACCCAGGGACGTCACCTGCATTCCTCTCCTCTGCCGCGTCTGGGCGGCGTGGCCATTTTTCTTTCCTTCTCCGTTTGCATGGCCATGGCTTCGGTGTGGGCACTTCAGAGTCCCCGCCTGCACTCCGTGTTTTCCTTGAAGGCGCTACTCACGATTCTGGCTCCAGCCTCGCTGGTCTTTCTATTGGGGGTGTACGACGACCTCCGCGGTGTTGGTCCCTATTTCAAGTTCTCGGTGCAGGGCATTGCCGCAACCATGCTCTTCATCGGCGGTCTGCGCATCGTCAACATCCCAGTGCTGTTCGGCGACATCAAACTGCCCTGGTTCGTGGGATGGGCGGTTACCGTCATCTGGGTGCTCGCCATCACCAACGCATTTAACCTGATTGATGGTCTTGATGGCTTGGCTGCGGGTTCAGCCTTGTTCTCGACTCTGGTCGCGTTTGTGGTGGCCCTTCTGTCCGGGGCCTCCCTGGTCACCGTGATGAGCATCGCTCTGGCCGGCGCGATTCTTGGCTTTCTGCGTTTCAACTTCAATCCAGCGACCATTTTCCTGGGTGACTCCGGCAGCCTTTTCATCGGTTTCCTGCTCAGTGCACTGGCGCTCAAGGGAGCTCAAAAGGCTCCGACGATTGTTGCTGTCGCCATCCCGGTCGTCTCCTTCGGCTTGCCGATTCTGGAGACTGCACTTTCCATCCTCCGGCGTCTGATCAGCGGACGTCCCATCTTCACCGCCGATGCCGAGCATATTCATCACAAGCTCTTGCAGCATGGCATGACCCATCGCCAAGTCGTGATTCTGCTGTACGGCGTCTCCGCGGTTTTCGCAATGCTAAGCCTGTTCCTGTTGTGGCCGACTGGCAGTTCCCTCGGTCTGGTACTCGCGGTTTTGGGGATCGGCATCTGGATCGGCGTGCAGCATCTCGGCTATCTCGAGTTCGGCGAGCTGGCGCGCGTCGCCCACCGCACCCTCGATCAGCCCCAGATCTTCGTCAACAACCTGGCCATCCGCCGCGCCACCGAGGAACTCAAAGTCGCCCGCGATTACGATCAGGTTCGCCGCATCCTGACTGCCGCCTTCAGCAACAACGACTTTGACAGCTTCGAACTCAACCTCGACCTGCTCCCTGGTGAACCGGTTCCGTTCGAGACCGCCGACCCGTCGGCGCCCCGCCGCAGCCCAAACTCATTTCGCTGGAGCAAAGCCGGAACGCCCAAGGCGCTCGACAACTCCGCCATGTGGACCGTCGCTCTCAACCTGATCAGTTCCGGCAACCACCGCCGTGGCACGCTGACCGTGCATCGCCTGTACTCTCCGCGCCAACTTCAACTCGATATCAATCAACTCACCGCCACGTTTCCCACGGCCCTTGCCGATGCCCTCGACCGCACCCTGGCGCACTCGGCCCACGTGATCCCGCTGCCCGAGCAGGACACTTCCCTGATCGCCGCCCAGGCCGGGTAGGCACGCGTACTCAGGCACGCGCGTTCTCCGTCCCGCGCAAGCAGGATCGGCGCCATTTTGCAAATACTTGGGTTGAGGGGACGGGACTGGAAATGGCCAGAGGCCGCAGGCGTGCTTCCTGGGCCTAACAACGCTCTGAAGACGCAGCGGCACGCATCACACAATTTCTAGTGCGACGCGGGGCCCTTACAGGAAGAGTTCAGGGTAGAGCGTTGGCTACAACTTGGCGCTGGCGTAGGAGTTGATTTCGCAGTTCAGGCAAACTTCTTCAAAAGCTGGTGCTGTCCATTCCATGATTATTACCTCCAGTCAATCGTTCCGCGGCCGAACCGCGAACGTCTCTTTAGCATAGCCGACCCGCGGGATGAAATCAATGCCCCTCCACGAGAAACAAAAAGGCGCAACGCGCGGCCTGCACGCCCTTTGAGATGAGTTTACTCGACGAGGGGTTGCGAGATTCTGCATACCTGCTGAGCACTTGCTCTCCTCCGTGAACCTCCGTGTCCTCTGTGGTTAAAGCCTTTTCTTCTTCCATCTCTAAAGGCCTCGTTTTCCACACCCCGAACCAGTGCCGTCACTTTCTCCTTCTTCGCGATCTGTATACCTTCGTTGCACCGTGATCCAAGCGAGGAATCAGCAATCATGTTTCGCAAGACCGTATATGGCAACACTTTTAAGGACATCAATTTTGTTCCCCTGCAGTCCGCCACCTTCTGCGTGCAATGTGAGATGATCTGCACCAACAGCAAACCTTACTGTCTGGCCTGCGGCAGCCATGCGCTCCTCGGACTCTCGCGCGTGCTGGGCGGTTCGCTGCGCAACCAGCAGACCGCACATCTCATCACCGATCTCGAACTCAACGATCTCGTCCGCGACTTGCTGCGCACCGTGCCCGACCCGGAAGTTCTGAGCATGACAGATCGCAGAATAACCGACCATTCGCGCCTGCCATCACTCGCCCAGCGCAGTCAGCTCCGTGTCGCCAATGCCGCTCATCCCGCATCCGGCTTCCGC
>Ga0207108_1053_pt1 | contig 19284 bp, 16 predicted proteins | sample Alteio_BWMinHeat_76_FD_153562 | JGI IMG/M metagenome (GOLD analysis project Ga0207108, IMG submission 153562) | Enriched cells from forest soil in Barre Woods Harvard Forest LTER site, Petersham, Massachusetts, United States -... | ecosystem: Environmental > Terrestrial > Soil > Temperate forest >...
GACGGCGATCAGCAGCGTTGAGGCCGACGTCAAAAAAGGCAGCAGCCAGAGAAGGTACCACGGGAATACGGCGGGGGCGAACAAAAGACATCCTGCCATGGGCCAGGCAAATAGGTCCGGAGACGACTCAGGCGCTGCGCGTCTTAGCCGGGCTGCGGTCACTAATCCGACCAGCACTGCCAGCCCGGCCAGCAACTGCGGAGGCGCGACTCGATCGAGCATCGCAAACACCGGACCATTAAACCGGAAATTCTGCACATACGTACCAAGCGAGCCGATCGGAATGCGGCCGTGATTGAGAAATGGCAGGTACAGGAGTCCAACCACGGCTGCCGCCAGCGCCGCGTCGCGAATGCGAAGCCGCTTCCAGTAGAGGGGCAAGAGTACGATCGGCAGGAATTTCACTGCTATAGCCAGCCCCAGTGCGACGGCCGCAGTCGCCCGCCATCGGCGCAATAGCGCAGCCGCGGACACCGCCAAAAATAGCGCGCCTACAATGTCAATGTGACCGCTTCCCGCCACCTCAATGGCCAGCAATGGATTCCAGGCGAACGCCAGAACCAGGTGCGCTCCCTGCCGGGTACGACGCAAGATATCGAGCAATACGAAGCAAATTGCAAAATCGCAAAGTACAAATGCTACTTTCATTGCATATGTAGATTCGTGAATCGCGGTCAGTGCGCGAAAAAAAAGCTGCGCTCCTGCTGGATATGGGCTCGGCAGATCCGGGTTGTTCAAGTTGCGGGTTTCCGGAGTGTGGAGTCCTTGAGCGGCCGGATCGCTGGGAATGACCAGATAGGGGCTGTAGCCCAGCCGCTGCAGGCGGCCATCCCAAACGTACCGATGAATATCGTCATCGGCTCCCGGGGGAAGCCGAAGAAATTCAACGTGCCACACCGCGGCCAGGATGAGCCCAATGACGACAACGCGTCGGGAAACGCTTCGTTCAAATTTTGGCGTAGCGAAAAATTCACGGATCGCTAATAGGTAAGCGATTCCCGCAAGCGTCAAAGAAGCCATGAACCACGGTCCACCCCGATCGCCGAAGTTGCGTGAGCAGATCGTCAGCGCCACGCACAAAGTGGCGCCGACTACATACACTCTCCATTCAGGAGTGATCTTCACAATTCTCTTGCGCCCGTCCGCAACTGCGCTACCGCATGGCCCCACTCTTTCAGCCACCGCGCCGTGCGGGGCGCCTTTGCCGGAGCCAGACGCAACTCCTCTGCCAAGCGAGTCAGGTCGTCAGCTACATCAATATCGTAAAAAGGATCTGCGAAACCGATGGATAGCTCAAGAGCCCGTGCTCGCGATAGGAGTCTCTCCAGCGCAGTGCGGGTGCCCATCCCGTCGCCTGCGAAAAGCGTAGGGTGAGAAGCCGTCGCCCCGACGAGATAGTAGCCCCCGTCGCGGGTTGGTCCCACGACTACGTCGTGTGTGGCCAGAGTTTCGAAAGCGTCTTCGAGAACAGAACGCGGCAGGTGTGGACTGTCGCTGTTAAAGGCAATAACGCGTCGTTGATGACCTTCTGCGAAGTGCGCAAACACCGAAGTGAGGCCTGCAGCAAGACCTTCACCTATCTGGGCAACTACGCTCACTTCGTTGCCTGCCAACTTTGTGAGCTCGCTTATGTCCGAGTCCGGGCATATGATGGCAACTGCCACATCGTTCAATGACCGCGCCAGCGCCAGTGTGTCGTCCAGAAGGCAGCAATAGAAAGCGGCGACGGCCGCAGGAGCAAGGCCGGAAGCAAGGCGGGTTTTGACCTCGCCCGGCCTCGGCGCTTTCGCCATGATCACCAACACACGTTCACTACCTGGCCAACGCACGACCGTCTCGCTTGCAGATTTCATAGAATGTTGACGCGGACCTACGCTGGCCGTTGTGTTCCGGCTCTTCGATGCCGAAAATAATAGCGCATTATCAAGCTGAGAATGAACCAGGCGGCGCCGACCGTGCCCTTCAGCGTACCGCTGATCTTCGATTTTCCGATACGCGGGTAGTAGCTTACCGGGACTTCAATCACGCGGAATCCAGCCATGGCACCTTTGAGAATCATCTCAACCGCCCAACCGTAGGTGGTCTCTTCGAGCACGAGCGCGCGCAGTACGTCGGCGCGTCCGGCGCGAAACGGGCCGAGATCCGTAATGTTTACTCCGTAGAGAAGCCTGATCAGGCTGGCGGCCAGACGATTCCCAAATACCTGATGCCAAGGCAACGCTCCAGCAGAACGCTGCCCCTGCAGACGGGAACCGAGCGTGATGTCCGCACGCCCCTCCGTAATTGGCGCTAAAAGAACTGGCAGTTCGGACGGACGATCGCTGTAGTCGCCATCCAGGAACACAACCACGTCGGGGGAATTTGCCGCGGCCAGACCGGTAAGGCACGCTCGCCCATAGCCGCGGCGCGGTTCCTGGACCACGCGGGCTCCCATTCTCGCGGCGATCTCGGGCGTCCCGTCATTCGAATTGCTGTCAACAACGATGACCTCGGTCGTGAGGTCGGACGGCAGATCCGCCAAGACGCGCTCAATCGCCTGCGCTTCATTATGGGTAGGGATGATGACGGACACTCGCACAGGGCATCAGTTAAATCAACCACCACGGAGAAGTTGGCCACCGTTGCGCCAGCCAAGCATCAACTCCCCATCTTCGGCCGGCGCTTCCGATAGCAAGCCCGAACGATGCCAGCACAGGAACCAGCAGCTCCCAGATCCATGAGGTTCCCCACTCCGAAATCCAAAGGCTGCCGAGATAAAGAAACGCCACAAATGCGGCCGGTCGGGTAAGCAGACCGATGATGAGCAGGACACCAAGAGAGATCTCGGTCATGGCCTGCATAGGAGCAGCCAGCGCGGCGTGGTTGGCAACTAGGCCCTCGACCGCCTTCCACACAGCCGGCGAGTGACCCGACTTGATGTAGTAGTTGATCAGACCAGCGTACTCCGCTGGCTTGTAGAGGCCTTTTCCCAAATTCTCGAAGAAGACCGACACTAACATTGCCCCAATCGTGACGCGCACAATCGCTAGCCCGCTTGCGGCGGACAGCCGCTTCGTCTCACGTGGTCTCGGGCTTGGGTTCGTTCCCATGACACTCTCGCCCCCTGTGATGATGAACTTTGGGCGGACGACCAGCTTCGTTCGGAAGAACGGTAAAACATCCTATGCCGTTCTTCGTAGTATTTCCAGTGGATGTACAAAGAACATTCACATCGCTCACAGACGAACTGTATGGAGGCAATCCACACTCGGATGACTACCCCTAAACGCGTCTCTTGTAACTCATTCCAAACTTCCCGCTTGTCGACAATCCGGAAACTATCCATAAACGAGCTTCGGGGGAGATCTCCGGATCGTCGAAAGAGGACTTCTGGCTAACGTCCGTTAGAGTCGGGCGCCGGCCATAACTTCCGATTTGCCCGTTGCTGGGGCTATGCGTTGCTGACCTCGGCTGCGAGGCGGGTCCACTACAAAATCAAACAGTCGACTAGACAGCGCGGATGACAGTCTGTTGTTCAAACTTTTCGGAACATTTATTGAGGAACTCACCTCTGATCTCGAGCCGCTCGATGTGCTATGACCTTCCTCTGAACGTCTGCTAAGTATTTTCGCGCGTGCTCGCGTGTGTTGATCGACTGTACCCGCGTCAAAATCTGCGTTCTTTGATCCGGGGACATTTCGAGGTCCTGCCGAAGCGCCGAGTTGATAATCACAGGGAGTGTTCCCTGATCAACCGTTTCCTCCGGTCTGCTCGCCACCAACGTATTCAAGTCCCTGACGGCCATGCTCATTACGGGCTGTGCCGCTGCGGCGGAGGCGGGAGGCAAGCTTAAGGGCGTATCCTGCCTGGCCGTCTGGAAGGAAAGCAACTGACCTGGATTGTTGGCTTGACGGTCGCGGGCAGTGAGCGGTCCTGCCCCGAAAACTGTCTTGATCATGGCCAGAATGGAAGCATGATCGTACAACCTGTGGTCGATCGTATTCTTTGGAATCGATGGCGAGACTACGATTGCCGGCACGCGAGGCCCATATTGTTCGAATGTAAAGCCGTACTGGTTATATTTGCCCGTTGGCTGAGAGTCCCCGGGTGGCACCGCAGCAGGTGGGGTCACGTGGTCGTAGAATCCGCCGTGCTCATCCCAAGTGATGATCAAAACACTCGTGTCCCAAACGGCGGAATTTCGGATTGCCTCATAGATTTCCTTAATCAATGCTTCTCCGAGAGTGATGTCGGTGAGAGGATGCTGGGAGGTGCTGTTCCGGTACTCGTTCAACACGTCATAGCTCGGCTCGATGAAAACATAACCGTACGGAAAACTGCTCTGCCTCAGATCGCCGGCAAACTCGCTGTAGTGGTGAATGTCGAAAAGGCTGATTCCCTTGAGCGCGGCCACCATCGGAAAGTCGTCGCCCGCATAGATCCGGTGGGGTACGCCCTTCTGCTTGAGAGCGTCGAAGATACTGCCCGCCTTGAGCTGAAAGCCTCCAATTGTCTCCCATCCCACGATTTCCTGGGTGGTCGGACTATGGTCGAGACCGCCGGAGGTACCTGCATGGACGAACATTCGATTCGGCCAAGTAGGGCCCGGCATCGATGCATGCCAGTTGTCGCAGACAGCGAACTCCTCGGCTAACGCCGTAAGAACGGGAAGCTGCTCCGGAGAGAAACACTTCAAGACCTCTCCCGGGGTGGCGCTTCCTCCACTGGCGGCATAAGAAGCCACAAATCCACTCTTATCGATAGACGGATAAGCTCCGCCCGGCGGATAATTTGTGCCAGGCCCACAAAGTTGCACTAGAACATTCGTAAACTCGTGGCCAGGATCGGCCGGCATCACAAGATCGGCACCCTTCGAAACGGTATACGTCGAGCGATTAAAGACATTCGATTCGCTTCCCGTCAGGCCATTCACTCGCGTCGGTTCGCCAGTTTGGGCGTCACGCCCGCTGATCATGGAGAAGCCGAGCATGTGATCGAAGGCCCGGTTTTCAAGCATAAGCACGAAGAGATGTTGTACGGACATCGAAAACGTTCACCTCTAAGTTCTTCAAAATGGGTCCGACCGCTGCCTTCCGTAGGGCCATTGCATAATATGACCGCCTCTGGTGATCTAGGCCGCCTTCTTCTGCTTCGCCTTCAACAGGACATGGGGACGGACTACATCATTGAGGTTACGCCGTTGCGAGGGGACCAGCATTCCTAATTTCTTCGGTGGTGGGCGCACTCGACCGCGTCCGCGAAGACCTTCTCACGAAATAGGATTTTCGGCTAGACTCAGGGGCACAAGTTTCAAATCCGCGCTCCCTGGCAGGCAGATTGGAAGTCATACTCGGAGTGGGGCGGGGAGAGGCGTTAGCGATGAAGCGAACCTGGAACTGGGCAGTATGGACCGGCGATCAGAGGCGTTCGTGTCGTAAGACAGTGAAAAGGAGAAGGGGGCCTTGAGGCGACCTGAGCCGCCCCGATAAGCTTACCGTCTCTCCAGGGCTGACGGTAAATCATGACTTTGCAGCGAGAAGCAATTCGCGTAAAGAACCTGGACGTGCGTCTCGGGAATTGCACTAAACGGCAGAACTGGGATTCACTGGGCCGATGTTGGCAGACCGATTCGCCGCAGCAGGTCGGCGTAGCGGGGGTCGCTTCGCAGCGGGTCGAGTCGGGGATCCACCCCGAGGAGGGGCATTCAATCCGAACGATCCCGATAAGCCTTTTCCAGCCAAGTGAACGCGTGCTCTCTCTCGCCGAGGGTTGCGTATACGCAAGCCACATTAAACCCACAGATATACCGCTGACGTACCTGTCCCTCTAGACCGCCGAGCATAGCCCGAGCCTTGTTCTTGTTGCCGGCCAAGGCATACGCGGAAGCGATTTGGGCCAGAATCACGGGATTCTGCGAAGTCCTCACCGCTCGGTCTGCGGCCGCAATGGCTTCTTCCGGGCGGCCTAACTCAGCATACGACATTGCGGTCACACGATCATCCCCCGGTGGGGTTGCGGCCTGGATTGCTTCCTGATAGCGTCGCGCGAGAAACAGTAAAAACGCCTTGTTAATGTGGGATTGCCCCGAGAAGGGATCGATTGAGTCTGCGCGATTGAGTTCTTCGCCGGCTTCTTCGGTGCGACGAAGGGTCAGCAAATAGTGGGCGTAGCCGGTGTGCGCCCGAGGCAAGTTGGGGTTGAGCTCAAGCGCGCGGTGGAATTCACGCTCTGCTCCTGGCCAGTCCCAATCAAAGTTAAGCTTGACATAACCCAGCGAAGCGTGGGCCTCGGCAAGCGAATCGTCGATTTCAATGGCCCTTACGGCGGCGGCTTTCGCCTTGGGCATCACCTCTAATGGAGCCCTCAGGATTGTGCTCTGGTCATAATAGGCATCTGCCATTCCAGCATAGGCCAGCGCTTCGTTAGGATCGTTGGCAACGGCCTGCTGGAATTTCTTGATGGCTTCTCCGATGCCCTCTTCAGTTCCCTTGCGCAGTTCATAAAGGCCGCGAAGATAGAGTTCGTGGGCTGCGGGATTGACCTGGCGCGCGGTTGTGAGGTGCCCGTGTTCTTGCGGAGTTAATTCAATTCTGACTTCATTGGCGATTGCTTGGGCCACATCGTCCTGCAGGGCCAAAACGCCACGCAAATCGCGCTCGTAGCTTCTTGCCCAAAGATGCCGGTCCGTGGATGCTTCGATTAACTGGGCCGTGATCCGCACCTGATTGCCCACTCGTTCCACCGATCCTTCTACGACGGCATCCACGTGCAATTCACCTGCAATCTCCGGCAGTGTCTTTTGGCTGTTCCTGTAGTGCATTGCCGACGTCCGCGAAATCACTCGCAGGGCACTGATTTGGCCGAGGGTCGTTGTGAGCTGTTCTGTCATACCATCGGCAAAATAATCCTGCTCAGCGTCACCGGACAGATTCGTAAGCGGAAGGACCGCCAATGATCGAATGCCTGAAGCATCGGCAGCGGCACGCTTGGACTGCCACCTCCGCGCAACCCACAGTGAACTGAGGGCCAGCAAAGCCGCTGCCAGGAGGGCGATGCTAGCGGGCAAAGCAATATGTCGTTTCCGCGCACTGTCGCCTTTCTCCAACGCTTTGTTGAGGATGTCTGGTGCATCGGTGAGCGCCGCCAGCGCGAATGCCAGGTCCGACGCCGACTGGAATCGTTGCTCCGGATTTTTCTCCAAACAGCGACGCACGATCCGCTGCATTGCAGGGGAGAGGCCGGGACTGATCTGCGAAATCGCCGGCGGGTCCTCATTCAGGATCGCGGCCATCGTTTCCGGCGAAGTCGGCTTCTGAAAAGCGCGCTTACCCGTCAACATTTCGTACAGAATCGCTCCGAAGGCAAAAATGTCGGCGCGATGATCCGCATTCTGTCCCCGCACCTGCTCCGGCGACATATAGCCGACCGTGCCCATCACCAAGCCCGGCTCGGTTTCGCTGCCAATCGTCAGTGCACCCTGTTCGGAGGCCGGTTGCGGCTGCGTCAGCTTCGCCAATCCGAAGTCGAGAATCTTGATGCGTCCATCCTTGGTGAGAAACAGGTTCTCTGGCTTCAAGTCGCGATGCACGATACCTTTTTCATGCGCTGCCGCCAGACCTTGCGCGATCTGCACCCCGTAATCGATGACTCGCCGCTGCGCAACACGGCCGCGCCTGATCGGCTCGCGCAGCGGTTCTCCTTCCAGCAACTCCGAAACCAGGTAGGGTGTTCCGGCATACGTACCCAGTTGGTGCACGGCAAGAATGTTCGGATGATTCAGAGCCGCCGCGGCCATGGCCTCCTGCTCGAAGCGCCGCAAGCGTCCAGGATCGGTGGAAACGACAGCGGGCAGTACTTTGACGGCGACATCTCGCCGCAGGCGCAGATCGCGCGCCCGGTAGACTTCGCCCATGCCTCCTACCCCGAGCAACGATTGAATTTCGTAGTCCCCGAGCCGGGTACCTCTTTCGAGCTTTGTGGACAGTGGGGTAGAGTGCAAGAAATTGGTCTGCGCCTGTTGGTCCGCCGCCAGCAAGGATTCCACCTCGCGGCGCAAGGACTGATCCGAGGCGCAGGCTTGATCCAGATAAGCGCACCGCTTTGCGGAATCCATTGGCAGCGCGGCTTCCAGGACGGTTCTGATTTCCTGCCAGCGTTCCCCAGTCATGATGAAGCGTTCCTGTTCAACTGCCGGTACAACCACGCCCGTGCCGAAGCCCACGAGCGCTCCACCGTCGCTTCGGACAGCGACAACACGTCAGCCGTTTCCTCGATCGACAGGCCACCAAAGAAGCGCAACTCTACGATGCGACCTTGCCGGGCATCCATGGAGGCAAGTTCTTTGAGGGCATCATCGAGATTGACGAGATCAACGTTCTTTGATGGAAGTTTCAAGGCTTCGTCGAGCGCGAGTTTGTAGCCGCCGTCGCGCTTAAGCGAACGATGTCTTCTTGCATAATCCACCAGGATTTGCCGCATCAACTGCGCTGACACTGCGAAAAAGTGTTCCCGGTTCTGAAACTCAATCGCACCCTCGACCAGCCGGAGATACGCTTCATGTACGACCGCGGTGCTTTGAAGTGTGTGATCGAGGCGCTCCCGCTGCAGGTAGTTGTGTGCCACCCGGCGAAGCTCGTCGTAGACCAGCGGCAACAGCGAGTCAAGGGCCGCGTGGTCGCCTTCTCTCCATCTCCGCAGTAGCTCGGTAACTTGGTTGGATGTGGTGCCCGGCAAATGCTGGCCCCCAGTCTGCGGACCGGACTCGCAGAATTTCGCCCGACGATACCCCAATTTTGGACTTAAGTCAACGCGATGAAAACAGAGGGGTTTTCGCAATTTTAGCCGAAACCCCGAAAAAATAATTTCGCGCTCCGTGAGGGAGTTGACCTCTGCTTTGCGCTTCTTCCCAGTAGCAAGGGAACGAGCACCTTAGGTGTGACGAAACAGAGAAGTGGATTCCTAACTCACTTTGGAGGCCGGTCATGCGCGCCAGAATCGTGCTTAGTTGGATGTTGCTGTTCACTGTGTTCTCCGCGTTGTCTCGCGCACAAGTGGTGGTCACCGATGACGCCAACACATCGTCGTTCTCCCCGAAAACAAATTACGGGAGCAGCATCGCGCTGATCGTCTGTTCGGGATCGAATACGTATATAAAGTTCAGCTTCGCCAACCTGCCCTCGGGCATGAACGGCTCCGGCATTTCCGGGGCCAATGCCGTGCTCTATGTGGACGCGGTGCTCACCTCCGGCACGATGGATGTTTATGCTGTCAACGGCCCCTGGTCGGAGGGCACGATCAACTACAACAGTGAACCAGTGCTGGGCAACAAGATTCTGAGCGCTGTGTCGGTCAGCAAAACCGGCTACCTGTCGCTGAACCTGACTTCGACGGTGCAGGCCTGGCTGAATGGGACGCTGGCCAACAACGGGATTGCGCTGGCGCCCACTTCCGGCAGCGCGATCTCGGTCTCCTTCGACAGCAAAGAGAACGTCTTCACCAGCCACACCGCGCAACTGAATCTTGCGCTGGTATCGGCGGGTCCTCAGGGACCACAAGGACCTCAGGGACCCCAGGGACAACAAGGTCTAGCCGGATCGCAGGGAGCCACTGGGTCCGTGGGACCGGCGGGCGCGACGGGACCTCCCGGCCCGGCGGGACAACAGGGGATCCAGGGGTTGACGGGATTGACAGGCGCAACTGGTGCGGCGGGGCCAGCAGGACCAGCAGGGGCGAACGGAATTGGATTTAATTTCCGCAACGCGTTTGACAACAGCACGTCCTACGCAGTGAACGACGTTGTCACCTACAGCGGCGCGAGCTATGTGGCGACCGCGGCCAGTCAGGGGCCAAACAATCCCACGCCCGATCAGAATTCATCGGCGTGGAGCGTCATGGCCGCGCAGGGTGCGGCGGGCGCCGCAGGAGCCGCCGGTCCCCAAGGGCCAGCAGGAGCTCAAGGACCAGCAGGTCCTGGCGGTGCTCAGGGAGCCCAAGGTCCCCAAGGTTTGCCGGGACTGACGGGATTGACAGGTGCAACTGGTGCGGCGGGCCCGGCTGGACCCGCAGGTGCGAATGGAACCGGATTCAACTTCCGCAACGCGTTTGACAACAGCGCGTCCTACGCAGTGAACGACGTTGTCACCTACAGCGGCGCGAGCTATGTGGCGACCGCGGCCAGTCAGGGGCCAAACAATCCCACGCCCGATCAGAATTCATCGGCGTGGAGCGTCATGGCCGCGCAAGGTGCCAACGGGGCTACGGGACCGCCGGGCCTCGCGGGATCCCAAGGACCGACTGGGAGCACGGGACCGAAGGGACCAGCGGGACCGCAGGGACCAGCGGGACCCACGGGCCCGAGTCATGGTTATTTCGTCAGTGGTGTCGGGCGGTCGACTTGCGACTCCTATCCCGGTTGCTTTTCATCGCAACTAGCCTTGCCGGCAGGTAGCTACATCATCACGGCGTCAGTCGTCATCTTCCCCGACATCCAATCGAGCAACGGCTCGGCCGTAACATGCGAACTTGACGGCCAGAACGCCACCTCTTTGTCCCTTAATGTGCCCTATCTTTATTTCGCGGGCTCGAACGCTACGCTGATTGATTATCACAGCGGCCAAGGCTTTATTGCCTCGGTGTATTGCTACGTCACTGCTGGTTTAACACCCGTCATGAGTAGCGCCCAGGTTTCTGCAGTGCTAGTCGGTGGGGTGAACTGAGTTGGCTTCTTCCTGTTAATCGCCTTATTCGCCCGGCTGCCCCATTCCTCGCGTTGTCTGCGAGAAGTGGGGCGAACTAAGCTCGCCTACCCTGATTCCTGGCCTAGGTCAACCTTGAAAAACAGAGGATCTTCGGGGATCCCTAACCCTCTTAAGAAAAATTTCCCTTTCCGGTGAGGGAGTTGACCCCTCGTTTGCGCTTCTTCTCAATAGCAAGGAAACAAAACACCGAGAGAACTCTTGGAGGATGTCTATGAGAAACTCAGGAAACAGGTTGCAGGTTGCCAAGCTCGTGTACATCTTCACGCTGATGCCGGCGTTGCTCGTGCTCAGCGCCGACAGCGCCGCGCAGTCGATCCCGAACCCGCGCATGCGTGGCATGACCACAATGCAGGACCACCACAGTCATCCCCAATCGCGACAGACTGTCCTCAGACCCGCCATGGATGAACCCAGCGGGACAACTTTCACATTCTCTTCCGTTGACGTGCCGGGCGCCTCTAATACGATAGCCACGGGCATCAATGCACGCGGAGTCATCGTCGGGATCTACTACGATAGCGCCGGCAACGAGCACGGCTTCCTGCTGAAGAACGGCAACTTCTCCACGGTGGATGTACCCGGCAGCCTGGTTGGCGTGTCCGGGACGCTGCAAACCGAGGCCAATGGCATCAATGACGGGGGCGCCATCGTCGGCGACTATTTTGCTCCTCCGGGAGCGCCCGGAGCCCCAGCCTGCACAACCGACACGCCTCCCTTCTCGCCCCAGTGCCGGCGGGGATTTCTCTACCGCAACGGTCAATTTTCTGATGTGCTGGTGCCCGGCAAGAAAGGCTCTGTCCCGAACGCCATATCGCCGGACGGAACTATCTACGGTTGCGATCACGACGACGACTATTTCACTTCGATGGTTGGTTTTGGCCGCATCGGCCTCGACACGTTTATCACCCTGGATACCGGTGGAGCCGAACTGAAGAACCCCACGGAATCGGTGTTGGGGTCGATGAACAACGGCGCTACTCCCGATGGGTCCATCATCATCGGTCTTTATGTCGATCCTCCGAATTCAAGCGGGCAATACCGCGGCTACATCGTCGATCACGGCTTGTTTATCCCTTACGACATTTCTGGCAGCGTGGCGACGCAGATTTGGGGCATCAACGCTGCTGCAGATTTCGTAGGACTCTACGATGACGCCAATGGCAACGAACACGGATTCCTGCAGCGCTGGGGCGAAGACGCGCCGCTCACGATTGACGTCCCCAGCGGACCGCCGTTCAACGCGACTCTCACCGATGCGTTCGCCATCAACCACCGGGGCGAGATTGTCGGCCTCTACATCGATGCAGCGGGAAACCTCCACGGCTACCTGGCGGTGCCCCAGAGACACGATGAATAGGGCTCGGAATTCTCAGAGGCGGCCGACCGGTTTTCGGCGGCCGACGTGCTCGAGGAGTGATCTTGGTTTGAGAGCTCGCTTTTCGCGAAGAGTAGGGGCTTAGGAGTTACCACGCCTCTCGGATCGCCGCCAGTCCTTGAAGGTAATCCTTATCCTCGATCCTGCTCTGCACCCCGAACTCGGACAGGAGCGTCATCATCTGTCCGACCGGGACTCCCGCAAGCTCGGCAGCTCTACCAAGCGAAGCATCGCTTTTTTATATCGTTCCATCGCGAATAAGACTCTGCCCCGGGTGACCATGTCCCGCACGGCCTGTACGAGACATTTTCGCCCGCTGCGTTGTGATGGTGCGAGCTGTACCAGGCCAGGTCGGCGCGCTTGATGTAAGCCGGGGTAAGACCAGTCATCTTTCCGTAATTGTCACTGGAGGTGTCTCCTGAACTCCATTGGCGGTCATCCCACTGTCCGATGAATCCGCCCCAGTCCTGGATGTTGAGTTCAACTTTCTTTTCTCCAACTTTGAATGTTGCCTTTTCGTCGCCGTGCGCCGAAGCCGCAAGAAGATAGACCCGGTTGTGCTGGCCCGCGGGAAAATCAATCGTCTGGCCATTCGCCACCAGCGCGTTGGGAACGCCGGTTTTGGCGGAGGCGAGTTTGAATTGCACGTCGTTGAAGATAATTTGTGCGGGAAGCATTTCCGCGGCGAGCGAATTACCCTCGCGGTCGAATCCGCCGGCAGCGTGCATGCCATCGTCGCTGGCGGTAGCGAGGTCATAACTCAGCGACACCGGCACCGAATGTATCGGCGCAATCTTGGTCCGCGGGGCGGCCAGTCGAACCGCGAAGGTGCGCGGCTGAGGCTGAACGTCTAAACTTCTGAACTACGCGGTCATTCCAGAGTGGCGTCGCGCATGGGCTAGCAGCAAAAAAAAAGCCCCGCATCGCTGCGAGGCTGGGTCGTGGCAATGAATGACCTCACTTTCCCGTGCCCTTCAGAGCCGACGTCTGCGGACTATTGCTGGCGCTGTCGCTGACGTTTAGCTGGCCAGTAGTGGTTCCCGTTTGCGTCGGCGTGAACGTTACACTGATTGTGCATCTGCCCTTGGCTACCAGGCTCGTCGTGCACGTCGTCGCCGAGACCGCAAAATCTCCGGTTGTCGAAATCGCGATGCCGGTCAGCACCACCGTCTGATTATTGGTCAAAGTGAACGTCTTCGCGGGGCTAGTCGTCCCCACTGATTGCGTCAGGTATGTAGCGCTGGTCGGAGTCAGCGCTGCCGGCACGATGCCGGTGCCCGACAACGCTATCGTCTGCGGATTGTTTGCCGAATTATCGGTGAAGGTGAGCGTACCCTTCGCCGCTCCCAAAGCGGTCGGAGTAAAGGTCACTTCCACTTTGCACTTCGCGCCCGCGGCGAGCGTTGTTCCACAAGTTTTCGAGGAAATTGCGAAGTTGGCGCTCACCGTAATGCTGTTGATGGTCGCTGAGGTTGCACCCGCGTTGGTCACGGTCACCGCCTTGGCCGCGCTAGTTTCGTTGATGGCCTGATTGCCGAAGTTCAGCGAAGTGGGCGTTACTGTGAGCGTGGAACCGTTCACCTGCTGCGTCACCGCCTGCGAATTGCTGCCCCAGAAGTTGGCGTCCCCGCTGTAACTGGCCGTTATGCTGTGCGATCCGGCGGTCAGAGCCGAGGTAGTATAGACAGCCTGACCATTCGAAAGCAGCGTCTCAGTGCCCAGCGTGGTGGCGCCGTCGAAAAAGATCACGGTGCCTGTGGGGGTTACGCCAACCGGCGGGGTCGCGAACACCGTCGCCGTGAACGTCACCGATTGACCCAGATTCGACGGATTGGAGGCCGACGCCAGACCAGTCTCCGTTAAGGACAGAGTGACGGTGAACACATACGCCGCCATGCCGCCAATGAATTGCTGTGCCACGCCGGTCGAGTTTGCATCCTGGCCATCGCTGGCGAAGGCATAGAGGATGTGCGTGCCTCGAGACAAGGTAGGCGTGGTCAGTGTGAAGTAAGGTGCTGTGCCAGAGGCTTGCGACCACGGGCCCTGCCACGTGTCCAACTGATACCAGACCGCTTGCGGCGTGGGCGCGGTTGGGTACGCGCTGATCGCTTCCAGATCAAACGTCGGCGTCGTGTTCTGGGTAAAGTTGCCATACAGGGCGTCAATCGTCGTGAGGAGCGGGTTTTCCTGCGCCTGCTGTTCGGTAATTTCTGCGATTGTGCCGGTGTTGCTGTTAGTCACATAAAGTGTGTTCGTGACGGGGTTGACGGCAGCGGCCTGCTGACTCGGGCCGTAAACAGAGGTGGGAATGTTGATCGCAGTGGTTGCGTTGGTAACGCCATTAATTACGGTAACGCCGCCGGTCATGCCCTGGCACTGGTATCCGCAACTGACCGTATAGATGGTATTGGTGACCGGGTTGACGGTGATGGCGGCGGGTATGTAAGCGGATACCGCGGTGGTTGCGTTGGTACTACCGTTGATTACTGTAACCGTGTTGTAGCTAAAGGCGGCTGCGTAGATCATGTTCGTGACCGGGTTGACGGCCAGCAGCATAGGTCCGCTGATTCCAGTGAGGTTAGTTGTCGCGTTGGTTGCACCATTGATCACAGTCACCGTGTTCGCGTTTGGCTGGGCCACATAGATCATGTTCGTCACGGAGTTGACGGCAATGTCGTAAGGGATGGCAGCCAGGCTGATGGTGGCTTCCACGGTATTGTTGGTCCCGTTGATCACGGTGACGTTGTTGCTGTTCTCATTGGCCACATAGATCATGTTGGTCACCGGGTTCAAAGCCATAGCCCACGGGTTGGTCCCGGCGGGAATCGTGGTCGTTGCGTTGTTTGCGCCGTTGATCGCGGTTACATTGTTGCTGGCCCAGTTGGCCACATAGATCATGTTGGTCACCGGGTTCACCGCTATGGCGTAGGGATTGCTCCCGACCCTCACACTAGTGGTTGCGTTGGTTTCTCCATTGATGACGGTGACGCTATTGGGATAACCGGTGTTGGTCACATAGATCATGTTCGTCACCGGGTTGACCGCGATCGCATAAGGTTCGCTTCCCATCGCGATCTCATTTTCAGTCCATCCGGTAGCACCGTTAATGACCGAGACCGAATTGGACTGGGAATTCGTGACATAAATCAGATCGGTGGCAGAATTGACGGCGACCGCCGCGCCGTAGATGTCTGATCCCGTTGGGGCGGTCTGGACAGAGTAGGCCGCACCGTCAATGACGGTGACGTTGTTGCTGCCGCTGTTGGCCACGTAGGCCGTGTTCGTCACTGGGTTGACGGCGACAGCGGATGGCGCGGTTCCGGTGCTCAGCGTGCTGGTCGCGTTCGTCGCTCCGTTGATCACCGTGACGTTGTTGCTCCCGTCGTTGGCCGTGTAGATCATATTGGTCACCGGGCTCACGGCAATGGCGTAGGGCTTGGTCCCAGCGGCGATCGTGGTGGTCGCGCTCGTCGCTCCGTTGATGACGGTGACGTTATTGCTGCCGTAGTTGGCCACATAGATCATGTTGGTCACCGGATTAACGGCGATGGCTTGTGGATTGCTACCAACGCTGATCTTGGCGATCGCGTTGGTCGCTCCGTTGATCGCGGTGACGGTGCTCTCCCCGGAGTTGATCACATAGATCATGTTGGTGATCGGGTTGACGGCCAGCTCACTGGGCTGGACGCCATCCGTGTTGACCGTGGTGGCGGCATTGGTCACGCCATTGATCGCGGTGACGTCGTTGCTGTTGTAGTTGGCCACGTAGATCATGTTGGTCGTCGGATTTACCGCTACGCCCACTTCTAAAGTGCCGGCAGCGACAGTCGTGGTCGCGTTGGTCTCGCCGTTGATGACGGTAACGTTATTAAGGCCATTGCCCGTATCGGCCACATAGATGGTATTTGTGGCCGGGTTTACGGCGACGCCATTAGGGTACCCCCCTACGTTGATGGTAGTGGTGGCGTTAGTCGCCCCGTTGATGGCGGTGACGGTGCCGTCGAAATGGTTGGCGACGTAGATGGTATTCGTGAGTGGGTTGACGGCTATGGCAAGCGGGTAGCTACCGACGCTGACGGTTGAGGTCACGTTAGTCTCGCCATTGATCACGGTTACGTTATCGCTACCGTTGACCACATAGATCATGTTGGTCGCCGGGTTGACAGCCACGGCATTGGGGGTGGTGCCCGCGGCAATTGTGGCCGTCACCCACTGGGCCTGGAGCCCTTGAGCTGCGAACAATAGAACTGCGAAGACAACTGAGACAACCACCACGATTTTTTGTCTCGAGATTTTACGCATAGCCTCTTGCCTCCTTCGTCGGCATACACCAAGAGCGGAAACGGCTCGGTCAGAAAGCATTTCCGTGGCGGCCTAGATCACAGTGTCGGTGTTGAACCTCACGCAAAATGTCCACCCTTTGGACGGAACGGTGTAGCCGGGCACGCGCCAATGCTGTTCCAACTCGTTGCAAAGCTGGATATCTTCACTGGTTTCTTCCATCTCCTCCAGGTTCGATTTTCGAATGTTCCCTGAGGAGGCTGGGCTGGCGAAGATTCCCTCTCTACTTTAAGAAAGCGGGAACGGCGAGCAAAACACGACATGTCAGGCAAAAAAGTTTTCCGTAGCTGCGAGGCCCGGAGGGCAGATCAGTTGAAGCAGACTTGCGCTACTATCGGTAGTTTCTCGGCAGGAAGACAGGGTAAGTCAATCAAAGAAAGGGACTTGCACGACTGCCTTGGAAGTCAGTTGGCGAACAATCCCATTTCACTCCCCCGAAGGCTCACAGATAATCATGCCCAAACTGGCAATCGAGCGTCTGTTCGAACGTGCACAAGTCTCGAAATACTCGCGCCCTTGTCGGACTCGATCAACTGTCGCGAATCCCCGTTACACTCTTTGACCTTAGATTTTCCGAAGAGAGCATTATGAAACAGTCTCCTTGGCTCCATTCCCCCTAAGCTCGGTGTAGGAGACAAGACCATGCCATTATCCGAAAACGTTCGCCCCTTACTTGCAGCTCGCGCCGCTACCGATCCTAACGCCGCACGGCTGCTGGAAATGTTCGCAAAAGCCGATGAGATCTTGAGCGAGCGGTCGCTAGAGAAGATCGTGGATGTCGAAAGGCCCAGACTCGCGTAAGTGCCCCCGGATTGCTGTCGTAACATCGCCATTTCACTCATCATGGCGTTGCGCTGGGCACTTGAGTGAGATTGACGGCTAACAGAAGTCATCTGTCTGCAGCATAATACTGAACATCGAACCACAAATTGGCGCTGGCGACCGACACCCTCCGCTGATTGCGGCGCTTCTGTACGGTGGCGCGGTGGCGATGGTCCTCATCGTGCATCTCGCCACCAACGACACCCTCGGCTTCCATACCGACGAGCTTTACTACATCGATGCTGGCCGTCACCCCGCGTTCGGATATGTCGACTTTCCGGCAATCGTCCCGTTGCTCGCACGTCTGGAGACCGATCTTCTGGGAGCCACGCCATGAAGCCTCCGCCTGCTTCCGACCTCAATTCACACCAATTTCATTCGTCTGTCACGCTGGGTTTACATCCATGCCGCATCATTCTCCTCTGGGTCCGGGGCGGGCGCACATTACAACTCTGGAGGACGCCGTGAAACACTTTCGAATTCTGCCGATCAGCATCACGCTGCTGTCGTTCATTAGCATACTTCCAGCCGTAGCCAGCGCTCAAATGAGCAACGTAAAGACGGTGTGGGTGATCCTGATGGAAAATCACAATTGGACCGGCAATAACGCCGGTGCAGCATTCGGTGCGCCGGATCTCAAGGGCAATCCGCTAGCCCCGTATGCCAACGGCGTGCTGCTCAGCACTTCGGCGCACGCGGAGCAATATTACAACCCGCCCGGCAACCATCCCAGCCAGCCTAATTATTTGTGGTTGGAAGCCGGCAGCAACTTCGGAGTCCTCGCAGATACCCAGCCCGGTCAGCCCCAATTGAACACACACGCTCATTTAACAAGACTTCTCGAAGAAGCAGGGATTTCCTGGACCGCGTATGCGGAGCCCGACTTTGGCAGCCCGGTTTTCGACACCTGCCCGCTGGATTTCACGTACTTCGATGTGGAACATCTGGCTTTCGTGTATTTCAACGATGTCAACCACAACTTGAACCCAAAGTCGGCGGAATGCATAAAGCACGTCCGGCCGTATTATCAACTTGCGACCGACCTAGCTAACCATACCGCGGCGCAGTACAACTTCATCACTCCAAACCTCTGCCATGACGGCCACGAGGGTATTTCTCCGTGTGACGCGCTTGAAAGTAAGAACAACACGTTGAGAGCGGATACGTGGCTTTCGCAAAATGTGCCCTTGATTCTGGAGTCGGACCAGTACAAGCAAGGTGGCGCCCTGTTCATCATCTGGGATGAGGCCGAAGACAACGGGGCCTACAGCGATGGGCCGATCGGGATGTTCCTGCTTTCGCGGTTTGCCAAGGGAAGCGGTAACACGGGTTACAGCAACAGCATCCCCTACGACCATAGCTCCACACTGAAAACGTTGCAGGAAATCTTCCACGTGACGCCCCTTCTAGGCGCTGCCGCTTATCCTGAAACGATCGATCTAAGCGACCTTTTCAAGCAGTAAGCGTGTAGCTTGATCGGGGACGTTTGAAGCGTCGCCTGGTGAGCATGGGACGACTAAAGGGTCGCAAAAGGATTACCGATAGCGCTCACATCGGCCTACCCGGAAATCCTTTCGCGACCCGTTTTTCTGATGTTCCAGAGAAGATACCACTGAAAATGCCCGCAGTTGTCGAAATATCCCCATTACACTCAAAATGCCCGGAACAGGGGTTCTGAGTGTTATCGGCCTGGTCGCAACAGTTGAGGGGAGCAATTGTGACAGTTGCCGGAAGGACACAGCGGGTGCTGGGCCTAGTAGCCGGGTCACTCTTCCCCCGTGTGACGTGAGACGCGGATCATTGACATTCCCTGATCTTGGGCCCTACGGTTTGACAAACTGGGCCGGGATCAACCGCACCTGGTGCCCTTGTTCGCGGAGCGCGGTTCCCACAAAGTGTGCTCCGGCACATGCCTCGAGACCAATGAGCGCGGCCGGTAGGTTCGCAGTGTAGGCCAGCAGTTGCGGGCGAGAGAACTTCTTACGCAGCAGAACCTTGTTACATTCTCCC
>Ga0207108_1070_pt1 | contig 18947 bp, 20 predicted proteins | sample Alteio_BWMinHeat_76_FD_153562 | JGI IMG/M metagenome (GOLD analysis project Ga0207108, IMG submission 153562) | Enriched cells from forest soil in Barre Woods Harvard Forest LTER site, Petersham, Massachusetts, United States -... | ecosystem: Environmental > Terrestrial > Soil > Temperate forest >...
ATCGTCCGCCGCGCTATCACCGAGCCCCTGCGCATGATCGCCGAAAACGCCGGCGAAGAAGGCGCAGTGGTTCTCGGCAAGGTGCTGGATTCGAAGGAAACCAACTTCGGCTACAACGCCTTCTCCAACGAATACGAGGATCTGGTCAAAGCAGGCGTGCTCGACCCGACAAAGGTCGTCCGCACCGCCCTGCAAAATGCCGGATCCATCGCCAGCCTGATGCTCACCACCGAAGCCCTGGTAGCGGAGATTCCCGAAAAGAAGGAAGCTCCCGCCCCGGGTGGACACGGTGGCGGCGGCATGGGGGATATGTACTAGGACCAGCCGTCCAGGCAGACGCGCCTTCGGCGCAAAATCAAGCCCCGCTCGCAAGAGCGGGGCTTTTCTTGTGCAGGGAGGGAGCGAGACTAGGGGTCCGCGCTAGGCGGATCTCCTACTTGCAGAATGAGAGTGATAGTTGATCGAACTAGCGGCAGGCCCGAACTAAATCCACAACCCTCTGCGCTGATTCCTGCACCGTCTGGCCTGTCGTTCTCATGTTGAAGGTCTTATAGAACCCCGCCAACTCATTCACGCCTTTCTTCGCCAACTTAACCTGTGCGAGATGGAAGAGGCATATTCCCTGCGCGAGCGAGCCAGTGCTTCGGACCCTTTTCGTAAACTGACAGAGAATAACTTCCTTCTCCTTTTCGAGCTCCCTCCGAAGATCGGCAACTGTTGTGAATCCGGCATAGCGTAACTCCTCTGCGAGCAGCTTGCCCCTCGCCGGTGAGTACAAACTCGCCGCTCCGTGTTTTGCCATCGCCATGTCTAGCTCCAAGCAGAGTTTATCCGTGCGGCAAAACGCAACGATGGACAGATCGTCGATTTCCACTTGGGAGGGCTCTACTCCGATCTCGTGTTCGACGCGGGCAGCGTAACTTTCTAGCTCCTCCCTGATGCTCTTGAACTCCTGATCGCCCATTTCTAGCAGACCGGCCAAACGAGAAAATCGCCTTCGGATCGGGGAAGGCACCGTGGTATTGGGCTTATACCCTAGGTCGTGCTCAATTTCCGCCCAGGCATGCTGCAGGATCGATCTGATCTGGACCTCGCACTGGGCTCCGGCGTACCGGCGGTTTTCTGCAAGCTTGAGCCGCTCGGCGTGGAGACCGCAGATGTAGTGCAATGAGAGATAACCGAAGCCATCCGGATCAAGGAGTCTGCGCTTATCGATCGACCGCTCGCGGTCAATATGGAACTCCCGCTCGACGAGAGTGCCAATCTTATCGACCTCATCCTCAAAGTGAGTTATAACTCGGACGCCGGCGATATCTGTGATCTCGCCGAGATGTTTGTAGTCCTTGCCTTCGCGACGTAACTTCTCTTCCAGTTTGTGGCGTTCTTTGAGGCGCGAGGTCACCGAGTGGACTCGATGCCCCTCAACCTTCACCAGTTCCTTGACGAGGGACTCACACCTTCCAGCAAACTCTAGGTATCGGTCCTTCTGTCGGTCGTACTCGGCCAGTATCGTGGATATGCTTTCGTCGTCCATCGTTCGCTCTTTCGCCAACCTCGATCGGACACACCCGAAGTATAAGCCTCGTTTGGCTGGCCCACACAACGCGGTTTTCGTTGTGTGGGAATCGATGCTACGGAATCTCACTGCCGGGTGCCTCATCCTTTGCGTACTTTGCAAAGGGTAGGCAATTACAAGGCTCGGGGGAGCCGTGAACAGACGAGACACTCACCAATTTTTGGAAATCACGGGCCCACGTACAGGACCCCATAATGTGCACAAAACAAAAACGGCCTCAAAGATTGAGGCCGTTTCGTTTGGTTCGCACCCGGTCAAGGTCATTCTTATTATCGCGCCCTCTCAATACTGGATCAAGAACTTTGCAGGAAAGAGTCGTGCCCCCGTCAGCACGATCTCCCATTTTGAAACTTCCTCCGAAACCGACGAGCTCCCGATTCCTTCCCGTTTTGGGTCTCCTTCCGCCTCCCTGGGTGCTTTTCTCTATGGCTAGTCCAGGGTTCTTCGTAGATTGTCAGGTTAAGCCGTGCCGTTACCTTTGGCACGATTGACAAACATACAAGCCACGTGTATACATATAACAAGATATCCGATAATTCCTCCGACCCTGCGGCGGCCGCGAAGTTGCTCCCCGTTATCTTTCAGGGCGACTCGAAACGGGTTCTGCAGAGCTTTCCAGATGGGGTCAGGAACGACCTCGGGTATGCTTTGTACCGCTTGCAACTCGGGCAGATTCCTCCCGACCGGAAACCTGTTCAAGCGGTCGGGGCGGGCGTTTATGAACTGCGCGAAGGCGATGCGAGGGCGTGGTATCGGGTACTGTACATCCGACGCCAAAAAGTAATCCAAGTTCTCCACTGCTTCGAGAAGCGGACGAATGCCATCGAACAGAAAGATATTGAGACCGCCAAGACGCGCCTCAAGCGCGTACTGGAAGCCGAACGCGAGGAAAAGAAGAATGCCAAACAAGCGCTCCGCAGAAAATGAATACCGAGTCACAGGGAGCGTATTGGACGAACTCGGGCTGGATCGGCAAGCGGCCCTCGAACTGAAACTGAAAGCGGCGTTGCATCAGAACATTCTGCAGTTGGTAAAACGACGCGGGTACCGAGCCCGCGATCTGGAACGAATCCTAAAAATTCAGCAACCGCGCGTGAGCGAGTTAATGCGCGGCAAGCTCTCCACGTTGAGCGTGGCGCGGCTGCTGCTCTATGCCGACCTATTGGGAGCCGAGGCGGAAGTGAAATTCAAGAAGGCTCGCGCCCACGCGGCGGCATAGCTTGAATCCAGCCCCGCTCGCAAGAGCGGGGCTTTTCTTCGTTCAAGCAGGCTTATACGCCAATCAAACGTTGGCCCCAAGGCGGCGAAGCCGTCTGACCTGAAACAACGCGGTCAAATGCAATATCAGGAACATCGGAACCAGGAAAACCGGAATCAGCACCAATGGCAACTGGGTCATTGCAGCCGGCGAACCCGTTCGGTAGAGGTTGGGGGCGAATAATGGAACAACGGCCCCGATACTCACGGCCACGGCAAGGTCCAAAATCCCAGAGAGATTCCAGGCCACGAATCTGTTGCCGGCAGCAAAACCCGGCCGACGGAGCAGTGATGCCAGGATCAAGGGAGCCGTCACGCCAATCGCCATATCGCCGAGCCCCGCCGGCCAGGCGAAGATTCCAGGCAAGATGCGATAGCTGTACAAAGTCAGAAATCCGAAGCCTGCCCATCTCCACGCCTGCATCCCCACAATCAACCGAAGATCGGCCGAGAGAACAAATTGCCGCAGTGACGGGCTGGTCCAATATCCCAGCAGAAAGAGCCCTAGAGGAACCACGAGACCAATCAGCAAGGCAAGCGGTGGCGCCCCCGGGGACGTAACGAAGGCTCCGCGTGTACCCAGGACAAGAACCAGCGCCAACCAGGCAAGAAAAATGGTGGCGACGGAAGCGAGTGTCCCCGAAACCGCCGGACTATTCGGGTGATGGATGTGCGATAAAACGGTGTCTGCCATGATGTTCACTCCTCTCTTGTTGTCACTTGCAGTTTGCAAGTTACTGGCGAATGTAGCATACTAACTTGCACTATGCAAGTCACAAAATCTGACGGCAAGCCAAAAAAGAAAAAAGAGAATACGGCAGCGCACGATTTTCGCCGCTCACGCTGCGCTGTCGCCTGCACCCTCGACCTGGTTGGGGATAAATGGTCTTTGCTGGTGGTTCGGGATCTGCTCGGCGGCAGTGCGACCTATGGAGACTTGCAGCACTCGTTTGAAGGCATTCCCACCAACATCCTCGCGGACCGCCTCAAGAAGCTGGAAGAGTCGGGCATCATCGCCAAATCCGCGTACCAGGAACGTCCGGTGCGCTACTCGTATGAACTCACGGAGAAGGGGCGATCCCTGGGAGACGTTCTGCTCGCTCTGGTGCGATGGGGGAAGAAACATATACCGGGTACGCAGGCTCTGGTGAGTCCAACCCTGAATCCAAAGAACGTCCATACGAAGCCATCTTGAAGTCTCGGTCTGTCGTAACCCTCAGGTTCAAACGGAACGGGGCCCAGACAACACGGTTTCCCACCCTCAGCTGCGCCTGATTAGCTTACTGGTTAACCCATCCCCAAAGAGTTATCTCCTCTGTTATCAACAACGTAATACATAGTTGTATGTACATTATTGTACGTCAGAATGTTCCTGCAGGAACGTATATAGAATTTACCTAGCCGTATTTTCAACGACTTAGCCGCCCCGCGAAGTGGGAAAAATTCGCCCCGATTAACTCTCCCCTCGATTAACTCTCCAACGAAGGCGTGACTATCGTGGCGTAGGGACATCTCTTGCCATTGTGTCCCGTGGAGTCGTGTTCCCGCAGCAGACCGATGGCAAAGCGCTCGGCCCGTGCGGCGGCATCCTTTTGCTCGGAGGTCAGGCCGGGGGTTACTGCGAGCCTGCGGACGTCCGAGAGATGTTGCTCGAGCTCATCCTTGGTTCGGCATTCCATAGTTCCACATTCTAAAGCACAAAATTCTAAAGCGCGCTCGCTTGGGAATCTTTCTTCATACTTGTCGTGTGGAGTGCGGGTGGCGGACAGTGAACCGACGGGACAGTTGCTCATCCGGAGCCAGGAAGGAAGCCGTGCAACCTATTTCTTGTTTACGCTGCAGGCGGGAGATCGAGGCGGGGCACAAGTCGGTGGCGGTGTATATGTTTGCGCAGACGGTGGGAGTGAAGCCGCGGCAGAAGTCGGGGGCGCAGCGGATTTGTTTTTGTCCGCAGTGCGCGGTGTCGCTGGCCATGGGGATGCCGCCGGAGGGCGCGCTCAACCTGGCGGCGTGGGACATGATCCGCGACATTGTCAGCGCGGAGCCTTCGCTGAATTACGCGGCGTGGGAGAGTTTGCGGGGCGGACAGGCGCTGCTGGGGACGGGCGAGGATTCGGAGTCGAAGGCGGTTTCGCAGGGCGGGGTAAACTGGGGCAGCCATGTCTCCTACGCTCGGCAACGGCAAGGTCTGCTACCTAGAGATTCCCGCGATCGACGTTGCGCGATCCGCTGAGTTTTACAAGAACGTGTTCGACTGGAACGTGCGGCAGCGCGGCGACGGAGCGACTGCGTTTGATGACGGTGTGGGTGAAGTGAGTGGCGCGTTTGTAATGGGTCGGCCGCCTGCCTTGGCTCCGGGATTGATGGTGTACATCTGGGTTGAAAGCGCGGCCGCGACGGTTGAGGCGATTGTCACGAACGGGGGAGAGATCGTGCAGGAGATTGGCGGGGATGCTCCGGAGATTACCGCGAGGTTTCGGGATCCGGGCGGGAATGTGCTGGGGATCTATCAGGAGCCGTCGTGAATTCGGGACCACCGGGCTGAAGCCCTGCTTTTATTTTTGCGCGCTTTACGCGGCGCTGAAGCGCCGCTCTTCCACGGTGCTGGCCGGACGCTCTTCACCCGCAAAGCGGATTCCTCCTGTCTCGCTGCGCTCGCGCGTCGGAATGACAAAGGGTTGGAGGCGTTGCTCTCCCGCGTATAGTATTTCTGGCTATGGATAAGAAATTTCGGGTGTTTGCTACTTGTGATATTGGCGAAGCGATTGGACTGCTGCGGTCGCGGGGATATGAGGTCGAGCTTTATCCGCGGCCGGAGGCGCCGGCGAAGAAGTTGATTGTGGAGAAGGTGAAGTCGGGCGTAGACGGGCTGATCACCACGCTGCGCGATGCGATTGATGCGGAGATTTTTGAGGCGGGCAAGGGATCGTTGAAAGTTGTGGCGCAGTTTGCGGTGGGGTTTGACAACATCAATCGGGCGGATGCGAACCGGTACAAGGTTCCGTTCACGAATACGGCGGACGTGCTCACCGAAGCGACCGCGGAGTTTGCCTTTTTCATGATGGGGACGCTGGCGCGGAAGATGTGGGCGGCGGAGCAGTTGACGCGGGAAAATAAATGGGGATACTGGCATCCTTATTTGCCGTTTTTGGGAGATGAGGTGACCGGGAAGACTGTCGCCGTGATTGGGACGGGGCGTATTGGGCTGGCATTCATCAAGAAGTGCGTTGGGTTCGATATGAATGTTTTGTGTTATGACCCGGCGTACGAGAATCATGCGTTTGTGAAGACGATTCAGGAGATGAACGACTTCCGCCACGCCAACGGATTTAACAAGGAGCTGGCCTGGATCAAGTACGTTCCCTTTGAAGAGGCGCTGCGCGGGGCAGACTTTGTCAGCGTACATGTGCCGCTACTGCGGGCGGGGGAGAGCGCCACGCCGACTTATCATTTGTTTAACGAGAAGAATTTGCGGCTGATGAAGACTTCAGCGTATCTGGTGAACACTTCGCGGGGTCCGGTGGTGGACGAGGCGGCGCTGGCACGGGCGCTGCGGGAGAACTGGATCGCGGGAGCGGCGCTGGATGTGTATGAGAAGGAGCCGCTGCCGGTGGATTCTCCGCTGCGCGATCCGGCGATTGCGGATCGCTGCCGGTTGATGCCGCACTTTGCCAGCGCGGCGCGGATCACGCGGCTGTCGACCGATCCGGAGAAGGGGATGGCCGGGCGGTGTGTGCAGGGCCTGATGGACGTGCTCGAGGGGAATTATGGCGGAGATGTGACGAAGATGCCGTATGTCGTTAATAAGGAAGCGTTTGCGAAGTAATCGTCGTTTGCAGAGGAACCATTCCCGGTACGGGGTTAAATTAGAATGGATCGGAACGTTTCGTGGTACGGAGGGACCGGTTGCGCGTACAATGTGGACGTAATTATGTGGGGTTAAGGATCGGATGAATAAGAGACTGTGGTCGACTGTTCCTCGCGGGCTGCTGTGCGGCCTCACGCTTTGCAGCGCGCTGCTTTGTACCTCGGCATGGGCGCTGGATTCCGATGGCCGCCCGCCGTTGATGCTGGAGCCAACGCCGAAAGAAGTGCAGCTGCGCGACGGGGGGTTTCGCGTGCGGGCGAGGACCAAGATTTTCGTGCTCCTCGGGCATCAGTCGGAGGATCGCATCGCTGCGGAAACTCTGGCGGAAGAAGTTGCGGATCAGTCGGGGTTGAACCTGGACATTTTGGGGATGAAGCCTGCGGGCAAGGCGGAGGGTGGCGCGATCGTGCTGGCTCGTTTGCAGGACGCGCGGGTGCGGCGGTTTCTGGCGCGGCACGGACTGCGGGCCGACCAGGTTGTGGGCGAGGGTGGATATCTGTTGTTCTCCGACAAGACGCATCTGATTGTGGCGGCCAACTCGGGTGAAGGATTGTTTTACGGGGTGCAGACGCTGCGGCAATTGCTGCGGCCGGCTGGAAAAGGATTGATTTGTCCCGCAGTGGGGATCCGCGACTGGCCGGGGTTGGTGAGTCCGCAGCTGGCGAGGCGGTAGGTTCGAAGTTCGGGAGTCAGGATTTAGGTGGTGGTCAGGTTCAGGCGTCCCGTCCGGGACGCCGTTTCATTTTTCGGTGGCTTTCCCGGTGTTGAAACGCTGGGCTATTGTCGGGCGTGCCTCTGGCACCTGGTGTTGCGGCGCCCTCCTTACTTTCCTTCCATAAAACTTTCCCTTTCATCGCATAGAATCCATGCATGTTTGCAGGTAAGAGGTTTTCGGATCGGACGGACTGGAAGCTGGCGCAGAACCGGTTTACGGTTGCGCTGGAAGAAGTGCGCGCGAGCGGGGCGAAGATTCTTGATTTGACGGTTTCGAATCCTACGCGGGTGGGGCTGTATTACGACGAGCGGGCGATTCTCGGGGCGCTGGCTTCGCCGCGGGCGCTGGATTACGATCCGCAGGCTAAGGGGTTGCTGGCGGCGCGGGAGGCGGTGAGCGGATATTACCGAGACCGGAGTGGTTGTGGTGGGAGCGACGTTGCTGACAACGAGGCTACACATGGGATCGAGGTTGATCCTGAGCGGATTGTTTTGACCACCAGCACCAGCGAGGGGTATTCGTTTGTGTTTCGGTTGCTGTGCAATGCGGGGGACGAGTTGCTGGTGCCGAAACCGAGTTATCCGCTGTTTGAGTTTTTGGCGGATTTGCAGGATGTGCGGCTGGTGCCGTATCCGCTCATTTATGACCACGGATGGCAGATGGATTTTCCGTCGCTAGAGAGCGCGGTGACGGAGCGGACGCGGGGGGTGGTGGTGGTGCATCCCAATAATCCCTCGGGGTCGTTTGTGAAGGCGGGGGAGATGGAGATGCTGAATTCGTTTTGCCGCGAGCGGGGGCTGGCGGTGATTGCGGATGAGGTGTTCTTGGATTATGGTCTGGATGATTTTGCGCACGAGCCAAGAGCAAAATCAACCCCTAGGTCCCTCCACGCGCCATTGGACCGGCATTCACCGGCCCAATGGCTTGGTCGGGATGACAATTCGGCGGGAGAGCATGCGAGTTTTGCCGGGAATCAGGCCGTGCTGACCTTTACGTTGAGCGGGCTGTCGAAGATTTCGGCGTTGCCGCAGATGAAGGTGGCTTGGGTGGTGACCAGCGGGCCGCGCGAGGAAGTGGCAGCGGCGATGGGGCGGCTCGAAGTCATTGCCGATACTTATCTTTCGATGAATGCGCCGGTGCAGTGGGCGGTGCCCGCGCTGTTGGAGCAGAGGAAAGATATTCAGCGGCAGTTGCTGGAGCGAGTTCACGCGAATCTCGCCGAGCTTGATCGGAAACTGGCGGGGCAGAAGGCTTGCGAGCGGCTGAGCGTCGAAGGCGGGTGGTATGCGGTGTTGCGGGTTCCGGTGACGAGGTCGGATGAGGAGTTGGCGATTGCGTTGGTTCGGGAGAGAGCGGTGGTGGTGCATCCGGGACATTTTTATGATTTTTCCAGCGACGGATATTTAGTGTTGAGTTTGATTACGGTGGAGGGGGAGTTTGCGGAAGGGATCGGAGCAGTCCTGGATAAGTTGAATTCGTAGAGGCGTAACTCCAGCAGTGGAGGGTGAAGTAGCGCCCAACCTTGAGGGCTGGGGCAGCATCCCACTTGGTCACTATTGGAGGGAACCATGCATCGTGGAAATAGATATTTGGCTGCACTCTTTGTTTCTGGGGCGTTATTGGCGCCGCTGGGTGCTAACGCCTTAGGGCCACAGGATGATCGGGACCATGAGCGGCACGAGCGCGATGAACGGCGGGTATACGACCGGGATCACAAGGACTATCACAGCTGGGACGATCGCGAGGATCGAATGTACCGGCGCTGGTTGGAAGATCGGCACGAGGCGTACGTCGAGTTCGAACAGCTCAAACACAAAGAGCAGCGGGCTTACTGGAACTGGCGGCACGAACACGCGGAGCATGAAGAGCACGAGCACCAGTAGCTGGGCGAATCGTAGGCTTTAGCTCAATCCCAGAACGGCGGAGGATCTTATCCTGCGCCGTTTGCCGTTTTCGAATGAATTAATGTTTCACGAGGAAGGGGTTGGTCTCGCGTTCTTCGCCGATGGTGGTCAACTCGCCGTGGCCGGGGACGACTACGGTTTCGTCGGGCAGAGCCAAGACTGTGTCGTGGAGGGAGCGGAGGATTTTTGGCATGGAGCCGCCGGGGAGGTCGGTGCGGCCGATGGAGCCGGCGAAGAGGGTGTCGCCGGCGATCAGTTTCTTTTCTGCGGGGAAGTAGAGGCAGATGCTGCCTTCGGTGTGGCCGGGGGTGTGGAGGATTTGGGCAGTGAGCGAGCCGGCGGTGACGAGTTCTCCGGTGGTGACGCTGCGGTCGATTTCTACCTTTCCTGGAGGAAGCACGCCGATCCAGGTGGCTTGTACGTCTAACATTTTCAGCAGGGCATAATCATTTTGGTTGAGCAGGATGGGGGCGCCGGTGGCGGCGCGGAGTTTCATGGCTCCGCCGACATGGTCGATGTGGGCGTGGGTGACGACGATTTGTTTGACTTGAAGATTGTGTTTGCGGATTATGCCGAGGATGTCTTCGATCTCGTCGCCGGGGTCGATGACCATGGCTTCGTGGGTGGATTCGTCACCGATTACCGAGCAGTTGCATTGCAGGGGGCCGACGGGGAGGATTTCGTGGATCATGGGTTTATTGTACAAATCATTACCACGGGGGACACGGGGGTTGCACAGAGTTACACAGGGGGCGAGCACCAACGTTCTTCTTGCGTTTCTCTGTGTTCGCTGTGGTGAATTTCGACGCTTCTTCGTTGCGGGACTTGCCGGGCGGGGATGGTTGGGGAGACAATACGCGCGCGTGTATTGGAGGGTTTGGAGTGGCGAAATATCGGCAGCATGGGTATCAGGATCGCGATCGGGAACCGCGGGGTGAGCCGCGGAGTGAACAGCCGCGGAAAGCGCCGGTGGAGCGCAAGAGCGGTCCACCGAAGTGGGACCATGCGCTCGGGCCGAAACCGCTCAATCTGCCGGGCACGCGGGCGGTGTCTCGGTGCGCGCAGTGCGGGACTTTGCTGCAGGGGGTGTCGGCGACGGGGCAATGTCCGAAGTGCGGGTTTGAGTTGCATTCGTGCAAGCAGTGCACTTACTTCGATCCGGGGAGCCGCTTTGAGTGCATGCAGCCGGTGAAGGAGCGGATCGCGAAGAAGGACACGCGGAATGAGTGCGAGTTGTATGAGATTCGGGTGACGCGGGAGAAGGAGACTTCGACTCCGGCGAGTTTACGGCCGACGAGTGCGCGGGCGGCGTTTGATAATTTGTTTAAGAAATAGAGGGTCAGACCTCAGACCTCGGACCTCAGACTTCAGACTTCCACCCCCGGTGCTGAATCTACTCAGGCCCGAGGTCTGCGGTCCGAGGTCCGAAGTCGCTCTTACGGTTTTTGCGTTGGTCTTAGCAGGATTTCACTTATAAAACTTTGCGGGGCTTGGGTGACCAGCAGGGCGACGGCGTGGGCGATGTCGTTGGGCTGGAGCATTTTGGCGGGGTCTTTGCCGGCGTGGGGGCTGAGTTCGGTTTCGGTGGAACCGGGGCAGATGACCGAGACGCGGACGTGATGCGGGCGCAGTTCTTCGGCGACGGAGTAGGTCAGGCCGTTGAGTCCCCACTTGGAGGCGGCGTAGGCGGCGCCGTTGGGGAGGGCGTTTTTGCCGGCGAGCGACGAGATGTTGATGATGTGGCCCGCGTAGGCGCGAATCATCAGGGGCGCGAAGACGCGGATGGCGAAGTAGACGCCGCGCAGGTTGGTGTTGAGGATGCGGTCCCAATCTTCGGGGAGAAGGTTGTGGAGGGCGTCGTTGAAGCCGGCGACGCCGGCGTTGTTGACCAGGATGTCGAGGCGGCCGAATGTGCTGTCGACGCGGGCCGAGGCGTACTCCATCTGATGCAGGACGGTAACGTCGCAGGGGATGACTTCGGTTTTGCCTCCGGCATCGAGGATGGCGCGGGCGGTGGCGTCGAGGGTGGACTGGGTGCGGCCGCAGAGAACGGTGGTGGCGCCCAGGCTGGCGAGTTTGAGGGCGATGGCGGCGCCGATACCGCGTCCGGCTCCGGTGACGACGGCGACTTGTCCAACTAGCGGCTGTCCGGTGACAGGCGGCCCGGCCGGGGGGTGTCCGGTGTCCATATCTAAGGGTCTCCTTGCGAGTTGCGAGTCGATTGCAGAGTGCGGCGGCGGGATGAGGAACATCCGTCATCCTGCTGTGCGCATCTTAACAATTGCATTCAGAAATCGCATCTAAGAATCGGGTCGTGACGATCACATTTTGGAATCGCAGGTTAACGATGCGAGGTTGACAATCAGGTTGAGAATAAAGTGGAGGACGAATGGGAAGTCTCTTGCCTTCGGCAGAAGAGGTACATATAATCCGGCCAGCCGGGAAAAGGGTCAGGGCGCTTTTGTGTTCGGGCAGGACCCACTTCTTCCGGGGCGCTGCCAGCGAGCCGGCATTCTAGAGCAGGACTTGGAAGCACAGCGGTCCCAAATGCAGTTGCTGCTGAGTGGTAAAGAAATACGTTTCCCAAAAAAGTTATTTCCCGAAGATCCAAGGAGCCATACTGATGAAAAAGATTTTGCTTACGGTTGTGCTTGGGGTAGCAGTGAGTGCGGTAGCACAGAGCAGCACGCCGCCAGCGCAGGGACAATCGTCTACGCCGCCGACCTCAAGCGTGAACCCGCCAACGGGAAGCGTGAACCCGCCAACCGGGAGCGTGAACCCGCCAACGGGTCAGACACCGGCTGCAGCGCCAGTGATTAAGGACCCGGCGGAGTACAACGCCTACGTGGCTGCGAGCCAGCAGACCGATGCGAATGCGAAGATCAGCGGGCTGGAGGCGTTCCTGACCCAGTATCCCAACAGCGTGATGAAGAACCAGGCGCTGGAAATTCTGTTGGTCACCTACCAGCAGGCCAACAACATAAAGAAGGCGATGGAAACGGCTGGCAAGGTGCTGGCAGTGGAGCCCTGCTTTGAGCCTGCTCTGTTCCTGACGTCCTTTGTCGACCGCCAGGCCTCGATAGGTGGCGACCCCAATGGCAAACAGCTGGCAGCCGATGGAGAGAAGGCCGGCCAGCAAGGATTAGATTGCCTGCCAAAGTTCACTAAACCGGAAGGAACGTCGGACGCGGACTTCGAGAAGATGAAAGAACAGATGAAGGAAACATTCCTGGCCGCTAAGGGATGGGGGGCTCTGCAGGATAAGGACAACAAGACGGCGGCCGATTCGTTGCGAGCCGTGCTGGATGCGAATCCTGATGCTCAGAAAGACTTGGGGCTGGTCTATCCGCTGGCAACCGCCTATTTGGGGCAGACGCCACCGGATTACCAGAACGGCATCTGGTTCGCGGCGCGAGCGGCAGCGATTGCTCCGGCGGCCAATCAGCCGGCGCTGGAGAAGTACGCGCGCGGGCAATACATCAAGTTCCATCAGGGGGACGACGGCTGGGCGGACGTGTTGGGAGCGGCGAAGGCCGGTGCGAAGCAGGTTCCGATCGCGCCTCCACCCACGCCGGCTGAACAGGCGCACAAGATGGTACAGGACACGACGCCGGAAAAGATGGACTTCGCTACCTGGGAGTTTGTGTTTAGCAACGGTGCGCAGGCGGATCAGGACGTGATTTGGAATGTCATCAAGGGCAAGGCTATTAAGATGAACGGAACGATCATCAGCACGACCCCGACCGAGTTCATGATCGCGGGCAGTTCGGATGATATCGAGGCGAAGAAGGCGGATATCACTCTGAAATTCGAGGACAAAGTTCCGGTCAAGATGATTCCGAAGGATGGAGCCAGCTTCGACTTCCAGGGCGAGCCTGCGTCTTATACCCCGACTCCGTTCATGATGGTCATGGAGAAGGGCGTATTGATTGTGCCCAAGGCGGCCCCGAAGCCGGTGGTGCACCATAAGCCCGCCGCCGCGGCCGCGCATTAGATCGCCAACGCTTCAACTACTAAGGCAGCCCGCGAGGGCTGCCTTTGGTTTTGGTGCGAGGGCGGCGGTTTTAGTGGAAACGCCTTTTGGGGCCTCACGCACCGTCGGCTGGTAGGGGTCCTTCGACTGCGAGAATGCTTCCGCTTCGCGGAAGCATTCTCTACGCTCAGGATGACAGACCTAAACGATTTCCGTTCAGCGGACGATTTTTTTCTCCATGGTGACGGGGCGGGCGCTGCGGGGCGGGCGCTTGACGCCGTCGCGGAGCTGGCGGACGTCGATTTTCAGCTCAGTGATGGTGCGGCTGAGAGTGTTGCGGTGCATGCCCAATTCGCGGGCGGCGCGACACTGGTTGCCTTTGTTCTCCTGCAGGACGGTCAGGATGAAACGTTTCTTGAATTCACGCACGCCTTCGGAATACAGAATATTGCTGCGGTACATTTGCAGGACAAGCGCTTCCAGTTGATCTTTCACGATGGATCTCTCTCTTTACGACAAATTTTTCACTGCACCGCGGCCTATTTCGGCGGGGAAGCATGGGGGCTGGTCGACTTCTGCGGAGCCTGATGGAGTAGATCGAGACCCTGATTGAAGCGAGCACGCAACTCGGCGGGAGCCAGCCACATCATCGCATTTCCCACGACCAGGAAATAGGGTGCGAGTTGCGAGGCCTGCAGCAGCTTCGAAGTTGGAGTGAATGCCGTCATACCCATCAGGATCACTGCTACCATCAGGCCGCCCTTCAGCAACCCCAAGACTGCGCCGAGGAAACGGTCAAGACCGCTGAGTCCGGATTGCTTCATCACCCAGCGTGCGATCCTGGCGGCAATACCGAACAGGAGCACGATGGCAAAAAAAATGATGAGGAATCCGAGAACCTCAGCCAACCACGGGTTCTTCAAAAACGATTCCAGCCACTCCGCGAGGCTGCGGTACTTCCACGCAGCCACGAGGTAGCCCACGACCAGCCCGCCTATGGTGAGAGCCTCGGAAAAGAAGCCCTGCATGGCGGCGGTTACGACGTTGACGAGCACCAACACACAAATAAGCCAGTCCGCGAGAGTCATGCCGCGCTCCCGCGGGTGGAGATCGTACCAGAAACCTGATTACACATCCAGCTTGCGCCCCGTGAGCTGGAAGTATGCCTCGAGATATTTTTCGCTGGTGCGACGCGCCACGTCCGCGGGAAGCGCGGGCGCGGGCGGTTGCTTGTTCCAGTGAATCTGCTCGAGGTAATCGCGAACGTACTGCTTGTCATACGAGTCTTGCGGCCGTCCTGGAGCGTACTTGTCTGCGGGCCAGAATCGGGAGGAATCAGGAGTAAGGACTTCATCGGCGAGAGTAATGCCTTTGGGGGTGCGTCCAAACTCGAACTTGGTGTCGGCAATGATGATGCCGCGATTGAGAGCGTAGGCTGCGGCCTTTTTGTAGACGCGCAGAGTGAGATCGCGAAGATGGCTGGCGCTTTCGACGCCTACGATATCACACATTTGATCGAAGGAAATATTCTCGTCGTGTCCTGTAGTCGCTTTGGTGGACGGCGTGAAAATCGGCTCGGGAAAGGCGTCAGATTCTTTCAATCCCGCGGGAAGCGTGATGCCGGAGACTTTGCCGGTGGCTTTGTATTCCTTCCAGGCGGAGCCGGAGATGTAGCCACGCACTACGCACTCGACGGGAAACATTTCCGCGCGATGCACCAGCATGGAGCGTCCGCGGAGCTGGTCGGCATACTTGCGAATGGTCAGCGGGTATTGGTCGACATCGGCGGTGATGAGGTGGTTGGGGACGATGTCGGCGAGGTAATCGAACCAGAACAGGGACAGCAGGCTGAGCACTCTCCCCTTGTGGGGGATGCCGGTGGCCAGAATGTAGTCGAAGGCGGAAATGCGGTCGGTGGCGACGAAAAGCAGCTGCTGATCGCCGACGGAATAGACGTCACGGACCTTGCCACTGGCGTGAAGGTGGAGATCGGGGAAGTCTGTTTGTAAGAGGACGGGATCGAGAAGTTCAGAGGCCATGATGAAATTTTACAGGGAAGGAGCGAGGCGTATTCTAGCTGGTCAGAAAAAAATGTCAACGCCCGTGATCACAATGTGCGGTGTCGAACGTAATTTATTCGGGTGAAAAATGTTGACAGCAAAGAGGATGGGCGGGAAGGCAGGCTGGGCAAGCCATTTGGCATGACGGCGTTGTGGAAAAGCTGAGGATGGGAGTGGAAAACGAGGACGAGAAGAGTTCGGTTCTCGGGTGTGCGTTCGTTGTGACAGGATGGGGAATTCGACTTCTGGAGGATAGGTGAAACTGGAAGTCAAAGTCCCCACCCTGTCCCTCCAAAAAACGGAGGGACAAGGATGGGGCAACCTGCCTAGGCTGGCGCTCCGAATCGGACTGAAACCAATTTCGAAACTCCCGGTTCCTGCATGGTCACACCGTAGAGAACTGGGGCGATGCTCATGGTTTTCTTGCTGTGGGTGATGAGCACGAACTGGGTTTGCACGCTCATTTCTTTGACGAGTTCGGTGAAGCGGCCGATGTTGGCTTCGTCGAGTGGGGCGTCGACTTCGTCGAGGATGCAGAACGGGCTGGGAGCGTACTGGAAAATGCCGACCAGAAGAGCCAGCGCGGTCAAAGCTTTTTCGCCGCCGGAGAGCAGGAGCACGCTTTGCAGGCGTTTGCCGGGGGGCGAGGCTACGACGTCGATGCCGCTTTCGGCACTGTTTTCTTCGTCGGTCAGTTTCATGAAGGCGTGGCCGCCGCCGAAGAGTTTCTTGAATGTGGCCTGGAAGTTTTCGTTGATCTTGCCGAAAGCCTCTTCGAATTTCTGACGCGAGATTTGATCGATTTCTTTGATCGTCGCGATCGTGTTTTCGATCGATGAGATCAGATCTTTGCGCTGAGTGTCGAGGAAGGAGTGGCGCTCGGCGCTTTCTTTGTACTCTTCGAGGGCCATCATGTTGACCGGGCCCATGGCTTCGAGCTTGGTGCGCATGTCGCGGTAGAGTTGGTCCTCGGTGGTGAGTTCGTCGCCGGTCACTGTAGCCAAGGTGGTGTCGGCTATGAGTGCCATGCGCTCCACGCCGAGTTCGTTGATACAAGTTTCGGACATGTATTGCGCGTCGGATTCGAGTTTGGCGGCGGCGGCGGAGAGTTCGCCACGGCGGTCGCGAGCCTGATCGAGCAGCTGGCGGCTGTGGCGCAGGAGTTCGTCGATCTCGGTTAAGCGGGCGCGGAGTTGCTCGGTCTCGAACTGCAGCAGGCCTTCGCGGACCTGCGCGGCGTTGCGTTCGGCTTCGAGGTCGGCGGCATGCTGCGCGAGTTGCTCGTTTTCGGATTCGCGTTGGAGTTTTTCCGCGGCAGCGGATTCGATTTGCGAAGCCAGAGCGTGGACGCGCTCGCCCATTTCAGAGAACAGAGACTCAATGCGGTGTAGAACACTTGCCGCCGAGCGGTGACGTTCTTCGAGGGTGGCTACGCGGGCGGCGTGCTGCGATGTCGTGTGGGCGGATTCCTCGCGGCGCTGGCGGAGGGCGGTCAGAGATTCCTGGGCTGCCGTGAGTTGCTGTTCAAGGCGGACGCGTTCCTCTTCGAGCGTCGCAATCTCCGACTGGCGCGCGCTCACGATATTTTCTTGTTCAGCGCGTTCGGCGGCGAGCCGGCGCAGTTCGAGTTGAGAAATATTCAGACGTTCGCTGACCCGGGTCATCTCGGCGTCGAGTTGCTGCAGCAGATGGCCGGAGGTCATGGCCTGATGTTCGGCTTCGCGCTTTTCGCCCTCGAGGCGGTCGAGCAGGGAACTGAGGTCTTTGATTTCGCGGCCCAGGGTGAGCACGCGCATTTCTTCGTCGCGCAGGGCGCGTTCGAGATCCTCGAGCTGGCGCAGGACTTCGCGAAGCTCGCGCTTCATCGAGAGCGGGCCCTCGGCGCGCTGTTTGCCGCCGGTGACAGTGACGTTGTGGAAGCATTCGCCGGCCTGCGAGAGGAAGAACGCGTCAGGATTTTCGAGCGCCAGACCGCGGGCAACATTGGCTTCTGGCACGATGTAGCCGTCGCGCAGCTTGGGCAGAATTACTTCCAGCGATTTGCCGAAACCGTCGAGCACGCGGATGGTGCTCTTCAGCGGAACGATCTGCGCTGCGGGCGGGGCGCAGTGTGCGGCTTCATCGAGCACGAACGAGAATTTGGCCTGCGAGTCTTCGGGATGGACCAGGAATGTGGCGCGGCCGTCGACTCCGGTGCGCAACATGCGCAGGCCTTCGTCGGCTGCATCCCAGGACTTGACGACGACGTAGTTCAGTTCGTCGCGGAGGAAGTCTTCGACGACGCGCTCGTAGCGTGGTTCGACTTCAAGGAAGTCGGCGAGCACGCCCACGGGGGCGAGGCCTCCGTGCATCACGCCGGATTGAAAGAGGCGGCGCACGGATTCCGTGGAATATCCGTGTTCAGCGATGACGGCTTCGAGCGAGCCTTTCTTGCCGAGCGCGGTCGCATACTCGGCGCGCAGAACGTCGAGATTGGTCTTGGCGCGAGTTTCTTCCAGTTTCTTCTGTTCGATCAGGCGGCGCAGTTGGGTGATCTCTTCAGTGATTCCGGTGGCACGCTGGGTGACGGATTCGAATTCGAGGGCCAGTTGTCCGCGCTGTCCGCCGAAAGCTTCGACTTGAATGCTGGCGTTGGCGATTTCGGCTTCGAGGCGGCGGGCTTCGCGGTCGGCTCCAGCGAGGCGTTCTTCGGCTTGCGCGAGTTGATTGCGCAGGCGCGATGCCGAGGAAACGGTATCGAACATAGCGACGCGGGATTCTTCCTGCAGACGCTCGATTTCTGCGAGGCCAGCGGCAGCGGCAGCGGCGTCCTGCTGACAGAGAGCGAGGTCACTCTGGGCGGCCGCGAGGTCGGCGGCGGCGGATTCGAGAATCTGGCGGTTGGATTCGCGCTCGGATTCGAGCGCGGTCAGACGATGATGCGCCTGCGCTAGTTCCGCTTCGGACGATGCGGTGCGCACCAGCAATTCGGCGCAACGTTCTTCGTTGTGGCGGCGGCGGGCGTGGGCGCGGTCGATTTCGAGCGCGATCTGGTTGATGCGGTCGTGGTTCTCGCGCAACTCGCCTTCGATAGTGTAGCCGCGTTGAGTGCGCTCGTTGTGCTCGGACTCGAGGTGTTGCACGGCCTCGGTGCGATGCTGCATTTCCTCGGCGAGGATGTTGAGCTGGGAATCGAGTTCGGAGCTTTCGAGTTCAATGGCCGCGAACTTGCTGGCTAGAACCAGGCGCAGTTTGGCGCGCATTTCCTCGCGCAAGCGGGCGTAGCGTTCGGCTTTTAAGGCTTGGCGCTTGAGCGAATTCATCTGGCGCGTGACTTCTTCGAAGATGTCGTTGATGCGGGCCAGGTTCAGCTTGGAGTCCTCGAGGCGGGCTTCGGCGAGGCGCTTCTTGGTTTTGAATTTCGTAATTCCGGCGGCCTCTTCGAGAATGGCGCGACGGTCGGTGGGACGGCTGCTGAGGATCTGGCCGATGCGTCCCTGCTCGATGAGCGCGTAGGATTCGGGTCCGAGGCCGGTGCCCATGAATAATTCCTGGATATCGCGCAGGCGGCAGAGTTTGCCGTTGAGCAGATATTCGCTGTCGCCGGAGCGGAAC
>Ga0207108_1069_pt2 | contig 18821 bp, 25 predicted proteins | sample Alteio_BWMinHeat_76_FD_153562 | JGI IMG/M metagenome (GOLD analysis project Ga0207108, IMG submission 153562) | Enriched cells from forest soil in Barre Woods Harvard Forest LTER site, Petersham, Massachusetts, United States -... | ecosystem: Environmental > Terrestrial > Soil > Temperate forest >...
TTCATCGGATGCCGAACGATATTTCGACGAACATCCGATCAACGAGAGGAAGGAAAATATAAAGATCAGAAACAAAATATGAACGAATCTCATAGCTTGGTTTTTCCGAATTCAGATTTCATGATCTCCCAACTACCGGCTATGGTGAAAGATTTCATTTTTGGAAGTGAGTACACATTCACCAAGAGCTATCAAGGCTAAGGTAAGACCTGGCATGGATTTTCGATGTCTCGAAAGGCTGTTTTTGAATACAGTTTTTAGTATTCAACAGGGTGAAAAAATGCTTAGAGCTTGGCAGGAGGACTAAGATGAGCCTCAATGACTGTAGTGAAAAAATGAGCACGGCCAAAATTCTCGAAGAAGCGGACAATCTTGTCGAACATATTGCCGACAATATCAACGCCGTTATTTATTTTAAAGACGCAGAGGGCCGCCTGATCTTCGTGAATCAAGCGTTTGAAGAACTTGCTGGTATGGGTAAGAGCGCGATCAAGGGAAAAACTCCGTTTGATTTTTTCCCGCACGATATGGCGCAGCTTCATCGAGATAATGACGCCCTCGTGATGGAAAAACAGCAGGCTCTTCGATTCGAAGAACAGGCGACCGGACCAGAAGGGGTACGCACCTACGTTTCGACCAAGTTTCCGCTCAGAAATTCAAATGGCAAGATCGTCGGGGTCGGCGGGATTTCGACCGATATTTCTGAGTGGAAGAAGACCCAGCAAGCCCTCACTGATTCCAATCAAAAGCTGGAGAGATTTGTTTCCGTTGCTTCCCATGACCTTCAAGAGCCCGTCAGGACAATCGGACTTCTTGTGCAAAGTTTGATGAGATCGGATTTGGTAAAAGATCAGCCGGTCCTTCGGCAATCTCTTGAAGAAATCCTTCGGAGCAGTCATCGACTGCATAGTTTCATTCAGGATCTTCTTCAATCTTCAAAGAACGGAGCGAAGGATGAAATCCTCGAGGAATGCGATTTTAATAAAATAGTTCGCCAGGCCCGCGAAAATCTCAGAATAATGATTCTCGAGACAAATACGCAGATAAATGCGGAGTGGTTACCAAAGGTCCTCGTCAATCAAGTTCAGTTTGTTCGCGTGTTTCAAAATCTCATTTCAAACGCGATTAAGTTCCGAAACGATCAGCGCTACCCATGCATTCAGATAGCGGCTTGCCAAAAGGGAAATGAATGGCGCTTTCGTGTGAAGGACAACGGAATTGGAATCGCGCCCACTTTTCAAGAGGCGATTTTCAAAATGTTTAAAAGACTCGACAATGCAAAAGATATTCCTGGCAGTGGAATCGGCCTAAACGTCTGTAAAGAAATCGTCGAAGCCCGCGGCGGGAAGATTTGGGTAGAATCTGAACCTGGCGTGGGCTCAAGTTTCTTCTTCACGATTCCCATCATCGAAGTTGGCGTATCGAATCAAGTTGCTTAAACAGCCAGAGTCGCAATCTCTTACAATGATTGAAATTCTTGCGATTACTTCATAAAATCATAGGTAAAGGGGTGTCACCTATGAAACGCAAAAATGTGCTCAACAATATTAAACTCGTTCCCGTCTATATCGTGTTTTTGCCAATATGGGCCTTCGCTGGCCTTGGAAAATTTTTTGGTCCGGGAGTTCCTCCTCAATTTGTCGAAATGTTTAGCAAAACATTTATAGGGAAATTTCCAGGAGCAACGGTCGCTTTTTATCAAATCGCCCTGCTCGAAACCACTGCAGCCGCTTTGTTTTTGATCAGTCTTCTCTGCCGTGAGTTCTTGCAAAATAAGGCAAAACCTTTTCTCAATTGGGCGATGTTTGTTTCACTACTTAATTTTTCAGTCCTCGGATTTGGCTTGAGAGTCGCAAACAGTAACGATCTGGCAACTCAATTGTTTTTTTACTTTGGCGCCACCGCCGTGATCTGGATGTATGTGCAGAAAGGAGATCAATAAGTTTGGTCCTCTTTGCATGATTTCAACAGCTCTTGACCAGACGAAAAATACATATCCTTCGAATCCAGTTTTTGATTTCGACGCCTGAGAAAGCAAGCCCTGCGAGTCTTATTCGTGAAGTCATAGAGGTTACTATCTCGGTCGGAACTGAGAAGGTGAACATTGGCCGCCCCAAAGACTTGTCTCGACTTCCGATATCCGAGCCAATCGTATTTTGAAATATCAAAGCCATGCGTCACGATTCCAAACTGGAGATTTCGAATTTCGATACGATTTCCTACATAGAAACCAGCGGGCACTTCTGTAAATGTTGACCATCTAGAATTTATATTAGTCAATTTCACTTCATCGCCCGTGTGCAAATCAGAGTTGACTAGAGTTAAAATTGAATTCTGGATCTGGGAACTCTCGCCGAACTGGATCTGACGAATTCCTTGGTTGGGGTAAATTGGATGGATCGCAAGATTTGTACGAAAAATCCGAACATCTTTTCCAAGGGCCACTACTCCGCGAGGACCTAACGGTTTTTCTCCCGGCGGTTTAGTGTCCGCTACCAAAATTGACTCAATCACTTTTGCTCCCGAAGCAGCTTTCACAGAGAGCTCTGAAAACGATGAAAGCACGGAATCGACTGACTCCAACTTCGTCCACGCATAGACGATGGAACCTACTCCAACGAACGAATCGGCGGAGACCTCAGCCTCTTTTGATTTTATCCCGCCATACGGTGTAAATTCATATGCTGTCAGGTAATCTTCGTAGGTTTTTAGCCCATCAAGTCCCAGTTCAAGATACCAAATTCCGCTGATGATATCTTTCAGTGAATCGATCTCCTTTGCACTTAGAGGCCTTCGATCATTTTGATGGATCTGTCGATTGAGAACGGCAAGCGCGGTTTGTAGGCCGGACGTCAAAAGAAAAATATGTTCATGGGGTGGACCTCCTGGCAGCGAATGGGCTCGCTCATGAATAATCGCAATGGCTAAATCGCGGACAGCCATCAGCTTGATATATTCTTCTTTAAAACGGGTTAGATTTTTTTCCGTGCAGCCAATCACCACGGTCTGAATGGGTCGAGTAGTTGCCGCTTGTGGAAGCAACGACGAATCTATTTCAATCAGTTCGCCTCGACATTTTTCGGGTAATTCCTTCACCACTCGGTAATCGACCCGCGAATTTAGAACCGACTGTGTGATAAACTCGGCAACACGCGTCTCCGTCAAAAATTCAGGCGGTTGTTCGTGTCGAGCGAAGATGTCCTGATATTTCGCAGAAGAATTGCGGGCACCCATTGTCGACATGATCACTCCGATTCGCAGAATTTCTTCCTTGAGCTCAGGGCCGAACTTTAAATTTTTTCCCCCAATTCTTTTCGCAAACGGATCTGCTACAATAATTCGGTCGTCCAAAACGATTCCGGTCTCGCCCCCTGAGCTGTTCGTCCCGGCGGAGGCTACGCCCACGACACCCATTAAAGTAACGCCAGCGCAAAAAAGGTTCCCCAGTGTTGTTATTGCGCATTTTAAATTCATGATTTCTCTCCTTCTAGGTTGAAACGCTCGACCTCCTCATAGGCCAAAAGCGTGGTACGGCCAAGAAATAACCTCCTCCCGCAGAATCCACTACATTTTTTTAATTAAAAATATGCTGATTTTTGTACTATAAGTACAAAATGGAAATCTCGATTTTCGATTTTACGGACTATCGCATCTATTTGGAAAAACTCTCGAAAACACCGCATCGCGGGGGTTATGGCTTTCGCACTAAGATCGCAAGGGCGATCCGTTGTCAAAATGCCTATGTTTCTAGAATTTTTCAGGGCACGTCCAATTTGAGCTTGGAACAGGCGGATGATCTAAGTGATTTTCTAGGGCATTCAGAGGAGGAGCGCGAATATTTTCTTCTGCTCGTTCTTAAGTCGAGAGCTGGCAGCAAAAAATTGGGAGGTTTTTATGAAAAACAAATCAGACGAATTCTCGATGGAAGACTTCAGCTCCGGATTCGCGTGAAAGAAATGCTGCCTCTCTCTAAAGAGCAACAGGCAATTTATTATTCAAATTGGCTTTATGCCGCACTTCATATCATGATCTCCATTCCTGGATCTCATGATAGAGAAAGCTTGAGTCGTAGGCTGAATCTGTCGCCCATTAAAATCGCGGAAGCTTTGAAGTTCCTCGTTCATTCCGGAATTCTGGAGCAGACGCATCAAGGTTTGCGGCCTGGAAAGAGACGAATCCACTTGAGCGGAACGTCACCGTACGTTGGCCAGCATCATACGAACTGGCGCCTCAAAGCGATTCGATCACTGGAAACAGATTCAACTTCCGATTTGCATTACACATCGATAGCGAGTCTTTCGCGCGAAGATTTTTTGAAGTGCAAGGCACAAATTCTTACTCTGATCGAATCCTATAACGCGACGATTGCACCTTCTAAAGACGAGATTCCCGCGGCGTTTACAATCGATTGGTTTCAAATCTAGCCGAATGTGAGAAATATAATTGAGAGCGCACAGCTTCTGCTGAGACACTTTTGATATGTCATTGGAGGCGGTCCAGTCACAGTCTCGAATTCCGGGTCTCGATTTACTTCGTGCGCTAGCGATTATCTTCGTGATCTTCTCCCATTACCCACTGAAGGCGTGTGAGTGGTTCATCGGACCCTTCCACGCTTTCGGATGGTCGGGGGTTGATCTCTTCTTTGTACTGAGCGGGTTTCTGATTTCACGGCCGCTCTTCAAGTCGATTGCATCCAATGACAAGATCTCGGTTGGTTCTTTCTACCTTCGCCGAATGTTTCGCATCCTTCCCTGCTACTGGCTAGTCGTGGCTCTTTATTTCCTGGTTCCCGGATTTAAAGATTGGGGGAACGTAGCTCCAGCTTGGAGGTTCCTAACCTTCACACGAAATTACGGAGTAGATGGGCATCTGTATCCAGGTTTCTCTCACGCTTGGTCACTCTGCGTGGAAGAGCACTTTTACTTTGTTCTGCCGCTCATCGTTCTCCTCTTCGCGCCGAAGGCATCAGTTCGACGTACTTGTATTTTGGTCGCGAGCCTCGTGGTTGTGGGAGCCTCTCTTCGAGCACTTGCCTGGTACGTCTATCTCCGTCCACTTGAAGCAGCAGGAAATTATGACGCTCTTCGATACGCATTTCACCGAGAAATCTACCGACCTACTCACGCGCGACTCGATGGATTGTTGTTTGGAATTTCTGTGGCGTTGATTCAGATATTCCTACCTTCGATCTGGGATCATGTGCAGAAGCGCGCCAATTGGATCTTCTCCATCGGCATATTGGTGCTCGCGGTCTGCGCATTATCATGGCAAGAAGAGGAGACGCTTTCTTCGACAGTCCTAATCTTCCCGCTGATTAACTTTGGATATGCATGTGTATTGATCGCAGCGTTGAGTCCAAAATGCTTTTTATCACGGATTCATTCTCGCATTGTCGTGTGGGGAGCTACGCTTGCGTACTCGCTCTACCTGACTCACAAAGCCATCGTCAGCATCGCCCATCGCTGGATGACTGGACACGGATTCGATCCGTTTAGCCTGCTAGCTACGATGATAACGTTCGCGTTAGTTTTGATCACCGCGCTGGCGCTTCACTTTATTGTTGAGAAGCCATTCCTAAAGCTACGGGAGAGATTCACCAGCGTGGAACCGAAGACAGAGGTACAAACCGAAAGGAACTTTGAACGACGAGCGATTTAGACAATTTTGGAACTAGATACTCATCTCCGATTTGGTCTGCTATTAAAATTCGATGAGCGCAAAAGTGCATTATGAGATTAGAGAACCTCTGGAAGACGAGTCTGACGAGATGGGTCGAGTACATGTCAAGGCTTGGGCCACAACTTACGGGGGAATTGTCTCAGAACAATATATTCGAACGCTGTCCGTCGAAGCTCACGCTGAAGATTGGAAGCAGCGGATAATAAGTTCGGCAGACTTTGTGCGGGTGGCCACTTTGGAGGGCAGAATCGTTGGTCTTGTTCACACTTGTTTTGCACGAACTGTTCCGGTCGAATTTTCCCACGAATTTTTGGGAGAATTAAACTCAATCTACGTTGTTAAAGAGTACCATCGGTTGGGAATAGGCCGAGCCCTGTTCGATGGCGGAGTGCATTGGCTGAAAACGTCGGGAATCAATTCCATGTTTTTGTGGGTCATTGACTCAAATCCTGCAAAACATTTCTATGAACGAATGCATGGAATCCCGATCGTTAGAAAACAGATACCCTTCGCCGAAAAGGTAGTCGAGGGAATTGGATACGGTTGGCGGAGTTTATAAAGGCGAGCGGACTTCTACCAAGGGCGACCAAAGTTGCAATTTACTGCAGGATTAAGTCTGGGGTTGTCTTCCACGGAAAGTTTGGAACTTAAATTTTGCAGTTCACGTCTTGCCACATGAAGTCAGGGATTGAGTCATCACATTTGGTATTGCCCTTAGGACAGCTGATTCGAATATGAAAATGATCTTCATGACCGGGCTTTACCAACAATTTTGATCGGATCTTCGCTCGTTCAGCTTTGCTTAACGATTCATCGCTCACAAAAGCCTTTTTTACTCCACATGATACCAGGATCATCTTTATATCGGAATGCTCGACGAGAAATTTAAATATCTGAAAATTATTGGCTTTATCGAAATTCGAAGACAGTTTGCCCGAGTCGTCGAAAATCTCAGGGAATTTGTTATGAAATTTTTGGCTTCGATGCCCACTATGTTTTTCAAGAATTGATAAATATCCAACGTCAACATCTAGACCATTCTGGTGAGCCTTGTGAGAAGCCATTTTGCCTCCCGACTTTAGAGACATATCACCAACAAGTATCGGTCGATTCCATTTTTCATGGACCCACCCAGCTAGATCATTAATCAGATCTGCAATTTCTTTTGTCGAAAATTGAAACTCTTCTGGAGATACAAGCTGAACGTTCTTGTTCTTTGAAAGAAAAGAGTGGGCGTTGAACCCGTGTAGTAGTTTGCCCTCTCTTATCGTTCCGACAGCTTCAGCTCGTTCAGCTGCGTACACTGAGTTCGAGACCAGATTTAGCAAAACGATGAAAACTGATTGGCTTAACATTTACTTCTTTTACCCGTTTTGGGGCAGATTTGGCAAAAAAGTTAAAGTCCAGTCGTGACTCCAAGTACATTAGCGCCTGGCCTAGGGTGGGCGAGGGCAATTTATCATCTTCGCAAAAATGAGTTTTCAAGGTACTTCTTTTGGATGAAAAAACTTATTGAAGGCATCGTGGATTTTCGAAGACGCATTCTTCCGAATTGCCGCGAGAAGTTTGCGAAACTCGCGAAAGGTCAAAACCCCGACGTGCTGTTCATCACGTGCTCCGACAGCCGAGTCGCCCCGAACTGGTTTGCCTCTACGGATCCAGGAGATCTTTTCGTGGTGAGAAATGTGGGAAATTTGGTCCCTCCGGCCAAAGCGGAATCGAATCTTACGCAGATCGATGGATCAGCGCTCGCTGCGGCGGAGTTTTCTGTTCTGAGACTGAATGTTTCCCATATCGTGGTGTGCGGACATTCCGAATGTGGCGCAATGAATGCGCTCGCATCTGCGGCCCCAATGGAAGATGTACCACATTTTAAATCTTGGCTGACCTATGGTATGGCCGCCCTTCAAAAACTGAATCAAGGAGTCGCGACCGACCCCACTCTTTCGCGAGTGAACCAACTCTCCCAACTCAATGTGCTTCAACAAATCGAGCATCTGAAAAGTCACTCCTTTATTCGAAGGCAAGTGGAGAAGAGCAAACTCCAAATTCATGGATGGTGGTTTGATATCGCGAAGGCCGATGTTTATTCCTTTGAAGAAACTCGGGGCCGATTTCAGCTGATTGAATAGTGCGCCATGCAGCCCCAATCCTGCGCTCTAGTCCAAGGGCTGAGTTGACCAATTTAGAACCGTCCAATGGACACGATCCAACCTAACTAGTAAGTTCGTGCAATGGACGAGGCTAAATCCAAATTTGAAGCAAAGGACGAAACGGCGACAAAGGAAGGCGTGAAAGATTTTGGTCTAGACCTGGAACTCCTGCAATCTAATCTTTCGCTTTCTCTTGAAGAGAGACTTCTTCATCACCATGCAGCTTATAAGTTAGTCATGGAGATCGAAAGAGCGCGCGGTGAAGGCCAGTCCTGATTTAAATGAACTGCTTCGTTTGCTCATACAAAACAACATCGATTTCGTAATCATCGGTGGTTTTGCGGGTATCTTATATGGCTCAACAGTAGTAACCCGCGATCTTGATATCTGCATGGTGATGGAGCCGAAGCAGCTCGAAAAAGTGAGAGAGGTTCTTGCACCCTATCATCCGGTACACCGCAGAGGTCCAGCTAAGCTTTCCTTTCTAGAAGCCCCGCAATCCTTTGAAGGGGTTCAAAATTTGTATTTAAACACTGATCTTGGAACTCTTGATATTTTGGGTGAAATAATTGAAGTCGGTAATTTTCAACAAGTAGCTGCAAACGCAAAACACGTCACACTATTCGGTCTTTCCGCCAAAATTATTTCTGCGGAAGATTTGATCAGATCGAAAAAGGCTATGGGGAGACCAAAAGATCTGCTTGTAATTGCAGAACTTCAGGAAGTCCTTGGGAAGATTTGAGCCAAACTCGCGAGTCGACGCCTTGGACCTCTGACTTTGGCTCGCCGTTTTGAGTTTGACAGTATGCTGTCAATATGACAGTTGTCTGCCAAAAGGAGTTCCAAATGGTATATAAACAAGACCTTGCAATTTTATCGACGGCACTATCATCCTTAGTCTCTGGTCTTTTCGCAGGAGCGATGCTCTTGATTGCACTTGCGATCGTTCCCTATTGGCAAAGTCTCGATCCCCAGGTTTTTCACAATTGGTTTCTTCTTCATGCGCATCACTTAGGAGACGCGATGGTTCCATTACTTATGGCCTCGGTTTCACTGTCTGCCGTTACGTTTGCTTTAGCTTTTCGTCTGAAGCGAAAATCGAGACTCTTATCAGCAGGGGCATTTTTCAGTCTCATGGCGATTCTTGTCATTTATATGATCGCCAACAGGCCTGTTAACTCAGTGCTCTTGAATGGTGAATCGCTTTCAGCGATCACCATCCGAAACAGTCTAGCTGCTTGGAGATTTTGGCATTGGGTTAGAGTCCTCTTTGGAGTCGTCTCCTTTGGTTTTTCGATTGCGACTCTTACGAGCTTGAGCGTCGAAACTGAATTGAAGCGATGAATCCCAAGCACACCTTCAAAGGCAAGCTCTTTACTGATTTGGTTCTCAAAATCTTTCAATTGAACGGAACTCTCCTGGACGCAGGCGATATAATTACTAGACCGTTCCAGCTTACTAGTTCCAAATGGCAGGTTCTCGGAGCCATAGGATCAGAACCTAAAACTGTCGCGCGAATTGCAAAGGAAATGGGATTAGCACGCCAGAGTGTTCAGCGAACAACAAATCTTTTGATGAGTGCTGGATTCTGCGAATTATCTCAAAATCCTCATCATGCTCGTTCAGGTCTTTTAGGCCTGACTCAGAAAGGTCGGGATACACTATTTAAGATTGAACGGAGCCAAATTAAATGGGCTAACGCCATCTCCAAAAACACAGATGAAAAAATATTAAAATCTACTCTAGCTTTTCTTGGAAAAATTCAGACTGCATTGGAATGAATTTCGTGTCGCCCCATGCGGTACGGGATTCCTTCCTTGGCACCTAATTTTTTATAAAATTCCAAGACGTCAAAATCAATACGTAAGGTCTTTTGAACTTGGTCTGGCGGAGTGCAGCCTGAACCGCTTTGAATTTATTGCCTCAACCATATAAGCGACGCCGCCGTAAAGAGCAGTTGATACCAGCCCCGCACTTAAATCACCGAAGTCAGTACCGCTGCGTGGCGATTGAGGAATTATGCGCTCCCAGGGTGAATGAATGGGACCGACTTCCCAAAAGAAGTGTAGACCCGCGCTGAAGACAAGCATCTTTGCCAATAATCTGATTCGATCAACAGGATATTTTGCTGCTGTCGTTGAATACCATGCGTTGAGTATTGAAACAAACAACACCGAAGAAGAATAATGATCCATTCCTATAAAATGAAATCCAGGAAACTCTTTAACGACATACCCAACAATTGCAGCAAGCGAGAGGGGCAGCGCAACTCGATAAGCGTATTTTTGATAAAATTGAGAAATTTTCCCTAGACGCTCACGCTCTGGCTGAGAAAGATCGTTTAAATTGATTGGATCTATATGAAGTTTTTCTGGAACCAACGCATAAACATCCAGAGTTTTTGCAGCATCTGAAATTCCCAATTTCACGAGTTTTTTTAGACAAGCTGAAAATCCACTGGCCTCAGCACGACTCGCAATGGTTGCGATTGCAATAACTCCGCAAATGATCAGTTTCAACTTTTACCTCTTCTCAATTGATCCGTCTTGTAATGCGTTTTGAAGACTTTGTAAACCCGCCGGATCCTCGAGATCCCGCAAAACGGGTGGGTACTTGGACGACTTTGGACCGCTAATATCGCATATAACGCGTACATCGCTAGGGTTAACGGGACGCGTTTGTGCCGCACAGCGCTGATCTACATGGAAATTATCCTTGGGGCTTTCTTTAGCCTATAGTTTTAAAGATTGAGGTGAATGAAAAATGTTTAATTTGGTTTGAATTTCTCAAACTATTTATGAACAATGAAGGAACCAATGTCTTTTATGAACAATCTCGAAAAGTTTGGGGAGAGAAAAGAAATGAAAATCTGCAAGTCGAAACTGTCGATCTTAGGTCTTCTGCTGTCACTGTTGGCGTTAAATTCGAGTTGCGGAGGTGATGGCTCATCAAGCAGTACGGCTGGTACGGCGGGTTCGAAGTACCAGGGATCCATAGCGGGACCTACCGGTGATTCCGGAGTGATGTCGCTAAATGTTCCGACAGGCACGACGAGCGCCAGTCAGATAAAGGCGGCGACAATTTCGATCACGGGCACTCTGAAGCTCGCCTCAGGAACCGTGGCTCTTACCGGAACCTTTGATTCGGCTGCATTAACCTTCTCGGTCACGGGCGGAAAATATTCATTTACAGGAGGTCTAAGCAATGGAGTCATCTCCGGAAGCTATACAGGCCCCAATGGAAATGGAACTTTTTCAGTGATGGATGCTTCAGCGAACTCTGTCACAGTTTTCTGTGGCACTTTTTCAGGCACTGCGCAGGCGGGAACAGTCAATATTGCAGGTACATGGAATGTGAACGTATCAAACGGAAAATTATCAGGTTCTTACACGGGCTCTGCTGGTGGTGTCGTCATAACGTCGGCCATTGGAGGAACCGTGAGCGGAACTACGGCGACCATCCCAGATACAAGTACGAGCAAGGCTACTGGAACTCTATCGGGAGCCACCGTTAGTGGAACCTTCAGTTACACTTCAACTGATAAAACTATAAATGCAGATGGAACTTACACAGGAAGTTCGTCCAACTGCCCATCATAGTGTGAGAGCGTTTGGGGCTTAAAGCCGAACTTCCTCAGGAGTGACGGGACCGGCTTGGAACTAAATCCTCAATTTGTCGCGGATTAACAACTTCTACTTCGCTAAATTCGAAGGACCACGAATACATCCGAGACGGCGAAGAGCTTCAGCCGTGATATTCATAAAACTGTGATCACTGTGGCAATTCAACATTTCTTTTTGGAAGCTGCATAAATCGTGATGGCTCGGATAGCGGTTGAAAACCAAACTTTGAATAGAGATGATGAGCATCTTTGGTCGCAAGGATCCATCCAGTGGTCGATTTCAAATCAGGATGGGCCAGAATGCACTCTATTAGCCAAGATGCTAATCCTTGATTTCGATAGGATTCCAAAATAAAGACATCGGCCAGGTAAGCAAAACGAGTGAAATCAGTTATTACTCGGGCAAAACCAATTTGTTTATCTCCATCATACATTCCGAAAGATAGGGAATGCTTAACGCATCTAAGGACTTTGTCTCTGGAAATCCCCTTGGCCCAATAAGAGTCAGTTAAAAAGGAGTGAATCATATCAAAATCCAGTTTTTCTGGGTCGCTAGAAACTGAGAATCTTCCTTTAACTACCTCGTGCAATTTCGATCCCCTCCTTCTGACCGCGCCTGTTTCCAATTCACCTCTAAAAGATGGGTGGACAATGGGATTTGGTCAAGCGCTCGTCGTCGTGACTCACCAGGGGCCTTAAGGTCTTCGGTTTTGAGACGGTTTTGCTTCTGAAAGAAAATGCTCTAGTTTTTTTCTCAGTCTCGTAAGACGTATTTCGGTGTAGACCTTTGCGCTCAGTTTATGGTCCGTAAAAAAAAAGAAAAGAAGGCTTCCATCGAGCTCTTCCAAGATGCCCACCGCTAAATCATGAATATCATCTTTGGTTCGCACAACGCCGTTCAATTTCAAATATTCCTCAGCGTATTTACCAATAGTTCCAGTGAAACTATTAAAGATATATGTATGAAGATCTTTAAATTTTTTATTGATCGCACCGTATGCGTAGGACGTAGCGAAACAGCGATAGTGAAAAGGATTACCAAGAAATAATTCATAATTTTTCTTGAGCGCTTGAATAATTTTCTCAGCACCCACATGTTCTCGCGCTTCGCTGCGCGTCTTTGTCTTAAAATCTTCAAATACATATCGAACTGCTTCCAGAAAGATGACCTCGGATTTAGGAAAGTAGTGATTTACCAGGCCCGTGCTAATCCTCGCTTTCTGAGCGATCTTTCGGGTCGTGGTCTTGTCCACGCCTTGAGTGGCAAATAATTTCATGGCCACCTCTAAAATCTTCTTACGTGTCTTTTCGCTTTTCTTCAGTTTTACATCCATTTTTTAACTTTCTAAGGGCCTAAATTAATTGAGCAAATGCTCAAAAAACGAGTGGCTATTGCACTATGTAGCCACATCAAGTATATCCGGCCCATGATTTTTGAGCAAATGCTCAAAAAAACGTTAACTGAAATGGGGTGCCAAATGTCTTCACAAAAGCTGTTAGTAGTCAGTATTTCTTTGATTTTTACTGCCTTAAGCTCTTCAAGAATATGGGCGGTTCAGCGTTGCGCCGGAATGCTTGCGCGTCTTGACTACCACTATAAAAACCAGACTGATCAAGATTGCATTGCGGGAATTTGTCCGATCGAAGTAAAAGGCGGTCTCATCCAGACGGCCACATCGAACGGGCCTGCAACATCTAGGTTTATACATCCTCGTTACTTAGACTGGGAGGAAACTTTCTTCCCAGTGGCGTTACTTGATTCAGGGGAATTATTAGTTTCGGACGGTAGACATTTAATCCATGAACCATTGCTAAAGTATGCTGAGGCCAGGGGCCTTAAAATCATTGCTGTAGCAAGCCTGAAGACAATGCAGGGAAAAGTAACCGAACTCAACACATTTTCTTTTAGTGATCACATTGCGCCGGAGTCCCTTGATCAAATCGAAGCAGGTTTAAACAAAAAGGGAATTGATACATCGAAAGTTACTAAGAGAATTGTACCCGATGGAGAAATGCAACTTCCCCTCATCTTCAAAATTCCTAGCAGGTGATATACTTCAGTTCCAAAATGAAGATGGGTGGATGGTTAGACGATTTTGGAACCGCTTGCTTCGCGTATGCGTGGCTTAAAGTCCCCCGGCCTAAACTTTTTTGGAACTGATTCTGTAGAGGACGTGCGGCATTAACCAAGTATCACGAAGTTTTGGATGTGAATTATCAAAATCATCTCTGGGGTTGTAAGCCATGTTTAACTTCTCCATGACTCTTCGTGATCGATGATTGCCAACATAGGTCATCGCAACAACCTCTGAAAGATTTATATCGTCAAAAGAAAATTTCAGAACTCTTCCAGCCGCTTCAGTGGCATAACCTTGATTCCAATGCTCACTTGCAATTCGCCATCCAATCTCAACGGCGGGTGTAAAATGAGCCTCAATTGGAACATTTTGAACGCCGACCCAACCAATCATTGATTCGGTCTTTTTTAACTCAACAGCAAATAAACCAAAGCCATATCGATCAAAATGACGCCTCTGTCCTTCAATAATTTTGTCTGATTCTTCATTGGAAAGTGTGCTGGGATAAAACTCCATAACAACCGGATCGGCATTTATTCTTCTCAGTGATTCCCGATCTTCAGTTCTCCAGCGTCTAAGAATCAACCTTTCGGTTTCCAATTGTTGTGCCGGTTTCAAGGCGCTTCGATCTCTTCTCTCAATAGACCATAAAGCACTTCGTTTTCAGGTTTTTGATTTATGAGGTAGTGCTGCCGAAGTAATCCTTCTTTTTTGAAACCAACTTTTTCTAATAGCCTACATGAGGGGATGTTCAGATCATGAACAAACGCGATTAACTTTCTGAGATCTGTTTCAGCAAAGACTTTTGTGACGAGCATTCCCACAGCTAAGGAACCAATTCCCTTTCCCTGAAATCTCTCATCCACTGCGTATCCTATTTCAGCGATCTTCATCATTTCGTTTCGATTGCTAACCGAAACGCTTCCTACAATCTCACCGCCTAATTCAATGAACCACCGATAAGCTTCGCACTTTGTGGAGGACTGAAGGTCATCTCCTTCCGAAAGAAGTCTTGCTCGACACTCCTCAAGATTCTGCAGCTTCAAAGGATTGTGTTTTATAAAGGTCGGTTGAGTTCTCCAGAGATAAAAAAGCTCTGCATATTCTTCTTTTGGTGAAACTAATTTGAGTTGCAAGCAATTCCCCGTCCGAATAAAGCATACCCCTGCTTAGACAATTTTAGAACTAAAAGGGGAATGCCACCGTGGCAAAATATAATGAAGAAGGGTAACGTAGAAATTAATCCAGTGCCTTCTTCGGAGAAAGACCGTCCACTCGATCAACAAGCCAGCTCTTAATAAGCGCTTGTCTAGCGATGCCGCGACGATTGGCTTCCTTATCGATTTTCTTCAGCGCCCAAATGGGAATGTCTAAGACAATGCGCTTCGTCCACTCAGCATCGGGCGCAAGCTTCGTATCTTCATCTTCCTTTTCGTATTCAGTTTCATTTTTACTTTTAGCCATAGTATGCGTCCTTTTCATCTTCGTGTGGTTTTCTCACCATAAAGATTCGAATCTTTCCCGCTCGTATCGTGAATCCAACAGTCCAAAGTGTTTCAGCAATTTCTCCAACCTTGAGCCATCGCTCTTCGCCGTCCTTTGATGAGCCCGGACCTTCGATCGCCTCTGGTCGTCCCAAACTATTCTGGCCTCAACGAAGTCGATGCCCGCTGCTGTTTTGTCCACTGACTCTTAATTTTATCAAAAGAGTCATCGCATCCTTCCGCCTTCTATCGGTTGCGTCCGGTAATTCTCTCCTTAAAACTTTTTGTTCACTCGCTCGAGAGTCTGGAAAAAAGGGAGCGCTTTCCGTAAGCGTTCATTTCCATAAGACTTGATTCGCTCTCGAACAAAGGGCGGCGAAGCTTTGAAAAGTTGAAATGCTTCTTCGAATTCACTCGAATGTTCAAATTGTTCCTCCCGAGCGAGCCTCTCGAGATCTTGCCTGCAAACGTCAGGCTCGAGCTTTTTTTCCAGCTCTCTGATGGATTTCCCAGCCACCGCGGCGATCATCCATAGATGACCCTGAGCCGGCTGCGGCACCACGCTGCTAAAGATCGATGTAAGCACGACAAAAATTTTGCCTAAAGTTTTTTTTCGAGACATGAGAATTCCCTTTCGTTAAAAAAGAAATCCGGGAAAGTGATAGCTAAAGTAATCGACCCATTCGATTCCTCCGCCGGCATTACCCGGATCAGGTTCAAGGATCAGATCGTTTCCCGATCTTTCTCAGCCACCCACGTTCTAAAGAAGTGGCTCTCCTTCGAATATCGCTAGAGATAATCTGAAAAGGTCGAAGAGAAAAGATATTTATCAGATCCTCGAAATGAGAAGAAGGGTTTCAATAGCCCCGGGTTCCCGTGTCGAAAATTAAACTTTTGCCCGTCGTCGACTTAAGAAAAGCCCAAGATAAGAAATTCCAGGAAGGCAAAGTGCGACTAGGATCCAATAATAGTACTTATCCCAGAACGTCAGGCTTATGCCGAGGGTTCCAAGGGCAATGGCGTAACACGAAAGACATACAGGACATTTCGGAACAAGAGCGGCCGCGAGAAGAGAAATCAAAGAAGAAAACTTTAACCAAGCGAATGATTTCCGCTGACAGCAGTGAGACGACATATATTTATTTTGAGGTCGAGTAGTGGTATTTGATGCGCGGTTCGCCCGAGAATTTTGGAAGCAGATCGAATAGATCCCAGAGAACGCAATAGTTGTCGCCGGGTCCAAATCCTGTATGGGCAATACGAGTGATTTTGCTATCCGAAGATTTACGAAAAGTAGAGACTCCAGGCTGAGGGGAATCCTTTTCATCCGCATAGCCCATATCTTTTCTGAATTCTGTTCCTTTCGAAGATAGCATTTTAAAGTTCCAACCTCGATCCGACGCAAACTGTCGTTGAACTGGATAATCGTCAGGAGACTCGACTACAAAAGCTGCGCGCTCTTCTAAATGTTTCAAAACGCCATTGAATCCATCGGCCCAAAGAGTGCAGTAGGGGCAGCCGATTCCCATATTGTGAACTAAAATAAGTTCGTCCTTATTTCCGAATACTTCGGAGAGTTTGATGTTTTGTCCGTATGAATTCTTAAAAGTGTAATCGTGAATTTCGGTAGGCGGAAGACTTCTTCTTAAGTCTTTGAGCTTCGTTTTTGCATCTCGAATTCCTTTTTCGATCGCTTGGATCTCAGCCTCTAATTCGCTGTTTGCCTTTGCCTTCATAGAATTCCTTTCTCGCCAAAGTCTTATTCAAAATATCTTGAATGAAAAGGCCTATGGTCGATATTTTCCTATAGCCGCTACCCAAGCGCTCACGCCGCCTAAAAGAGGGAAGACGGGTGCTCTTAAAATGTCTTGCGGTTGTGAAGTGTGGCACGAATATTGCACTTTCTGTGGGATATGCCGATTCGCAGGATTCTTCTTTTAATCTTGCTTTCCGTCGTGTGCACACTGGAGAAAACTCCGGCGTTCGCTAGTGACTCTGATCGAGACACTAAATGGGAAAAGGTATTTAAGGCTATCGAAGACCATCCGATTGAAAATTATTTCGCCATGGAAAAGTTTTTTGCTCTCGCTCCGACTCCGCTGACCAAAGATGATTTTATTGTCTTTAATTTTTCCGAAGAGCTCCATTGGGCTTGGACCTATCACGGCCTATACGTTCTTACTAATAATGGGGTCGGCGAAGACTCGCCATTTAATCCGCAAAAATTTTCTCAGTCCCAAATCCAACAACTCATTTCAAAATTGCCGGCGAATCGGCTCGTCTATGTCAGCCGACTTGATCCAACTCTTGCGCCTTTGGAAATGTTTCGTCAGGGGCTAAATGAACCTCTTGAAACCGAGGAGGGCAAAACAACTGTTCGATTTTTCAATCCACATCGAATAACCGAAATAGGTCAGTTCTCTTCCGCCCTTATTTCTCATGCAGAAAAAACTTCAAAGCTCGGCAGATCGTCACTTAAAGAAAGAGTGAAAACTGCGGGTGTCTATATTAGTGGAAGCGCGATCTTGGTTGGATATAGTTTTCTTATGCATGTTCCTGGAACGTTTGAACCCTTAATCATGACAGCAGGAGGCTTGGCAGGATTGCGAATTCAAACAAAATCGGATGCCCGAGATCCCGAGAAGTATCACAGTCCAAAAAGAAGGTTTATTGCGATGGTCGCCGGAGCAACTGTTGCTCACGCAGGGTTAGCGACCTGTCGCGCAGTTTTACAGCATCTGGGTGTGTTTAATTAAGGATCAAAACGGATGCATACTTGGACGATTTTGGAGCCGATCCGCTTATCTTCGCAGATTGTGAATAGCTAATTTATCTTTCACGGAAGGCCAGATTTCTGAGGTAAGAGAATATTGAAGATAGTTTTCAGAAGTTTTTCCGACGAATGGAATTCCACGTCTTAGACAAAAGTTTTTTGCACGAACGTTGATTTCATCCGTTTCAAAATAAACTTCGTGGAGGCACAACCCATCAAAAGCATATGAAAGACTTAAATCGACACTTTCAGCCGCTGCAATTCCCCATGCCGAGCGGTGCAATATGATCCCGAATTCAGCCCTTTTCCTTTCCCGATCTATATTTTTAAATCCGCAACTCCCAACAATCTGATTCGTTGTTCTTAATAAGATCGTATAATTACATCCTGTTCCGTTTTCCCTTGCCGTCTTAAATCTTTCGTAACGTTCCTTTATAAGGTCGTCTGACCACTCTTCAACGCGAAAGAATGTTACCAGTCCTTCCATTGTCTCTTTATCGTTAAGGATGTCCTTCAGCATCGGATTATCACGTGGGAGTGGAAGGTGTGCTGGATCAATTTTCGTACCGGGAACTTTGGGAATTAAGTACGCGTGGTAAAAAATTGAGGCTTTCCGTTCCTTATGCCCAGTCGCGTTTGGACGCGCTCTGCTCCGAGATTCTCGGGGTTTTGCCATGAATCTCGTACTTGCCAGTTATCAAAGTATGGTCAATAACTTGAAGGTCGCCAGCGAGCCAAGCCAACCAGCTTGCTCTACCAACTCAGGGTACGACTCAAGATCTTTCACAGTGTAAAAGATCTTCAGTGGTCACTTTGATATGGTGGATATAGCTCAGTTGCCGTGTGAGCGCAGCGAGCCAAGCCAATCAGCTTGCTCTACCAACTCGGGGTACGACTCAAGATCTTTCGCAATGTAAAAGATCTTCAGTGGTCACTTTGATATGGTGGATATAGCTCAGTTGGTAGAGCAAGCTGATTGGCTTGGCTCGCTGCGCTCACACGGCAACTGAGCTATATCCACCATATCAAAGT
>Ga0207108_1073_pt1 | contig 18705 bp, 20 predicted proteins | sample Alteio_BWMinHeat_76_FD_153562 | JGI IMG/M metagenome (GOLD analysis project Ga0207108, IMG submission 153562) | Enriched cells from forest soil in Barre Woods Harvard Forest LTER site, Petersham, Massachusetts, United States -... | ecosystem: Environmental > Terrestrial > Soil > Temperate forest >...
TGGTTTTCTCTCTGTCAAGTATTAATGATTCTAAATTTATAATATCGAAAACGAAATAATTACAATTAAAAATCATATCGGTGCCCTGAAATTATTATGCAACATCATGGCAAAAGAACTAAAAGAGACAAAAGATCTATTGATCAAACCAATCTCAGATGCTTTACAGAGTTACTTACCTATTTTATTTCCTGGTACTGTACTTAATTTAGCTGATGATTTTTGTATGAAAGAGGTTAAAAGAAATGCGGGTATAGAACCCTATTCTCAACTGAGTATGGGTACAAGAGAGCAATTAGCAATTATTTTACGATTAGCACTTGCAGATGTTTTAGTAGAAAATGGTATGCCTGTTACCGTGGTTGAAGTTGTTTTGTATTTTCATCGATGTTTTTTTCACATCCTTTAATGTCTTTTTCAATACTTTTAACATCATTGCTTTTAACATGAATAGTAGAAATCAAATTTGTAAGAGAACTTTGGTGATTTTGAAAATTTAGCCAGGCTTTTTGTTCTAAACTAATTGCTTCATCAACTGTTAGCGTTTTTGCTTCGCCCTTAATCTTGTTAAGATAAGCCTCCCTGCCGATGTGTTCATCTAATGCTTTTACTTTTATTTCTAATTCAGATTTTTGTATTATACCTTCAAGCGTTTGAATTCTACTTTCTAAACCCATCCGAACATTTAATTGATTCTTAGCCTCTCCAATACTTTTTACATTACAGGATTCCAGCATATGTCCAAAGGAAACTCTCCTAGCATCTAGTTCTTGTTCTAATTTTAATAACTCTTGGTTAGCTGGGCTGAATTTAATTTTAGAATCATAGAATTTAAATTCCATTGACTTTGTAACAGCGTGCCTTCTGTTACCTTTAATTAATTCATTGTTGAGACGTATCTCATCCTCATCTCCTATCGAATACTCTATAAGGGGTGCAGCCACTTGTATTTTTGTCTCGAGATCTCGTATTGTTGAATTTAAATTTTCTAATTTCTCAAAGTTAGCTTGATTAATTTGTATTTGAGCAAGATGTTCTCTATCTGTGGAAAGTTCTTTTTGATAATCTTTTATCTTCTTAATATCATCATTTAATTTTCTTATTGCGCCGTGTTCTTTTAACAGGTCGTCATGATTACGTGATCGCGTTACCTGATTTTTTGCATCGTCATGCAATTCCTTTGTCAATTGTAAATCCTTCTCAAGTCCAAGTTTTTTTGTTTCGAAAAAATCTAACTCGTTTTTATTTGAATTAAATTCTATATTTAACTCCGTTATTCTTTTTTCGTCGTTACTTATTTGAGAAATCAAGCTATTATATGTAATAAGATTATTTCTTTTAATAAAAATTGATTGTTCTAGTATTTTATTGTCTTGTGCAACTTTAGCATATTCATTTTTTAATTTAGTTCCGTTATCTATATTTGAATTTATAATTTTTAAATTAGATTTTAATTCATTGATTGATTCATCCAGCTTAACTTTCTCGGCATTAGCTTTTGCTAGATCGTTCCTATTGGTTTCATATTTTTCAAATTCTGTTTTGAAATCCTGTAGTTGACTTCGTGTATTGTTTGCTTTATCAATTGATTTTGAATAATTATTTCTTGGGATTTCTTGTTTATCTGATTGATAATCCTCAAGCTCATGTGTAAATTTCTCTAATAGAGTTTGACCCTTACCTTGTGTTAATATCGCTGTTAGTTCTTTATTTAACAAGCCCCCTAGTGTTTTAATTGCACTTTCTGAGGGTTCTTGTGTGTTTCTCCAATCACTATCCTGATCTATCCAAAGAAGCGAAAAAATTCCATGTTTGGTTGAGTCTGGTTTTTTTTTATTTTCTTCAAAGCCAAATATTTCTATTAATTTATTTTCTGCTTCGTTATCTGTCCATTTATGATCATTAGTAATATCATGTAAAATAGCTGAAGAATGTCTAGTTTTTTTAGCAAATACTTTTTTTAAGGTATAATCAATTCCTTTCAGCCCAAAATTGACTTCGACTTCAGGGAAACTACCTGTCTTGCTTGAATACTCATCACAGACTTTTCCATCAAATCGTTCAAAAAAAACTGCTCTGGCAGCCCTTACTAGGGTGGATTTACCAGCTTCATTACGCCCACATATGATGTTAAAGTTATTATCTGCAAGATTATTTATAAAAAAAGGATCATGAAATTGCTGAAAGCATTGTAGAAATAATGATTTAATTAGCATGATTTATTCTCACTATTTTTGTGCTTCGTGCCAAAGAATTTGTATAGCTCGTTCCGCATGTTTTTTTTCTTCACCTTGACTATTTTCTTTATAATCGATTAATGTGTTGAATACTTTGCCAATAAAACCAGAGGATTTCATTTCAGTGATCTCATGATCAGTTTGTTTAATTTCTAATTGGTCATCGACAATAAATAAATACTCTAAACGTGCGTTCCACTTTTCTAATACCATATTTAATTCATGGCGCAACGATAAGCTTAGTAACCCTTGTATATTTAATTTGATGATTACCGACTCAGGAGACTGGATTGAATTAAAATAATTATTTAGAGTTGAAACGTCTTCTTGTTGATATAACTTTACATCATGTTTAAACCATCTATATTTACCAATAGGTATCCTTTCTATTTCTGGATCATGTCCTTTGTAAAGTCTAACTAGCAAAGCATTGCCAGTGTTATTATCACGAAAACGATCTTGCTCTGGTGTACCAGAATAGAAAATCCTAGGAGAAATTTTATACATACCATGCCAATCACCCAAAGCTAAATAATCTAATCTTGCTGTTTCAACTCTATTCTTTGATATTAAATTGTACTTTTCCGCTTTTTCAAATAATTCGCCTTCTACAGCACCGTGGGCAAGACCTACCTTATAAGATTCATTATTAACATTATAAGCATCAAACCATTCTGTTAAGTCATTGTAGACGTGTTTATAGGGCAACGGCGCTGGTAAGATTATTAACCTTCCATCTAATAAGTTAATTGGTTCAGGTTTTGTTGCTAATATAATATTATCGGTTTTTTCAGGAAGCAGATTAACACGAGTCCAAATACATTGCTCAGAAATAGGATCATGGTTGCCGGGTAATAGAATCCAGGGACCTTTAAATAAAGACATAGCATTTAATGCCTGCCTAATTGTTTCATCTTTAAGCGCATCTGCTTCGAATATATCACCTGCTACTAATATTGCGTCAACGGAATATTTATTACCTGCGGCAGCAATTTTTTGTATAGCTTCTAGTCTTGCTCTTTGAAGTATAATTGCTTTTTCGTATGGAAGTTCACCAAATAATTTTCCAATCTGCCAATCGGCTGTGTGTAAAAAAGTCACAGACATTAGAATTACCTTTTATATTTTTGAATTTTGGATATGTTATGGCTAGTATATGTTTTATTATTGTACATATTAAGAAAATGATGTCAATAAATGATATGCTAGCGATTGAATGACTACAAAACAAGTTTTTTATAATCTATTAGGCTGAACGAGTAGGCGCTGAGGAAAAACGATGAACCCAAACCACCTAAAGTTTATTTGTACTGAACTGCAACTCGGCTCACCCGAGGGAGTGGCGGCAAGGGTTTACGGTAGCCGTGGTGGATCCCTTATGTGGCGAGTAAATACTGAGAAGGGGATTTATGCCATCAAGCAACTCGCGCCTGTTATTGATCTAAAAAGTGAACGGATCATCACTAAATACGAGTTGAGTGAAAAGATCGCTTATCGATTCACGCAGCAAGGAATCCCAGCAGTCTCTGCATTAGAAAAGTCTGGAAAGCATCTTATTATTATCGATAACACTGGGTATTTAGTTTACCCCTGGGTAGAAGGACACTCCTTGGGTCGAAATGAAATTTCGGAGGCTCATGCTCTCAAAATTGCTGAAATTATAGCAAAGCTGCACAGCATCAATTTGAGCGTTCCTGAAATTAAGGCGCCTCATGTGGACATACATACGGGTGATCGTATTGTAGAAGCAATTGACAGGGCGCTGTCATTTAAATGTCCCTGTGCAAAAGCTCTAAAAGAAAACCAAAACCTTATTTTATCCATGAATGAAAGTTATTTATCTGTTATTCCCTTGCTTTTAGAAGATACTGTTGTTACTCACGGCGATTTAGATCAATTAAATATCCTCTGGGATAAAGCAGACCAACCGATCATAATTGATTGGGAATCTGTGAGGAAGTTGAACCCGACTCGTGAGATTGTGCGCGCGAGTCTAGGTTGGTGTTAACAGGTGAACAAAACCGCGTAAAAATGGCGAAGAATTAAAAACGTAAAAAACGCATGATTCACTGTGAACCACGCGTCCTTATTCCAGATTAAATCAATCTAATTTTTCGATATTCTCTAACTCCTCTTTTGAGAAACGCATTAATTGAGCAAAATAATGGTTTTCAATAGCTAATGCCAAATCAATCATAAAATTAGTCAGGTGATAGGCTGTTTCATCTGATATGCCCTCAGGCAATAGTTCTATTAATTTTGTGTCTATCATCATGATGTCCTTTTATCTTCAGTATGCTTGGTCGATTTGACTTTCTTTTCGCGCGATGCATTTCTTTTAGTGCTTTCCTCCATTGCCTCCTTGAGTCGATAAGATTCAGCATCGATATTGATAATCTCAGATCGATGAACCAGTCTATCAATGAGAGACACGACACAGGCTGCATTTGGAAAGATATCTCGCCATTCAACAAATGGTTTATTGGTGGTAATAATGGTAGGCTTTTCATGATAGCGGCGAGAGATGATTTCAAATAATAAATCTGCATATCGATTGGAATAGGATAAATATCCCACTTCATCAATCACCAGTAACTTTGGCGTGGTATAAAATTTTAATTTTCTTTTTAATGCTAAATCACCATCCTGTGCTGTCAGATCACCTAGCAAGTGACCTGCTGTCGTAAACAAAGCGGTTTGACCGTGGATAATGGCTTGATAAGCAATGTTTTTTGCAATCATGGATTTTCCGACGCCATTAGGCCCGCAAAGAACAATATTCATCGCTTCATTCATGAATGATAGATTCATCAATTCTTCTATGGCTTGGCGATCAATTTTTTTAGGCCAATTCCAATCGAAATTGGCAAGTGGTTTAAAACGCCCAACACGTGAAGATTTTAAGCGTGTTGCAAGGCCTGACTTCGAACGTTCATCTTCTTCCCATTGTAATAATGGAACGACCCAGTCGAGATCGCGTACTTCATCCCAATGTGCAATCAGGCCAATCAGTTTTAATGATTTTGCTCGTTGAAATAGAATATCAGTTGTCATCTTTTTTGTTCTCCAAGTGAGTGTGTAATTGATCGTAAGATTCAAGTGAGTGCGGATGAATAATCAGTTCACGCACGCGTTTATCATCAGGTAAATCAATCCCAATGGGTGGAGGCACCTGACGCGCTTCACGTTGTTTTTCTAAACTGATACGCACGGCATTAGGATGCGGAGCTCCTTTTGATAAAGCCATTTTTACGGCCATATTTAATTCGCTTGCACCATAGTCATCGAGCAACCGCAATAACTGAGAAACGATGGAACCAATTTTATAACCACGCTCTGCTGCCTGAATAAGCAAGGTGAAACTGTCTGGCGCGGCATGCGTTAAGCGATCTTGGCCACGGTGTTGGCGCGATTGTTTTTTAATAGCAGCCAATGTTTGAAGATGAGATTCATCTTCAATTTGTTTTCCTTTATCAAAGCTACGCTTATGAGTTGCGATGATGTTTGCACCATCTAAAATAGAAACGTTAGAAAGTGTTGCACACACTGTCACTGTACAGCGAACATGAGTATGCGGAACGGAATAATCATTTAAATCAAATCGTGCGTAAGGTGTTTTTCCAATCCTCACTTCTTCGCGATCATGCGTTGGATACGGATTGTCTGGTAACCTGATTAATGTTGATTGTTCTTGCTTGAAAACATCACCAACAGTTTGTGTTTTATCTTCTGGACATAATCTATCTGCTGTTTGTCTGTCGCACCAAGCGATGGCTTGATGATTTAAATCTTCAATGTTTTTCCATTCACGCGCGGCAAAAAAATTATCGCGCACATAACGAATGCTCCTTTCAACACGTCCTTTTTCATTGCCTCTTGCCACGGCGACTGGCCGCGGTTCAAAGCGATAATGCGCTGCGAATTCAAGCAAAACAGGATTAAAGCGGACCGCATCACCGCGACGCTCAAGAACGGCCGACTTAAGATTGTCATAGAGCAAAACACGCGGAACACCGTGCCACGCATTAAACGCAGCTTCATGTCCACGCAAAAAATTCGCCATGCGCGCGTCTAAATAAAATTGTAAAAATATTTTTCGGGAATAACTTAACACCATGACAAATGCCATCAATGGTCTTTTTGCGTTTCCAATTTCAAGATGACCAAAATGCCCCCAGTCCACTTGGGCTTGCTCGCCAGGCAATGTTCTTAAACGTAAATACGCTTCTGCATATGGGCGCGGACGCTTCAGAGAAATGACATAACGAAAGTGATCAACACCGCCTTTATATCCGCGCTGCCTAACCATGTCATACAAGCGGCTTGCGGTTAAACTGGGATATTTCTCTAGTGTTTCTATGATAAATCCCATGAATGGTGCAACAATAGATTCACGTGTGGTGAATTGCGCCTTGGGAATTCCAGCTTGAGTGAGCACTCTTGTCACTACGCTATGGTGCACATTTAACTGGCGCGCAATTGTACCCACGCGCCATTTTTCCACATGATGGTAACGCAAAATCTTTGCTTCTAATTCGGCTGATATCGCCATTAATACTTCTCCTCATTCTTGTTGTTTGCCATTTTCAGGCCAGGAAGATGAGCGAAGCGATAAATGGCGCAAATAACCGCGCCTCAAAAGCGGTGAGCATGGTTTGCCGCAAAAGTGGCAATGATAATGACCATTCAACACCTCTGATGTTCGCTCATTTGGCTGTCGCGGCAGTACAACACGAGGAGGTAAAACAGGGGAACTATGATGCGTCACTTTATTTTTTAAGCGTTCTCGGTAACGTCGTTGACGACCAGCATGTTTTTGCCGTCCACGGAGGGTACGCTGATAGCGATGGCTTGCTAACTGGCACGATTGCACCCGAGCAGCACGCGAACATGTTGATCCACAATAAATATTATTGTGATCACAAGGGCTGCAGATGATGACTTGATCGTGACAGCGAGCACAATTGTATAAGCGAGCAGATAGTTCCATCGACATTTTATGCCGATGGAACCTAGTACGCCATCCAATTAATTCTGTCCACCAGCCTTGATGACTGGTAAAACATTTTTATGCAAGAATTCAGGTGTGTGTTACCCTTTTGCACGATTAACGTCTATTAGTCATGTAAAAACAAGGAATAACACACATGGAAAAGTATATCGTAAAACTTGCAATTGACGAACGAGAAAGTTTACTTTCCCTAATTATGAAAGGGAAAACTGCTGCTCGCAAATTAACACATGCGCGAATTTTATTAGAAGCTGATGAAAATAGCGGCAACCAAAAAACAGATGGAGAAATTGCAGAATCGCTTTATGTTAGTGAAAAAACGGTGCAGCGTGTGCGAAAAGAATGTGTAGAGAACGGAATTGAAAGTGCATTAGAAAGAAAAGCCCATTCTAGGAATAAACCACGTAAAATACAAGGTGAAGAAGAAGCGCGCCTAGTTGCGTTGTGTTGTTCAAAGCCACCAGAAGGCAGATGTCGATGGACGCTTAAATTATTGGCTGACACACTGGTAATGCTGGAAATTGTAGAAAACATTTCGCCACAAACAATTTTGAACACACTAAAAAAAATGAATTAAAACCTTGGCAGAAAAGGGAATGGTGTATTGCTGAAGCGGGAGCAGAATTTGTTTGCAAAATGGAAGATATTTTAGATGTTTATAAACGCCCCTACGATGAGAAACATCCCGTTATTTGCATGGACGAATCGAATAAACAATTAACAAAAGAAACTCGGATATCCATTCCAGCGGAGCCAGGAAAACCAGGGCGCTACGATACAGAATATGAACGCAATGGCACAGGAAATATCTTTTTAGCTTGCGAACCTTTAGCTGGCAAAAGACAAATAAAGATTACAGATCATCGTAAAAAAACGGATTTTGCTGAATTTATAAAAGAATTAGTCGATGTGCATTACCCTAATGCAGATAAAATCGCATTGGTAATGGACAATCTCAATACGCACAATGGTTCTTCGTTATATGAAAAATTTGAACCATCAGAAGCAAAAAGAATTTTAGACAAGCTTGAAATTCATTACACGCCAAAACACGGAAGTTGGCTCAACGTTGCTGAGATTGAGTTCAGTCATCTGAGTCGGCAGTGTTTAGATCGTAGAATTCCGGATAAAGAAGCATTTATTCGTGAAACGGATGCGTGGTGCAAAGAACGAAATAACAGTAATGCGATAGTTGATTGGCAATTTACAACGGATGACGCGAGAATTAAATTAAAAAAACTCTACCCAATCATCAAAGCTGGTGGACAAGAATTAATTGGGTAGTGTGCTAACGCTTATGTGGAGAAAAAACGACAATAGCTGAATCCTTATTTTCAGCCGCTTGATGGTTTTTATTTTCTGGATTGAAGAAAAATCGATCTCGTCCAAGCACGAGGTCACGCACTTGTTGGCTTTTGGCTATTGGTGCGCGTTTCATCAATGGTGTTACTGTATAGCCTTCTTTAGCTAAAAGGCTGGGTAGCCCAAACGGACCTTCATTATGCAAGCCGCCATCTAAAACAAGGGATTTTTTTTCCAGCTTGGGATTGATTTAAAATTTCATCCGTCCAGAATAAATTTCGGTTGTTGGTTGTTTCATCACTAAATAAAAATTTAATCTTTGTATTAATTTGTTTATTGATTGTGTCATTTTCACAGAATCGAAATTCAGGAATTGACCGCGTGCTTGACTGGTTATAAGACAGATTTAAGTAATCTGTAGTAACTGTATTTTTATCAACTTTGTTGATATCAACAGAATAATTTTCTATAAATAATTCTTGTAATTTTTTTTCGCTAATAGGAAGAGTGGAAGCGATCATTTTAATTATTTCTTCTTTTTCTTTTTTTGAGGATGCCACATCTCGCACAAGTCGATCTTCAAGTGCGAGGAGTATTTTCCCTCTGAGCTTAGCAATTAACGCAATTTTTATATCCAATTGATTGTGAATGGAATCTTTAACATTCAGTTCTGTAAAAACTACATCTACTCTATCAATAATATTATCAAGTGCATCACCAAAAATATCTTTAAAATCATCAAAGTTGAACTGATGCATCGTACCAAAAATATAAATGGGTGCACAGCCTGTTTTTTCTGCTATATATAAAAACGCTTTATCCATTTCGATATTGTCTAATACGCTGTATTTTTCTTTATTTTTTTGAATTTGTTTTTTAATTAAATTGGCATCTGATAGGGGGCATATAATTTTATTTGAACGATCTGCATTAACATCATACGTTTCTTTAATCTTGGATTCAGGTTTTATGTCTTTAAAAAAATCAGAAAATAATTCTTCCTTAGTAAGTGGGCAATCACTATCTTTCATTTCAGGTACAAGTGACTGAGAACAGTCTTCTTCATCGGTGCGCCAAGTTAATTCCGATAATGATTCATCTTCCCCAGTAAAGACATCTAAGCTAGTCATGGTATCTAAAGCATAGCGGTTATCAAAAGCACCTTGGTGTGTTTCTTGCGCTCGAAATTGAGTTTGAGAATAGGGGTTGAGAAGAAACGTATAGGCTTCATTGATTTTTTTAAATTCTTCTTCTGAGTCAACATTTTTATCAGGATGATATTTTAATGAAAGTTTGCGATAAGCCTGTTTAATTTCAGCTAATGTTGCGTTATTTTTTACGCCAAGCACATGACATGCCCGACTATATTTTTGCTTGAAACTTCTCGTTTGTGTCATAAATTTCGTTTTTTTATGAAAGAATTATTACCAGTAATATTTTATAGTCATATTCTTAAATGAACATTAAGGGAGATTAAATTTTTAGGAAAACTAACCAGTTGTTTTTAATATAGAAAAAAACGTCATTTACCCCAAGTTTATAGAGTCCCAACTCCTAGGCTAAAATGAAATCCAATCGGTCAGAATTAATTGGATGGCGTACTAGACTTATGTGCGATAACCTAAGATAATCTCTCTGGGTCGCACATGGTTGGGTAAACAGTTTTGACTGCGACGTCTTGTGACTGCTACCGGTGTTCTATCGGCGACCCACTTAATTTATGAAATTCCGCTAAATTTACCACATGCAGTTGAGTACATCTTCTTTGTAGGTTGATTAAATCATGATCGATATTCGGAGTAAGATTGCTAGGCAGTTTTTTGTGCTAATGAAAATTCTTCGCGGGGTTTAAGCGGGTTTGTGGCACTGTTTACAGTTGGAGTGGATTTGGCACAGAGGATTTTTCATTGCCACTTTACGTTCATATGTTGCGCACATACATCAAATCGGGTGGTATGTTAAATATAAACCATGTGAACGCTGCCTTGTATAGCTCGGTTGGCAGCATGGTAAACTGGATGCTTTATAATATTGAACTTTTCTGCACAAGTGACGTTCCTTCGGAGCGAGATACGGCAACAGAAGAGATTAATCAAGTTGTAACGACGATGATGAAATTGAACAAATTGATCCCTGACATACTTAAAACATCAGTGGAAGAAACGAATCGAATTTGATTTCAATATTTTATCCATGGATGTTTAATGAAAAGAAAATGAATAAAGTTTTATGAAAATAATACTTTAATGGATTGAAGCTATAACCCGCGATCGGTGCGATATTTAGGAATACTGTGTGCAATGGATTGATGCTTATACCTGAAATATAAAACAAGTTAAAAAGGTAAATTATGCTCTCTCTTTTCATTAAAGGCTTGATTATTGGATTTGCGATAGCAGCTCCAGTTGGCCCAATTGGTATTCTTTGTATCCAACGTTCGCTACATGATGGATTTAAAATTGGGTTAATGACGGGATTAGGCGCTGCTTTTGCCGATGGTACCTATGGTCTAATTGCTGGTTTTGGATTGACTGCCTTATCTTCTATATTAATCAAGCATCAGTTTTGGATTCAATTAATTGGCGGCTTATTTTTACTTTATTTAGGTATAAAAATGTTTTTAACTAGACCGCTAGAAAAATCAGCAAATAATTTTGATCGTTCTGCCTTACATGCTTTAGTTACTAGTTATTTACTGACATTGACTAATCCGGCAACTATTTTATCATTTGTTGCTGTATTTGCAGGATTGGGACTAGGAACAACCAGTACTAATTATTTTCATGCGATTGTTTTAGTGTTAGGCATAATACTTGGCTCAGCTATTTGGTGGATATTCCTGAGTGGTGGAGTGGCATTTATTCTGCACCATCGTTTAAGCTCTACTATTATGCAAAGCATTAACCGAGTGTCTGGAATAATGATCATAGCTTTTGCAGTGTTTTGTTTTATAAACCTTTTATATGGATACTGAAGAATGACTTCATAAAATGGTTTCATTATAATGGTGAAGTATTTCGTAAATCTTTGACAGAAGAAGAAATAACTAGGAAATTAAAGCTACTCAAATTAGAGCGTAACTGAAAGTGACAACGATAAAATATTTTATTTAATATTATTTTTAACATTTTCATTAAGCCAAATTGCATGTGCTCAGCAAACACAAACCTCTGTTCCATTGCAATTTGATTTTGGAAATCCGGCACCATACGGAGGCCCATCCACTGTTATCACCATTCAAGGCAAAGAAATTCCTATACTTTTAGATACTGGGGCAAAGAAATCTGAACTAAGTTTAAGTTCTCATGCACTCAAGAATCTTAACGTTAATTACACTGGTAAATATGAATGCTTTAAAGCGGTTGATGGTAAATATTGCGAAAAAACATTTATTATTCCTGAAGTCAAATTGGGATCATTTGTAATCAAAAATGTGAAAGGAATAATGATGTCAAAACTTTGGGGCGGTAATGATGAGGGTTTTAAAGAAAATGAAGCCTCAAGAAACGGTGTGATTGGATTTTCTCTTTTATCGAAATTTAATTTGTTACTTGATTATCCAAGTTCAAAAGCACTACTTGTTAAACGTGGAGAAAATCCAATTGGCTATGATATCAGCAAATGGATATCTATCCCTTTTAGTGGACATTTTAACACACGTCTTTATTTAAACGGTGAATTAAGAACTATCAGTTGGGACACAGGTGCAATTCCGTCAGTTATCAGAAAATTGGCTAATGATAAAATAATACCATGTCCAGGAGATGCCCCTTACAGTAAGAAAAACGGTTGTTTAAGCATAGTATCTACGCAACTGACAACAGAAAAAAATGTTTTTCTTCCTAATACATGGTTTAAAATTGTAAGTCTACCGTCATATGCTCCTTTTGATGGTTTGATTGGATCAAATTTTTATAGCGAGAATCTTGTTTACTTTGACTTCGACAAACAGCAGATTTATGTTAAGCGCGCTACTCATGATTGATTTAATAGTTATTAACAGTTAATAAACGAGTGGATGAATTACAAATGTCGCTCAATATTCAAAAGATGTACCAGCTTATTTCAGAAATGAACAAGCTTAAGCTTGTTTTTCGAAATACGACAACAAGCCCTGATAGAAAAGAAAGTACAGCTGAACATTCATGGTCGGTCAGTATGATTACAATCATTCTCATGAAAGAACTTAAAAAAGAATTTTCTGAAATTGATGAATTAAAAACTATTAAACTGGCTCTTATTCATGATGTTGTTGAAATTTATGCTGGTGATGTTATGGTTTTTGATGCCGAGGCACGAAAAGGTAATGAAAAAATTGAAATAGAAGCATTAAATAAACTTATGGAAATATATCCTGAGTTTGGACAACAGTTGCATGACCTATGGTATGAATTTGAAAAGAAAGAAAGCATTGAAGCTAAAGTTGCAAAAGCTGCGGATGCAATTTGTCCAATTTTCCTGCGTCATCAATCTAAACAATCTTACATACCTTTTAATATTACTATCCATGACTTGGATAAAACAAAGTATCCAAATTTTGAATTTAGCAAAATCTTCACTGCATTATACCAGAAGTTAAAAGCCGATTTGCTAGATGAAAAACTCATTTCAGACTTAGAGATTAACTGAAAGATATAATTTATAATATAGCTTTATCTAATAAAGAAGGGTCAAGTCTGGACAATTGACTACCCAGTGACCCTTATTTTTTCATTCGCTTACAGTGAAAATAGATATAGAAGAAGGTGATATTTATGGAGATATTAATGAAATGAAGGAATATTTTTCTTGTATTAATGCTGAAAATGTTAAAGAGTTCTTGGAGCTAATAAATAAAAGGGATAGTAAATGGCGTGATAATCCTTCAAAAGTAAATTATTGGATATATAGAGGACAATGGGAAAAGGAATCACTCAATTTGCTATCTAAATCATTAAGGCAGAATTTGGGTTTAAAAGCTGACAGCAGAATAAAAAATGAAATTTTAAAAGAAAAATTATTATTGCAAATAATTTGCTTATACTCAGTATTATTCCACGCATTGCTATCAATAAATGAAATAAAATTCTTTTTATTATGTGCATATGGGTATCATTCTGCTATTTGAATATTTCTCATGTTAAATTGTTCAGATTGACGTTGTAATTCAATAAATTCATTTTTTAATTTAATTTCTATCTGTGATTTTCCATTGAAATAAACCTCTTTAAATTGATCAAAAATTTTTAAAAACTTTGATGCAGAAAGTGACAGGCTTTTCGTTAAATTGATTATGCTATTGTGTTGAGAAGGTAAATCTTTCCAATGCCAAATCGGTTCATGATGAAAAATACGATTACGTAGTAATCGAATGCGATTTAGTTCACGGGAGAGGTAATGACGAGTTCTTTGTCCTTTAGGTAAAAATGGAAAAGTGGGTTTTAGTAGTTTTGGCCAAAGCACTTGTCCATGCTCGTATCTAACATCAAATAAGGATGTCCAGAAGCCGAAAGATAATTCAGCGACAATTCGTCCGGACTCGATTTGTTTTTTCTCTTTTCGCAAACTATCCTTTGCTTGGTCAACTCGCTTTTTTTCTCTGTCGTGCAAAAATGACATTTCAAACCAATGCTCTGTTTGGAAGCCTTGGGTGATCGCGTTATGCAGTGAATTACGTAATGCTATCTCAAGAATTTGAAGAGCAGAGTAAAGGGCCTGGCTTAATTCAATGTTCCATGAATACGCAATGAGTGCTTCATTTTTACTGTTATTACACTTAGAGTGACTAAGGTAGCCGTTAAGTCTTTCTTGAGAAAAAATTATCTTAAGATCATCAAAAATATGGTTGTTATTTTCCACGATTTTATCCTATAATTTATTTACAGTCCCTGGGCCACTCCTCTCCCTACAAGATAGGTGATGAATCCGGGGTTTTTCTTTTATAGCGCCTTCATTTTTAAGAGTTTTTTGGTATTTTCCACATTTGTTATTTCTTGATCTTTAAGTCCGATTACCTTTTCTACTTCAACATTACGAACTAATTTCTCCACCGCATTCGCTTTATGCTCTGGTGCCAAATGTGCATAGCGTAGCGTCATGGTCATATCTGAATGACCGAGTAACTCCCGCACTGTATTTAAATCCACACCCGCCATAACAAGTCTTGAAGCGAAGTGATGACGCAAATCATGCCAGCGGAAATTTTTCATTCCAGCAGCAGCCGAAATAGATTTCCAGGCTTTCTTAATCGTGTCAAAACGCTTGCCATCTTTGCTAGGAAAAACTAAATCAGTACTGTCAGTTTGTTTGCGCCATGATTTAAGCACATGCAATGCTTCGGTGTTTAAAGGAATATGACGAGTTTTGCCGCTTTTTGCATAAGACCCTTCGATTGTCAAAATGGCTTGATCAAAATGAACATTTTCCCATGTGAGGCTGAATAGTTCACCTCGCCGTAAACCTGTGTTGATAGATAACAGAATCATTGGCCGCATATGATCAGCAAATACAAATTGATTGAGGTCAGGGTAGAGTGAATAGTTCCGTTCAGCCCGCCACTGGTTTGCACGTGCGCGTTCAGCTTTAATAATCGTTTCCCGACTGATTGCTGATTCCCGAAGAGTTTGTTCTTCCTCAGCTGATAAGAAACGTATCTTGCCGCTTCTATCGGATTTCAACAATTTAAATTTATCCAGGGGATGTTTTTCAATAAAGCCCCATAATACTGCTTTTGAAATTGCGGCTTTGAATGTAGCGGTTTCACGGTTAACAGTTTCGATTGTAAGTCCAGCTTTAAGACGCTGAGTGCGCCATTGATCAATAAGAACAGGAGTGATGTCTGTTAATGGTTTGTCGCCAAATGGTTTGATGAAACAGCGTTTAATATGTGCGAGAGTCTTCACATGATTTTTACGATGTTCGATGACCCATGGTTTATAATGATCAGTGATAAATTCATTTAAAGTAATACCAATTTTCTTTTTGTTTGGATTAGTTGGATCAATGCCTTTCGTCACGTCACCTAAAATAGCAAGTGCTTTATCTCTAGCTTGCGCAGGTGTCAGAACACCGACTCTTCCTATGTTGATTCTTCGTCCTCGTTTAAACTGACAGACGTAAAACATTTTGCCCGATGGATTGACTCTAATTAAGAACCCAGGGAGCTTTGTGTCTCTAACATCATATTGTTTTTCTTGCGGAGTTAGCTTGGTAATTAAACTGTTCCCAATGAGTGCGCGCATTAATATTCCTTATCGTTTTGGAGTGCAACTGGAGTGCAAAATGAGGGAACATTATTCCATCGTAATGAATAATAATCAATGATAAAGTAAGGTTAACGTTATGTTTTATATAAAATATTTGTTCATTACTGTTCATTACAATGGAAGGTGATTCATATAATAAACTCCTTCGTAATCAGTAGGTCGTGCGTTCGAGTCGCGTCGCCGGCAGGAGAAATTAACTATAAATCAATAAGATAAGTAAGTATAATAAGTCTAAAAAATAGACAGCAGCTTTTCGTGCTACTACGGTGCTACCTTGAGTGAGCTGTCTTTCCAGCTGTAGGGTATATAACTCCAATCAATTTTCAAAAATAGCTCTATATTGGTTTGATATAATATTAAGAATAATGGAGTCAGGGGTGGCGCATGAGCTTTAGCGAAAGAGAAGGACATAAAAGGCCACAACATAATCCGTTAGAAAATATGGCTACAAGCTAGGGAAAGTAAAAATGGATACTGGACTATCAGCTATATATAAAAGAGAAGAAAATAGAAGATTACTTTTCGTCTATGCTATGGCTAAACGTGATATAAAAATTGCTAAGATATATTTAGATAAAACTCAAGATACTGGTCTTGATATTTACGAAAGAGATGCAAATATAATAGTTCTATACATTACATATGGACGTATTTTTAGTAAAAACCTTGATTTGCCAAGATTAAATATTAACAATCTCAAATGCCAACTAACTGAAGATGAAGAAAGTCTCCATAAATCATTAATTCACTCCAGAAATAAAATTTTTGCTCATAGTGATGCATCAATGAATAATATCCAAATAAATTTAGATATTAATGGTAAATTAATTACTGGCGCATCACACAACACTACATTAATTGAAAAATATCACAGCACAGCAAGTAGTTTATTTGAAAAAATTCTCAATGCGTTAGATGAAAGAATAGAAGAACTTCTTAAAGATTTATATGCTCAAAATAATGGCTATAAAGTAACAGACAAGAATTATGTTTTGCTTGGTTATAGCAATGATTTTTGGGAACGTTATTTTGACAAAAAATAAATTACCATCCTCATATTAAGTTTGACTGAAGTATACCTGAGCTATTGGTTAATATACTATCTTACTTGAGAGTCCAACATTTTTTGCGCTTTAATCACATACACTAGCACAATAGTACTCACCCGCAGAAACCCACGTTGCCATCTACCATCATCATTTAATCAAGTTTTCCAGCTTGTTATGCTAAGCAGCTTCCGCTTTTGATGGGAGCAGATAACTGAACCGTTTAATATCTATTTTTTGTAGCAGGAATTTCTTGAAGATGGACATATACTTGTCATCCATTAGGAATTCATTATAGGTGTTCGCCATGGCTAACGAAACTACCATCTCTGAAGGAAGCGTATTAGGTTTAATGGTTCTCAACCACGTTCCAAAATTTTTCCAGACTGTTTCATGAGCGTAAATCGACAGGTACTGCATCAAGCCTTGCGCAATAAATCCCAGCAACATGAATAAATGATAAGCGCGAATTTTTCTGGCAACATTTTCCTTGAATTTTCTGGAAGCAAATTGCAAATTTTGATTGCCGCTGCCACGTGCTATGGGGTTCATTATTTTTAACCAGAATCGATACAGGAAAACACCTACCTGATGCACAGCTTGCTTGAACAGAACTTCAATCTTGAAACGAAGGCCATAAATAAAAATCATGTCAGCGGGAGATAACGTTAAATCCGTTGACATGGCGATGGCATTTCCCCTGGTTGGGTGCCGTGTAAAAACAAATTGCACCATTCCACCAAATGGCCTCCAGAAGAATTCCATCTTGCAATACTCAATCATCAGGTTATTGCTTCCTGGCAGGGGTATTTTGATAAATGGAAGATCTGTTTTAAACAAGTCAAACAACTTTATTTTTTCGCCATATTTTTTTGGCCGTCCTCGTCGTCCTGCTCGTTGTACATCAGGGAGACAATATGCAACAGCTCCGTGTTTCATCATGGTGACGATATGAATATTTTTCTCAACCAACTGTCTCATGAAGCGCCCAGAACAGTAATATTTATCCAGCACAAGATAACAGGCTTCTGATATGCCAAGGCCTATCAATAGCCCCAACATTTTGTCCAGCAATGTGCGACTGTCCTTGTATGTCAAGCGAATCCCTTCGTGAATTTGCCCTGCCAATGGAATTGCAAAGTATGTATTTAATCCTTTAGCCAGAATTGACAAGGCCTGAATCGAGTGTCCCATAATGTATTCCGCCTTGCTGTTTGACTCAGATTCCTGATGCAGCCATTTGACGCCAGGCATCTTTTTCCCTTCCTTTCCAATCTTGATGCCATCACCGGCAATGATGCAGCGGCCATTGATACGAACAATGCTGCTGCCAAATTTGCTGAAGACGATATCGGACCAGATGGACTGGAGCATTTCCAGATTGATCGCCGTCGAGTTAAAGAAATTCAGCATGCTCGTGTAATAAATGGATGCCACACCGGCACCACGTGCAAGGCTTGTGACGCCCAGCGAATCAAATTTGATTGTAAATCCAATTAAAATGGTTACAAGCCAAAAAAAGGTTCTTTTTCTACTGCAAGCCAACTCAAGCTGATTGACTAACATCAGCCACGTATTCCATAGTTCCATGCGATTTTTCTTCCTCTTTGGGTTGTTTTATTCCCTGCGAAATAAACATTAGTAGACGAAATCCTTATAATCGTTACAATAAAGTCCGTTTAACGACTGAGACTAAAAATCTTGCAAGTATGAAGAGCATATATGGGTGTAAAAAAGCAAAAAAACGTAAAAAAATCAAGAGCATTAACCTTGATATAACCAGTTGGAATACAACAGATGCTGATGAAATGGATCGTAGACGTATACGTGGTGAAACAGAAAAATTTCGCATTGAGAATATAAAC
>Ga0207108_1075_pt1 | contig 18620 bp, 16 predicted proteins | sample Alteio_BWMinHeat_76_FD_153562 | JGI IMG/M metagenome (GOLD analysis project Ga0207108, IMG submission 153562) | Enriched cells from forest soil in Barre Woods Harvard Forest LTER site, Petersham, Massachusetts, United States -... | ecosystem: Environmental > Terrestrial > Soil > Temperate forest >...
GGCCTTGGCTTCGGCTGCGCCTTGCTGAGCCACCGACTGTCGCCGAAGGACAAGTTTCCCGCACAGATCGAGGATGTCGCCGCGGCGTTCGCCTGGGTCAAGCGGAATATCGGCGGCAAGGGGGGCAATCCCAAGCGCGTCTACCTCGTGGGGCATAGCTCCGGGGCACATCTGTCGTTGCTCTTGGCGACGGACCGGAAGTATCTCGCCAAGCACAAGCTGGTACCCGGCGATATCGCGGGGGTTGTCGGCCTGAGCAGCCCGGTGGATCTGGAGCCGCGGAAGGACAAACGGGGGTTCGGCGATGCGCTCATGGCGGGCCGGGGCGCCGACGTGTTCTCACGGGATGCGGCCGTCATGAAGGATGCAAGTCCGCTGCGGCATATCACGAAAGACCTGCCGCGCGTGCTGCTCATTGTGGGCGGTCGCGATTTCCCCATGCTGGAGGGCGATGCCAAGGCGTTTGTCGAGAAGGCCAAGGGCGCAAGCGCGGTTGCGGCGATGCATGTCACCAAGGGCCGCGATCACATGGGTGTGGTCAAAGCCTTGCTGGAAGACAGCGATGTCTTGCAGAGGGTGCGGGGGTTTCTTGGGAAGTAGTTGCGAGCTTGCGGGGGCTGGGACTTAGAGCCTGTAGCAGAATTGGGAGGGCTCGGCTCCTGCCGAGCCGCGCACCCCAAGAAGACGGGCTCGGCAGGAGCCGAGCCCTCCCGGGGGGGTTAGTTTTTGCCCGAGGCTCTTAGAGGGCACATGGGACCAACGGGCGGGATTCCGCAGGGCGGCGAACAATCTTGCCTGCGTGCAGCGAATTACCAATAGAGAGTCTCGATGATGGGTGACATGAGGCCGGCGGCTTTCCGCCTGGTCAAAGCCATCGGTCAGGCGGCGGCCCCAAGCCAGGGTTTGTGAAAAAAGGGGGACAGGCACCGGCATCTCGGCAAGAATTCAATCATTTCGCAGGCGATGCCGGAGCCAGTCCCCCTTTTTTCAAGGAGGGCCCTGCCATGACTCCAGCACTCGCCATTGTGGCGGCCACCACGTCGGCTGACAGCGCCCGCCGTGCCTGGGAGGATCGGCTGGCCCGGCCCATGTTTTGGGTCGCCGGGCTATTTCTGATCGTCCTGGCCGGGCTGATCCACCGGTATCCCCACCTCGGCCCCAACGATCTTGAAGCGCACTTGATCCAGGGAGGGCTCGCCATCGTCTGGGCGGTCCTCGTCACCGAGGCGATGTTTCGCTTCTTGCTCCGCGACCGGCGAAGGCCAACCTGGAAAGCGCTGGGCGCGCTGGCGGTGTGTGCCCTGCTGCCGCCGTTGCGGATGGGGTGCCGCAGCCAGCTTCGGCCGGATGAGATCTGGCTGCCGGGGCTCGGCTGGCAGGGGATCGGGAGCGGCCTGCGACGGAAGCTGGAGCGCTTCTTCAGCATCCCGATGATCTTCTTCGCGCTTCTGGTGCTGCCGCTGCTTGCTCTCGAACACTTCTGGAGCGAGAACATCCGCGACGAGCCGGTCCTGGCTCTGTGGCTCGACATCGGAACCAGCGTCATCTGGCTGGCGTTCGCGGTCGAGCTGATCCTGATGGCGGCCGTGTCGGAGCGGCCGTGGCGTTATTGTCTCCATCACTGGATCGATGCGGCGATCGTGCTCTTGCCGGCGGTGGAGATGTTGCCGCTCTTTCGGCTGCTGCGGCTGGGGCGGGTGCTGCGTCTGGAGAACCTGCTGCGCTGGGTCCGCCTCCATCGGCTGCAAGCCCTGGTCGCGCGCTGCTGGCGGGCGTTGCTTCTTCTCAAGATTGTGCAAGGCCTGATCGGCCGGTCGCCCGAGCGTCAGCTCCGGCGCGACCGCGAGCTGCTGCAAGCCAAGGAGGAAGAGGCGGCCGAGCTGCGGCGGGAGATTGCGGAGCTGGAGCAGGAGATTGGGAGGCAAGGAGGCAAGGAGACAAGGAGACAAGAAGATGAGCGGATTGCGGTCGCCGTCACGAGCAGGGCGAGAGGGGGCATTACGTGAGAGGCGGATCCTCGTTCCCACGCTCCGCGTGGGAACGACGGGACGCTCTGCGTCCCGAGCTCTGCCCGGCGGGGGTACCGGCCCAGACGCGACGCAGAGCGTCGGGGCAGGCGTTCCCACGCGGAGCGTGGGAACGAGAGACTTGTCTCCTTGTCTCGACGCTATTCCTGAGCGGAGCCCAGGCTGTCGATGCGATACTGGGGCAGGAGCGAGACGCCTTTGAGCCAGAGGCCTTTGTTGCGCGAGCGGCATTTGAGGCCGTGCTCCTGGAGGGCGTCCAGGAAGGCGAATTGATCCGGCACGGGGACGGCATTCTCTATGCACCAGATCACGTAGGTGAGGTAGAGGTCGATGGCGGGATAGCGCGCATTGCGGGCAAAAAGACAGCACTTGCCCAGGAACTTTTTGATCGGCTTCATGATCATATTTCACCCTCCCTTGATCCCTTCTAAGGCAACGCGAGACGGGAGGCCACTCACAAATCCGCTTATTGCGATGCGATTTCGTCGCCGAGTTCAAGTTGTGCGGGCTATGCCGGTTTTGCCAGGGTAGAATGTTTCCCTCGTTCCCACGCTCCGCGTGGGAACGCACTGCCGGGACGCTCTGCGTCCCGTGTCTTGCCGGGCGGCGACAGTGCCGGTCGAGACGCGACGCGGAGCGTCGGGGCAGTGCGTTCCCACGCGGAGCGTGGGAACGAGAGGCTTGTCTCCTTGTCTCCTTGTCTCTTTCTAGAATATCTGCGTGCCAACCGCGATTGTGGTGCCTTGCTATAGCGGGTTTGTGTCCGCGTCCGAAGCGCAGTCGCGCGCGAAGAGGTCGAATCGCAAGATAGACACGCGTGCGGAGGTGATGCTGCGCCGGCAGGTCTGGGCGCTGGGGCTGCGCTACCGCAAGAATGTGGCCAAGCTACCGGGGACGCCGGACCTGGTTTTCACCGCGGCGCGCGTGGTCGTGTTCTGCGACGGTGATTTTTGGCACGGCCGGGATTGGCGGCGCTTGCGGCGCAAGCTGCGGCGCGGCCGGAATGCCGCATACTGGTCGGCCAAGATCGCGCGCAATATGCAGCGCGACCGGGCCCAACAAAAACTGCTCGAGAGACAGGGCTGGCGGGTCGTGAGGCTCTGGGAGACCGATATCAAGCGCGATCCGGAGCGGGCGGCCATGCAGGTGTTTCGGAAAGTAGTAGGCACACTCCGTGTGCCGTGAGTCCACCTCAATCCCAAGCCCACCTCGGTCCCAAGCCCACCTCGGTCCCAAACTCCGTTTGGGACCGCACTCCGCGAAACTCTGTTTCGCGTTAACGACCCACGCGCCGAGCCGCCTTGCGAGGACGGGTAGCCAATCTGTTGATGGAGATAGATGCGAGGCTCTGCTAGGTGGGGGCGGCAACGCACGCGCGAAACGGAGTTTCGCGGAGGTGCGTTCCCAAACAGAGTTTGGGAACGAGAGCGAGATGCGACGGCACACGGAGTGTGCCTACTACATTGACAACGGCCCGCTCTCCTGGACAATGGCGGGGATGCCTCTTTCTGGCCGCGACATCGGGAGTCCTCATGCGCCGCTACTCTCCGCTCGTCATGCTACTTGCCGCTTGCTTGCCCTCTCACTCGGCCGCGGCCGACGCCGTCAAGCCGACGCCGCCCGAGGGGATTCTCCCCGCGGGGGCGGACGGCAAGCCGCTCAATCTCGACTTCGAGACCGGGACTCTCAAGGACTGGAAGGCCGAGGGCGAGGCGTTCGTCGGGCAGCCCATCAAGGGCGACACCGTCGCCCCGCGCCGCGGCTCGAGGAGCCAGCACCAGGGGCAATACTGGATTGGCGGCTACGAGATCAAGGGCGACAAGCCCACGGGCACCTTGACTTCCGTGCCCTTCAAGGTCACGCACCCGTGGGCCTCCTTTCTCGTAGGGGGCGGGCCGTGGCCGGAGACCTGCGTTCAGCTCGTGCGCGCGGACACGGGCAAAGTGTTCTCGACGACTTCCGGTCTCGAGGAGGAAACCCTGCGCCGCGTCGCCGTCGATCTGACGGCCCACATGGGCAAGACCATCTTCATCCGCCTCGTGGATAAACACACGGGCCACTGGGGTCATATCAATTTCGACGACTTCCGCTTTCATTCCTCCAAGCCAAATGTTCCCGAGCGTTCCGGCCCGCCGGTGCCCGATGTCTACAAGCACGCCGGCCTGACGCCGGAGAAGGCGGCCGCGGCCATGACGGTGCCCGAAGGCTTCTCGGTCTCGCTCTTCGCGGGCGAGCCGGACGTCCGGCAGCCGATCGCCATGTGTCTCGATCACCGGGGCCGGCTCTGGGTTGCCGAGGCGTATAGCTATCCCGTGCGCCGGCCGGAGGGCGAGGGGAAGGACCGCATCGTCATATTCGAGGACACGAAGGGCGTGGGCAAGTTCGACAAGCGCACCGTCTTCATGGAGGGGCTGAACCTCGTGAGCGGGCTCGAAGTCGGCTTCGGCGGCGTCTGGATCGGCGCCGCGCCCTATCTCCTCTTCGTGCCGATCAAGGAGGGCACGGACGCGCCCGCCGGCAAGCCGCGCATCCTCCTCGACGGCTGGCACTATGAAGACACCCACGAGACGCTTAACGCTTTCTGCTGGGGGCCCGACGGCTGGCTTTATGGCTGCCACGGCGTCTTCACCCATTCGCGCGTCGGCAAGCCGGGCACGCCGGACAAGGATCGTATCCCGATCAACGCGGGCGTGTGGCGCTACCACCCGACGAAGCACGTTTTCGAGGTCTTCGCGCACGGCACCAGCAATCCGTGGGGCCTGGACTTCGACGTGCGCGGGCAGGCGTTTGTCACCGCGTGCGTCATCCCCCATGCGTTTCACATCATCCAGGGTGGCCGCTACAACCGGCAGGCCGGCGACCATTTCAGACGCTACACCTATGCCGACATCCCGACGATAGCAGACCACCTGCACTGGGTCGGCACCAACCAGTGGGCCGGCAATACCCACTCCGGCAGCGCGGGGGGCGGACACGCCCACTGCGGCCTGATGATCTATCAGGGCGGCGCCTGGCCCGAGCAGTATCGCGGCCAGATGTTCATGGGCAACGTCCACGGCCATCGCATCAACATGGACACGCTCAAGCAAAAGGGCTCGGGGTTCGTCGCCTCGCACGGCCCCGACTTCCTCCTGGCCAACGACGCCTGGGCCCGCTTTATCAACATGCGCTCGGGGCCAGACGGCAACGTCTATCTCCTCGACTGGTACGACAAGCAAGCCTGCCACACCGGCGACGTGCAGATCTGGGACCGCAGCAACGGCCGGATCTACAAGATCAGCTACCGCGGCACCAAGCCGGTGCGCACGGACCTGACCAAGATGAGCGACAGGGAGCTGGTTACGCTCCAGCTTCACAAGAACGAATGGTTCGTGCGCCACGCCCGGCGGCTGCTGCAAGAGCGCGCGGCGGAGAAGAAGCTCGACAAGGACACTCACGCCGAGCTGGCAAAGCTTGCATTCGAGCACAAGGACGAGATGAAACGGCTGCGCGGGCTGTGGTGTCTGCATGTGACGGGCGGGCTCGATGAAGCAGGGCTCCTGAAGGAGCTATCCGACGAGGGGGCTTACGTCCGGGCGTGGAGCGTGCAGGTCGCTACCCAGGCCGACCGGATCACGAAGAAGGTCTCTGCCAGGCTGCTGGAGCTGGCCAGGTCGGATGATGAATCGCCCGTCGTTCGGGTATACTTGGCATCAGCGGCCGCGCGTCTACCCCCTCGCCTCCGCCTGGCCATGCTGGTGAGCGCCGAAACCGAAATCATCGGGAAAGGCGAAAGCGCCATCAGTATTTTGCCCACGGACCGAAGCTCGCTCACGTCCCGTCTGGAAGACGCTGCCGACCCCAACCTCCCGTTCATGTTCTGGTACGCTCTGGAAAGGGCGGTCGCACCTATGACGAGCAGAGGGGTCGCTCGTTCGTACTTGTTCGCGAGCTGTCGCCTTCAACTGCCTCGTGAGCTGCTGGCCCGGCGAATCGCCGCGTTCGCGACCTCGGAGGCCCTTGATATCCTTGTACAGGCCATGGGCGATAAGACCTCGACGTCGGCCGATCGGAAATTGATCCTGCGCAACATCCTGATCGGCCTGCGCGGCCGGCGTCAGGTGCCCAAACCTTCCCGCTGGGACAAACTGATCGAGAAAGTCGATTTCTATGAATCCAAGGACTCCGAGCTGCGGTCGCTGGCTTATTCGGTCGCGGTTGTCTTCGGCGACGCCAACGCATACAAGAAAATGCGTGGTGAGCTGGCTTCGCCGACCACCGATTTGACGCAGCGGCAGGCCGCGCTCACCGCGCTGCTCGACGCCCGCGACAAGGACCTCGCTCCTGTCCTGCACAAGCTCGTCGGCGAGAGAGTGCTGCGCGCCGCCGCCATTCGCGGCCTGGCGGCGTACGACGACGCCAAGACGCCGTCCGTAATCATGAAGGTCTTTGCGTCGCTGCCGCTGGCGGAGAAGCGCGACGCCCTGAACACGTTGGCCTCCCGTCCTGCTTACGGCAAAGCCTTGCTCGACGCCGTTGCGGCCAAGAAGGTACCGGCGGCAGACGTGCCTGCGGAGACGGTTCGGCAGCTCCGCAGCCTCAACGACAAGGGGCTCGACAAGCGCATCGCCGAGGTCTGGGGAATTGTCCGCGCCACGCCGGCGGATCGCGCCCGCCTCATTAACGCCTGGCGAAGGAAGCTGACGGCTGAGGTCCCGCAATCGCCGCCCGACCTGTCGCTGGGCCGGGCGCTCTTCGCCAAGACTTGCCAGCAGTGCCACACCCTTTACGGCGTCGGCGCCAAGATCGGGCCGGACATCACCGGCTCCAACCGCGCCAACATCGACTATCTTCTGGAGAACATCCTCGACCCCAGCGCCGTCATTCCCAACGAATACAAGGCCACCCGCATCGAGCTGAAGGATGGCCGGGTCCTCGTCGGGATTGTCCGCGACGGCGGCGGCACCGCCTACACGGTCCACACGGCCACCGAGACGCTGACCATTCCCAAGTCCGAGGTCGATACGCGCACGCCCAGCGACACCTCGATGATGCCCGACGACCTGCTCAAGACGATGAGCGACGACGAAGTGCGCGCCCTGGTCGCGTACCTCCGCCATACGAGCCAGGTTCCCATGCTGGCGACGGCCGACAACGCCAAGGACTTATTTAACGGCAAGGACCTCACCGGCTGGGACGGCGATCCCAAGCTGTGGAAGGTTGAGAACGGCGAGATCGTGGGCAAGAGCCCCGGCATCAAGAAGAACGAGTTCCTCAAGAGTCATATGAGCGCGACCGATTTCAGGCTGCACATCAAGGTCAAGCTCGTCCCGAACAAGGAAAACAGCGGCGTGCAGATCCGTAGCGAGGCCCTGCCGGACGGCGAGATGCGCGGCCCGCAGGCCGACGTCGGTCTCGGCTGGTGGGGCAAGCTCTACGAGGAGAACGGCCGCGGCCTGATCTGGGCCAAGTCCGGCGAGGAGCACGTCAACGTGGACGACTGGAACGAGTACGAGATCGTGGCCGAGGGCAGCCGGGTGAAGACTTATCTCAACGGCAAGCTGTGCGTGGATTTGGACGACCCGAAGATGTCGCGGCGCGGCATCTTCGCGCTCCAGATCCACTCCGGCGGGCCGATGGAGGTGCGCTTCAAGGATTTGAAGCTCGAGGTGCTGGGGAAGGGGAAAGGGAAGAAATAGGCCCTATAAGGAATAGGTCCTATAAGACCTATAGGACCTATTTGCAATCCGCTCTACTCTAGCGCCCCCTGCCGCCAAACTTGCCGCACCTGGGCCCTGAGATACAATGCCCATCTCTCGTGACCGGCCCGCGTCGGGCTCTCCGCGGTCTCTCTGCACGTTATCCCAAGAAGTGAGGCACTTTCATGTCCGAACGCCGCCGAGCCGCCAGTGTGACCCGGGTCCTGGGCCTGAACCTGACGCCCGGCAAGCTGCGCGGCTTGCAGAGCATCAGCAATCCGAACGGCACCCTGACGATGGTGGCGCTCGACCAGAACAGCTCCATGCTGTCGATGATCAAGGACAGCCTCAAGAAGAAGGGCGAGAATCGCGAGCCGACTTACGACGAGGTGGTCGAAGCCAAGGTCATGCTGGCGCGGGCCCTCGCCCCGAGCGCCAGCGCAATCCTGGTCGATGCCTACTACGGTGTCTGGAACACGGTCGCCAGCTTCAGCCTGCCGCGCGACGTGGGCCTGCTCGTGCGCGTCGAGAAATCGGGGGGCGACAAGAACGCCCGCGGGGCGCCGCTCGGGGCCATCGAGCCCGGCTGGGGCGTCGGCAAGATCAAGCGCATCGGGGCGGACGCGGTCAAGCTGCTGGCCCAGTTCGAGCCGACCGAGCCCAACAGCGCCGAGCATCAATTCGCCCTCATTCAGCAAGTCTACGAGGAGTGCCGCAAGCACGACATCCTCATGCTGCTGGAGACGGTCGCCTTCCCGTTCGACGGCGAGAAGAAGGACAGCAAGAGCTTCATCGACCGCAAGGCCGAGACGGTGATCGAAAGCGCCCGCCAGCTCAGCCGTTTTTGCGATATCTACAAGGCGGAGTTTCCCGGCCACCTGGGCAAGGAGACCGATCAGCAGCTCGCGGAGAACCTCAAGAAGCTGGACGCGGCCTCGGAGCGGCCCTGGGTGCTCCTGAGCGCCGGCGTGGACTTCCCGGATTACAAGAAGCAAGTCGAGATGGCGATGAAGGTCGGCGCGAGCGGCGTGCTCGGCGGCCGGGCTTTCTGGAAGGAGTATTTTCAGAAGGACGGTCCCCAAGCGCGCGATCAATTTGCCCGTCAGGAATGCGTCGGCCGCGTGAAGGAGATCGACACGATTGTCAAGGCCCAGGCCAAGCCCTGGTACGCCCGCTATGGACTCACGCTGGACGAGCTGCACGACACGCGCGCGGCCGAAAACTGGCACTTCCGCTACGGCGGCCAGAAACAGGCGAGCAGCGGAGGGGGCGGGGCGGTTGAAGGCGAGGTCTATTGAGTGGCAAGTGCCTGCTACGCGCGGTGCGATGGAATCGTAGAATCGTAGGGTGGGTGTTAACCCACCCATGTGGGCTAACGGCCATACAGGTGGGCTGTCGCCCACCCTACGAGGATAGGCCGCACAGCGGCAGCGCCAGCCGTCCGCTTGACCGCGGCGACTTTTCCGATCCCAGGGCAACATGATGCCCCTGCCGGCTGTCGCGCCGCTCCAGCTCGGCGTGGATGGCACGCAGGAGGGCCGGCTTGTCGAGGCACCACGCAGGCGCGACGAGATAATCGGGGGGCGCTTCGCCGCTGAGACGGTGGATCACCATCGTGGCGGGGAGACGCTCCAGAAAATCGCAGACGAGCTGTACGTACTCATCCAGCGCGAGCATCCTAACTGTGCCGTCGCGGTACATCTTTTCCATCGGCGTGTCGCGAACCACATGCAGGTTGTGGATCTTGACCGCCTGCACCGGGAGGGCCGCCAGCGCGTCCGCTGTGGCCAGCATGTCGGCAGGGCTCTCGCCGGGAAGACCAAGGATGACGTGGGCGCACAGGTCCAGCTCGCGGCCCTGGCAGCGCTGCACGGCGTCCACAAACACATCGTAATGGTGCCCGCGATTCATCCAGTCGAGTGAGCGGTCGTGGATGGTCTGAAGGCCCAGCTCCAGGCAGACATAGCGATCGCGCGCATACCCTTGCAAGAGATCGAGCACGTCGTCCGCCACACTGTCGGGCCGGGTGCCGACGGCCAGGCCGATGATCTGAGGATGATCGAGGGCTTCGTCGTAGAGACGCTTGAGCTTGGCCAGCGGAGCGTGTGTGTTGGTGGCGGCCTGAAAGTAGGCGAGGAACCGGTCGGCCCGATAACGCTTCTGGAGGATGGCCACGCCGCGGCGGACCTGGTCCGTCACCGTGGCTCGCGGCAGGCGGCGGCTCGGGCTGAAGCTCCGGTTGTCGCAGTAGACGCAGCCGCCCGTGGTCACCGTGCCGTCAACATTGGGGCAGGTAAAGCCGGCGTCGATCGTGACCCGGTAGACTTTGGTGCCAAAGCGCTCGCGCAAAAACCGGCTGAACGCATAATAGCGGCGGTCAGATGGGGGCTCCGGGAGCCGGGGCACGGTCGGAGCTGCATCGGGCCGCATGGAATCCCCCAGTCGGATCATCTGAGCGAGTAATGCCATCAGCCTAAGGCGAGGCCCGGCCCCTCGTCAAGAGCGGCAAGAGCTGCGTTCTCGGCCCGGGATGCCGGATCGAGCCCGTTGCGGCCCGCTTTTGCCTCCTTTCCCCTTCCCCCCACCTGAAACGCAACCTAAAATGAAAAGAAGCCAGCTCGGGTCGAGCGCTCGGCAATTCTTTGCAGTCGCTTGGGGTATTCACAAGGCCGCGCATACGGGACGTCGCGGGGGGCACGGCAAGCCATGGCTCAAGAATACGGCGGCGAGCTGATACCTCTGGGGGGCGGCGACTCCATTCCCCTGATTCGGGACAACCTCACAATTGGACGGCGCGAATCCTGCGACATCCCCCTGCGCTTGCCGAATGTGTCCGGGCTCCATTGCGAGCTGAGCAACAAGGACGGCTACTGGTACATCAAAGACCTCGGCAGCACCAACGGCGTCAAGGTCAACGGCGTCCGGGTCCAGCAAAAGCTCCTCCATCCCGGCGACAAGATCACCATCGCCAAGAGGCACTGGACGATTGAATACACCCTCAAGGCCGGGCAGCGTGCCATGGAAGAGATGATGGAAGACGACGTAATGGGCCAATCCCTCCTGGAAAAGGCAGGCCTCGTCCGCCCGAAGCGAGACCAGGATGGCCGACCTCAGCCGAAGAGACAGAAGGAGGCCGAGGACTTCTTGCTCGACGACGACGAGTAGTCAGGGCAAATCGGCGACCACACGCCGCACGATGACGCGCAGCTTCTTCTCGGCCGCGTTGGCCGTCGCGATAATGTCCTCCAGCACGACGGGCTCCATCGCGTCCGGCAAGCCCATGTCCGTCACCACGGAAAGACCGAGGTTGCGCAGGCCGGCGTGGACGCCGACGATGACCTCGGGAACCGTGGACATGCCTACCACATCCGCGCCGATGTTCCTCAAGAACCGATATTCCGCCCTCGTCTCGAGGTTTGGCCCGGGCACCGCCACGTAGACGCCTTGCTGACAGGGAATGCCCTCGCTCAGGGCGATCTTGCGCGTCAGCGCGAGCAGCTCGCGGTCGTATGCGTGGCACATGTCGGGGAAGCGCACACCCAGGCGATCGTCGTTCTTGCCGATGAGAGGATTGTCGCCAAGCAAGTTGATGTGGTCTTCGATGACCATGATGTCGCCCTTGGCGAACTGGGGATTGAGCCCGCCGCACGCATTGCTCACGATCAGGACCTCGCAGCCCAGGGCCTTCATCACGCGTACGGGGAAGGTAATCTGCTGAAGGGTGTACTTCTCGTAGAAGTGAAGGCGACCCTCCATGGCGACGACGGCCTTGCCGGCAAGACGACCGCAGACCAGCCGCCCGGCATGGGAGACAACCGTGGAGCGGGCGAAGTGCGGGATTTCCTCGTATGCCAAGGTCGCTTCGGCCTCAATCTCCTCGACGAGGCCGCCGAGACCGGTCCCGAGGATGATTCCAAAGCGAGGCCGGCCTTGCCAGCGTGTGCGGATGGCTTGGACTGCTTCTTGGATCTGGTCGTACAGGTCGAGCATGTTTGTAACCGTGGTCAAGCTGACCGGACAGGTCGAAAACCTGTCCTACGAATTCGCCTCAGTGTATATTACACAGCATTCATCGACCACCGCCCGACATCCTCCAGCCCTCGATCGCGAATCATGGCAGCCAACCTGACCCCCCAATACCTGGAAGCGGAAGCGGAATACAAGAAGGCCCAGACGGCCGACGAACGGCTGGCTTGCCTGAAAAACATGTACAGTCTTCTCCCGAAGCACAAGGCGAGCGAGAAGCTGCAAGCCGAGCTAAAGACCAAGATCAGCAACGCCAAGGACGAGGCGGAAAAGGAAAAGAAAAGCCCCAAGAAGGCGGGAGTCAGCTACAAGGTGCCCAAGCAGGGCGCCGGACAGTATGTGCTCGTGGGGGCGCCCAATGCCGGCAAGAGCCGGTTGCTCACGCGGCTAACACGGGCGACGCCGGAGGTCGCTCCCTATCCCTTCACGACCCGGGAGCCGCACGCGGGGATGATGAGCTGGGAAGACGTTCGTATCCAGCTCATTGACCTGCCGCCGATCACGGCGGACTACATGGAGGGCTATGTCTCGAGCATGGTGCGGGTGGCCGACGCGGCCCTCTTGCTCGTGGACCTGGGAGACGACGACGGCCCCTTTGGAGCGGAAGCGGCGGTCGAACGGCTGGCGCGCACGAAGACCGTGCTCGCCGGCCAGACGCCCGCGGCCAGCGAAGACCCGTCCGTCGAGCACATCAGGACCCTGCTGGTGGCGAACAAGATGGACCTGCCGGGCGCGGCGGAGCGGCTCGCCCTCGTGCGTGAGCTGTTCAGGCCGCGCTTTCCGATCCACGCGGTGTCGGCCGAGGCGGGCACGGGTTTGCCCGAGCTTGGCCACGCCATTTATCAATTCTTGAACGTCATCCGCGTCTATACCAAGCAGCCCGGCAAGCCGCCCGACCTGACGTCGCCGTTCACGTGTCCCATCGGCAGCACCCTGGCGGAGATGGCGGCCCTGGTGCACCGCGATTTCGTGGACAATTTGAAGTCCGCCCGCATCTGGGGGACGGGGGTCTTCGATGGCCAGACCGTCAAGCGCGATCACGTGCTGCACGACAAGGACGTTGTGGAGCTGCACGTGTGACGGGGCGCTCGGGGAGTCAAGACTCGCCACAATGCTCTTTCTTTCGGCGGTGCTTGTCTTACAATGGTCAAGCGATTGGTGCGCCAAGGGTGTGCCGCGGATTCTCGATTGGGAGCTGATAGCATGGTGGCCAAGTATATCGCTCGACACGGAGCGATGCGTGCCCTCGGCGATTTTGACGCCGGCGAGGGGGCGCTGTTTGCCCGGGGCCAGACGGTCATCGCCCGGACCGACCGGGGGCTGGAAGTCGCCGACCTGCTTTGCGAGGCCACGCCGCGCGCGCTGGCGCTCATCGCCGAGCCGACGCACGGCCAGATTGTGCGCCCAATGACCGCTGAGGATCGGCGGGAAGAGGCGCGCGTGCAGGAAAGCGAGCGGCGCGAGCTTGCCTACTGCCAGCAGCTCATCGGCCAGCGCAATCTGCAAATGGAGCTGGTGAACGTGGAGCACCTGTTCGGCGGGGAGCGGATCGTCTTTTATTTCCTGGCCGAGAAGCGCGTGGATTTTCGCGAGCTGGTGAAGGACTTGGCGCGCGAGTTTCGCACGCGCATCGAGATGAGGCAGATCGGCGTGCGCGACGAGGCGAAGCTCCTGGCGGACTATGGCGATTGCGGCAAGCCGGTCTGCTGCAACACGCACATGACCGTGATGCCGCCCGTGTCGATGCGCATGGCCAAGCTGCAAAAATCGACTCTGGATCCTTCGAAGATCTCCGGGCGCTGCGGCCGGCTCAAGTGCTGCCTGCGTTTCGAGCAGGACGTCTATGAAGAGTTTCAGCACGAGCTGCCTCAGCCGGGCACGCGCGTGGTGACGGCCAAGGGCCAGGGGCGGGTGCTGGGGCAGGAGATCCTGGCGCGCAAGGTGCTCGTCGAGTTTGAAGACGGACGGCGCGTCATGGTGCTGGCGTCCGAGATCCTGACGCGGCTGGGGTAGACATGACAATGCACCACAGCGGGCTGGCCGAGGTCGTGCGCAAGGACCCGCGCTATGCCTACGAGGCCTATGAATTTGTGTTTGCCGCCCTGCACCACACCCAGAAGCTGCTGGGGCGGCAGCCCGCGGAGAGCGGGGCCGTTCCCGCGACCGCCGAATCACCCCATCACGTCCGGGGCCCCGAGCTGCTCGAGGGAGTGCGGGACCTGGCTCTCCAGGAATTCGGCCTCATGGCGCGAACTGTCTTTCACATGTGGGGCATTCACAAGACCGACGACATCGGGGAGATCGTCTTCAACCTGGTGGAATCCAGCTTGATGAGCAAAACCAGCGAGGATTCGCGCGCGGATTTCCACGCCGTGTTCGACCTGGACCAGGCCCTGGTCAAGGACTACCGGATTCAACTGGATGATTCATGAAACCCGCGGTGTGGCGCTTACTCGTCGCTGGCTTGCTCTTTTTCGGCTGGATCGGCTGGCTCGTCTATCTGACGACGACGCTACAGCATGCCGTCGTCCTGTCCCGCCCGCAGCTTCTTGCGGCTGACCTCGATGTCATTGCCTGGATCGATGAAGACCCGCAGGAGCATGGTCCGAGCGGCATGGTCAAGGTCAAGGCGGTTTTTTGGGCGCGTGAAGAGAGTGATAGGGACATCGAGACGAAGACGATTGCCGTGGACAACCTGCCCGAGATTTCCAAGGACGACGGCTGGGAAGGACCGAAAGAGTATATTCTTCCTTTGCAACGAGCCGGGGGCAAGGAGAAGGCCGTCTATCGCGTCGCTCCCATTCCGCGCTCGCCCGGCTATGGCCGGGAGGGGCCGCCCAGGATCTATCCCGCGACCGCCGATGCCCGCCGCCAGCTCCAGAAGATCCGCGCGGGCGAATGGGAATGATTTCTTCTTGCTCCCCTCTCCCAGTGTCTCGGCTCGCACAAGACCATCAGCCAACCAAAGCCAAAAGCAGCGCGAGCGCGGCCATGACGAGAGTCAGCACCAGCGCCAGGCGCAAGGCAAGGCGAACACCGGCGCGGCGCGCGATTCGCGCGAGGGGCGGGGCGAGGAGGGCGTCCCCCAACAAGCCAATAGCGCACAACGTGCCGGCAGCGGTCCCCCGGGCCTCGGGGAAGAGCGCGAAGACCTTGCCGAGGGCCGTCGGGACAAGAGGTCCGAGGCCAACACCGACGACGAGGAGGCCGAGGGCACCGCTGGTCGAGCCGTCGGTGCCGGCCATGTTGCCGATGGCGATACTCGCGGCCAGGGTGAGGGCCAGGGTCAGCCACATTTCCGCATCGGGAAGAAACACGCGCTCGCCGAGAGCCACGGCTGCCCCGAGTCGAGCGAGGACGTAAGCCAGCCAAAAACCGCCGGCGTATAGGGACACGCGCCCGGGCGTATGGCCCAGGTCGGTCAGGAATCGAGTGCCGACTCTGGCCAGGGTCGTTTCCACCGGCCAATACAAGAAGAGGAACAAGCCGATCAGCCAGAGAACGAGGGAGTCGAACACTTCCGCGATCTTGTCGTCGGCTGGTGGCGCGGCGGCGCCCGGGGAGAGGGCGCCGGTCACGCCGGGCAGGAGCGCGAGCAAGGCTAGCACCAGCAGGGCCTGGCGCACGCCCCAGCGGCCGACGGCACGACAGACGAGCGGCGGACATAGCAGCGCGCCCAGAGTAAAGAAGGCGGCGCCGAGGTTGAGCGCGGCCGACGAGTCGTATGGAGCAAACGCGCGCGGCATCAGCATGAGGCTGCCGATGGTGAGGCCGGCCGCGGCCAGGCCGAGAAGCACGCAGGCCGCCGTGGCCTGGACAAGCGAGCGGCTGACGGCCAGTGCCGTCAGCCCGAGGGCCCCGAGCATCGATCCGACCACCAGCACGACCTGGAAGCCGACGCGGTCGACGATTACGCCGCTCAAGAAGAGCGCGGGGATCATGGCGAGGCGCAGCGTTGCGGCCAAAATGCCGATGCGTTTTTCGTTCACCTGGAAAGGTTGCGCCAGCGAAGACCCAAGGCCGGCAACCAGCGCGGGCATCGCGCCGGCGAAGAAGGCGGCGCTCAAGGTCGCGGCGAGCAACGCGCCGATGCCGGCCATGGTAATCTCCCTGACTTACCGGTGGAACAGGGCCAGCACGATTTCGAGCAAGATCAAGAAAATAACGATCAGCTCCAGGAACTCGGTGCGGAGCGAGGCCGCCTGATCGGAGACGACCTGGTAGACTCCCTCGGCAACTTCCAGCTTGCGCTGAATGCTCTTCTCCCATTCTTCCAGGTGAAAGCGCGCGGCAACCAGGCGATGGACGCGGGCCAAATACTGGTCGCCGACGAGCTTGAGGACGTTGCCGGTCCGCTCGAAGAGGCCGTTGGCCTCGACCTTCAGCTCGCCAAGCAGGCGCAGCGGCCGGGCCGCGCTGCGCCAAAAGGCAAGCCAGGTGCGCGTCTCGGGATGGACCCAGCGATAGGCGCCGGCGAGGCTGCTGTCGAGGCGATTGTCGATGTGGCGGTATTCGAGAAGCTGCAGGTTGGCGAACTCGATGGCTTGCAGGGTCTCTTCACAGCTCCGATCGATCAGCAGCGCGGCCGCCCAGTCGGCCACGAAAAGATCGTCGGGGCTATAGCTGAGATGGAGGCGGAGTGCCTCGGCAATCTCCTCCCTACTGAGCGGCCCGCTTTCCAGGCGCACAAGGCCGGCGAGCCACGCTTCCCGCGCTTGCAGGATGGTCGCAGCCGGCGATGGACAGTCCTCGGGCTCGAGGTGGAAGACGAAGTATTCCTCGCTGAGATCGTCCTGCCAGTTGGGGTTCTGGATGGCCGGCAGCAATTGCCGATACGGCGGGTCGAGCGCGGCGCGGGCAAGCTTGACGAGAAAGCCGGGGTCGGCGAGCCAGCCGGCGAGGCGCGCCAGGGCGTCGGGCGGCAGCCGAAACGGCACGTGCAGCGCCACGCTCACCGCGGCGAAATCGAAAACGGTCACTTCGGGAACGGGCTGAACGGCGCCGATCTCCCTCAGCTCGAATGCCAGCGCGGGTAACGAGAATTGCAGCGGTGCCGGCCTATAGCCAATTGAGGTCGGCGTGCGGCGGCGGCGCGGTAGCTCGCGCGTCTCCGCCGGCACCAGCCGGCGCGCCCGCTCCAGGTCGATCTCCTCGCCCCAGTCGAAGGCCACGTAAATGTGCAGGATGCCTTCGGAGACGGCCATGCCTGGCGCGGGGAGCCCTCCGGCAGATGCGGGAACATTGGCGGAGGATGAAGGGGCCATGACGACAAGTCTAACCGGAAAAGGACGAGGGAGGAAGGACTGGCGAGCGGCGCGGCGTAAGCCCGGCGTGTCAGTATCGGTGTGTCACGGAACGATGTGCGGGCCCGCTCACACGGCGGGCTCACGCCGCGCCGTTCGCCAGACTCCGTTGATTTGAGGCAATATCTACCGACCAAAGCTGGAAGAAAGCCGCAGGTATGGGTCGTGTGTCTTGGTCAAGGCGTCCAATTCTCAACCGTGAGTCCCGTCACGGCGGTCAGGTCGGTGTCACCCGTCACGACCGTGCAATTTCCCAGGCTCAGGGCAATAGCGGCGACTTGTATGTCGATCTGCTGGATCTTGCGCCCTCTTCGCTTTAAGTCCGCAGCAATTCGACCGTATTCCTCGGCCGCATTCCTGTCCAGGGGCCAACAAGTAATCGCGCTCAGGGAACGAATGAGCCGTCGGCGGTTCTTATCGCGGGTCGCGCTGTTCTCCGCGCCGAAGAACAGCTCGCAGACGACCGGCAAGCAAGTGCCAATTACTGCCCCCTGTGAACGCGCTTGGCGCACCCGCACATCCACGCCCCTGCGCCGATTGATGAAGTGCCCCATCATATTCGTGTCGAGTAAGAGGCGGTTCATCGGAACAAATCCTCAACACGCTTGTCCATGTTGGCCATGGTGTAGGCCTTGACTTCCTGCCGCCACGCTGCCAGATCCATCTCCTCCTCCCGCGTGAATTCCAGCGGCTCGAGCGAGTCGTACCACTTCAGCCAGTCGCCAATCGCCTCTGGGGAGTTTGACCAGTCCTCCTCGCGTATTCCCAGTGCGCCCTGTTCAAGCGGCTCAATTCGGAGCCGACACCCCTCGGGCCAATCGCCAGCCTGGTCGGGCACGATTTGGCCATTCCTCCAGGTCGCAATGATCGCCTTCATGAGTAGCCTCCGTCGTTGGCGAGGTTCGGTCGGTCTCCCCTCGCTACCAGCATTCACGCTTTATTGTAGCCAAGCGTCCGCAGAATTGAGAGGTACAACCATCGCGACTGCTGTTCGGTCTGGTGATCCACTCGCACGGCGGGCTGACGCCGCGCCGCTCGCCCCTACTTCTCGAGGGTAGTCCAGAGCTTGGCCCCAACAATGCCGCCGGTGCCGGCGCCGGCGAGTGCCCAGTAGAGGACGGTTCCCGGCTCGGCGGCGGTTCCCAGCCAGGCGAGCACGGCAACGGCCGCTCCGGCGACGACACCGACGAGCAGCAGCCGCGCCTGGGCAGGAAGATCGAGCGGAACGGTGATCGGCTCGGGGGTGCCGCCGGGGCCCGGACCGGCGTAATAAACGATGCGGCCGCCGACGAGAAGGGCGAAGACCGCACCAAGGATCGCACCCGCGGCCGCCCACACGGGCATTGGCAGCGACTCTTCACTCGGGACCTCGGGCAAGCTGCCGAATATGAAGCCCGCCACGCTGCCGAGGCTGCCCCCGATGAAGAGGCCGGCTACCGCGGAGAGGAGCCCGGTGGCAAAGTTGAAAGCCCGGCCCTCGGGTATGGGGGTCTGGCCAAATAGCCGGCGAAACAGCGGACCTTCGGCCACCCGGGCCGGCGCCCGCGACCCGACCGACGCGCCGGCGAGCACGCCGAGGAGGGCGC
>Ga0207108_1077_pt1 | contig 18575 bp, 15 predicted proteins | sample Alteio_BWMinHeat_76_FD_153562 | JGI IMG/M metagenome (GOLD analysis project Ga0207108, IMG submission 153562) | Enriched cells from forest soil in Barre Woods Harvard Forest LTER site, Petersham, Massachusetts, United States -... | ecosystem: Environmental > Terrestrial > Soil > Temperate forest >...
CTGGCGAAAGGCGGGCGCGGAAATCGCTTTCTTTTCGCCGCTCGCCAATGAGCCGCCGCCGGACCACTGCGATCTCTGCTGGCTGCCAGGCGGCTATCCCGAACTTCACGCGGAGCCAATCGCGGGGGCGGCGCGATTTCTCGCAGGCTTGCGCCGGTTCGCGGAAACGCGGCCGGTGCATGGCGAATGCGGCGGCTACATGGTTTTGGGGCAAGGGCTGACCGACCAAGTCGGCCACACCCATCGCATGGCAGGACTTCTTGGCGCGTCGTTCAGTTTTGCGAAACGAAAGCTCCATCTCGGCTACCGGCAAGCGCGCCTCGTCGAGCCGCATCCGTTGGGCCCGAAAGGCGCCCTACTGCGTGGCCATGAATTTCATTATGCCACGATCGAGGCGAAGAGCGAGGGCGACGCGCCATTCGCCTTTGTCCAAGATGCGCATGGGAGGGCCGAGCAAGCGAAAGGCAGCCGGCGCGGCAATGTGTCGGGAAGTTTTTTTCACGTCATCGCGGGGGAAGAAACATGACCGGCCACCGCGCGGATCACCCATCAGTCAAGAAAAGCGGAGTTTCAGGGCCCTTCAACTTCGGATTTTTTATCGCTCGCAGGCGCGCCCCTTGCACCTTCCAACCTTCCCGAGCAAATATAGGCCCGCCATCGTCGCGCTGACTTGGTGACCTCGTAATGTTTACAATAATCGCTAGGCGCCCCGATTTCACTTGGCATCCTCGCGGGATGGTTGCTTCCCTTTGTAGCAAAATCGTTTGCGCGACATTGTTCGCGTTGGCGATCCCTACGGCGAGCGCCGGATCGGCACAGGCGGCCAATCCTAGCTTCGATTGCGGGAAGGCCGGACGAACAGACGATTTGCAAAGACAGTCGCCTTGGTGAGCTCGATCAAGCGGTCACGCTCGGGTTTGCGCAAGCTGCGCAAGAATTTAAAGAGGAAGCGCGCAAAATAGCGGTCGAGTCGCTGGCCGCCCCTCGGCAGACTTCGCCACCATTACGTCCGGATATAGTTTTCGCTACACACAGGCATGAGACGAGCTGGATGCGTGCGCTCATGCCAGGACGCGCTGAAAACTTCGAGGATGAGATGGAAAGTGAGCCATGAAAATTTCTACTGTGTTCGGCCTGGTACTAAGTTTTGCCGCATTGGCCTTTCCCGTAGCGGCGCAGGATGCGTTCAATCGCGCCGCACGCATCATCGAGGAGCATTGTTTGTTGACGCCCAAAGCGCAAAGATGTTCGAAGCTCGTCTTGCGCGACAGCGGCAATGAGCGCATCGGAAAAGTCGGCGTTTATGAAAAGCATGACAAAACATGCGGCGGCGATCCAGATGTCGAACATCGCTTGTTTGATCTCGAAATCGACATGAAAACCGGTGCCGCCAAATGGGACAACAATCCGAAGATAGAGATGCGCCCCGTCCCCCTGCGCAGATGAAGCAGGCCCCGCGCTGTCGCAGGGTTGTGTTCTTCGGACTGTAGAGCGTCTTTGATAAGGATTCTCATCCTGATTGTCGCGCCGCATCCGACGGTCCAAGCCGCACTCTACTATCCGATCATTATCGGATACTCCTATGCTCCAGCATCAAATCGATAGAGATTATAATCTCGCATCCAATTAATCAATGTAGCCGCGTAATTGGGATCGGTGGCATAACCCGCTCTTCCGATTTCCCGGGCGAAACTATTTGGATCGTCCTTCACTGCGAGGGCTGGGGCGTAACGCTGGTTCTTCAGGAAAAACTTCGCATGTTCGATGATCCCTTGTTCGAAGCTGTCGTACTTGGCGAAATTGGCTTGCACAGTTACCGAACGTCCGTTGACAAACTCACTTGTCGGCACGCGCACCGAGCCGGCGGGTCCTGTCCCCTTGATGCCAAAGAGGTTCTTTGCCTGACCTATCGTGTGGTGACCCCAGCCAGTCTCTTGAATTGCTTGCGCCACCGTTACAGACGCTGGCACGCCAGTTGCCTTCATAGCCTTGCGGGCACGCTGGCCGACAAACTCGATGAATTGCTGATGGTTCAGCGAACTCAGATCGTCGGGCTCATTTGACGGCCCCGACGGTTCGGACGTGGTGTCAAGAATTTGGTTTCCAAGCTTCAATATCAGCGGTTTGGTCGAATCCAACGCTTGTTGGAGCGCCGCGTCGATGTTCTTCAGTGCAGCATCGGCAGTGGCACCCTGCAGCAGACTCGGATAGCGAGCCACTAGCCGAGCGGACTCCAACCCTTCGCTCTGAAAATCTGCTGGAGAAACTGCAGCGATCAAATGACTGACGCTCTTTCCTGTATTACGAATGCCGTCGATCGCAGCCTTCGTTCCGACGATTTGCGCAAAATAGAGCTGCGACGCGTTTGGCTGATCGCCGATCAGGTCAGCGAGCCTTTGCTGAGTCCGAAGCGTCATCACCGCGAACATGGTGCACTGAAGAGGCCAGTCATTTATGTCGTCGGGAAGCAAATTGAGCTGAAATTCGGGCAGAGCGCTGTAGAAGGCCCATTCGCTCGGAGACAGCGCAAAGGGCCCAATGTCGACGCCATTGGCGTTCTTCCCATTGGTGACGCGCGTACGGGCTTCGGCGACGGACAAAACGTAATGTGCGCTCACGCCCCAAATGACGGATTGCCTCACACATGCCTCCGCAAACACCAACTTATCCAATGGTCCAAGGACCGCGTCCACATTTTTGTCAACCGCTAAGACACTGACCCAGCCGTCCGGCTGCTTATCGCCGTCCAACAATCGGACATGGATCCAAGAAGGATTCGTATCGTCAAGTATTTCAACCTTCGTTCCAGCTGAAGCGATCACGCCTGTTGAATCGCCGTTGGGAGACACACGCAGATTTCTTGTTGCGATCATAATTGCCATTTGTTCCCCTCCTTAGATTTGGGCGAGTTTCAGAAATGGAAATACTGCAAAGTGCTCTCTCCGATTGAGAGCCAGATGACTGGCGATGTGGTGTTTTTTTTTATTCAAACGAACGTCCGACCTCTGCAGGACCACTGAACTTTCCCTTGCAATTCTTATTTGTTTGAATTACTTGTCTTTTTTCTAACTCTGCCTCGTCTAGCGCGGTAATCCCTTTGGATTTGATGTCATCGCGTGGTTGACCTAAGCCCTGGAAGAAAGCTACCATTGCTTGACGTAGCGAGGCAAGGTGTCTATCCGTCTTCGCACATAATGCGCCCTGAAATTCTTTCACGGTCTCTGGCTTCAGTCTTTTTTCGTATGAATTGATAGCCTCCGGGTTCTCGTCACTCTTCAACGGCAGCGGGGGAAGACGAACCCCCGCCGAGTCGAGGGGCGCAACAAAACGCGCGCGCGAAGAAGGAATGATAACCGATGGCGGGTTAGTGAGCGGAGCGGCCGTTGCTTTGGCATTCGCAACCGCAACCGGATTGGGGCCTGACGCAGACTTTGCTTGATCGGCGTTCGTTTCCGCATTCGCAACTGTTTTAGAAAGGCCAATGAGAGAGGAGGCAACGGTGCCTGCCTGATAGTAGGTGTCCGTGTCAGATAGCGCCATCGGCAGCGGGTATTCGGCGATCGGCGTTATTGTTTTTGTGTTGTTGCCGGCATCTTTGAACATTTGGGCACGTATCACCGCCGCCTGCGTCTTTCGGTCGGCTCGCATTTGGGTCTGCAAAGCTTGGATTGTGTTGCTGAGAAGCTCTTTTTCATCGTAGGCCTTGTCAAGTCCGGTCACCCCAGTGGCAATGCCCGAAAGGAGGGTTTTCGTGTGGGCAAGAGGAACTAGAGTCGCTGACGTAGTAAGACCAAGGTTTACCGCTGTTGCGAGTAGGCCTTCGTCCTGCATTTCCCTGGTCAGACGGGCCTCAAAAGTATGATACTCCAAGTCGGCGATATACATCCGGGCGGTTATGATCTGATTCCGTTCGGAAGCCTGAACTGCGAGGGGAGAGTTATAGAAATCCGTCAAATCCGGGTATGCGAGGGGCCACATCAGCGCGACGTCATTATCAATAGTAATCGGCCGCGAGGGACCGAGTTGATTTGACGCACAGCTGGCAACAAGCGGTGCAATAAGAAGCAAACATAAACTGTTTCGGAAGGGCATTTGAGCCACGCGTCTTATTCTTTACGTCTCTGCGAACGCACCCCATTGCTCCGTCCCCCAATGCAATACTTCGCCTCCACTGTGGCGTTAGCAGCAGCTAGGCCAGATTTAACAGGTTCGCGACCGCAATCAAGAAAACACAACTGATCAAGAATGTGCGTCGCCCCCCGGTTCCCCCTGTCGATTAACCTTAATTTTGGCTTAACGCGTCCGTGGCGCCAAGCACCAAAACGGATCAATATCGAATTAGTTAATGGGAGTGACCATTTTGCAACTATCCATCTGCCATTGGAGAATGTTGGCACGGGACTTTTTGAATGGGTGGTCGTCCCGCGAAATGATGGTTACACAAGCGTGGGGCTTTCGCTCACGCCACTCCTAACACCGCTTAACTTCGGTGCGAATCGGCTGGTCAAAGCAAGGTGAACTGGCCTCGAAGGATGCGCCACGCCTCAAGGATCAACGGATCGTGCGTCGGCTACGGCCAAGCGAATCTCACCGCCGCTCGCATGCTTCACCCCGTCAAAACCTCAGGACGCTGCTTTCCCCGCTTCACCATTAGCTTGTTCAGGGACGCGATATAGGCTCTCGCCGAGGCCACCAGGGTGTCTGGATCGGCGCCTTTGGCGGTGACCGATTTACCGTCCTCGGCGAGCCGCACGGAAACCTCGGCTTGCGCGTCGGTTCCTTGGGTGACCGCGTGCACCTGAAAAAGTTCAAGCACGGCTTTGTGCGGCACGAGCGCGAGGATCGCATTAAAAATCGCATCGACCGGGCCATTGCCTGTCGCCTGATGGGTCTTCTGCTCACCGGCGATATCGAGCGTCAAGGCCGCCGATTGCGGCCCCTTGGTGCCCGCGATCACGGTGAGCGCGACAAGCTTGATGCGATCATAGGCATGGGCGATCTCGTCGTCGACAAGGGCGGCCAGATCTTCATCGTAGACGATCTTTTTGCGATCGGCGAGATCCTTGAATCGGCCGAAAGCGTCCTCGAGGGCGTTTTCGCCGAGCTCGTAGCCCAATTCCTTGAGTTTCTCCTTAAAAGCGTGGCGGCCGGAATGCTTGCCCATGACGAGCGCTGTCTTGGCCACGCCGACGCTCTCCGGAGTCATGATCTCATACGTCCCGGCGTTCTTCAGCATGCCGTCCTGATGAATGCCGCTCTCATGCGCGAAAGCGTTTCGCCCGACGATGGCTTTATTGTATTGCACCGGAAACGAACTCACCGCCGAGACGAGCTTCGAGGCCCAGGTCAGCATCCTCGTGTCGATGTTGGTGTGGTAGGGCATTGTGTCGCCGCGCACGCGCAGCGCCATCACGACCTCTTCCATGGCGGCATTGCCGGCGCGCTCGCCCATGCCGTTGATCGTGCATTCGACCTGCCGGGCGCCGCCTTCGACACCGGCCAGCGTGTTGGCCACCGCAAGACCGAGATCGTTGTGGCAATGAACGGAGAAGACCGCCTTGTCCGAATTGGGCACTCTTGCGCGCACGGTCTCGAACAAGGCACGGTATTCGTGCGGCACCGCGTAGCCGACGGTATCGGGGATATTGATGGTCGTGGCGCCCGCCTTGATGGCGGCCTCGACGCAGCGGCACAGAAAATCCATCTCGCTGCGGGTCCCGTCCTCCGCCGACCATTCGACATCGCCGACGTGGCTGCGCGCTCGCGCGACGCTTGCCGCGACCATCTCGAGGACCTCATCCGGCTGCTTTTGCAACTTGTATTTCATGTGGAGCGGCGAGGTCGAAATAAACAAATGAATGCGTGGGCGCAGCGCCGGTCGCACAGCTTCGGCGCAACGGTCGATATCCTTCGCGGCCGCGCGGGCAAGACCCGCGACGCTCGCGCGCTTCATGCGTTTGGCGATCGCGAGGACCGCCTCGAAATCGCCTTCCGAGGTCACCGGGAAACCCGCCTCGATAACATCGACGCCCATCGCGTCGAGGAGGCCCGCCACTTGCAGTTTCTCCTCGAAAGTCATCGAGGCGCCGGGGGACTGTTCGCCGTCGCGCAGGGTCGTGTCGAAAATCACGATCGCTTGCGAGTTTTGCCGCGCGGGCGTCGCGGGGGGAGAGGTGTCCAGATTTGTCATGGCTCTTGTCCGGTCAATTATGGCTTCAGAGGCTTGCCGCGTTCCCCTGAGCGCCTAGGCGCGTCGCCCGGCCGGCCCTCAGGGGCGGATAAGCCGAAGCAATCCGGAATAAAGCACCCGTGCGCCGCGCAACGGCGCGTGGCTTTTACCGCCTGCGTGCAAAATATTGGAACCGAAAGCCAATTTGGCAGCTCACCTGGCTGAGATCCCGCAAACTTAACGGACGCCTTGGCCAAACGCAAGCGAAAGCGCGTTGCCAGCGCTGCGAACCCCGGTTAACGGCCGTTAACGGGCGCACGCGCCCACCTCTTGCCTCACCCATCCATCTTCAACGCCGCGATAAACGCTTCCTGCGGAATCTCGACCTTGCCGAATTGCCGCATCTTCTTCTTGCCCGCCTTTTGCTTTTCCAAAAGCTTGCGCTTGCGGGTAACGTCGCCGCCATAGCATTTCGCGGTCACATCCTTGCGCAGCGCCCGGACCGTCTCGCGCGCGATGATCTTTCCGCCGATCGCCGCCTGGATCGGAATTTGAAACATATGCGGCGGGATGAGTTCCTTTAGCTTTTCCACCATGGCGCGGCCCCGCGCGTCGGCGCGGTCGCGATGAACCAGCATGGAGAGCGCATCGACCGGCTCGGCGTTGACGAGAATCGACATCTTCACGAGATCGCCTGGGCGATAATCCGTGATCGCATAATCGAAACTCGCGTAGCCCTTCGAGATCGATTTCAGCCGGTCGTAGAAATCGAAGACAACTTCGTTGAGCGGCAAATCATAGATCGCCATCGCGCGCTGGCCGGCGTAACTCAAATCGGCCTGCTCCCCGCGCCGCTCCTGGCAGAGCTTCAACACTGCCCCAAGATAATCGTCCGGCGTCAGGATCGTCGCGCGAATCCACGGCTCCTCGATTGTCTCGATCTTCGCCGGATCTGGCATATCGGCCGGATTATGCAATTCCAGCACATCCCCGCCGCGCTTACGAATCCGGTAGATGACCGAAGGCGCGGTCGCGATGAGATCGAGGTTGAACTCGCGCTGCAGGCGCTCCTGAATGATTTCGAGATGCAGGAGTCCCAGAAATCCGCAGCGGAAACCGAAGCCGAGAGCCGCCGAACTCTCCATCTCGTAGGAAAAGCTCGCGTCGTTAAGTCGAAGCCGTCCCATTGCCGCGCGAAGATCGCTGAAGTTCGCCGCATCGACCGGAAACAGCCCGCAGAAAACCACCGGCTGCGCGGGCTTGAAGCCGGGCAGCGCTTCGGCGCAAGGGCGGCGTGCATCGGTGATCGTGTCTCCGACCCGCGTGTCGGCGACCTCTTTGATCTGCGCGGTGATGAAGCCGATTTCGCCCGACCGCAGCTCCGCCTCATCCTGCATCTTCGGCCGGAACACCCCAATTTTGTCGATCTCGTAATGTGCGTTCGTTCCCATCATCTCGATTTTCTGGTGTTTCCTGAGCGAACCGTCGATGACGCGCACGAGGACGACGACGCCGAGATAGGCGTCGTACCAGGAATCGACCAACAGCGCCTTCAAGGGCGCGGTCTCGTCCCCTTTCGGCGGCGGCAGGCGGGTGACGATCGCCTCCAGGACCTGATCGACGCCCTGCCCGGTCTTCGCCGAAATGAGGACGGCCCGCGAGGCATCTAGCCCGATCACGTCCTCGATCTGCCGCTTGATGCGCTCGGGCTCGGCGGCGGGAAGATCGATCTTGTTCAAGACCGGCACGATCTCATGGCCGGCCTCGAGCGCATGATAGACGTTGGCAAGCGTCTGCGCCTCGACGCCCTGGCTCGCGTCCACCACCAACAGCGAGCCTTCGCAGGCGGCGAGCGAGCGCGACACTTCATAGGCAAAATCGACGTGGCCCGGCGTGTCCATCAAATTCAGGATATAAGTCTTGCCGTCGCCCGCGTTGTATTCGAGGCGCACCGTTTGCGCCTTAATGGTAATGCCGCGCTCCCGCTCGATATCCATCGAATCCAGCACTTGCTCGACCATATCCCGCTCGGATATCGCGCCGGTGGCCTGGATGAGCCGGTCGGCGAGGGTGGATTTGCCATGGTCGATATGGGCGACAATGGCAAAATTGCGGATGTTTTCAAGCGCGTGGGTTGTCATGGCGCCGGGATAGCAGGCGTGCGTGGCAAAGGGAAGGTAGGCCGTCAATGGCTTCGCCGCGGCCCTGATTATTCGAAAGAGAGTTGCGTTTGATCCCAGTCTTGGGATGAAATAACGCCAGTTAATCCCTCCTCCAAGGCAATCATCCGCCGCGAGGCAGGGCTCCGACGAAGTCGAGACACCTCATGACGCATGTCGCAACGCTTGTCTGCAATCCGGCATTTCCGGTTTTGACCAGGGATATGCTCCGGCGGGCCAGCGAAGCCTTAAGGCGGCCAGGGCCGTTGAACTGGCTCGATCCTTGGATTGCCGCCGACATTCCTTTCGAGCCCGGACCCGCCGCCGGCGCAAGCGCCGTTGCGGATAGGGTGCGCTCCGCTCTCGATAACGCCGCCGTCGATGTTATCGTGCAAAGGGCGCAAGGGCGGCGCAAGAAGCTCTTGCTGGCCGACATGGATTCGACCATGATCGGCCAGGAATGTATCGACGAACTCGCCGCTGAAATCGGCATGCGGGCCCATGTCGCCGCGATCACCGGACGCGCGATGCGCGGCGAAATCGCCTTCGAACCGGCGCTGCGCGAGCGCGTCGCCCATCTCAGGGGCCTCGACCGCGCCACCATCTTGGACGTGATTGCCAACAGAATTACCTTGACGCCGGGGGGACGTGTGCTGGTTCAAACCATGCGGGCCAATGGAGCGCATACCGTGCTCGTTTCGGGCGGGTTCTCGGTCTTTACATCGGTCATCGCGGAATGGATCGGCTTTCATGAACATCAGGCGAACGAGCTTCTTTTCGGCGAGGACAGCCGGCTTAGCGGGCTTGTCGCGGCGCCCGTCCTCGGCAAGGACGCCAAGCTCGCGGCGTTGGAGCAACACCGCGAAAAACATGGCCTCTCCGCCGAGGAGACTCTTGCGGTTGGCGACGGCGCCAACGATCTCGCGATACTCGAAGCAGCGGGGCTCGGCGTTGCCTTTCACGCCAAACCCAAGGTCGCGGCCGCCGCCCATGCGCGGATCGATCATGGCGATCTGACCGCGCTGCTTTATGCGCAGGGCTACCGGCGCGAGGATTTCTTAATAACCCCGCTTCAGCAACTGGGTGAGGCACAGGGGGCGGCCGTGAAACCGCCGCCGCCATAAAGGTACGAAGCCGTGCGCAGCGTCGATTTGAATTGCGATTGCGGCGAAGGGTTCGGCGCCTACCGGATCGGCGACGACGACGCCATGCTCGATATTGTGACGAGCGCCAATGTCGCCTGCGGCTTTCATGCTGGCGATCCGGAGATCATGGCAAAGACCTTCAAGGCGGCGAAGGTCAAGGGGGTCGCGATCGGAGCGCATCCTGGATTTCCCGATCTCTGGGGGTTCGGCCGCCGCCGATTGCCGTTCACGGCGGGAGAAATCGAGCGGCTCGTCGCCTATCAGTTCGGCGCCGCGAACGCCCTTGCCACCTATGCCGGGGCGAGGCTCGGCTATGTGAAGGTTCATGGCGCCCTGAGCAATATCGCGGAGGAGGATGAAACGATCGCGCTGGCCATTGCGCGCGCGGTGAAAGTGGTCGAGCCTCGCCTCGGCTTCCTGGCACCCGCCGGAACGAAATTGGAAACGGCGGGCCTTGCGCATGGACTTGCGGTCGCCCGCGAAATCTACGCCGATCGCGCCTATACGGACGCCGGCCGTCTCGTCGAAAGGTCGCGCCCCGGCGCGGTGCTGCAGGATGCCGGGGATGCCGCCGAGCGCGTCCTGGCCATGGTGTTGGAAGGAGCAATCATTACAATCTCCGGCAAGCGCTTGGCTGCTCGCATCGATAGCATCTGTGTCCACGGCGATAGTCCGAATGCGGTCGCCATGGCGAAGGCGGTGCGCGCGTGCCTTGAGGAAGCCGGGATCGCTCTCGCGCCCTTCGCGCCGGTTTGAAGCCGAGCGCAATATTTCGCGTGATTTAAGTTCCAGGGGTAGCATGTCAGTTCGAATTACGACTCCGGCCTTGAGCTTACGGGAAACTGTTCTTGCAAGAGTTTCTGCCGCTCGGCAAAACCTACGACTATAATAACCGCTTCGATAGCCAAGACGGCTCGCGCTCGCCCTTCTCCGCCGAAAGCGCCTCTGTCACCTCCGCTTCCGGCGCCGCTTGCACAATACACTGAACCGCCCAACGAACGAAATCCTCGTTCCGCTCCAGAAGCCCTTTGATCGCGGCCACTTCTGCCTTGTCCTCCTTCACGGTCATGGTCTGCAAGATTAGAACTGCCAGTACAAAAACTCACTTGGGCCGCCTATGGAGGCGATTGCCATCGCTGCGATGACCGACACCGCAATTGCCCAGGGAAGCGTGGCATCCCATTCAACAATCGGGAACTTAGTTGACTGGGACTTCACACCTAGTGCTGGTTCATAACGAGCCAGGATTTGAAGTGTATTGGGACAAGCAAGAGCAACGAACATGAGAACGGAGATCCAAATCGCTGTTTTCGCAAAATCTTCAATGCTCCAGGATTCAGCAATCACCCCGACACCGTGCAACGTGCGAGCCAGGTGCCCCGGGTGATCGAAGAAAGCCTGTGGCAGGGCGATGCCATTCAGCCCGATCATTCCCTTGGCCAAGTCGATGGCCGATGTCATCGTCGGAGATCGGAACAAGACCATCGCGCTGGTGACTGACACAAAGGTCAATATAAAACCCGCAGGCTTCATGAAACGGACATAGCTCGACCTATCCGGCCACAGCCGCGCCGCGACTAAGCGCCATCCATGATTGATCGTGAGATAAAAACCGTGGAGTAAGCCCCAAAAAATAAATCCATAGCCGGCACCGTGCCAAAGGCCGGAGACGAACATCGTAATGACCGTGGGAAACATCAGAAGATTAACAAATGCCCCAACTGTCGTATTGCGCCCGCCGAATCCGGGTTGCCCCTTCGCCAGCCGGCGTCTCGTCAACCAGAGCAACAAAGGATTATAAATGTATCCTGTCAGGAAACGCGTCAGCGTCATATGCCAGCGCAGCCAAAAATCGATAATGCTCGAAGCTCGGAGGGGCGAGTCGAAGTTCTGCGGCAGCCGAATTCCGAAGAACCGGGCCAACCCAAGCGCCATGTCGGAATAACCGGAAAAGTCAAAATAGATCTGCAGTGTGAACCCGATTGCTGCCATCCACGCCAGTAGGAAGGAAGTGCCGCCTCCCGCAGCAGCGTGCTCGTAGATTGGCGTAATGAGGGGCGCAATGTGGTCGGCAAAGACTACCTTCTTGAACAAACCGAAAAACAACAACGTAAAACCGACCGCGACGTTCTCTTTGTCAAAGCGGCACGAGGCAGCGTGGAACTGCGGTAGCATTTCCCGATAATGTACAATCGGGCCGGCGATAAGTTGGGGAAAGAACAGCACGAATATGCAATAGTCCTGGAGCGTGAATGATTTCACGCGCCCAGCCTGAACGTCGATTAAGAAGGCGATCTTTTGAAAGGTAATAAAAGATATACCTAGAGGCAGAATGATGTGCCTCAATACGAGATTGGCACCAAATACAGCATTGATACTGCTGGATATGAAGTCGATATACTTAAAGTAGCCGAGAAATGTCACATTGAACGCGATCCCAAGCAAGAGAACCGCTTTGGACGCGCGGCGCGTTCCCTCGCCCTCGTTCAGTCGCAGCAGAATCCGTGCTAAGGCGAAGTTGATGACAATAGAGGGGGCGATGATCAACACGTTGACCGGTCGCCACCACGCGTAAAACACGAGGGACGCGAGGATAAGCCAACGCAACGCCCATGTGCGAGAGCTGGCGCCGAGCAAATAGAATCCAAGGAGGGTCGCCGGCATAAATACGAGAAGGAATTCACTTGAATTGAAAAGCAATAGCGGTTGTCCTTTCGATGACGCTGGTAAATCTACGCCAAGGCTTTCGTCATCTCAGTGACGATTGCTCCTACGTTCTCAAACGACTCGATGTCAGCGACCTTGAATTTCACGCCAAATTCAATTTCGACCGCGACGATGAAGTTGATATAATTGAATGAATCCCAATTGGGAATGTCCTCACGTCGAGTTTCCATTGTCAATACGATCGAGTCGTTCAGCAACAGATCGCGAAGAATACGGGTGAACACGGTCAGAATTTCTTGGACAGTCATTGTGCTGCTCCAGCACGAATTATGTGCGTCTCTCGCGTGACATAATCTGCAAAATTGAGGAACCAGCGCATCCCATTGGTGGGTGCCGTCTCGTTAACTGCGGCAAAGCCAAGACTCGGATACAGCGCACTGATCACCTCGTTCTTGGAGGAGGCAATGTAATCCGCGATGAATGCCCTTGCGCCACGTTGACGAGCCGCCTCGACCGCGATGTTCATGGCTTCAAACTCAAGCTGCCTGCCGAATACGCGGCAGCTCATTACCCAGCTGTCGATCTCGAGCACATCTTCGTGGTCCGGAGTGGAGCGGAGGATCATCGCGCTGACGAGGCCGTTATCACCGAATCGATCCGAGAGGCGAAATTGCAGGGTCAAAGCGTTGGGCAGGTTGGCAAAATATGTTATCTCTTCGGAGGTGTATCGCCGAGTTGTCGTATTGAATTGATTGGTTTTGTTGATCAACTGGACGACACGGGCGTGATCGACGACCGTGAACGGTCCGAATGCAACGGACATTTTAAGCCCGCGGAGGAATTCGTCCATGCTTTGCGCAGATCCAAGCAGAACTTCGCGTTCGGCAATTGCGGCGTACTGCCCGGCACGATGCCGATCCTCGGACGTAAAGGCAACCGCTTCGAAGTAGCCCGCATCGGCGAGGCAACGTACGAACTGCGCAGAATCCTCCGGTAATTCCGGCACCGCAATCATTGGCAAGCTTTGGCGAATGCGCGCTCGCTCCACGGGGTTGTCGTCGACGAAAACCAGGCTGTCAATACCTATGTTCAGCCGAGTCGCAACGGCCTTAAGATTCTCCATCTTGTCATGCCAATTCGCAAGGAAGACGGCGATATCCGAGCGGTGAAGGAGCATTTCGGGATGCTCGCGAAATGCCGCTTCGGCGACTTCTGGATTGTTTTTGGAGCAGACGGCCAGAATCACTCCACGTTCCTTGAGCTGCTTGGCGTAGCGTTGCAGAGCCAGATGTGCTTCGCCAACCGCACTCCCCTCTCCGAGAACGATGCCGTCAATCCCGTCGTCACCGATCACGCCACCCCATAGGGTATTGTCAAGATCGAGGACAAGGCACTTCTTTGACAGCCCGCGCTGAGCGGCAAGTATGCGGGCGACAAAATCGCCGTATAAGGGGGCAGCTTGCGGAGCGACCTCCAACTTGCCCTGAAGCCAACGCCCTGCATCGAACCAGGCGTCAATCCCGTCACGTTCGCTGGCGCGCGCGATATCGAGAAGCAATGTGCCATCCTGCGCCGCAGCCTCACAAAGTCGATCATTGAGCCGTGCGACGACTCGCGCCGGCGCCCCAGGAACTAGGCGATCATAGCTGCCGAACAACGATTCGGTTACGTTGATGAAGGTTTGTTGAATGATTGCCGCGTTGAAGATCTCGCGCGCTCTTTGCCAAAGCGACCGCAACTCGCCAATGAGTCTCGCGATGGTTTCGTCAACTTCTGTCACCGTCGCCATGAGTGGAACTGCGGCAATCGCTTCCTCGGCGGTAAGCGAGAAAAGCACAGTTTGCGGGGCAAACTGATGAAGGGAAGCGGTCGGGTCGAGAAGATCTTGCCGGTATTGCCCGTATGCTCCGCTATGTGTGTCGATCAACAATCTTCGGCGCAAGCCGGCGATCCGGATCGCCGGCAATAAATGATCGACAGTCGAGGAAGCCAAGACGGCAAGCCGGATCGGTAAAAAGCCGGGTGCTTCCTTCAAGCCCAAACGGCCTAAAGCGCGATCGAGCTGGACCGTTTCCAGGAATCCAGGTTTGTAAGCAGCGAGGGAGGCCAACTTCTCAAGGCAATCCGTTGGGTCGGTGGTCTTGAGGGCTGCGCGCAAATCTCCGCGGAAATCAGGCGCGGTCGGCAGCCAGCTCATCATCGGACAGCGAAGGAAGGTGCTTTGCATCGGAACGACCGGATCATTGGGCGACGGATTAAAAGGAGATGAGCCTACCAGCTGTCATTGTTGTTCCGTAAGGCATGACCGAATCCGGGTGCCCGCTGTTTCAAAGAAGGCTTGAGACCAGCGCTCTGCGCTCGCCTGATCTAAATGGGATCCGTCAAATGTCTGGAGTCCTGCCGGGATATCGGGTGTTATCAAATCGTCACCGAGAGCCGCCGCGATGGCATTTACGTTTCCGGTCTTCGTTCCGACGGTGGGAACCATCGTGAATATTACGCATTTCCGATCGACGGGCAGGTGGGACAAGAAATCGATCGCGGAAGCCGTGTGACTTTTAACCACATCCGGATCTACAAGCTGATCATAGGAAACCGGCGTGATTTGTTGTTTGATCGCCCGTCTTGTGTATGCCCCCGTCTCGCGCGAACGAAAAACAACGAGGCTATTCCCGCAAAGCGCGGGAAATCTTTTGCAAACCGGCTCGTGGATTCGCTGCCAGAGGCGCTTCGTCTCGTATCGATTTTGGGCTTCTGGATCGTGCAAGACCGTCTTCGCGGGCGGGGTCTCCCATTGCGCAAAAAAATCGTCAACATTGATCACATAGACCTTGGCATGGGGCTGAATCCGGCACAAAATCCCCTCTACGAAGACTACGTTCTCGAAGTAACCGAAACCGAGCAGGTAATACCGCGCCGAAGCCGCCGAGAACCAATCGGAGGTCGCGGCGGTGGAGAATGCGACCTGAAGGCGGCTATTCCCGAGGAACAGCACCTCCGCCTTTTTAGTAAAGTCAACCGCAGAGGGTTCTAAGCCAAACTGAAAAGCTCCGTGCTCATAGTCGGCATAACTCGCGACATTGCAATAGGCTAAGTAGCGATCGCTGCTGTACAAACTGGCCGTGCAGGCAAAGATAGTCTCAGCCCGAAATTTGTAAGCATAGGTAGCGAGGACAGCGGCAAGAATGACACCTATATAAATCGCTGGCCGGCTCCTAAAAAATTGGGCGTGTTTTTTTAAAGGTAAGCGCAAAGCAGTTTTGTTCATACGCCCTCTGACTCAATCAGTGGCTTGCGCGCTCTTCAGGGGTACGGCCCAAGGCCGATTGCCATCGGCGTGGCAAGCCTGTGGACAGATCAACGACAGTAGCTCATGTTACGAATGTTAGAAGCTCATGTAACAAACGCGTCTTTTTACGGAAAGGAGTAAATATTCAGGTTCGATTAACAGCAGACCTAGAGGCCAAACACGAATAGCGCGCGTCCGGCCGCCACGGCAATGACCTGCCGTCCATCGACCGTAAATGAGATCGGGGCGGCCATGGTCTTCCCGCCAAGTGAAACGCGCCAGACTTCGCGTCCGGTGTCCGCATCCAGCGCGAAGCAGTACCCTGCCGACGCCCCAAACACTAATCCCCCCGCGGTTGCAAGCAGACCACTGTGATCGAGTGCGGCCGCTGACGCAAGATATTCCCATTTTCGCCGTCCGGTGGCGGCGTCAAGCGCCAGGACGAAGCGGGGCGGGGGGCTTGCTACGTCGATGCCGCCGCTGCCGAGGACAAGGCCTTGCTGTCCGGGCATGGCTCCATTCTCAGCAAGTTTCGTAAAGATCGCAGCACTCTCCGTTGCGGGAACGAATATTGATTCTCGTATCGGATCGAACGCCGGGTTTTGCCAGTTGGTCCCGCCGCCGACGCCGGGTTTTGTGAGGCGTCCAGCCGCCGATACGCCGCCGGCATCCGCCGGAATCGGCCGTCCCGCCGAGGTGAGGCCCTTCGCCCAATCCAATGCAACGAACGGCACTCCGACCAAGAATTCTCCCGTGACCCGGTCGAGGACATAATAAAACGCGTTCCTATTCGGCCAACAGATCACCTTTCGGACAAGTCCGCCGATCACTAGATCCGCAAGGACGGGTGTCTGAGCCGAGTCCCAGTCGTGTTCGTCGTGAGGGGTAAACTGGAAATACCACGCCAGCTTGCCGGAACTCGCGTGCAGGGCGATCACGCTGTTGGTAAACAAATTGTCGCCGGGGCGCGCATCCCCGGAATAACCTGGGCTTGGATTGCCGACGCCCCAATAGAGCAGGCCGGTGGACGGATCATAGCTTCCCGTGTTCCACGTCGGACCGCCGCCCGCTCGCCATGCATCGCTCTCCCACGTTCCGTGCCCAGCTTCGCCCGGACCCGGAATTGTTTGAAATTTCCACTGCCTTTGGCCAGTCGACACGTCATAGGCCGCGAGAAAGCCGCGAATTCCGAACTCCCCTCCTGCGACCCCGACGACGACGGAATGATCCACGACGAGCGGCGCCCCGGTAATCGAATAACCATCGGAAGGACTCGCGACCAAGGTTTGCCAAATGACCATTCCGTTATTTGCGTCGAGGGCGACCAAATACCCGTCCAGACTACCAAAGAAGAGCGTACTGCCTTGCACCGCGAGTCCCCGGTTATTTCGTCCGCAGCATAGCGGCAAGTCGGCTGGCATGGGTCGCTCGTATGCCCAAATCACGTCACCCGTTTTCGCATCCAAAGCCCAGACATTTGGGGCGGGCCCAGTCATAAATATTGCTCCGCCGGTCACCAGCGGTGTCCCTTCAATAACCGGAACCGGATCGTTGCTGTCGAATTGTTTGATCCACCGGATTCGCAGCTGCGCGACGTTTGCGGGCGTAATTTCGGTGAGCGATGAATGACGCCATCCGTTGTAAGAACCGGAGTACATCAGCCATTCGTCCGGATTGGTGCCGGCGGCTTGCAGGCGCTCGCTGCTCACCTTGACAGCCAGGCCAGACCCTCCAGCCTTGAGATCTTTGGATGAATGTACCTGTAACGTTCGTACATGGGCAACGATTTGCAGCAGTTCCCGTGGCGGCAGAGCGGCACTCGGCATGGCCGTGCCAGGAACACCGTCCCTCAGTACTTTGTAGATGGCCAGGTCGCTATCGCCATGTTTGTATCCCGATCGGTTCAGCGACGGCCCATGTAAGCCACCCCATCCATCACTGCCATGGCATCCCGTGCACCGTTTGCGAAAAATGCATGCGCCCGCCGCGCGATCGCCTTCGCTGGCGGTTGAGCTATAGACGAAGCTCCCCTCCACGCTGCGCCCTTCAATCCAATGAACCCCGCTTTCGGGGCGCATCAGCTCCCAAAGTTCGGTCCATGAGAGCTCGGGGACTCCCCCCTTCGCCTTCTGCACGCATAGCCGCGCCCGCAATGAGAACGACCGCCAAATTTTCTCATTCGATACGGACTCCAGACCTGCGGCCGATTTCCAATTAATCGGGTGCCAATACAAAGCCGCTGCGCAGATCGTACCGATGAGAATGACAGCGGCTGAAGTCACAAATGCTAGTTTTTTGATCTTCATGAACAACGCTTCTCCGCATTCATTCAACTTAATCATAACAGATAAGAAGTGTCTTAAATTGACCCGAGTGGGTCAATCCGATTAACTCAGCCTAAAGTCACGGAAAAGTGATTAGCAACTTTCAAGCGCGCCAAAAACGACCGGCAGGGATGTCTGAATGGACCCTCACGACTCCTCTCATTTTGAGATGCCAAGACTGGCGAATATGTCAGCGGCAACCTCATCGGTTCGACCTAGCTGGCCAGCGGGCGTTTCGCCATGAGACGACGGGGACGTTCTTCGCCAGCGCCGTGTCGCGAAACGCGGCAACATCCTTCATCCACGACTTCGTGTCGAAATCGGCGGCACATGTTTCGTCCGGCAGCATCCGGTACACGCCGACAGTGAAATCGGCCGCATTGCCGGATGCCCTCCCTGCAAGATGCGAGCGGAGTATATCGTCTCCGACCGAGACGAATAGCTGGTCACCTGAAACAAATTGGTACGATTGGCTATCCGCTCGACGCAACGACGTAACAAGGTCGCAACCGGGCAAGCAGCGCTCATTCGCACGGCGTAGATTTCGGCCTGTCTCGGGACATCGGCGCTCCAGTCCGCGCCGCCGGACAGAGGTTCAAACGCCGCGCCGCGCACATTGAGCTCGCCCGCGAAGGTGCCAAGCGCAGGCCGCACGCGGCGCCTTGCATTGGCCACAAAACAGCGGCGCTAAATTGCACCGGTCCGCCCCGCAAATTTTGCGACGGAGCGCTCCAAGCGTCGTGGGGCGGCAGAAAAATCTCCGCGCGGCAATAGAGCGCGCCGGACGGGTCGGCGACGAAATGCGTGTCCGAAGACCCGGAG
>Ga0207108_1079_pt1 | contig 18372 bp, 16 predicted proteins | sample Alteio_BWMinHeat_76_FD_153562 | JGI IMG/M metagenome (GOLD analysis project Ga0207108, IMG submission 153562) | Enriched cells from forest soil in Barre Woods Harvard Forest LTER site, Petersham, Massachusetts, United States -... | ecosystem: Environmental > Terrestrial > Soil > Temperate forest >...
TTGCTGCCGGAATATCGACATGTAAATCTTGTAATAGGATATTGCCATTTTCTTCATTTTCAATTCGATTGAGTAATTGTCGCAATAGGCGAAAACAAGAAGGAACCACACCGCTACCTGTTCCAGAATGGATGCCTTGTTTTAATACTTTAATGGTTAGAACACCTCCTACTAATCCACGTAATGAAGTGGTAAGCCATAATTGATCGTAATTACCGCAGCCAGAATCTAAACAAATTACAAGACTTGGCTTACCTAATCGTTCTTTATACGCATCGATATAGTAAGGAAGATCTGAGCTGCCGCTTTCTTCAGAGGCTTCAATCAGAATCACACAGCGTGCATGCGGCACTTGCTGCTCATGTAACGATTTAATTGCTGTGAGTGAGGCAAATACAGCGTAACCATCGTCAGCAGAACCGCGTCCATATAACCGATCACCGCGTAAGACTGGTTTCCAAGGATGCAAATCTGCATCCCATCCTGCCATTTCAGGCTGTTTATCGAGATGTCCGTAAAGCAAAATCGTATCGTCATTACTGCCTGGACTGCCTGGGATATCGATTAAAATAACCGGGGTCCTGTTATCAAGTTGTAATACGTCTAGTGTCATATTTTCGATCGCATGTGATTGACACCATTGAGTGATTAATTTGACTGCTTGGTCCATATATCCATGAGTTTGCCAGTCACGATCGAATTGAGGGGATTTATTAGGAATTTTGATATATTCCATCAATGTGGGTGTAATGCTGTTATTCCAAATATTCGTAATGTATTGCAAGGATTTTTCTTTATTCATCGTAATCTAACCTCAATGTTAAACATTTACATGCTCCGCCTGCTTTGATGAATTCATCCATTTTACAAGCATGAACTTGAAATCCACGTTGTTCCAATAAAGATGAAATGAGTGGGCAATCATCAGGTAAAACAACGTGTTTGTCTATGACAACCGCATTACAGGCAAAACGTTTTGCTTCATTTTCCGAAACGGCTATCAACTCAATTTCTTTCTGCATGCGAGTTTGAGAATCTGGGCTGAAAGCAGATGGGTACCAGATGGCGAGTTTATCATTGAGAGGACAAAAACAAGTATCAATATGATAATAATAAGGGTCGATTAATTCACAATAAATAAGTTTATTCGCATCAAGATAGCCAGCTTTTTCATAAAAGCGTTGGTCTGAGCGAAACCCGAAACCGACAAATAACTTTTCACCTGCGAATAAAGCATCTCCTGCCCCCTCAAAAAAAGGAGTGTGGTCATCAACCTTGTTCCAACATTGAAAACCAGCTTGATCAAACCATTTTTCGTAATAAGGTAATTCTCCTTGGCGTTCTTTAAATTTAAAATGCGGCAGTATCATTTTATTTTGATAAAATAAGCCTGCATTTGCCGTAAAAACCATGTCAGGGTAACCCTTAACAGGTGTAATAAGGTCGATGCTGGCACCACAAGACAAAAGTGTTTTAAAGAGTATGTTCCATTGATTAACTGCATCTTGATGTTTTGTTGCTTTTGATACATCCATCCAGGGATTAATTTCATACTCAATATTATAATAATCTGGACGACACATTAGGAAGCGCATGAAGGTTTGGCCTCTTATAAAAAAAGATGTGTGCATCATAAAGAAAAAGCGTATTTTTCGCTAGTTTCTTAAGCTAAACTAGTACCGTTTCAATTTAATGTTGACCGGTTGGAGCACTTAAGTTTTTCTGGGACGGGCTTCCTGCCCTCGACGCTTCTTGCCATCCCTGGCCGCGACGCCCAAAAAACGTAAGTGCTCCAACCGGTCAACATTAAATTGAAACGGTACTAGAGTTTACTTTTACCGAGGTCTACATGATCACGATTGAAGTCCACATCTCGACCCAACAATTATTCGTATTCGAAAATGAAAAACTATTAAATCAATACTTTATTTCAACCGCAAAAAACGGCGCAGGTGAAATACATGGCAGTGAACAAACACCGCGTGGATGGCACGTCATTCGTGCAAAAATTGGTGCAAATCAAGCTGTTAACACTGTCTTTGTAGGCCGAAGACCAACAGGTGAAATGTATACAAAAGAGTTGAGAGAAAAATTCCCACAACGAGATTGGATTTTGACACGCATTTTTTGGCTGAGCGGCCTTGAGAAAAGCAAGAATCGTTTTGGTCATGTTGACACCATGAGGCGTTATATTTACATTCATGGTGCACCAGATGATGTGGTCATGGGGATTCCGGGTTCTAGGGGTTGTATTCGCATGCGCAATGAACATATTATTGAGCTGTTTAATTTTATTCCCATCGGAACTCGTTTATTAATAAAAGAATAATGGGGGGCCAGGTCTGGCCCCATAATAAAATATGCTATGCTGTAATGAAGAAGAATAATACACAAAAAAAGGGTGGCCATGATGGATAAAATTCATGAGCTATTAAGCTTTTGGTTCGGAAACCTTGGGTCTGCTGACTTGCCGACAAGTGATCGTACTAACTTATGGTTTGGTGAGAATGATGTCGTCAAACAAAAATTATTACAAACATTTAAACAAGAATTTGAAGCAGCGGCCAATGGTGATTTGATTGAATGGTCAAATACACCGCGCGGACGTTTAGCTTTAATTATTCTTTTAGATCAATTCCCACGTTATATTCATCGAAAATCTTCTCAAGCTTTTGCATATGATGAAAATGCGCAGAAATTATGTATCGAGGGCTTACGGCAAAAGATGGATCAATCGCTTACTTTGATTGAACGTGTATTTTTCTATATGCCGCTTGTGCACGCAGAAGATTCAGAAAGCCAAGAAAAATCGATTCGTTTATATCAAGATTTAGTATCATTATCGATGAGTGAAACCACGCAAATTTACCAATTATTTCTTGCTTATGCTTATGCGCATTTCCGTGTGATTAAAGAGTTTGGGCGCTTTCCACAGCGAAATAAAGTGTTAGGACGCGAATCGACGGATGCGGAACTGGCATTTCTAAAAAATACGTAATATTATTCCCAGCTAAATATCAGGGTCGGAATTGTAGTCGAACCCAACATCAGAGGGGTCGTAGCTCAGCTGGGAGAGCGTCGCGTTCGCAATGCGAAGGTCGGGAGTTCGATCCTCCTCGACTCCACACTAGGAATACCTGTTTTATGAGGGAATAAAATGAAAAAAATACATTTCACATTAGCGTGTCTCAGTCTTATCTCAATGGTTTCAACCTCTTCTTCTTTTGCTGGCAATAGGCCTGGTGCTCTTACTGCTACGCTGGCTGGCGGGTATGAATATTTTGCTTCGAAACGACAAATAGATAATAAAGGTGTGGGTACGGTCATGCTGGGTTATGATTTTACTGATAACTGGGGAATCGAAGGTTTATTAAGTGGTTTTCATACTAAGTTTAAAAACTCTGTGAATGATAACAGACAAATTAATGGAACATTATTTTCAATTAATGGTGTTTATCATTTTTTTCCTGAAAGCGTAATAGAACCTTATCTATTAGCAGGTGCAGGCATTACCGGTATGAATCCCAGCAGAACAGATGCGAATAATGAAGGCAACATCAATGCGGCGGTCGGTGCGCAATGGTTTATTCTAAAATCGGTTGCTTTAAGAATAGAAGCACGTGATTTATATACTTGGGTAGGCGGTAAAAATGATGTGCTTTTAAATGCGGGCATCAGTGTGTTGATTGATATGTGTAATATGTGTAAGTGAAAAAATGTCCCTGTCATCCTTCGTCGCAAAAAACGCTCCTTAGGATGGCAGCTGGGAAGTTTCACTTTCTTCGCAACGACATCGCCACATATTCTCTTTCTTTAGGCCCTAAATAAAGCTGTCTCGGGCGTCCTAATCGATAAGGATTACTAATCATCTCATTCCAATGTGCGACCCAGCCCACTGTTCTTGCCAGGGCAAAAATGACGGTAAACATGTTCGTTGGGATGCCAATTGCGCTTAATGTAATACCAGAATAAAAATCAACATTGGGATAGAGTTTTTTTTCAACGAAATAATCATCTTGCAATGCAATTTTTTCTAATTCCATAGCTAATTTAAAAATAGGATCATTGTGTGCCCCTACCGCTTCTAATACTTCATGACAAGTTTCACGCATCACTTTGGCGCGAGGATCATAATTTTTATAAACGCGATGACCAAATCCCATGAGCTTGAATGAATCTTTAGGGTCTTTGGCACGTGCTATATATTTATTGATGCGAGAGACATCGCCTATTTCATGCAGCATGTTAAGCGCAGCTTCATTGGCACCCCCATGTGCTGGGCCCCATAATGCAGCAATGCCCGCAGAGATGCAGGCGAAGGGATTCGCACCGGTCGATCCTGCTAAACGTACAGTAGAGGTAGAAGCATTTTGCTCATGGTCAGCATGAAGAATAAAAATGCGATCGAGTGCTTTTGCCAATATGGAATTAGGAGGAGTGTCTTCACAGGGTGTGCCAAACATCATATGTAAAAAATTTTCTGCATAAGAAAGCCGGTTTTGTGGCTGCATGAACGGTTGGCCAATCGAATATTTGTAGCACATGGCTGCAATCGTCGGCATTTTTGCTATGAGCCGTAAAGCGGAAATAGTGCGATGTTCAGGATTTGCGATGTCTAAAGTATCATGATAAAAAGCAGACAAGGCGCCTACTACACCCACCATGATTGCCATAGGATGCGCATCGCGACGAAATCCATTAAAAAAATTACGAATTTGTTCGTGCACCATGGTGTGATGGGTAATATCTTTACAGAACGCATCGTATTCGTTTTTATCGGGTAATTCGCCATTTAACAATAAATAACACACTTCAAGAAAGTTAGAGGCATTTGCTAATTGATCAATGGAATAACCACGGTAAAGAAGAATGCCTTTATCACCATCAATGTAAGTGATTTTTGATTCACAGGAAGCGGTAGAATTGAAGCCAGGGTCATAGGTAAAATATCCACTCTTAAGCAAGGGGCTCACATCGATGACATCTGGCCCTAATGTGCCTGAAATGACATCAAGTTCAATGATTTTGTGATCGACTGTCAATTTAGCTTTTCTAGGCGCTTTTTCTGCCATACTTCCTTTCTCCATGCTTTTGTAGTTGATTAAACATACAAACATACACATTACACTGTAATGGGTATATATTAAATCATAAACAGACTAGAGCCACTACCCTTAAGTCATTTGATTTACTTAGATAACACGATATAATCATACGCGTTTGTTCATTTACTTTTGTTGAAGGAACGCATGACGTGAGCTACCCGAGACCTAAAAACCTCAACTTATTTACCATACATTTTCCTATTCCAGCGATTGTTTCTATTCTTCATCGTATCAGCGGTGTTTTCTTATTTATATTGATCCCCTTTGCCTTGTGGGGACTCAGTATTTCATTAACAGACTCCGGTTTTGAAACGATGCAGGGTTGGTTTAACAACTTCTATATAAAATTCATTTTTTGGATTTTGTTTATCCCATTTTGTTATCACTTAGTGGCTGGTATACGCCATCTCTTCTCCGATATTCACCTAGGCGATTCATTGCAAGGTGGAAGAAGAGGAGCGGTGTTGACCTTTATCATTTCAGCTTTACTCATTATATTGGCAGGGATTTGGTTATGGTGAAATCAGTATTAGGTGTCAATCATCAAGGATTGCGTGACTGGGTGATCCAACGTGTTTCCGCTATCTTTATGGCGGTGTATTCTGTTGCGCTCGTTTTATATCTTACTCATTCGTCTTTATCATTCGCAGAATGGCATAGTTTGTTTTCGCAAGTTTGGATGAAAATTGTCACCATTCTTTTTTTGGTCGCGCTCTTGTGGCATGCCTGGATTGGTGTCTGGACTATTTTTACCGATTATATTAAATCATTTGTTATTCGTAGTTTTTTGAATTTTTTTGTTCTTCTCATGTTATTTGCCTGCTTTATCTGGGGCTTATTGATTTTATGGAGTGTTTAATCGATGAGAGTTGCAACGCACACGTTTGATGCTGTAATCGTGGGTGGTGGCGGTGCTGGTCTTCGATCAGCTATTGAGCTTTCCCAATCTGGTTTAAATGTGGCTATTATTTCTAAGGTGTTCCCAACGCGTTCTCATACCGTTTCAGCACAAGGCGGCATTAATGCTGCATTGGGAAACGTAGAACCCGATGATTGGCGTTGGCATATGTATGACACAGTGGTGGGGTCTGATTTCTTGGGTGATCAAGATGCCATTGAGTACATGTGTAAAAATGCACCGCAATCGATTTACGAATTAGAGCACATGGGGTTGCCATTTTCGCGCTTAGAAAATGGAAAAATATATCAACGTGCATTTGGTGGTGCGACACGTGACTATGGTAAAGAACAAGCGCATAGAACAGCTGCTGCTGCAGATCGTACCGGACATGCCATGTTGCACACATTATATCAATGGAACCTTAAAGCAAAATCTCGGTTTTTTAATGAATGGTTTGCTATTGATCTTGTTAACACTGCAAAAGGGGTGGCAGGTATTACGGCTATTTGTATAGAAACGGGTGAAGTAGTCTTTATCAAAGCTCGTGCTACTATCTTAGCCACGGGCGGTGCTGGACGCATTTTCCAATCTACTACCAATGCACACATCAATACGGGTGATGGATTAGGGATGGCTATGCGCGCAGGCTATCCATTACAAGACATGGAATTTTGGCAATTTCATCCAACTGGCATTTATGGATCTGGTTCATTAATCAGTGAAAGTGTACGTGGAGAAGGTGGTTATCTTATCAATAAAAATGGTGAGCGTTTCATGGAACGTTATGCTCCGCATCTCAAAGATTTATCTTGTCGTGACATTGTTTCTCGTTCTGCAGCGATAGAAATTCGTGAAGGACGCGGAGCGGGGCCGAAAGGAGATTATGTCTTATTGAAAGCAGACCATTTAGGCGAAGAATTGATTAAATCTCGTTTACCAGGAATACGTGAATTGGCCATCACATTTGCTGGAGTAGATCCTGCAAAAGAACCTATCCCTGTTGTTCCAACCTGTCATTATTTAATGGGCGGTATTCCTACTAACTACCATGCCCAAGCCATCACGCAAAATGCAAAAGGTGAAGATCAAGTGATTAATGGGTTATATGCGGCAGGTGAATGTGCTTGCGTTTCTGTGCATGGTGCAAACAGATTAGGCGCTAATTCATTACTTGATCTGATTATTTTTGGTCGCGCAGCCGGGTTACATGTTAATGAAAGTATTAAACAAGGGTTGGGTTTCATTGAGGCAGATAATAGTGAAGTTGAACAAGCTTTATCGCGTTTATATCGCTGGAATGGTAATGAGAAAGGTGAAAGTGTAGATGATATTCGCTCTGAGTTACAAAAAGTGATGCAAGATGATTTTGGTGTGTTTAGGACCGAAGAGCACATGAAAAAAGGCTTTATGAAACTAGAAGAACTTAAAGACCGCCTTAATTATGCTTCCATTAAAGATAAGAGTGAATGTTTTAATACCGCTCGTATTGAAGCGCTTGAACTGGATAATTTAATGTCAACAGCCATGGCTTCAGCTTATTCTGCTGAAGTGCGCAAAGAAAGTCGTGGGGCTCATTCACGATCTGATTACCCTGAACGAGATGATAAAAATTGGCTGAAACATACACTCTACTTTGATGATGGTCGTCTCACTTTCCGTGCAGTGAACATGAAGCCACAAGGAATGGAACCCATTAAATTGAGTCAGAGAGAAGAAAACCCAACTGAATAACGAACTAAAGAGGGCTTACTCATGCGTTTTTCCATCTATCGCTTTAACCCAGAAAAAGATGAAAAGCCATATATGCAAGATTTTGATATTGATGTGAAAGAGCATAATTGCGTGATGGTATTGGATGCCCTTCTGACTATAAAAAATAAAGTAGATGAAAGCCTCACATTAAGACGTTCATGCCGTGAAGGCGTGTGCGGTTCAGATGGAGTCAATATCAATGGAAAAAATCGACTGGCTTGCACGACGCATCTTTCCTCTTTGAAAGAACCTATTGTTGTGCGTCCTTTACCTGGATTGCCTGTTATTCGAGATTTGGTTGTTGATATGACACAGTTTTATCAGCAATATGAAAAGGGCAAACCGTATTTACAGAATGATGAACCAGTGCCAGCGACAGAACGTTTACAATCACCGGAAGAACGTGCCAAATTAGATGGCCTATATGAATGTATATTATGTGCTTGCTGTTCGACAGCTTGTCCTTCTTATTGGTGGAATCCAGATAAATACATGGGCCCAGCGGCATTATTACAATCATACCGTTTTATTGCCGATAGTCGTGATACACATAAAGATGAACGGCTTGCGGACCTTACCGACCCATTCAGTGTATACCGTTGTCGTGGTATTATGAATTGCACGGATGTATGTCCTAAGAGTTTGAATCCACTAGAAGCGATTAATAATATTAAAGAAGAAATATTGAAAGAATCGGTGTAGATATTGTAGGGTGGATTAGACGCGCTTTTTGCGTCGTAATCCACCAACCATATATAATTGGTGGATTACGGCAAAAAAACGCCTAATCCACCCTACGTTTAATGTCATAATTCAGAATAACAGATTAATACGAGCAGAGTTAAAACATGACCATCCAACCCCAATCAATGCAAGAGCTTTGGAAAGATTCTTATCTTGCTTCAGGTAATGAAAGTTATTTAGAAGCACTCTATGAATCTTATTTATCAGATCCACAGAGTGTGGCGCCTGAATGGCGCAATTTTTTTAATCAGTTAACACAAGGCATTCCTCGCACAACGCCAGATGTCCCTCATGCAGCTATTCGTGAACAGTTTTTGCAATTGGCAAGACAATCAGCGAAAACAGTGATTGTACAAGGCATGGAATCCACTCATGATCAACAGCAAGAACGAGTAATTGAATTAATTGCTGCTTATCGTAGAGTAGGACATTTGCAAGCAAACATTGATCCGTTGGGGCTATATCAAGGCTTATACAATCCAACTTTAGAGTTAGCTTATTATGGTTTTACTGATCAAGACATGCAAAAAAATTTTAATGTCGGATCATTTGCTGGATTGAATAAATCAACCGCATCATTAAATGAGATATACCAAAGTCTACGCAACATTTATTGCGGTCCGATTGGTTTTGAATTCATGTACATCAATCGCAGTGAAGAAGTAGAATGGATACGTGAACGTATTGAACAAGGGTGGGCAAATTTCAAACCTAGCGCTGAAGAAAAACTCCATTTATTAGAACGATTAGTTGTGGCAGATGGTTTTGAAAAATATCTTGGCACTAAATATGTAGGTCAAAAACGCTTTGGCTTAGAAGGGGGTGATAGCCTCATTCCTCTTATGGATACGATTGTTAATCGCAGTTCACAAAGCGGAGTGAAAGAAGCCATCATTGGCATGGCACATCGCGGACGCCTGAATTTACTTGCAAACGTCATAGGTAAAGATCCCAAAGATATTTTCGCCGCTTTTGAAGGAGCGGGTATTTCAAAAACACATTCAGGTGATGTGAAATATCATTTAGGTTGTTCTTCAAATGTCAAAACAAAATACGATGTCATCCATATTGCGCTTGCATTTAATCCTTCACATTTAGAAATTGTTTCTCCTGTGGTGCAAGGGTCGGTACGAGCCAGACAACGACGTCGTCGTGATAGTGAACAAAAACAAGTGTTACCTATTCAAATACACGGTGATGCTGCATTTGCTGGACAGGGTGTCGTGATGGAAACATTTAACATGTCACAAGCACGCTGGTTTATGGTAGGTGGTTCCATTCATGTGATTGTGAATAACCAAATCGGGTTTACGACAAGTAATCCGCGCGATGCTCGTTCCACTACTTACTGTACCGATATAGCAAAAATGGTCGAAGCGCCTGTATTACATGTGAATGCAAATGATCCTGAAGCTGTTTATTTTGCTGCTCTATTTGCTGTCGATTATCGCAATGCATTCAAAAAAGATGTGGTCATTGATCTTGTTTGTTATCGTCGACATGGTCACAATGAAGCAGATGAACCTTCCGCTACCCAACCAGTGATGTATCAAGTGATTAAAGCGATGCAGCCTGCTTACCTTCTCTATACAGAAAAATTAGTGAAAGAAGGTATTCTTAAAGAAGAAAGCGTAAAAAAATTAGTCGATGATTATCGCAGTGTATTGGATGCAGGGAAAACAATTGTTGATGTCAAAAATGAGAGTGTTACTTATGAATTTGCAGTGAGTTGGGATCCATTTGCTGGTAAAGAATGGACTGAAAAAGTAGCGACGGCGGTCCCACTTAAACAACTTAAAGAATTGGCAAAGAAAATAGAGCAATTACCCGAAGGATTCGTACTGCAGCCGCAAGTGAAAAAAGGCCTAGAAGCCCATAAAAAAATGACGTCAGGCGAGATAGGGATGAATTGGGGTTATGCTGAAACCTTGGCATATGCAACGCTTCTTGTTGAGGGTTTTCCCATTCGTCTTTGTGGGCAAGATTCAGCCCGCGGCACATTCGCTCATCGTCATGCTGTCTTACATGATCAAAAAACAGATGCTATTTATATACCACTTAGTCATCTCGCCCCTAAACAAGCTCAAATTAACATAGTTGACTCCTTGCTATCAGAAGAAGCGGTGCTCGCATTCGAATACGGTTATGCAACGGCAGAGCCAAATTTTTTAGTTATTTGGGAAGCTCAATTTGGTGATTTTGCTAATGGTGCACAAGTAGTGATTGACCAATTCATTAGTTCAGGTGAACAAAAATGGTTAAGGTTATGTGGATTGGTGATGTTGTTGCCACATGGATATGAAGGCCAAGGACCAGAGCATTCTTCTGCTCGCTTAGAGCGATATTTACAATTATGCGCGCAAGATAATATGCAAGTCTGTGTTCCATCGACACCAGCGCAAATCTTTCATTTGTTACGCCGCCAAATGATTAGGCCGTATCGTAAACCACTCATCGTCATGTCACCTAAGAGCTTATTACGTCATCCGCTCGCGACATCCACATTGGACGAATTAGCTACAGGCGAATTTCAATTAATCATTCCAGAAGTGGATAAGATGGATATTAAAAAAGTAGATCGCCTCGTTATCTGTTCAGGCAAAGTGTATTATGATTTACTTGAACAAAGACGAGAGAAAAAATTGAATAATGTATCCATCATCCGTCTAGAACAGCTTTATCCTTTCCCCGAAAAAGCGTTTGCAGAAGCCATTAAGCCTTATCACCATGTGAAGCAAGTGATTTGGTGCCAAGAGGAATCGCAAAATCAAGGTGCCTGGAATGCGATGCAACCGTATTTAGCTGAAGCACTAGGCAAAGGACAAGGCTTGCAATATGCTGGAAGGCCGGCTTCCGCTTCGCCAGCGGTTGGCTATCATTCTGTTCATGAAAAACAACAAAAAGAATTAGTTGCTCAAGCTTTAGGGCCTGTTAAATAAATTTTTATAAGGAAAAACCTGAGATGACAATCGAAGTAAAAGTTCCACAGTTACCTGAATCAATATCAGATGCAACTGTTTCCACTTGGCATAAAAAAGAGGGCGATAAAGTCTCTCGCGATGAAAATATTGTCGATTTGGAAACTGATAAAGTAATGCTTGAAGTTCCAGCGCCAGCTGATGGCATTTTAAAGAAGATTACTAAATCAAACGGAAGCACTGTGAAGGCACAGGAAGTGATTGCCATCATTGAATCAGCAGGAAAGGAAGAAGCAAAAAGCGAAGAAAAAGTAAAAGAAAAATCGAATGAAAAAGCAGAAAAAGAGGAAAAGACAGAAAAGCCTGAAACCAAGCCGTCATCCACTGCACCCCTTTCTGCACCTATGGGGCCCTCTAGCCGCCGTGCTGCAGCACAACATGAAGTGGATGTTTCACAAGTGACGGGCACAGGGAAGGGGGGGCGTATCACCAAAGAAAATGTACTGTCATCAATCAGTACGCAAACACCTAGCCTAGGCGCTTCTGCTGCAATTTCCATGCCTGTCGGAGCGCGTCCAGAAAAACGTGTTCCTATGACGCGTATCCGAACTCGTATTGCAGAACGTTTATTAGAAGTCACGCAAAATACAGCTATGTTGACTACATTTAATGAAGCAAACATGGCGCCTATCATGGAAATACGCAATCGATACCGGGAAAAATTTGAAAAGAAATATCAAATTCGTCTTGGCTTTATGTCTTTCTTTGTCCGTGCTTGTATCGAAGCATTAAAACGTTTTCCCATCGTGAATGCATCAATAGATGGCAATGATATTGTTTATCATGGTTATTTTGATATTGGGGTGGCTGTGTCAACGGACCGTGGTCTTGTTGTGCCTGTCTTACGTGATGCGGATAAATTAAGCATGGCAGAAATAGAAGCGAAAATAGCAGAATCTGCTGAAAAAGCGCGGACGGGAAAACTGACCTTAGAAGAAATGCAAGGGGGGACTTTCACCATTACTAATGGCGGCGTGTTTGGCTCACTTATGGCGACACCGATTATCAATTCACCTCAGTGCGCTATTTTAGGCATGCATAAAATTCAAGAGCGTCCCGTTGTTGAGAATGGTCAAATTGTCATTCGCCCCATGATGTATCTTGCTCTTTCTTACGATCATCGTTTAATTGATGGTAAAGAATCAGTCACCTTCTTAGTCTCTATTAAAGAATTACTTGAAGATCCCACACGCTTATTACTCGAGGTATAAATTCAATGAATCTTCACGAATATCAAGCAAAACAATTATTAAATGAATATGGATTGCCCGTTTCACGCGGGGAAGTCGTTTCTAGTGTAGAAGATGCTGTTCATATTGCGGATAAAATGGGGACCTCACGCTGGGTGGTGAAAGCGCAAGTACATGCCGGTGGAAGAGGAAAGGCAGGAGGAGTGAAGCTGGTTTCAACTAAAGATGAAGTGGCAGATGTCACACGATCTTTGTTAGGTAAACATTTAGTGACTTATCAAACCACTGCTTCAGGTCAACCGGTGAATCAAGTATTGATAGAAGAACCTTGCGACATTGAGAAAGAACTTTATCTTGGCGCTGTGATTGATCGCTCTAAACAACGTATTGTTTTTATGGCTTCGACTGAAGGCGGTGTTGAAATTGAAAAAGTAGCGGAAAAAACACCAGAAAAAATTCTAACGATTACAGTGGATCCCCTCGTTGGTGTCATGCCATATCAAGGCAGGCAACTTGCATTTGCACTTGGGTTGAAAGCTGAACTCATTAAACAATTTGTTAATTTGCTTGTCGGTTTAGGTAAATTGTTTCATGAGTGTGATCTGAGTTTGCTAGAAATCAATCCGCTTGTGATTACTAAACAAGGGCAATTGTTATGTTTAGATGCAAAAATTAATATTGATGACAATGCGCTTTATCGCCAACCCAAGTTACGCAACATGCGTGATGCTTCACAAGAAGATGAGCGTGAAAATCATGCGCGTGATTGGGAACTTAACTATATTGCTTTAGAGGGTGATATTGGTTGCATGGTCAATGGGGCAGGTCTTGCTATGGCCACCATGGATATGATCAAGTTGCACGGTGGCAACCCAGCCAACTTCTTAGACGTTGGGGGTGGAGCGACAAAAGAGCGTGTCACTGAAGCTTTTAAAATTATTTTATCAGATAAAAAAGTCAAAGCCATTTTAATCAATATTTTTGGCGGCATTGTTCGTTGTGATTTAATCGCAGAAGGCATTATTAGTGCAGTGTCTCAAGTCGGCACCTCTCTGCCTGTCGTCGTGCGCTTAGAAGGAAATAATGCTGATTTAGGCGCAAAAATGCTAGGTGACAGTGGTCTTAATATTATTGCTTCTACCAGTTTTACAGATGCTGCGAAGAAAGTGGTTGAAGCAGCAGCTAAGGTAAAGGGGTAATACAATGAGTATTTTGATAAACAAAAACACAAAAGTCATTTGTCAAGGATTCACAGGTAAACAAGGTACTTTACATTCTGAGCAAGCGATCGCGTATGGAACAAAAATGGTAGGAGGAGTGACGCCAGAAAAAGGGGGACAAACCCATTTAAATTTACCGGTATTTAATACAGTTAAAGAAGCTTATCAAGCAACTCATGCTGATGCCTCAGTCATTTATGTTCCCGCACCATTCTGTAAAGATTCTATTCTTGAAGCCATCGATGCCGGTATTAAACTGATTGTTTGTATCACTGAAGGCGTACCTGTTCTTGATATGCTTGAAGTTAAAACGTGTGTTGACCAGCACCCAGGCGTACGCTTGATTGGACCGAATTGCCCAGGTGTGATCACACCTGGCGAATGTAAAATGGGCATTATGCCTGGCTATATTCATAAGCCAGGTAAGGTGGGCATTGTGTCACGTTCTGGTACCTTGACTTATGAAGCGGTGAAACAAACATCCGATTTGAATTTAGGTCAAAGCACCTGTGTCGGTATTGGTGGCGATCCTATTCCTGGTACGAATTTTATTGATGTGTTAGGCATGTTTGAAAAAGATCCTAAGACTGAGATCATTGTTATGGTTGGCGAAATTGGTGGCAGCGCAGAAGAAGAAGCAGCTGCTTTCATCAAACAGCATGTCACAAAGCCGGTGGTTGCTTATATCGCTGGCGTGACAGCTCCCCCAGGTAAACGCATGGGTCATGCGGGCGCGATCATCGCTGGTGGAAAAGGAACAGCTGAAGATAAGTTTAAAGCACTTGAAGCAGCTGGTGTGCATACAGTTCGTTCACCGGCCGAAATGGGTAAAAAAGCGGCTGAAGTGTTAGCAAAGGTTGCTGGTTAATTATGCTTGATCCTAAACTCATTCGAAATTCAATTGATACAATTGCTGCACAATTAAAAAAGCGTGGATTTATTGTTGATGTGGCAAAATTTCATGCCTTGGAGGAGCAGCGTAAAAAAGGCCAAGTAGAAATGCAAACCTTGCAAAATACACGTAACGTTTCTTCAAAAGCAGTGGGTCTTGCTAAAGCACAAGGAAAAAATGTGGATGAGATCATGAATGATCTCAAAAAGTTAAGTGAAGAACTTAAATTAAAAGAAGAGCAGTATGCGCATGTGCAAAGCGAGTTAGACCATTTCCTCGCACAAATACCTAATCTCCCGCATGAGTCCGTTCCAGAAGGCAAAAGCGAAGAAGATAATCAAGTGGTTCGCACCTGGGGTGTACCACGTCAATTTTCTTTTACACCTAAAGATCATGTTGAATTAGGCGCTAATCAAGGTTGGATGGATTTTGAAACGGCAGCAAAATTATCCGGTGCTCGTTTTGTCGTGCTACGCGGTGCGCTTGCACGCTTACAACGCGCACTCATTCAATTGATGCTGGATTTACATACGCGTGAACATGGTTATTTAGAAATATCTGTACCCTACATTGTCAATGCAGATTGTTTGTTTGGTACTGGACAATTACCAAAGTTTAAAGATGATTTATTTGCTGCTGGCAGTGGTGAGAGTGAGAGATATTTGATTTCTACGGCAGAAATCCCTGTCACCAATACAGTGCGCGACCAAATTATTGAAGCAGAGGCATTGCCCATAAAATATGTCTGTTACAGTTCTTGTTTTCGTAGTGAAGCCGGTTCTTATGGCAAAGATATTCGCGGCATGTTACGTCAACATCAATTTGAAAAAGTGGAATTAGTGCAAATCGTGCGTCCGGAAAATTCTTATCAAGCATTAGAAGAATTGACCCAGCATGCGGAAAAAGTGTTACAACGTTTAGAACTTCCTTATAGAGTGATGACCTTATGCACAGCAGATATTGGCTTTGCTGCCGCAAAAACTTATGATTTAGAAGTCTGGTTACCTGGCCAGAAACGTTATCGTGAAATTTCTTCATGTAGTAATACAGAAGCTTTTCAAGCACGACGAATGAAAGCACGATGGCGAGATGAATCAGGGAAAATAGAATTGGTCCACACCCTCAATGGATCAGGCTTGGCCGTGGGCCGAACATTAATTGCGATTCTTGAAAATTATCAGGATGAATTAGGTCGAATACATGTTCCTAAAGCATTGCAGCCTTATATGGATGGGGTTAAGGTGATAGAGTGATTGATGCCTGGTGGATTACGGCAAAAAACGCCTAATCCACCCTACGCGTTATCGAATTTTCACTGGCATAGTAGGGTGGATTAGACGCGTTCTTTGCGTCGTAATCCACCAAATTTATAGATACATTATTTTTCTCGGAGACAGAACTAGTGCGTATTGTAAGTTATTTTTTCTTACTAATAATTGTTTTATTTGGCACGACATTTGCAACATTAAATTCTGAATCGGTCACTATCAATTATTATCTAGGTCAAAGTACCTTACCACTTTCATTACTATTAGTATTAGTGTTTGCATTTGGTTGTTTAATTGGCATGAGCGTAGGTTTTTGGCTACTCATCAAATCCAAAATTTTAAACTATCGTTTACGTCAACGTTTGCATTTGGCAGAAAAAGAAGTTGATAATTTACGCGCGATCCCTCTACAGGATAAAGTTTAAATGAAAATTGTTTGGATTTTACTTTTTCTCATTTGTATTGGCCTTGCCTGGTTGTTTGGTTATAGGTCGCGTCCAAAAGAGGAACCTCCACGCAAAATCAATGTACCTCGTGATTATCTCATCGGATTAAATTTTTTATTAAATGAAGAAACTGATAAAGCGGTTGATATCTTCATTAAAATGCTTGAGCTGGACAGTGACACAGTAGAAACACATCTGGCTGTTGGAAAATTATTTCGTCGCCGCGGTGAAGTAGACCGAGCAATACGCATCCATCAAAATTTAATTGCTCGCCCCCAGCTAGAACGCATTTATCGCGAACAGTCCTTATTTGAACTCGGCCAAGATTATCTGAGTGCTGGCATGTTAGATAGGGCTGAACGTATTTTTCTTGAACTTGTCAGTGCAAAAACACATTCAGCACAAGCATTACGCGCATTAATTGATATTTATCAACAAGAAAAAGATTGGGAAAAAGCAGTTCAATCTGCCATTAGATATGAAAATGCAACTAGACAATCTATGCAGCCAGTGATTGCTCATTATTACTGTGAGTTAGGTGACTCTGCTTATAGCAAAAAGCAATATGAGTTGGCGACTGGCTATTTAGAAAAAGCTGTTTCTGCAGATTCCACTTGTGTGCGCGCCAGTTTGTTGCAAGCAAAAGTATTAATCGCGCAAGAGGAACATAAAAAAGCACTCGGTCATTTGAAAAAAATTAAAGACCAAAATCCTGATTATCTCTCTGAAGCCATTGAATTATTAGCTTCATGCTATGAAAAACTGAATCAAGAGGATAAGTTAGTGGTTTATTTAAAACAATTATTAGATGAATATCCTCGCGTTCCTGTGGTATTAATTCTTGCTGAGCGCATCCGTAAGTGGAAAGGTGATAAAGTAGCAGCGAGTTTTGTAGCTGATTATGTCCGTCGCTATCCTTCTTTGCGCGGGTTGTATCTTTTCATTAACCTTTATATTTCAAATGCGGAAGGAAGAGCAAAAGAAGATTTGCATATACTACAAAATTTAATGAAAAAATTACTTGGCAATAAACCAGATTATCAATGCAGTTCTTGTGGCTTTTCAGGCAAATTTTTGCATTGGCAATGTCCGGGATGTAAGCAGTGGAATACCATACTGCCTATTTATAGCTTGGAAGAAGATTTGGTTTAAAAGGGATATTATCTATAATGCTAGATAAAATTACCAACGATCAACATAAAGTCATTTGGATTGACTTATGCGATCCTACTCAAGCGGAGATCAATGAAGTTGAAAAAGAATTTGATCTTCACATTCCCTCACGTCATGAACTTGAAGAGATTGAGACTTCTAGCCGGTTACAATTTGTAAATCATTTTATTAGAGTCAATTTGCCTTCTATATCACACGGGATTGCAGAAGAATGGCCTGGCCCTCTAGGTTTTATTCTTAATGCTAAGATTTTAATTACGATTCGATTCCAAGCTTTACCTTCTTTCGAGGCGGCTAAACAGGTTTTTAAGAAAGACGCGCATAAAGGTGATTCAGCAGATGCATTCACGCATATATTAGAACAAATGATTGAAGTGGCAGCGGATATTTTAGAGAAAACAGCACACGACACCACGAACGCTTCTCATGATATCTTCAGTCGTTATTCACATGAGAACAAACGTATAAGTAAGCGTTCACAACCGCACTTACGCAACATCCTCTATAACTTAGGAAATTATGGAGAAAATTTATCACAAATACGGGCCATTCAATTAGGTTTACAAAGAATCATCCCTTTTGTCTTGGAAAATGGGCAAAGTTGGATGTCACAGACTGTGCAAACTCGTCTTAAAACGGTATTGAAAGACTTAGAATCGTTAATTGATTTTGAATTACATCTTGCCAGTCGTGTCCAGTTCTT
>Ga0207108_1081_pt1 | contig 18129 bp, 17 predicted proteins | sample Alteio_BWMinHeat_76_FD_153562 | JGI IMG/M metagenome (GOLD analysis project Ga0207108, IMG submission 153562) | Enriched cells from forest soil in Barre Woods Harvard Forest LTER site, Petersham, Massachusetts, United States -... | ecosystem: Environmental > Terrestrial > Soil > Temperate forest >...
GTTACTCGATAACGTACTTCCTCGTTCCCGTCCCAAGTCTGCTCCAGCACCTTGTGTGCCTGCGGGCTACTCGCATCTCTTATATAGCCATGCTCTATTAAGCTATCCCAATTAATACTCTTTAAACTTGGTGTTATTGGATTTATCTCAGCCAACCAGCTATTGGAGGGGGATGCTAACGCTTGGGTAATCGTTACAATATCCTGCGCCTCTTTAGATGAAGCACCTGTTTGGATTGCCAGATTCCTAATGCCTTCTGGCGGTATCTCCCTTGGTTTAGACATGCTACCCTCCTTTATTCTGAAAAACAAACCATAGAGTAACGAAGAAAAGTTAAGATTTTGATAATGTCTCATTGGCATACTTATAAGAAAATAAAATACTCAATAGAGGTTCCAAAATGTTATACTTTTTGAATATGCGGTTACGTTTAGTCTGAAGTCTGTGAAATCTCTAAGGGCAGCCGGAGAGTACGTGCGAACTCCTGAAAATTCCATCGTAATCTTTAAGGTTTTTCACATACCTCTGGACATACATTACGATCTCCCCGGCCATAGCACAAAAAGTGCCATTAACTTGACGTTAATGGCAGGGGCGTTGACAAAACCTATCGTAGGAAGGTTCGCATGTGCCTTTAGCTTGCGCCTGAACATTCGCACATGCCACCCCGACCTGTTAGCCGAGGAGCGTAAATTACGATTACACGAAAACGCTACGAAAAGGGAGGTTGTCACGCCCCGCAAATACCCGAAGACATTTGCAACATGAAAGCTATTAAGTTATTGTTTGACGGTCAAGGGGAAATAATTACGAAAGTTCAGTAATGCCCGAAATATGCCGATTCCTGGGTTTGGTTATATTTATGTTCTATGATGAGCATAACCCGCCTCATTTTCATGCGAATTACTGTGAATATACAGTAGCAATTGATATTAGGACTGGTGAAGCGATAAAAGGTGATTTTCCGCGCAGACAGTTGAAACTGATTAAAGAATGGTGTAATATCCATAGAGAAGAATTGCTTGTAAACTGGAGTAACGCAAAAAACAATCTGCCACTTAATCATATAGAACCATTATGACAAGTTATCACCTCGATATAGTAAGCACAGGAAATCCTTTGCCCAGAGTCGTAGACGTTGACTATCTCGGCGGTCATACTCTTTTCCTGCGTTTTCAGGACGGGAAAGAGGGGCAGGTGGATTTATCGGAATGGGTAAAAAGAGATATGTTCAGCAGACTGCAGGATCCCAGGCAGTTTATCCAGTTTGGTTTGGAGCACGGCACGCTGGTATGGGCTGATAAGCTGGATATCAGCCCGGAATATCTTTACCGCCATGTTCATTAGAAAATCTTACCGCCCGATAGAATAATAAAAATGGCAGTTTTCTGTCATACCTGCGAAAGCGGGAATCTATCTTACTAAAGCGATCATGTTGCGCCGGACGGTGCTCTTGCGGGATGCCAGCTTTCGCTGGCATGACAAACGTGAAAATTGTCAGGTGATAAGTTAGAAAATAAAAATCCCTTGCAAACCGGGTGGATTTGCCGCAGAAATGATTCCCCCTTACACACATAAAAGGAATAAAACATATGGCAAAAGTTGGTGGTATTGCGGCCGATCAGTTACGGTCGATTATTGAGCGTATCGAAAGGCTCGAAGAGGAAAAGGCCGGTATCGCATCGGACATCAAGGACGTATTCGCCGAAGCCAAGGGCAACGGCTATGACGTGAAGACCCTGCGCACCGTCGTGCGCCTGCGCAAGCAGGACGCCGCCGAGCGTGAAGAGGCCGAACATCTGCTGGATACATACAAGCGTGCGCTCGGCATGGCTCCTGAGTTTGAAGAAGCCGAAGCGGCATAATTCCTATATTATCATAGCCTGGGTTTGCCTGCGCAGATCCGGGCTATAAAACTTAAGCCATCACCCCGAACGCTTTTATATCTTCCACGCCTGCAATGCAGTGTGCTTCAAGGTTCTTGTCGATGCGTCTGGTCAGGCCGGTGAGCACCTTGCCGACGCCGATTTCCAGTACTGAAGTCACGCCGAGATTCGCCAGTTCCAGTACGGATTCGCGCCAGCGCACCATTCCTGTTACCTGTTCCACCAGAAGCCTGCGGATTTCATCCGGGCTGCTTACGGCTTTCGCCGTTACGTTCGCGATGACGGGCAGGGAAGGAGCGTTCACCGTAGCCGCTTTGAGCGCGGCTTCCATGGCTGCTGCTGCAGGCTGCATCAGTGGCGAATGAAACGGGGCGCTGACCGGCAGCATCACCGCGCGCTTTGCGCCTTTTGCCCTGGCAAGCTCTGCAGCTTTATTTACCGCCGCCACCGCGCCGCTTACCACGACCTGTCCCGGTGAGTTGTCATTGGCAACGGCGCATATGCCGACTCTGGCGGCCTCGGCGACAATCTCTGCGACCTGATCGAAGTCCAGCCCGAGTATCGCCGCCATCGCGCCTTCGCCCAATGGCACGGCTTTCTGCATCGCCCTTCCGCGTATTTTAAGCAGGCGGGCGGTATCGGCAAGCGACAAGGATTTCGCGGCGGCAAGCGCGGTATATTCACCGAGCGAATGCCCGGCGAACCAGGCGGCGTACGTAACGGCATTAAAGCCTTTTTCTTTTTCCAGCACCGCCAGCAGGGCGATGGATGACGCCATAATGGCGGGCTGGGCGTTTTCGGTAAGCGTCAGTTCTTCCTCGGAGCCTTCAAACATGATACGCGAAAGATGCTGTCCGAGCGCTTCATCGACTTCCGCAAACACCTGTTGCGCAGCGGTAAAATTGGCAGCCAGTTCCTTACCCATCCCGACGATCTGCGAACCCTGGCCGGGAAATACTATTGCACGTTTCATAAGATTCCTTGAGTTGTTGATTGAAAGGGGGCGAGGTCTCGCGCTGCGCGCGGGGCCATCGTATAGAACTCCTCCGCGTACCCACGCAAGGTTTAATTGTCAAGGTATAGAGCGACCGGAGCTTATTAAACCTTAAAATATATTCTGGCAATAATAAGATTTAGTATATTGTTATTTAATAATAAATTTTATTCTCTGGTATATTTCTCATGAACAGGCGGCTATTTTCGTTGCAATATCGCTTGCATTATTTAAGCTAATCTGTATTTTCCTCTCCCCTATCCTTCAGGATAATTAATTTGGAGTATGCTATGCCTCTCTACGAGAGTACTTTTGTTGTGCGTCAGGACGTGTCGCGTACCGATGTCAACAAGCTTATCGAAGGTTTTAAGGAAATTGTCGCGGCCAATGGCGGCGCGGTTGTAAAGGACGAATACTGGGGTTTGCGTAACCTCGCCTATAAGATAAATAAAAACCGCAAGGGGCATTACGTCATGCTGGGCCTCAACGCGCCGCATGCCGCAGTCAAAGAGCTTGAGCGCAATATCGGCCTGCATGAAGATGTCATCCGCCACCTTACCGTGCGCGTCGACAGCATCGAAGAAGGGCCATCGGTAATGCTGCAGAAGTCAGGGCGCGATGAAGAAGTTGCGGAGACTTTGCCCACATTCGTTGAAAGCGTTGCGTAAAGATTATAAAATAAGGACTGGAAGTTATGGCATATCCATCAGAAGCACCATCGGCACAAGGCGGAGCAGGGCGCCGGGTATTTTTCCGTCGCCGCAAGTCATGCCCGCTCACCGGGACGAATGCCCCGAAGATCGACTACAAGGATGTAAAACTCCTGACGCGCTTCATCTCGGAGCGTGGGAAAATGCTGCCGTCGCGCATCACTTCGGTCTGTTCCAAAAAGCAGCGTGAACTTTCGCGCGCTATCAAGCGTGCCCGCAACCTTGCCTTGCTTGCGTTCGTAGTACAGTAGGTTTTATTCCGGCGTTTTAGCTTGACGCGAGCCGTTCGGCGTGGATTAAATCTTATCATGTTGCGTATTTCCAGAAACACCCTGGTCACCATTATCTGCGGTATCCTGTCGGGCGGTCTTTTCTCCGCCGTGGCGGCGAATGCGGGCAGCGGAATACTTGTCCTATTCCTGCCGGTACTGCCGCTGGCTTCCGTCGGCCTTTCCCTGTCGGCGAGGCACTGTTTTTTCGCCGCCCTTGCCGCATGCATCACCATCGCGTTTTTATCCGATGTCGGATATATCCTGTTCTTCGTCCTGTTTATCGTATTTCCCCTTCTTCATTTCGTCCGAAAATTACTGCTCTGGCGTGACGGCGAAGCGGAAAGGGAATGGTATCCGGTTCTGGCGGCGATCGCGGAAATCACGCTCATGTCCGCAGGGATTTTCATGACACTCGCGCTGACGCTGGTACACTCGGAGCATATGCAGCTTAAAACCGTCGTTGCGGAGGCGCTTTCCGCCCAGTTAAATAACGATCAACTGGATAATGCCGATCCTAATATCGGTCATTTTCTTAAACTGCTGGCGGATCAATGGAGTTTCCTGGTATTTGCCGCGGCAAGCTGGGTATGGGTTCTGCTGTTTTACGCCTTTGTCGTGATGGCCAATACGTTGCTTACGGTCAGGAAAATCGCATTGCGCCCAAGCCTTGCGCTTGCTCCGGAAGGATTGCCGGTCTGGCTGCCCGCGATTCTTATGATATGCGCCGTGCTGGCATTCCTGGGTCAGGGCAACGACCGCTTCGCGGGAGAAACGGTTTTCCTGATCATGCTGCTGCCGTATTTTCTCTCTGGTGTCGCAAGCGTCCATAAGGTTTCACTCGCCTGGTCCGGACGGAAATTATGGCTTGTCCTTTTTTACCTTCTGCTGACGCTGTTTCCCTTGTCTCCCTGGCTTTTTGCATTGCTCGTTGCCAAAGGGGTCTATACGCAGATGGAAAAAATCTGGACGGCGTAAAGTGCGGCAGGGGAGCTTATGCGAACTCTTGAAAATTCGATCGCAATCTTTAAGGTTGTTTGAGCTACCTCTGGACATGCATTGCGATCTCCCCGACCCCATAAATGATGCAAATGTCTGGCGCAATGAGCGGGAGAGTTAGAAAAAACCTATCACGGAAAGGTTCACATCAGCCTTCGGCTTGCGCCTGTTTTATAGCTGACATCTCCCCGCCCCGGTGGGGAAGGAAGCTAACCGTGATAAATAGAGGTTTCTACGCCCCGCAAGCACGATACCCGGCACCTGCACAGCCGACTATATGGGATTGGATCAGGGAGGTCAAGATGGATATCACTTGCCGCATGATCAGCCATTGACATAACCCTGCCTTACCCCTATTTCTTACGCCATCATGATTGGAAATTTAGCCAGAAAATTATTCGGAAGCGCCAATGAGCGCTATGTTGCTTCGCTCAAGGGGCAGGTGAATGCGATTAATGCGCTTGAGCCGGAAGTCGCAAAACTTTCCGATACGGATCTGGCTGCGCGTACCGGGTGGCTTAAGTCCCGTGTCGCGGGCGGTGAGACTCTGGACAAGGTGTTGCCCGATGCGTTTGCCACCGTGCGCGAGGCATCGAGGCGCGTCCTCGGCATGCGCCATTTCGACGTGCAGCTTATCGGCGGCATCGTGCTGCATAAAGGCATGATTGCGGAAATGCGCACCGGGGAAGGTAAGACGCTGGTGGCGACGCTTGCCGCCTATCTGAACGCGCTTTCCGGCAAGGGCGTGCATGTGGTCACGGTCAACGACTATCTCGCCCGGCGCGATTCGGCCTGGATGGGACGTATTTACCGGTTTCTGGGTCTGACCGTCGGCGTCATCACCCACGGCATCGACGATCTGGAGCGCAAGGATGCTTATAACTCCGATATCATCTACGCGACCAATAACGAACTGGGATTTGATTATCTGCGCGACAACATGAAATATTCCGTCGCGCACATGGTGCAGCGTCCGTTTAATTTCGCCATTGTCGACGAGGTGGACAGCATTCTGGTGGACGAGGCGCGTACGCCGCTGATTATCTCGGGGCCCACGGAAGATAATTCCGATCTTTATATCAAGGTGGATCGCATTATTCCCAAGCTGGCGAAGGAAGATTTTGAGAAGGATGAAAAATCCAGGACGGTGGTCTTAAGCGACGCCGGGGTGAAGCATATAGAGGAACTGCTGGTGGCCGCTGGGATGCTGGGCGAAGGGCGCGGGCTTTACGATATTGACAATGTCGGTCTCGTGCATCACATCAACCAGGCGCTTCGGGCGCATAACCTCTATGCGCGCGACGTGGATTATATCGTCAAGGATGACGCGGTCATCATCATCGATGAATTCACCGGGCGCATGATGGAAGGACGGCGTTATTCCGAAGGGCTGCACCAGGCGCTTGAGGCCAAGGAAAAGGTGGAAATCCAGAACGAGAACCAGACGCTCGCCTCGATTACGTTCCAGAATTATTTCCGGCTTTATCCGAAGCTTTCCGGCATGACCGGCACGGCGATGACCGAAGCCAACGAATTCCGCGATATCTATAAGCTTGAAGTGGTGGAGATTCCGACCAATGTGATGGTCAGGCGTCAGGATTCGCATGATGAGATATACCGTACCGCCCTGGAGAAATACACCGCCGTCATTGAACTGATAAAAGAGTGTTATGCCCGCAGGCAGCCGGTTCTGGTGGGAACGGTCAGCATTGAAAAGTCGGAGTATCTTTCCGGGCTGCTGAAAAAAGCCAAAATTCCGCATAACGTGCTCAATGCCCGCCACCATGACAAGGAAGCGCACATCATCGCCCAGGCGGGAAGATCGGGCGCCGTGACCATCGCGACCAACATGGCGGGGCGTGGAACCGATATCATGTTGGGCGGTAATCCGGATCTGCGCATTGCCGACGAACTGGGTGAGAATGCCGACAAAGCTTCTGCCGCAGCGCAGAAAATACTTGCCGAGGTCGAGCGTGAGAAGGCCGAAGTGCTGGCTGCGGGCGGGCTTTATGTAGCCGGGACGGAACGCCATGAAAGCCGCCGCATTGATAACCAGTTGCGCGGCCGTTCGGGACGCCAGGGCGATCCGGGCGCGTCGAAATTCTATCTTTCGCTGGAAGACGACCTGATGCGTATTTTCGGCTCCGAGCGCATTGACGGCCTGCTGCAGAAAATGGGGCTCAAGGAAGGCGAGGCGATTTTCCACCCGTGGATGAACAAGGCGATTGAAAAAGCCCAGCAGAAGGTGGAAGCCCGCAATTACGAAATCCGCAAGAACCTGCTCAAGTTCGATGATGTGATGAACGATCAGCGCAAGGTGATTTACGAGCAGCGCATCGAAATGATGACGGCGGAAAACGTATCCGATACGATCATCGCCATGCGTTCGGAGATAAATGAAGAGCTGGTGGGCAACTTCGTGCCCAAACGTTCCTATGCCGCAGGGCGTCGATCTCGGGCTTATCGGCATGCAGCAGGGCGGTATTCGTAAAATCACCGTGCCGCCGCCAATGCTGTTTACCTCCCATGCCAACGCCAATCTTTCCCCTGCCGTAAAAGACCAGCTTATGGCTGCGAAAATATCACTTAGGGAACTTTCCCCGGCCTTGCCGTCATCTTCGCTACCACTGCGCGCGATTAATACCGTGTTCGGCGATGGCAAACAGGTTGCCTGCGGTGACAAAGTCTATGCAAGCGTATCGCTCTGGAAAACCGATGGGACGCAATTATTTTCCAGTGACAAGCAGCCCCTTGTCTTTACTCTTGGGCAATCGCAGATGCCTTATGGAATCGAGCAGGGCATGAAGCAGATGATGGAAGAAGGCGAGCGTATCGTTATTATTCCGCCGGGTTATAGCAAGCCGCTCATCGCCGACGTTTCCTCCGGTCCCAGCCTGCTGCCCGTAACCCTGCCGGATAACGAAATCCTGGTGGCGAAAATACAATTACTGCATATCGGCGATTACCCGGTTAAAAAATCACCCGTTCCAACCCCGACCCCCGTCCAAAAACAATAGGAAATATCCATGCCTTTTCTGACCAGCCGTCTTGCCCGTATCAAACCGTCGCCCACCATCGCCGTCACCACTAAAGCCGCCGAGCTTAAAGCCGCAGGAAAAGACGTTATCGGCCTGGGCGCGGGCGAGCCCGATTTTGATACCCCGCAGCACATAAAACAGGCTGCCATAGAGGCGATCGGAAAAGGCGAGACAAAATATACCGCTGTGGGCGGCACGCCGGCGCTCAAAAAAGCCGTGATTGAAAAATTCAGGCGCGAAAACGGCCTTGAATATGCCGCGAACCAGATTGTCGTGGGCGGCGGCGCCAAGCAGGTTATATTCAACGCACTGCTTGCAACGATTAACGACGGCGACGAAGTTATCATCCCTGCCCCCTACTGGGTGTCCTACCCGGATATGGTGGCGTTCGCCGGTGGCACGCCGGTGACGGTTGCCTGCCCAGAATCGCAGGGATTCAAGCTGAATCCGGCCGATCTGGAAAAAGCGATAACCGCAAAAACCAAGTGGCTTATCCTCAATTCTCCCTCTAACCCGACCGGCGCGGTGTATACGGAACGAGAATTGCGTGCAGTTGCCGACGTGTTGCTCGCCCACCCGCATGTACATATCATTGCCGATGATATTTATGAGCATATCATTTATGACGGCCTTGCGTTTCGCACCCTGGCGCAGGTGGAGCCGAAGCTTTACCCGCGTACACTGACGGTCAACGGCGTTTCCAAGGCCTTCTCGATGACCGGTTGGCGCATCGGCTACGGCGCGGGCGAGAAATCGCTTATATCCGCCATTACCGACATCCAGTCGCACAGCACTTCCAATCCGTGCTCGATAAGCCAGGCGGCTTCGGTTGCGGCGCTTAACCAACCGATCGATTTTCTGAAAGATTGGGTAAAATCATTTAAAGAGCGCCGTGACAAGGTAGTGGCCGGGTTGAACGCAATCGAAAATATGAGCTGTTCGATCCCGCAAGGCGCTTTTTATGTATTCCCCAATTGCGCCAAGCTCTTTGGCCGCAAAACCCCGAACGGCAAAGTCATTTCCGACAGCCTTTCCTTCTGTGAATACCTGCTGGAAGATGCGCTGGTCGCCATGGTCGCCGGAAGCGCCTTCGGCCTGGAAGGGCATTTCCGTATCTCTTACGCAACGTCTGATGCCAATCTTGCCAAGGCGATTGAGCGTATAGGCGATGCCTGCCGGAAGCTGTCCATTAAGAATGCGGCTTAACCCACTACCCTAAACAGTCAGGCGGCGTGTTCGCCACGCGTATCTTTTAGCACATATAACCGGCTGCAATAGGGGCACTGGATAGCATGGGAATTGCGATCGATATGCAGGAACACCCTTGGATGCCCAAGCGGACCGCCATCGCACGCGACTTCTTCCTCATGCACTTCAATCGTTTCAAACGGTTTCATATTCATAAGGCTACTCCGTATCGAGTCCGTAGGCGGTGTGCAATGCGCGCAGCGCCAGTTCAGTATACTCTTCGGAAATCAATACGGAAATCTTTATTTCCGAGGTGGAGATCACCAGGATATTGATGCCTTTATCCGCGAGCGTTTTGAACATTTCCTGGGCGATGCCGACATGGCTGCGCATTCCCACGCCGATGACGGACACTTTAGCAACCGCGTTATCGGAGTGCAGCGTTTTATATTTAATCCTGTCACGCGATTTCTCCACGACGGCAATCGCATTCTGTAAATCCGCGCGCGGAACGGTGAAGGTGACGTCGGTCTCGCCGCCGCCTTCGGTGACGTTCTGCACGATCATGTCCACATTGATATTGGCGCCCGCAAGCGGCCCGAAAATCTCGGCGCTGACCCCCGGGACGTTGGCAACCGACGTAAGCGTTATGCGCGCTTCGTCCCGGCTGTAGGCAATGCCTGTGACTTTCTTTCTTTCCACGACTTCCTCCTCATCAACAAGTAATGTTCCTTCCGCATCGCTGAAACTCGATAAGACCTGAACCCGGACGCCGTGATTCATCGCCATTTCCACCGAGCGCGTCTGCAGCACTTTCGCACCCTGCGACGCCATTTCCAGAATTTCCTCATACGCGACTTTATGGAGTTTCCTGGCCTTGGTGACGATGCGCGGGTCGCAGGTGTAAATCCCGTCAACGTCGGTGTAAATATCGCAGCGCTGCGCTTTCAACGCTGCGGCAAGCGCCACCGCCGAAGTGTCCGAACCGCCGCGCCCGAGGGTGGAAATACGGAATTTTCCGTCAATCCCCTGGAACCCGGCAACCACGGCGACATTGCCTTCCCGGATGGATTGTAATATGGCATCGCTTTTAATCTCGCTGATGCGGGCCTTCCCGTGCGCGTTATCGCTTATAAGGGGAATCTGCCAACCCAGCCAGGACCTTGCGGGAATGCCCATTTCATTGAGCGCGAGCGCGAGCATTCCGGCGGTGACCTGCTCGCCCGACGACACGACCGTGTCGTATTCTTCCAGTGAAACAGGAGTGGAAAGCGACGAAATCTGGCGCACCAGGCCGACCAGTTGATCGGTAACCCCGGACATGGCGGAGACGACCACCGCAACCTGGTTTCCCATATCCACTTCTTTTTTTACCTTGCGCGCGACATTGCGGATACGCTCCAGATCCGCGACGGACGTCCCGCCGAATTTTTGTACTATTACAGGCATAACCGATCTTAATTGAAATTAGCAGATAGCATGAGACATTCACGGTTGCTACAATATATATACCGCACCCATTTTCAAGTGTATATTCAAAGAGAATATCGTCGGGTTATTCGTCATCATCATCGTCGTCATCGCTGCAACCGCCGAAATAGGTGCATAGTCCGACCTGTTCATGCGCAGCGCAGCCGGAAACGGAAGTGCACAGGATGCCACACAGGAATATCAGAAACAGCCGGAACATTTTCATTGTGAATCTAGAGTTTACGGTAGGCGGTAAGTTCCACGGACTCCGCGGTTATCTGCCATGACAGGCTGGTGCCAAGCTCTTCGGCGAGCAGGCGCGTCATATAGGCCTGGGCAAGTTTGGGGGTGAGCGCCTCCAGCGCGATAAGACCGGAAAGCGAGTCCTCTATCTCCTTGTCCCATTTCACCAGTTTGCCGCTGGCCAGGACGTGTACGGATTTGATGGTATCGCCCGCCGCAAGCCGCACTGCGAGTGTGCCGCCACGCAAGAGTGTCGCCGACGCTATGATGAAGAGGTTAAGGAGCAGCCGCCCCATCTTATAGCTGATGGAAATGCCTGACGAGTCGGTATGCGTATCGGGCCAGTCCACAACTACCTTGCTGCCCGTGAAAAAATCGTGAGTGATTTTCTTGAGCTCTTCGATATTGGCTTCGCCGTTTTCATTGATCCGCCCATACGCCCGACGGTAAAACTGGACCCGCGCCACCGCTTGCGCGGCGCTGCTGCTGATCAGATCCGCAGCCTGATCCTGCATTCTGGCGCCTTCCTCGCTCATAAGCTCCGCACCATTGGCGATTGCGCCAATCGGGCCGGTCAGGTCATGGCACAACCGCGTACAGAGCAATTCGGCTAACTTGAGTTGTGGAATCATGCGTTTCCCTCATCCAACTAATAACTATAATATTAGCAGGATATTTATTTACAAATCATTAACAATAGCGATAATTTTATTAAACAATTATATTTGGAGTATAAAAATGGTTTCTATGCAAGCAAAAAACAAAGCAGCAGATAGTGTAATGCGTAGCGAGACGGATAGTTTCGGCGCGATTGAGGTGCCGTCCGATAAATACTGGGGGGCGCAGACGCAGCGCAGCCTTAAGAATTTTAAGATTGGCGGTGAAACCATGCCCAAGCCGCTTATCCGCGCTTTCGGTATCCTTAAATCATCGGCGGCCGTGGTCAATATGCAGCTTGGGGCACTTGACGAATCCATCGGCCTGCATATCGTCCATGCGGCGCAGGAAGTGATTGACGGCAAGCTGGATGACCATTTTCCGCTGGTCGTCTGGCAGACCGGTTCCGGCACGCAGACCAATATGAACGTAAACGAGGTCATTTCCAACCGCGCCATTGAACTGGCGGGCGGGGTGACAGGCTCGAAAAAGCCGGTGCATCCTAACGATCATGTGAATATGGGGCAATCGTCGAACGATTCCTTCCCGACCGCGATGCACATTGCGGCGGCTTATGAAATCGTAAACCATCTGATTCCGTCATTAAAGCATCTGCACAAGGCGCTCTTGCAAAAACAGAATGAATTTAAAAATATCATCAAAATCGTCCGCACCCATTTGCAGGATGCTACACCGCTGACGCTCGGTCAGGAATTTTCCGGGTATGTCGCGCAGGTGGCAAACGGGATAAAACGAATGGAAGCGGTTCTGCCGAACCTCTACCAGCTTGCGCAGGGCGGGACGGCGGTCGGCACCGGGCTTAATACTCAAAAAGGCTTTGCCGAAGGTTTTGCGGGAGAGGTCTCCAGGCTAACTAAACTGCCTTTTGTCACGGCACCCAATAAATTCGAGGCGCTTGCGACGCATGATACGATGGTCGAGGTTTCCGGCGCGCTCAATACGCTTGCCGTATCGCTGATGAAGATCGCCAATGACATAAGGTTGCTCGGTTCCGGCCCGCGCTGCGGCTTCGGCGAATTATCGCTGCCGGAAAACGAGCCGGGTTCGTCCATCATGCCGGGCAAGGTCAACCCGACCCAGTCGGAAGCGCTGACAATGGTGGCGGCGCAGGTGATGGGCAACCATGTAACAGTCACCATCGGCGGCTCCAACGGGCATTTCGAACTGAACGTATTCAAGCCGGTGATTATTTACAATGTGCTGCAATCCATCAAACTCCTTGCCGATGCTTCCGCCAGCTTTACCGATAATTGCGTCGTGGGGATTATCGCAAACACCGATCGCATTACCAAGCTCATGAACGAATCGCTGATGCTGGTCACTTCGCTTAACCCCCATATCGGCTATGACAATGCCGCCAGGATCGCTAAAAAAGCGCATAAGGAAGGCACCTCGCTTAAAGAGGCGGGTATTGCTTTGGGATTGCTCACCGCGCAGCAATTTGACGAATGGGTGAAACCGGAGAAGATGGTTTAACAGCTATTGAAACTGGAAAGACAGGGCGCAGTTGAGGGCGTTGGCGTTCTTGGCTGTGGAATAAGTCTGCGTTCCAGCAACATTATTATTATCATAGCAATTTGTAGTTGCATAGGGCGTTGCTGTCGTAGTTGCGATGCAATTGTTTCCTCCGTTTGCCCCCTGCTGGTTGCTTCCGGCGGCCCATACGTTCACATTGGCTACAACCGCGCTGTTATAGTAACATGCCGTAACAAAGCCTGACTGGGGGAGCCCGTCGTCAATTTTACTGTCAATAGTATATGCCTGCTGTACTGTTAAGCCTGGATTAGATATTGACTGGATTGTGTATCCCAGCTTGGTAACCGTCGAGACGGCAAAATAGTTCAAGCGGTTTAAGCTATAGACATATACAAAATTATTTGAACCGATTTTTGCCGTTGGGAGCCATTGAAATAAACTGGGCACGGAAGATAAGGTTAAGCTGCCGGCGATGCTGTTGGGGGTGGTGGGATTCGGATAATTAACTCCCTTATAGGATATTCCGTTGTCAGTGAGGTTGGCCGTGGTCAGATCCACCCATAATGTAGCCGTTTCGCCGCATCCGTCATAAAACGGTTGATTAGCGCCTGCGACATTGTCGCAATTGCCTTCTAAAACACCATTGCCATCTCCTTCCCCGGCAAATGCCCCTCTTGTCAGAAATCCGAACTGGGTTGCATAAGGCTCAGGGATATCCCCTGGCAAGTAGCCGTATTTAGTCTCAAACAGATGTGTTGCCGTCTGATATTTATTTATCTGGGAGATTTGGGCGTTGACTGCGGCGGCCTGTATCAGATTCTGCCCCACTAAAATGCCGCCGATGATCAGGCCGATAATGACCATGGTAACGCTCATCTGTACCAGTGAGAAACCGGCCTGCAATGCCGGAATATTTCGTGATGGTGTCGTTTTTACAGAGCGCATAACACCCGATAATTGATTGAGTATGGCAACAAGTATAATACAAAGAAGTTAAGAAAGCATAAATAAATAAGGCATATTTATTTCGAAAATAGTGTAAATAATTCCAGATATCGAATTGACATCAAATTCAGGAATTAATAAAAAGGATCGCCGTACATGCTGGAATTTTGCAGTGCAGCATGAGCGAATCGTCCGTCATCTCAACCGATAGGATACTTTAAAGATATGCAGTTCTCAAAATACTTACGCAGTGTGGAAAAATCCCAGACGCTCCTGCTCAACGAACAGTCGCGCACCCTGGAAAAGGGCGGCAAAAAGGTTTATAAATTCGGTTTCGGCCAGTCGCCGTTCCTGCCGCCGCAGGCCGTTATCGATGCGCTCAAGGCCAATGCCCACCGCAAGGACTATTCACCGGTGCAGGGCATTCCCGAACTTCGCGAAATCGTGGCGCAATTCCACCGCAGGACGGATGGCATTGACGTGAAAGCGGAGAATGTCCTGATTGCTCCCGGATCGAAAATCCTGATCTATGCGGTGCTGGCTGCTTTTACCAAAGCCGATTTACTGGTATGCGCCCCGGCGTGGGTATCGTATGTGCCGCAGGCGCATCTCCTGGGCCACGGCGTTATCACGGTTCCCACCAGTTTCGAGGGACGCTGGCGTTTAACGCCGGAAGCGCTTGCAAAGGCCCTGGAGGCAAGAGCGGATAAAAAGATACCGTCCGTACTGATTCTCAATTACCCCGGCAATCCCGATGGACTCGGCTATACGCCGGCGGAGCTTTCCGCGCTTGCCGATGTCGCCCGCAAATACGGAACGCTGGTGATTTCCGACGAGATTTACGGGCAGCTTCATCACACGGGCAGGCATGTGTCCCTCGCGAAATATTATCCCGAAGGAACGATTGTCACGAGCGGCTTGTCGAAATGGTGCGGTGCGGGCGGCTGGCGTCTCGGGACGGCGGTTATCCCTGCGGCGCTCGGGAACGAATTCAAGGACACGCTGCTCGGCATAGCTTCGGAAACCTATTCCTGTGCCGCGCTGCCGGTGCAGCTTGCCGCCTGCGAGGCTTTCCGGTTTACTCCGGAAACCGGAAATTACGTGGTGCAGCAGCGACGTATTCTATCGGCGCTGGGCGATGAATGCGCGGCGCGCCTGCAGAAAAGCAATATACGGGTGCATAAACCGGAAGGCGCTTTTTACCTGTTCCTGGATTTCAGTCCGGTAGCCGGTACTTTGGCGGAGTATAGCCTCAATACTTCGCAAGCCGTCTGTGAATCCCTGCTTGCGGAAACCGGCGTGGCACTGCTGCCAGGCACAGCGTTCGGCATGAAATCGGAGCAATTATCCGCACGTCTGGCATATGTAGATTTTGACGGCGTGGCGGTTATGGAAGCAGCCCGTAGAACCGGCACTTTAGAACCTTTGCCTGCCGGATTCCTTTCCGAGCATTGCGCCCATCAGCTTGCGGGCATTGACGCCTTATGCGACTGGGTAGCGAAAAAAGAATCCCTCGCACCGGACGCAACCCATTTCGCCGCTGCCGTATAAGCAGTATAATATTAACTAACGAACAGGTAAGAATCATGTCCACCGCTGTTGCAGACAAACCGGCTTTTGAGATACCCCGCACTGATTTGGAACAATTCCCGATTACCCGAGGCAGGTTCGATGCCAAAAAGGTAGAAACGCTGCTGCAGAAGATTTATTCGCCGGAGGAAGTCGCGGAAATGAAAGCCGCAGGCGTCGATAAACGCATGGTGTTCGGCATCAACCCGCATTATCTCGCACTGGTGTTAGGCGGCGGCTTAACCGATGAGGCAACCGGTGCGGAAATACTCCCGGACATGCCCGCGAGCACTGCCCTGCTGGCTCTGGTGATGCCGCGCCTGGGCGAAAGCTTCGATATGTCCGGAGAAACGGATCCTTCCAACCAGAACCGCTATGCCGGGGCGTTACAGGGAAAGCTGCTGCATAAATACGACGAAATCGTACTGGCATATTCGGCGCTGGCGTGTTCTGCCCACTGCCGCTACTGCTATAGGCTGGATCTGTTCAACGGTTCAACCGGCAAGAGCCTGGTGAAGCCGGAAGAGTTGCGTGCCTATGTCAGTGAATATAACATGGCCTTGAAGGAAATATCCCTGCGCACCGGACAGGAATATAACGGTCCGACCACCGTCGGTCAGGAAGATATGGAAAAATACCCGCTTCTCAGGCAGCGGGCTTCCTTTGAATATGATGTCGCTGAAAATGAGAAACATGTGTTTTTTCCGGTGAACGAGGTGTTACTGTCGGGTGGCGATCCCATGGTACTTACCAACCATAAGCTGTATGAGTATATGTCGGCCGCCGCCGCCGCCGATGTTTCCATCGTCCGTATCGGCACCAAGGAGATGGCTTTCCGTCCGGAGCGCTTTGATGATGCCTTTGCGGAAACCCTGCGGATGTTCCATACGAATTACCCGAACGTGCATGTCAATATAGTCACCCATTTCAGCCATCCGGACGAATTCCTGCAACGTACCATTCAAGGGCGCTATATCCGCCAGGATAACGGCTATAAGTGGCTGCGCGTGGTCGAAGACGCGGTGATGCGGATGACATCGCTGCCGTTTGTCAGCCTGGAAAATCAGACACCGATGATTTTCCGCGTCAACAACGATGCCCAGGCTTTACATCTGCTGCATCAGGAGCTTCGCCGTAAAAACGTCAAACCGAAATATATTTTTCAGTGCCGCGAAATTGAAGGGCATAAGGCATTCGCAGTGCCGGTTGAAGAGGCATGGCGTATCTACACGGAATCACAGAAAGGCGTTTCCGATACGGCGCGTTCACGTTTCGCCATGTCTTCGGAATGGGGCAAGCTCGAAATAATCAGTGTAGTTGACGGCATACCGCATGAGTTTTCCTCCCTGTTGCCGGAAGAATTGAATGAAGCCCTCCATGGGGGGTTTATCATTTTCAAAATCCACCGTTCGCCTTACTCCGCCGAAACCCAGAGCGATATCGTGATTGCCAGGAGAAATCCTGAAGCCCTATGGATATCGGGTTATGAAGATCGCATCATTTATGACGGGCGCAGGCAGGGGCAGGAACGCTTCAAAGCCCTGGTGCTGATAGCCGCCATGAGCGCGGGTAATGGATGACCCGATTAACCTACGCAAGCAGTTCTGCATGACCGAAAAATCATCCGATAAAACATCGCGCGGGGTTACGGTACGGGTAAAAACCGCACGCGGGCGGACGACCTCGTCATCACGCTGGCTGCAACGCCAACTTAACGATCCGTACGTGGCGCGGGCGAAAAAGGACGGATACCGTTCGCGCGCCGCCTATAAACTTATTGAACTGGATGATAAATTCGGCTTTTTAAAAGCCGGAAAGCATGTGGTGGATCTGGGCGCGGCGCCCGGCGGCTGGTCACAGGTGGCGGTGGCGCGCTGCGGCAAAGACAACGTGGCGGGCATCGATTTGCTGGAAATCCCCCCGGTTCCCGGCGCGGCCCTCCTGCAGATGGATTTTATGGACGATGCGGCTCCCGCCGCTCTGAAAGCGCTCATGGGACATGCCGATATCGTGCTTTCCGACATGGCGCCCAACGCTTCCGGCCAGCCGAACCTTGATCACTTGCGGATTTTAATCCTCGTCGAAGCGGCATTCGAATTCGCCCTGGAAGTGCTGAAACCGGGCGGGGTTTTTGTCGCCAAAGTCTGGCAGGGCGGCACGGAAAACAAGCTGCTTGAGCGCATGAAAAAGCACTTTGTGACGGTAAAACATGCCAAGCCCAAATCCTCGCGCCAGGATTCCGCCGAGACGTTCGTGGTGGCGGTAGGGTTTCGGAGATAAAGTGATTTTCAGAACAACCTTTGTTGTTCAACGCCTTTGGAAACTGGGGTGGTACTTGGAACTATATTATTTGCCTGAATTGTTTGCAACGGTTCGGTAGTTGCCCTGCTTATCTGATCCTGATAACGGGCTGCTCCCAGTGACAAATTGAGCGGGTTATTTCCCGCTCGAACGGACACATTTACTGAGGTGCGATCGGGTGAAAACCTGAATTCCCCTAAGCTTCTCTCATTTTCATCAATAAACCTGCCTCCCACAATATTTTCAGGAGTTCCTTCGCATTGTACTCTCACACCCCCGGCGGTAATATTTCTGGTAAGATGGGCAGTCAATGCATTAAATTCATTGCCACTCATAGTAAGCGCAACAAATCCTTCTTGGGGG
>Ga0207108_1082_pt1 | contig 18120 bp, 16 predicted proteins | sample Alteio_BWMinHeat_76_FD_153562 | JGI IMG/M metagenome (GOLD analysis project Ga0207108, IMG submission 153562) | Enriched cells from forest soil in Barre Woods Harvard Forest LTER site, Petersham, Massachusetts, United States -... | ecosystem: Environmental > Terrestrial > Soil > Temperate forest >...
GAACGCATTCCATTTCGGAAGCGCAGAAACCTAGCGAAACTCTTGAACTCCCAAGCATTCCCCTCACTTGCGTCTGCGCTCTGCAACTCAAATGGGAGCTCAGCCTCAGAAGCTCTGCATTAAATTTTTGAAACAAATTCCACATGCGAACTCTCTCTCGAAGGAACACCGTGTTGACGTGAATGGACTCCCACTCTGATGCGCCCCAACCTGAACAAGATGAATGGCTTCAAGAAACGAAGTGCATCCGTGTCTGCACTCTGCGCAGTCGCTCAGCAGCGTGTAAATACCGGTTGATATTACCAAGCGATTCTGTCCGGAGTTAATTACCAAGGGACTTTGACCACTGCACTACGTCATACCTCTTTAAAGGAGGTAAGAAGGGATGTGGGTCATGTCCTCAGAAGAAATCAGAAAATTACAAATCATTAGTCGGGTGGTTGAGCAGCACAGCCAAGCTTGAAATTGGCCTTATTGCCCAGCTGGAATGACAGCAGCATAACAAATACCTTCCCCTTTCAGGCCATAGCAATCGCCTGTATGGCCCCGAATTCCAGCGTCACAGTGTCCTCCGCTATAGGTCGCATAATCCCTTTCCGCCGTATCGACACCATATTTTTGCAAACCTTGCAAAAATATTGTGTAGTTAAGTTCTAAATATCCTTTTTTGGATACGCTAACACTGCTCATATTGCTTTTCAACGGGACGAAATCGCCATATGTATACTCGGCAATCGTATGTCCATCCACACCTGCCTCTCCGTTCCTAATTGTAAATCGAGTAAAAAACGAATTCGGATAGGCCGACACATGAAATCTTGCCGGATTGCTCCCGGGTATTCTTTTGCCTACGATGAATCGACTCGTGGACTCCGCGAGGGAGCTTCCGCAATCCATGGTAATATTGTCTCCTTCCGAAAGCGAGATCAGCCGGGGTGTGTCCCCCAGATTGAAGGATTGAGTGCGTATGATTACCGGCAAAGAGCCATTCATCACAAACTCCTCAAAGTGAAGAGCGCGCTGTCCGTTGAGTGGAACTTCCGCAGACCATATTCCAAGACTGGGGTCTGACCAAGAAACTGAGCCACTTTCGCCACCGGTAAGTTGTCTGCAAATCGCCTGGGCCGTATTGATTCCATTCACATAAATTTGAATATAGACAGGGTAACTTCGGTAATCGCAAACTCCGAATGCCGTATAATTATCTTGAACATCTCCTTGAAATGCATAGAAAGAAGAAATTTTAGGATTGATGGGAGAGTAGTCCACATAATTGCCATAGTCCCCTGATCCGCTTGGAAAAGCTAAAGTCGTCGGAGACCACGAAGCCAAGGCCGCCAAAAATAATGCAATCAGGAGTCCCGAAAAATAAATCCTCGATCGATTGTCTTTCTTAAGCATATAAGCTCCTCCTTATTTCTCACTCCAATCCAGAAGTTGTTTCCCAGCGCCCGTTGACGGAGACGGAAAGGATCTAGTGCAAGATGCATACCACGACGTCAATTCAAATTAATCAGGACTTTCAAGAGCTTGGTCGGACTACAGAATTGCCTCTGCAACGATTGCATAGAGTAAGTCTGTTTTCATTAGAACTCTTCCTGCAACGATTGCAGAGATTTTTTGGATTTCGGCCCGCAAGTGAGAGCGGGGTTGGCGCCTAAAAATCTTGACTCCCTAAAGCGGGTGCCGAAAATTGAGGATATGAAAAATCTCTTCGTTGCTCTTTCTATTTTCGGTTCCGTCTTTGCAATAACCAAGACTTCAGCTGGAGAGGCGTCGAGCGAAGAGCATTTGCTCAGCCGTGAAAATCATAAGTTTGGTATTTATACGGGCTTAGGATCGGATCCAGGTGGATTGCTCTCCATTTCAATTGCCGCCTACGTCACACGTTATGCCCGATTAAATTTTGGAACGGGCTTTATACCAGGCATTTTTGACTCCAGTGTCGAAATTTATGGAGGCGGTGTAAGTTTCTTCTTACTGCCTTACAACGTAACACCGATTCTCGGAGCCGAGTTCAACTACGTACATCAAGATTCTAGTCAAGGAGGCTCTGGCTTCAGTTTGACGGCGACCCATCCCGCTAGAAATTCGTTCGCATCCTACGGGAAGTTGGGAGTGGAGTGGCAAACTTCGGTGGGTTTTAACCTGGGAGGAGGAATGGAATTTTATTGGAAGCAATTTCCGATTGGCGAGTCTAATAAAAATCAGCCGAAGAACCGTGTGCTCCCCTTCCTCCAGGTGGGCTGGTTCCTCTAAGGTCATGCGCGCGTCGCAAATTTTTCGTGATCTTCTTCTATCGGTAAAAGCTTTGGAGAAGATTCCAATCGAACAACGCCTGATGCAGATTCGGAAACAAGACCGGAAGAAAATACAGACTTAGATTGGAAATAAAATGAAATACAATGCAAGGAACTGCCGATTGCGAAGTCAAAAAAAAGACTGAGGTAATCAGACCAAGCAAAAATGCTCCAGGATAAAAACTCATATGTCCGAGCATGAATAAAGCACTCGAAATCAATATGGCCATCCACAACCGCCCAAAAGTAGAACAAAAAACTCGCAGCATGAGGTCTCGAAAAAAAAGTTCCTCGAAAACGGGAGCTAACAAAATCGTGAGAATAAAATTTTGATAAGATCGCTCGGGCACCTTCGCGGGTATTACGACCATCGATCGGACAAGCTGAATGATGATGTCGACTGATTTTAAAATTCCAAAATACAGAGCGACAATGATCAAGGAAGCAATGATTCCCTTTCGCCAGTTCAACCGCGGTCTCCAGCCGCTTCGAAAGAGATCTATCAGCGCAATGGCCAAAAATATTTGAACTCCGTATTGGCGCAAGAAAACCGGAATGAAAGCCGCCAATCGAGCGCTCGCGAAGCTCAACGCCGCAAGCAGTAAAAATAATGCAGCAAGCCATTGAAGAAAACGATGCGAAACAGAATTTGAGATTTCTAAGTAAGACTTTGAGGCATTCTGCACATCTATTAACATAAAAGTATGTACCTCGACGTTCTACTCTTATTTGTCGTGCTATTTTTTGGTTTTCTGGGATACCTCCACGGATTGATTCGACAGATCCTCGCCTTTCTTGCTGTCATCGGAATTTTATTCTTCGCTCACCCAATGGCCATCTGGCTTAAAGAATCCTCCGGTTGGGCCTGGTTTGAGAAGTCGCCTTCGTTCATTCTCTGGGGCTTGAGTGCCCTGTCGATCGTGCTTTTTTTCTTTGCCGTCGGTGGCGTTCTCGCTTTGATGAGAAACTCTCCGGCGCTCACGCCTACGGAGCGTTGGCTTGGAGCGGCCCTAGGCGTTGTTAAGGGAGTAATTCTTTGCTTAGCTCTCACACTTTTTTACCACGTCATTCCTGAATCCTATCGAGTTCACTTCTATGAACTTCACGCCGATGCAAGAGATTCGGTTTTCTTGAAAGCTTCGGCACCTTTTTTGGAATGGAAATCCATTTCGAGTATCAATGGGCTCCGCCAAATTCAAGCCGAGCTAAAGAGTGAGGAACTCAAGGTAAAGGCAAGGGCTTCGGAGAAACTTGGGTCTGGTCCCTGGGCTCTTGATCCCGGCGTGGACCGCCGTTAGAATCCCAAGCTAGATAGGAGTTAGACAGTTCATTCTTTCAATCTGATCCAAGCTAAATGCCGGTTTTTGAGCTGGGGTCCCAGCCTTCGATAAGAATAAAGATTTGACTCGCAATACGTGCACAGTGGCGAGGAATCGATTTTTCCCTTTGAACTTTTTTGTTTCCAAATCTCGATTTGAAATGCTTTGAGATCCAGTAAGAATTTCTCGGGACGCCCACGAACAGGTTTAGCAAACCGCGATGCTGCCTCGCCAAGCGCGTCGAGAACTTCTTTGCCCACCTCGAAATGTTTTTGACAAATACTCGGGGAGGCCCAAAGTGCCCAGCCCTCTTTAGGTCGGATTGTATCATAAGCCTCTTCAATTATTTTTGCGGCCGTTCCCCGCCAGCCAGCATGGATCGCTGCAACAAACGGTGTGTTCATTTTAGAAGACTGTCCATACCATAAGAAAGCCGTGCAATCTGCAACCGCCACTCCCACGCTCAGACCTAGAACGTCTGTCCAGAGCCAATCACCCTCCGATCGGTTTCCAACTCCATCCGCTTTAATTTGATATCCCTTTGCACCGTGAACCTGTTTAAGCGTGATCACAGGAGTTGCTTTCTGATTTTTCGTCAGATTCAAGAACCCAGCTTCCACATTTGCGTGAATATCAATTCTCATAAAATTTTTAAAAGGGGTCGCATCCATTCTGGCGTCTCAATTTCAAACAACATTTTTTTCTGATTCCGCGGATGAATAAATCCAAGTCGGAATGCGACAAGAGCTTGCCCACGCAAAGACTCAAAAGCCTCTCTTTTTTTGTTGGCTAATGAAGAAAGCTTTCGCCTGGAAGCATAGACAGGATCGCCCAAAATGGCATGGCCTTTATATGAAAGATGCACTCGAATCTGGTGGGTACGTCCTGATAGCAATTTGCATTCCAGCCAGGAATATCCTTCTTCAAAATACTGCAGCAACCGAACGAGCGTCTGACTCGGCTTTCCGTTTCGAACGACCGCCATTTTCTTGCGCTCTTTGGGATGCCGTCCAATAGGTGCATCAATTTCAAGGTATTGGGGGACTTTGCCATAGCTAAGCGCCCAGTAGGCCCGATCGATCGTTCGATTCGAAAACTGTTTGCTGAGGAATTCGTGAACTTCATTGTTCTTGGCGATCACGACTATTCCCTCCGTATCTTTGTCGAGACGATGCACGATGCCTGGACGAAAGTAAGGTGAGTCGGGCGATGAAAGCGACGACGAATGGGCGAGTAAACCATGCACTAGCGTGGTCTGCTCCGAATTCCCTGCGCCAGGATGCATACTCAGACCCTTCGGTTTGTGAAGTACAATCAGGTCTTCATCTTCAAAAAAGATTTTTAGCTTCAATGGCCGGGCTTTGATGTTCATCGTTCGCGGAGGCGGCGCATCGATGCTGATCTTGTCGCCTGGAAGCAAAATCGAGCTTGGTCTGAGAAGTTCCAGGACGGAATTTCGTATACGTTTAATTCTCGACTCGGTAAACCATACCTTAAGCTGCGAACGGCTTGGCAGGCCCTCTTTCTTCGAAAGAAACTGGTCTGCTCGGAGGCCCTTGGCGCTGCAGTCGGAAGGCGATATAATAATACAGAGGGTTTCAGTCTTCATTAGTGGTATTGAAAGCAATCAATCTGATTCCACATCCCAGGGACGCGTTTTGGTCCTAAACCGGTCGTATTTTCCGATCCATATCACAAGTGTTAAGCGAGCCGTGAACCTTTTATGCCTGGATATCGCCATGGGGGTCGACGCTACATATCAAACCTATTCCTGGGTGGATTTGGTCAAAAGCCCCATTTCTCCCGAAAAGGTGGAGGCTTTTCACTTTGTTCAGACCATCAACCGCGTCGTTCCGGTACCTAAAGTGCTCGTTTTACAAACTTTCGATCGCCGACCTCCCCAAATGATTCGATTTTCCCGGGGCCAAGTGTTTCTGCGGGATCAACATACTTGTCAATATTGCGGCAAGAATCTCAGTAAGCAGAGGCTCAATATCGATCATGTGATTCCCCGAACTCAGGGTGGAAAAACCACTTGGGAGAATGTGGTCACGAGCTGCCATCCTTGCAACCGCAAAAAAGGAGGTCGCACTCCCACTCAAGCCGGTATGGATTTACTGAACAAACCTTTCAAGCCCACGATTTCTCCTGCCTTGCGACTGCTCAAAAAGCTCAACCCGAGCTGGAGCCCGTTTCTGATCGCCAGTTAGCCGGAGAACTCTTTCCCGTCAATCAAACCAGATCTCTTCGGTTTGACCTTCCACGGCCATTTTCACGCGAGTGTTCGTCGAAGCATAGGCGTCGCGAGCATAGTCTTTTGCCTGGGTTTCGAGAGCTGAAAGATCTTTATCCGTATAGTTGGGATCGAAATGAAAAAGAAACGAGTTTCCAATTCCAAATCGCGCGGCGACATCAATGGCTCGCTTGAAACTCGCATGTCCATAGTGCGCCTTTGAAAGAGAGTCCCCCACCAAGAATTGTGAATCTAAAACGGCAAAATTTCCGTTTTGAAATAAGTGTTCGGCCTCGGGACTAATCGAAAGATAGTCGGAATCAGTGGCGTAGATAAAACTGGTCTGACGGCTTTGCAGGCGAAATGCGTAGCTTTTTCCAGGATGATTGAGGGGAGCGAGTGACAGCTCAAAATTTTCGATCTTCAACGACTCCCCTGGTTTCAAATACTGCAATTTGATATTGCGCTGAATACTATCAAAAGCCACCGGATGAAAACGGGGGTCGAACAAGACCCCCAGTCGCTCCCACGTATCTTCGAAGCCCGTGACCAGCTGCATTTCGAACTCGGGTTCGTCAATTCTAGGAATGAATGGAATGCCTTGAATATGATCCCAGTGAAAATGGGAAAGACATAAAAAGATCTTTCGAAAAGAGCGTTGAGAAAGGGCAGGCAGAATTCCTGTGCCACCGTCAAAAAAAACAGACACTCCTTCCGCAAGTTCAATTTCCACACAGCTCGTATGAGAACCGTAGCGCGAGGGACCGACTGGCAAACTTCCGCGCACGCCCCAGAATCGAAGCTTCGCCCGCTGACCACTTTGACTGTCGTTTGGAGGTGTGGCGCTGGAATTTTTTTTATTTTTATTCATCGTCATTGCAAATAAAGTCCTGGAATAAGATTAAAAATGCTGGCCGAAAGCCAAAGCAATGCACCCGAAACAAGTGGAAGGGCCAGATTGTCATCAGTGTGAAAAGGAATAAGCTCTCCAATCGATCCGGCCAAACCTCCGAGTCCCGCAAAAGCGAGCCTTTCGCCTAAATTCAATTCTTTCGTCCTCGATAACACAAAACTGACAAAAACGGTCAGAAGAAAACATACCAAAAAGCAGGCAATCGATCCCTCCAAACTTTTGGGGTAAAAATCCTTGAGAGGCGAATTTTTGCGTCGCTTTCCAAATAATAGCCCCACCAGAGAAGCAACGGGATCTCCGAAAGCCAAATACAAAATGGCGAGCAAGGCGATCTCTTTGGGAAAGACAATCGCCGAAATCGTGCAACCGATAAGATAGTACGAAGAGCCGCTCAGCCGCGATTCTTCTCCCACCCTTACGATGGGTTTGAAAAAATCCAGAACGGCACGGTTGGCTCTCTGAGAACAGAGACGAACGAGCTCAATTAAAAGAAAAAAAAGCGTTATGGCGCCTATCGCCTCCACAAAAACTCGACGCGTGGGAATGAAAAAAGCGACCACGACGATGAGCGTACCGCTGACCATATGAAATATGCGCCTGGGTAAGTGCAAATGATTTCGCGTCGGCGGCGCAGACTCCACTTCTGTTATGTTCAAAGCTCAAGATGAGGAAATCAAGCGAAAAGGCGGCAGTCAGCGAAGTGTCACGAAGGCACGAAGGTGCCAGACCTCTTAAGAGTCGCCTTGATTCTATTGGATACTTGCCCGGGAGGCGGGGCAGAGCGTCCTCGCGTCGGAATATATTTTGCGATAGGCTTAGAAAAGCATCTCATGTTTTCCTGGAGCCTTGATTTCCTCAACCCTGATTTCGACCAATTGAACAGCCATATTTCGGCTGTGATCGTGCTCTCTGGCGTCATGGCATGTATCATATCTGCGACAACCGGCCTGATGAGCTACCGCACAGCTCTTCAAAAACAGTCGAATGTTTTGTTTTGGCTTGGAAATTTTGCATGGACGTATGCGCTTTGGAACATCCTTTTTCTTTCGTCCTATGCACGCCGTGACATCCCTTTTGCGAGCACGACACTCACTGTCGAATTTGCCCGACGCGCCCACTTAGTAGTCGGGGCACTGCTTCCATTCGTTTGTGCAAAGTTTTTCTCCCTCTTCTTCAACCAAAAGAAATTGCTGAGACGACTTGGATTTTTTTGCACTTTGGCAGCTTTGCTCCTGGTCTTGATTCCCCTCGATCCCAACTACGGACTGGTCCTCATTCTTTCTGGAATGTTTATTTTTGGATGTTTTCTGACGATCGCATCCAGACTCTACGCTCTTTACATCCGCACAGATGACCTCAAGTTAAAAACTCGAAGTTTCTTTGTCTTGGTCGGTGTTTTTGTTTGCACTTTATTTTCTGCGCTCGGTCAGATTCGCGCGGAAAACTTGATCAATACTCTACCTCTTCCCTATTTGGGAAATATCTTTAGTGCTGTTCTTATTTATTTCACATACCAGATGGTCTTAAATCCGCGCCTTCGCGAGGTTAGAGAGCTCATGCTGCGCGGGATTCGCGTTATTCTATTGGCCATTCTGCTCAGTATGATCTTCATTTCGCTTCTGTACTGGGTGGGAGAAAATAACGCGGAACTTTTTATTTTCAACACCTTTTTCGCGTCCTTTTTCATTTTGAGTATCCTTGAACCCCTGCGGCGAAAAATGGATTCCTTTTTTCTCAAACATTTCATTGTGGATCGATATGAATTCGAAGAATTGCTCAAACGTTTGCCCCGAAAACTTCGAAGTTCGCGAAGTCTCGAGGAATTGGCGATTGGTCTTGTGAATGGGATTCGCGAATCGGGACGCATTTACCAAACCGCACTTTACTTATGGGATGCTACCAATCGGGAATATCGGTTGATTCCCCCGAGCAATCTCACATTTAAAAATGCACTGCCTCTGGATCACCCTTTCATTGAACATTTCCATAAAAGCAGATCCTCTCTGCTCTTGGAGCAGGATCAAGATTTTCCATCAAATGTCGGCGAGGCATTGCGTGATTTGCATTCTCACCTCGTCCTTCCATTTTTTAAGCAAGACGAACTGCTTGGTCTTTGGGCCTTGCGGAGCTCTTTTCGCTCGACCAATCCCTACACCAGCTTTTCGAATGAGGAAGTTGATCTCTTGGAGCACGTCAGCCTCGAAGTCGTGGTCATTCTTGAGCAGCTGCAGCATTTTGAAGCCCAAGAGCGGAAGGACCGTCTTGCGGCACTCGGAGAAATGTCTGCGGCGTTGGCCCACGAGATCCGCAATCCTCTCGGAGCCATTCAAGGAGCGTCTCAGCTTCTTCGAAGCTCGCCGACTGTGAAAGACTCTGAAGATCAAGAATGCATTCGCATTTTGCAAAAAGAGTTGGATCGAATGCAGAGAACCGTGGATCAATATCTAAATTTTGCCCGTAAGACCGAAGAACCCGTTACGATTTCACTTCCGAAGTTACTCGAAGGTGTCATTCAAGACGTGAAAACAAAAGCCCAGAAGACCAAGACTCAAATTCACTTAGAGACGGAATCGTCCATTCCCGAAATGAAAACCGATCCACTCAAAGTAGAACAGGTTCTATTCAACTTGATCCAAAACGCTTGTGAGGCTTTTAGTAAAAATGTGTGGATCAAAATTTTTCGGAAAGAAACAGTGGTCGATCAAATTTGGGTTGAGGTCAAGGATGATGGCCCCGGGATTCCTGCGAAGTATTTGAGCACCATTTTTACTCCTCTTTTTACAACCAAAAAAGCAGGGAGCGGGCTGGGGCTGCCCATCTGCAAAAAGATTATTGACTCCTTGGGCGGCGAGCTATCTGTGGAAAGTACGGTCGGCGAAGGAACAATTTTCCGTGTAGCGCTTCCACTTGAGATTGGAAAAATCATGCCCACGGCTTCATCGGCAAATTAATGACTTCGCAAGTGAACCAACTATGAGAAATTAATTTTCTGAACGCACGCCTTGACTTGCGCGCTTGAGCAGAGCTTGGCATTTTTCATTTTGAGAAAACGTCTTGAGAAAATCCCCGAAAACTACGTCGGTCTCTTTCGGAATCTGATTCGCCTTTGCGTGAAGAATCTCGTCCCACTTGCCATGATTTCGATGATAGATCAAAAATTCACCCTTCAACGTTCGGAGCCAAGCAGGAGCCGAATCGGAAAATGGAAGATATTGGTAGTAGTGTTCCGAGAATTCGGGAGCCACCAGCCAAGCTCCAGGGCTTCTTTCAAAATAATCCTCTCGTTCGATTTCAGCCCACGGATTTGGTCCAAATTTGTCCCAGAGAGAATTGGGGATCAGAAGTCGCGCTGTATCCTTTTTCTTAAGTTCATACATCAGGTAGCGATAATCTCCTCTGACTGATTCGGGTAAAGAAGCGGAAGGTCGCCTTCCTTTGATGTTCAAGCTTTGAAGCTTTTCGGTCATTGACTGATCTCGAAATTCCGAAAGCGAAATTTTTACATTATTTTGAAATGCCGGAATGAAAAACGTATTATTCTCAAAGTAAATGGGATGCTTTCGATATTCGTTTAAATCGAGATCCATATCCGAAAAACGAACATAGCTTCCATCTTTTGTCGAAAATAAAAAGCCTTCAACGGGTGTGGTCCCCACTGAACCACTAGAAATGAACATGAGCTGAAAGGCTTCAGTACCAACGTCAATAGTTCCAAGATGTATCCATACTTTGACATCGACGTCGGTTGTAACCGGCGCCGAATAAACTCCATTTTCAAAAATCCAGATAAGCCCTATTTCCGATTCTACAATCGTCGCTGCGGCCGAGCCTGCTCGTTTTATAAAGCGCACATTTTTGGGAAGACCTATTGGGGGATTGAACGTGGAGATCCCACTGACCAAAGCCACAGGAATTTCAATGATCTTTCCGTCGTGCTTTTTGAATTCGACATCGGTATGTCCATCGTCGTGAAAATGATAGACTATTTCATTTTTAGAACTCGGAAAACGATCGGTAAATATGATCGTCTTCGCAGTGGCAACTTCTGCCAGCGCCATCCATATAAAAACAATCCAAGAAATTCGAAGGTGAAAACATTTTAGACCTCGATCGCCCACCCAAAATAACCAATACTTCGAACCAGCAATCGATGTAAATAGAAGGCTTCCCAGTTTAATAGGTTTTTTCCAAGAAACTGGCAAAGTCGATTCTTCTGCATTATCTTCAGCCTATATGGCTCGAATCCTCATCGTGGATGACGAAGAAAGTGTGCGCCGAGTTCTCAGCATCCAGACGCGTCGTCTTGGGCACGAAGCCATTGAAGCTGAAAACGGGGCGCAGGCTTGGTCGCTCATCCAAAAGGAAGAATTTCAAACCATTATTACGGACCTCAAAATGCCTGAAATGGATGGTCTCGAGTTACTCCAGCTGGTGCGAAAAGATTTTCCGCAGATTCCGGTCATCATGATCACCGCCCACGGAACAATCGACACGGCGGTCGAGGCCATGAAACGCGGCGCCTTCGATTATATTACGAAGCCTTTTAACCAAGAAGAATTCTTGAAAACAATCGAGCGGGCGGTTCTTTCCGCAGCATCGATGTCGAAAGAATTTCAACGCTCCCGAACATTTTTGCGCCAAGAAGAAAAAATCATCGGTACGACCGATGAGATGCAAAAGGTTTATTCCATTATTGAGCAAGTTGCGAACTCCCCTTCTAACGTTCTTATCACCGGTGAAGCGGGAACGGGCAAAGAAGTCGTCGTGAGACTTCTTCACGACAAATCAGAACGTCGTTTACTTCCGCTCGTTCGCGCTTATATTTCAGCGTGTCCGGTTTTGCAGCAAGAAGAAAATCTCTTTGGCAAAGACGGTCATCCCGGTTGGATCGAGCTCGCCGAGGCAGGCACTCTTTATCTCGATGAAGTAGGTGCACTGGCGCTCGATCTTCAAGCGCGTCTCTACGATGTGCTCACCTCGAAGACCTTTCAAAGGGGCCAAGAAACTAAAAACTTGGAGTGTCGCGTGATTGCGGCGTCAGATTACAATCTCTTGGAAAAGATCGACCAAGGAGTTTTTCGAAAAGATCTTTTCTATTGTCTCAATGTGGTACCCATATATTTGCCGCCTCTTCGCGAACGCACCCAAGACATTGAGCCTCTCGTGGATTATTTTCTGGGAGTCTTTTCCAAAAAATTTAAAAAGAACGTCTCCCAAATCGATGACGAGGCGCTTTTTCATCTGATCCAATATCCTTGGCCAGGAAATATCCGCGAGCTCGAAAACTGCATAGAATATGCCGTAAACATTGCCGACAAGCCAAATCTCACAAAATCCCAGCTGCCACCGCACCTATTTGGAACCCCCATTTCTCCGCGAAAAAACTGGGATATTCCCTGGAAAGATGCTCTTCGTGCAAAAGTAGAAAGTCTGGAGAAGGTCGCCATTGAAGAAGCGCTTCGAAGCTCCCACGGTGACCTCCTGAGAGCGAGCCAAAAGTTGGGAGTGCCACCTTCCTTGCTCGAAGAGAAGGTATTGGCATTCAAGATTTCCTTTCAGCCGCAGTAGTCGTAAAAACAACCCCATTAAATCTCAGGGTTCCTCCAATTGACGCTCCAGGCTCCACTTACTAAGATTTCCTGAGTTAAAGAAACAAGACGTAGGAGGTCTCATGATTAAGGCAGAGTATCTCACCAAAACCTATGGAATGTTCACCGCACTCGACAACGTTTCATTTGAAGTCGAAAAAGGTGAAATTGTGGGCTTTTTGGGAGTCAACGGCGCCGGAAAAACGACTACGATGCGCATTCTAACGGGATTCTATCAACCGACGAGTGGATCGGCTTCGATTGCAGGCTATTCGGTGACAGATCATCCGATGGAGGTCAAAAAGCGAATCGGCTATCTTCCTGAGAGTCCCCCGCTCTACCCAGAGATGAGCGTACAGAGCTATCTCAAATTCGTTTTGGAGTTAAAGAAAGTTCCGCGAAAATCCCAGAATGGCCTTCTCGAATGGGCGATTGAGAAGTGCGGACTTAAAGAGCGACGCAAGAGTATTATCGGAAATCTCTCAAAAGGTTTTCGCCAACGCGTCGGTCTTGCTCAAGCCGTTATCCATCGTCCACCTGTAATTATTTTGGACGAGCCCACGGTGGGGCTCGATCCCATTCAGATCATTGAGATTCGAACCCTTATTAAAGAATTTTCGGGCGAGCATACGGTTTTGCTTTCGACCCATGTGCTTTCGGAAGTTACGGCCACCTGTAAAAGAGCCATCATCATTCATCGCGGCCATATTGCGCATGAACAAAAAATTCAGGATCTTTCAGAGAAAAAATCTCTGGAAGAAGTTTTTCTGGAGGTCATTGCGAAAGACATGGCGCATGAAGAAAAGAAAGCCAAACTTTCTGCGGTTCACTAGGCTATGTCTGATGATTGCTTTCGTTGCAAGGCAGAGGATTTTTGGCGGATGGCGAGGCGGAAGGAGAAAGCGTATCGTGGAATACGGTGACGACTGACAACGAAGCTAGGCGCCAAAAAGATCGGCCGGAGTAGAAATTGAATTATCAGACACAGCCTAGTCAATCAAAGGAGAAGATTCAATGATGTGGTCAGCTTGGACAATTGCGAAAAGAGAAATCAAAAGCCTATTTGTCTCCCCAGTAGCCTATGTGGTTTTGGGAATATTTGCCTTGCTGGCGGGAATACACTTTCTTCTCTCGCTTCAAGCTTTTGATGAGGCATTACAACGTGCGCAAATTCAAGCGCAGTTGATGAAGAATCCCGAAGCTCTCTCAGGAATCAATCTCAATGGGATGCTGATTTCAAATGTGATTTCCTTTGCGTTCTTCATTCTGCTTTTCACTCTTCCTGCTATCACGATGCGGTTGCTCAGTGAGGAGCGAAATCAAGGAACTTATGAGCTACTACTCACCTCTCCGGCTTCAGCCTGGGATATCGTACTCGGAAAATTCATTGCGGGAGCTGTCTTTTTTCTGGCGATGTTGGTTACCCATTCCCTCTTTCTGATGGTGATGTTTGGCTACGGAAATCCTGAGCCGGGACCGGTCTTTGCGGGCTATTTAGGGCTCTTTCTCGGCGGTTTGGCATTTCTCGCCATCGGGATTTTTGCCTCGTCGCTGACCAAGAATCAAATCATTTCGTTTTTCGTAAGTCTGTTTATCAGTCTGGTTTTTCTTATGCTGGGTTGGGCAGGAGCAAAAACTTCCGGAAATATATCGGAATTCCTCCAGGATGCCTCGATCAATGCTAATTTCGAAACCTTTAACAAAGGCGTCATCACCATTTCAGCGATTGTTTATTTTATTACTCTTGGAGCTTTCTTTTTGACGGGAAGCCAAGTTTCGATTCAGTCACTCACAAGGAGATAATTTCATGAAGCATCTCGCACGATTTTTTGGTGGATTAGGGTTAATTTTTCTTATCTTCGGATCGGTTGCCATCTTGATGTTTCAAGGGCAGTTCTCGCCAATTGGTTATCCACAATTCGCTTTAGGGCTCATTGGAGTTATCATCTTTCTGGTTTATTTTTTCCGAGACGCCCTTCAAACGATTTCGCGAAAACGGGAAATCATTTATGGCCTTCTCGGGAGCTTGATCGTTCTTTTCATTTTAATCGGCGCGAATGTCATTGCGCATTCCAAATTTGGGGAACGCAAATTCGACATGACCGTAAATAAAATTCATTCGCTTTCACCAGAGTCAATCCAGCTGGTGAAGAACTTGCCGACTCCGATTTCGGTCGTGGCATTTCTCGCCCCTGCTGATCCCCGAACCGAGGCAGTGAAGGAATTGGTTGGAAAGTATACTTACGCCAGCAAGCAAGTCTCACTGAATGTTTACGATCCAGACAAGGAGCCTGCCAAGCTCCAACAATTTGATGCGCATTCCGACGAAATTATTGTCCGCAACGAGAAGACAAAAAAGACCGTAAAGCTTACATCGCTCACCGAACAAGATCTGAGTACAGCGATTCGCCGAGTGATGAGCGCTGAGTCGAAGGCGATCTATTTTACCCAAGGTCACGGCGAGGGCGATCTCGAAGATGATAAGACTTCGCAGGGCTTATATATCGCCAAATACTTGCTCGAAAATGAAGGTTTCAAGGTGCTGCCTCTTCCTTTGGCGACCAAGGCTGAACTCCCAAAGGACGTCACCATCATTGTGGCCTGGGGCGCTCAAAGGCCCTTTTCTAAAAGCGAAGTAGAAACTTTGGAAAACTTTTTAGGCCGCGGTGGAAGTTTGGTCATTGGGCAAGACCCTTTGCTTGCTCCCACCAAAGATCGAGTGATCCCCGCTGGTCTGGAGCCGCTTCTCGAGAAATACGGTCTCGAATTCCGACCATCGGTCATCTTGGAATATCAACTTCAGCTGCTTCGCGGAAAAGTCATTACGACTAATCTCGCGATCACGGATTATAACAAAGAACAGCCCATCGCATCTCGCCTAGGCAAAGAAAGTGTGACGGAGTTTTCGATGGCCCAGCCTGTACTGCAGAAGGCGAACTTTGCAGATAAGTCCGTCAAACGTTCTGTCATTCTCTCAAGCTCAGCAAATTCTTGGGCAGAAACGAATATCGCCTCGATCTTTGTGACTCAGAAACCGACGATCGATGCATCTGATATCAAGGGACCTCTTCCGTTAGGACAAGCTGCCGAATGGGATGTTTCAGATAAAGTCAAAGATGCCATTTCGAAAAAAGGCCGTCTCGTCGTCTATGGAAATTCGGGATTTGCAAACAATCAATTCATTCAAAGCGGATTTAATCGCGATCTTTTTCTCAACACCTTTGCGTACCTCGGTGGCGAAGAAGTTTCTCTCACGATACGCCCAAAGACATGGACCACTTCTACTCTGGAGATTCAACCCTCGCAAAGGCGGCTCATCTATTATGCGAGCCTCTTTGTAATTCCTGAAATGATCATGTGCCTCGGGATGTTGATTTGGATCTTTCGGAGGGCGCGCGTATGAAATTGCGCTCGCTTTTGATTCTCTTGGTCGTTGCCATTGGCGTGGGACTCTATCTCTATTATGGGGTACAAAAAGCTTCTGAGCAAAAAACTACCGAAGAGGAAAAAGAATCAAAACTAGCGAAAGGAGATTTGGGTAAACTTCAGTCTATTTCCTTTACAATCAACGATAAGAAAATCGATCTCCAGAAGGACCAAGGGAACTGGAGACTCACTTCACCTGTTCAAGATCTAGCTTCTGAATCCAAAGTCGACAATTTCTCAGCAGCTCTTGGACGATTCAAAAAAATGAAGGAACTTCGCAAAAAAGAGGACATCGCAACTGCGGATTTCAAACAATATGGATTGAATCCGCCGAAGGTAAAGATTGTATATAAAACCACGGACCTGACTGAGCCTGTCACGATTTCGCTCGGCTCGGATAACCCCAATGCTTCAGGAGTCTACGCTCAAGTGGGAGACGCTAAAGCTCCTATTTTGCTTGCAACGATGGATCTAGATTTTTTGGCTACACAAAATGTGGACGACTTTCGGGAGATGCGGCTTGTGACAGCGGATGTCTCCAAGTACTCGGAAGTTAGCATTCGATGGAAAGGAAATGCCAAAGAGCTCAAATTCAAACGAGACACGACTGGCAATTGGATTATGACGGCGCCGTATGAACTTCCTATCGACCAGCAAGTGGCTAAGGATTCGCTCGAAAAAATCGAATTTATTAGAGCTAACAAATTTGAGAAAGAACTTCCTAAAAATGCCGGCACGCCGGAGATTCAAGTCATTGTCGGATTTAAAGAAGGCGTGAAAGACATGCGCACGACCGTGAATGACCATCGCCCGAACGGAACCGAAATTCTTTTTTACAAAGTTCCTAAACCGATATCGGCCTCACCACCATCGGATGAAAAACCGAATAAAAAAACATCTTCGGCACCAAAGAAACGAACTCTGGATGATTTTGATTACTTTGCGAAAACTGATAAAACTGACGTCGCTTCCATTGCCCGCTTTCACTTCGACAACTTCACGAAATCTCCGGAGGATTTCATTCGTAAGAGCTTCGACGATTTTGCGATCGCCGACGTTCAAAAAATGACAATTCACCGACCAAAACTTCCTGACATTCTGGTGGCGAAGACGCCTCAAGGTTATTTGGTGACCAAAGGAAAAGAAACCAAGAACGGTTCCAAGGACGATGTCGAGAAGGCCCTGAATGACTTGCATTCGCTGCATGCCACCAAATTCCTCGAAAGCCGCGCTCAAATGCCGAAACCCACCAACCCGAACTCCCCCGAGTTCGTCGTCACTTTGGAACTCAGTGGCCAAAAGTCTCATCGGTTTGCCTTTGATTTTGCAAAGGACGCGGCCTATCTCTGGTATTCAGAGGGCGAGAAAGATCTGAAGTATGTCTTTGGAAAGGATCCGCTGAATACAAAGGATTTTGATTTTGAGAATCTGAGTAAAGCAGTGGCAGCGTCTCCTAAGCCAGCGGAGAAAGAACTGAAGACGATCGATGAAGTTTTAAAATCAGCCCCTTCCGCGAAAAACAATGGCCCTCAAGGGGAGCCAAAAACAGCTCCTAAGGGAGAAACTGATCAAGGCCAACTCAATAAGGCTCCAACTCATGTCCACTGAAAATACACAAAATCAAAATAAAGTTCTGGAGATGAATTTTGAAACTTTCATTTTATCGCTCTTAGCGGCCGGACCATTAGGAAGGATATCGTTCACCAGGACGCCCTTTGCTTCGTTGAGTCCGAGAGCATCCTTCATTTCATCGGTAATATCTTGAATCGTCACTCCAAGGTATCCTCGAGAAACGTTTCCATTTTCTTTCAGAGAAGGAATGATGTCTTTCGCTATATTGATTGGGACGGCAAAGCCGATGCCACTTCCTTGAGCCGTGATAGCTGTATTAATTCCAATCACTTCGCCCTTCATATTGACGAGAGGTCCTCCTGAATTTCCGAAATTGATCGCAGCGTCGGTTTGAATGAAGTCATCGAAGCGTTGATTTTCATTTGGCGTAATCACTCGACCTGTCGCGGAAATGATTCCTTTCGAGACGGAATGATCCAATCCGAACGGATTGCCGAAAGCGAGCACCCAATCGCCCTTTTTCGTCGTTCGAGAATCTCCAAGGGGCGCGGCGGTTAAGGAAAAGCCCGCCTCGATCTTCAAAAGCGCAACGTCAGTTCCTGGATCCCGGCCGATGAGCTTGGCACGATATTCTTTTCCCTTTCTGGTGTTTTCATTGCGAGAAAGAAGACTGATCTCGACTTTATCAAAACCTTCAATGACATGGTTGTTCGTCAGAATGTAGCCATCTTTAGAAATAATGAATCCTGAACCGAGCGCTTTTCTCGAC